>JACCDP010988572.1_pt1 | contig 22195 bp, 26 predicted proteins | sample 7445841 | NCBI WGS metagenome assembly JACCDP01 (sample SAMN15323441, study PRJNA562643) | freshwater metagenome | isolation source: river surface water | place: USA:Blue River Watershed | collected 2017-08-17
TACTTGCAACTATCCCAACAGGGTTATACCTGCTCTGCATTCACGTTGCCAGGGATTTCACATTGATCGAGTCGATATTGTTGAGTTCACTGCCCGTGTTGCTAGTGTATTGGTTGGCGAAGGAGTAAAGTTTGACCTCGACACCTTAGACACTTACGTCAAAGCCACCTATCCCGACTTGCGCAAGTGCCTCAACATGCTGCAGATGAATTCAACCGAAGGATCATTAACAGCGCCGCACGGGGATGAAGGTGGTGTCAAGGAATGGAAGCTGGATGCAGTGGACTTGTTCAAGAAGGGCAAAATCTTGGAAGCAAGAAAACTGATCTGCAGCAGTGTGCGTCCCGAAGAGATGGAAGACATCTTCCGCTGGATGTACGACAACCTCGATTTGTGGTCAAAGGAACCCGAGAAACAAGACCGTGCCATAGTCATCATCCGCAATGGGTTGGTTAACGTGCCCATGGTGGCTGATCAAGAGATCAATCTATCAGCCACACTAGTGGAGTTGTGCCAACTGTGAGATACTTTATCGTAAAATATTATAAAAAACCCAATGGACAGACCGACGAAGAGGTCAGCGTTGTCACTAGAATCCGTCAACGAGATCTGCAGACAGCTGCCGTGATACTAGACTTCAAGACACAGGTGGTGATAATGGCCAGTGTGAACGGTACCACTATCCCCAAAGATTGGCAGCGTATCAGAGACTATTATCATCAGCACTACAAATCCATCATCGAAGATCTAGAAAATAGTCATGTCATCAAAGTTTAAGCAAAAAACTATCTTGGTAGATGCTGATGGTGTTCTTTTGGATTGGGAGAGCTGTTTTCATACCTGGATCAAGGCTCAAGGATTTAGAGAGATCCCTGATGCAAGTTCTATCTACAACATGGCCATAAGGTACGATGTCAGCGACGGCTTGATCAAGCAGATGATACGTCAGTTCAATGACAGTTCGGCGATTGGATTTCTACCAGCCATGCGTGACAGTGTTTATTGGCTCAAACGCCTGCATGAAGAAAAAGGGTTTGTGTTCCACTGCATCACTAGCCTCAGCGACGATGAAAATTCTCAACGGTTGAGGGTGATGAATCTAGAGAATCTTTTTGGCTCTACAGCTTTCCAACGAGTGGTTTGTTTGTCTACAGGAGCACACAAAGATCATGTGCTAGAAGAGTACGAAGGTACTGGATTTTATTGGATCGAGGATAAGATAGAAAATGCCCAAGCAGGATTGGCATATGGGCTACGTCCCATCTTGATGGCACATGATCACAACAGACATTTCAAACATCCCGATATCGCTGTAGTAGAAAATTGGCAAGAAATCTATTCAACAGTAACAGTTTGACCGCACACTCGCACACAGGTATGCGTGGGCATGTGTCCATTAACCCCTGTCCAGGAATCATACACATTAGAAAACCATAACAATGCTGTTTCGAGCCCGTGTTCTAAGGCATTGTTTTGTTGTATCAACTTTCGTATGTTGGCATTATCGGGTATCTCCATAGTTTTAGGAAAAAATCCCATGAAGCAGCAGGGATAAACGGATCCATCCGCTGCTAGATAAATCTCTGCATCCTTGAGATGTTTGCAGTGGATTTTGTTATTGGCATCGGGCATGATCCTTATGGATTTTTCGATGGACCTATAGTGGCTGTTCAAGCGATTTTGTATTATTTCAGTTGGGCCTTCGGGTTCACCTAACCAATGGCTGAAAGATCCGTCACGATTAAATACCGGTCCTCGGTCACGACCTTGCCCCCAGAGACAAAAATCTCGGAATCCCCAGTCTCGAGCTAATCGTCGACATTGATCTATCTGATGACGATTGTGCAAGAACGGTATCATCTTCCAGTAGGCATTGCCCCCGGCTGCGATCAGTGCTCGAGCGTTGGCGACTATCTTGTGCCAATCAGTGTCTTGACGATAAAGATGGTGTACATCCTCCAACCCATCCAACGCAAAAAAAACATCTACACGTGAGTGATTGAGTTGGACCCACCAGTCGGGAGTGCGTGTGCTGCCATTGGTCTCCACGTATATCTTGGCTGGGGAGTTGTCTAAAAAGTACTGCACTATGTCAAGCGCATCACGAGCCAAGCTGAAATCGCCTACGTTACCGTTGAATCTCACTTGCGTTATCTGTGATAGAAAATCTTTGGGTAATATCTGTTGTATCTGTGGCAATGATAGCTGCGTGTTGGGATAGCCAAAGTTGACATCGGCTCCGTGGAAATTCCGCATGCATTTGGGACAACGGGCATTGCATTGTGTGGTAAGCTCTATGTGCAATGCCCGTATCTGATCGAGTGTAAACACTCGTTACTTATCGGTGTAGATCTCCAACACTTGAGTAATGACCGGGTGACGTTGTACGTCTCGAGATCCTAATTCGCATATTGATAGGCCGGTGGCACCGCGATCTTTCAATCTCTGCGCCAGATCCAGTAAGCCATTGTCGACACTTGTTCGATCTGTTTGTTCAACGTCACCCGTGACCACGATCCTGCTGTTTTCTCCTATGCGTGTCAGCAGCATCTTCATCTGATTTGGTGTGGCGTTCTGCATCTCGTCGGCCACAATCCAAGCGTTTTTGAAAGTCCTGCCCCGCATGAATGCCAAGGGCGAGATCTCCAATGTACCATCATCCAGCATGCGGGCGATGTCCCGGGGATGATAGAATTCTCTCAAGATGTCCAGCAATGGACGGGTCCAAGGCTCCATCTTGGCATTGAGATCCCCAGGTAAAAATCCATGTTTCTCATCATCTACGCCCACTGCAGGTCTGGTGATCACAATGCGATCGCAACGGCCTGATCGCAGTGCCCGGATAGCAGCAAGCATGGCCAGATAGCTTTTGCCCGTGCCTGCCGGGCCCACGGCCACGGTGATATAATTGCTGTCGTCATTGAGGCTGAGTATGAGTCTTTCTTGATTGCGGGTTTTTGGGATGAGTTGTACTTGACGCAGTTGCGTCTTGGGTTGTATTTGGAACTGTATGGTGTTTTCGTTAGATGCTTGATTTTTCATTCTTTGTTGGGCTTTAGCCCCTCTTGCTCGGCTCAAACTCATTCTCCTTGGAAAATTTCGCTACCTTGCAACTATTTAGGGCTCGAACATGACTAGATGTAGACACACTGATTGTCGATTTTAATCATATAAGTAAAAGGCTGTCCTCAGTAAAAACAAGAATCTTGCTATTGACACCTTGTAATAAATACTAGCATGACCAATCTCGACAAAGACATTTTCAAAGATCACAGCGATTATTGGCTGGTAGCCGAGAATATCAAAGATTTATATCTTTCCGAAGGTAGCTTGCTGAGCCTATTGGACTTCGAACGTGTACTAGATGAATTAGATCTCTACAGTTTCAAAAACTGGATCTTGGGAGAGCTGGTGCAGGGTCCAGATATCGGTGCTTATACTGTGGGCTGCATCTTCATGTGGCCCGAGCGGTTGATGCCAGATCCCCGGGGAGCCCGCAGACTACTACCGTTTGATTGCGAAGTCAAATTCAAAAAAACCACCATCCGGATTCCCATCAAGATCACTGAACCCGATGACTTCGCTCCCGGTACGCACAAAGCTCGTCTGGTAGACAAAAAAGTATGGCTGGTGGAAATCGTCATGCCCAAGGATCTCATGAACGACATACGTACTGGATCTATCGAGCTGGAAGATCAAGAAATCGACCTAGAAGATCTAGACGCAGCCTACGAAGAAGATCTTGACCAACAAGAATTCAAAACCGATCAAAATGAACAACCTACTGTTTGAGAAATTAGAATACAAAGACATGGTGGGCATGATGAAGCCCACCATACACGTGGACGAATTCAGTTCTAAAATGGGCGATGATGAAGACATAATCGTGGTCAGCTTTTTCTTGCGCAGCCAAACTGCAGCCCGTGATCTCATGAACTGGTTAGAAAAAGGGTATGAATGGGTGATGGATGCTGATGTCAGCCCCGGAGAGATCAAGCCCAATCGATATTTGGTCTACATAGAACTGCGCCGCAGATCCTCAGCAGGACGCTGGATCCAGGAAATGCTGGAAGACATGTCAACTTTGACCGAATACGAGCTGGATGACTGGACCATGCACTACGATGGCGAATCCTATCCCTTCAGCGTGGAAACGTTCGATCGTTTGGTACCATTGAGTCCCAAAGAATATCGTCGTCGCAAAGAACAAGATCTCAATGAAGTGCGCACCGCTGCTGGTCTAGAGCCACGGCAGGTTTTCGAACGCGAACAAGATATCCGCCAACTGCAGTCTGCGGCTGGTATATAACTCCATACAATCATGATATTACGCAGCTTTGGCTGTAGCTTTGTCTACGGCTCCGATTTACAAGATCAGCGACCCAACAAATTGCCCCCGGAGGGTCATAGTCTTTCCACATGGCCGGCATTGTTGGCAAAGGATCTTGGTATAGATTATCGATGTTACGCGAAACCTGGAATCGGTAATTTACAAATAATGGAATCTATCTTAAGACATTGTAAATCCAACGACATCGTTATGGTCAATTGGTCGTGGATCGACCGATTTGATTTTATCAATAAAGAAAACGAAAAATGGGAGACGCTGCGCCCATCTCTGGACCACAAAGATGCCGATCACTACTTCCGGGACTTACACGGACAATACAGAGATATGTTGACCAATCTCGTCTATGTCAAGACTGCGATAGATTTCCTGTTGTATCATGACATAAAGTTTTTCATGACCAACATGGATGATTTGTTGTTTGATCCTATACAGCAAAATTGGCACGATCCCACAGCGGTCACGTTTCTACAAAGTAGTGTACGGCCTTATTTGAAGGACTTCGAAGGTAAAAATTTTTTAGAATGGAGCAGATCAAAAGGATTCCAGATTAGCCCTAGTTGGCATCCGTTGGAAGATGCTCATCAAGCAGCCGCAGACTATTTCATCGATACCATTCGGCGTATAATCTAACGACCTTACCGTTGGTTTCGGTCTGTTCGTTGGTTTGCCGAAAATCAAACATCTCTGCGAATTCTCCTAACCTACGATGGCTCCAGGGATAGAATGGAATGCCCTGGCATTTTTCCGACGCATGATCTCTACGTCCAGGATTCAATCGCCAGTATACCCTGCTGTGATCTTTGAGATGAGTGACCATTTTGTTGATCTGACGCCCTACTACTGCATCGTCGCCAAAGTTGAGACTGCCTAAACAAGTGGCCACATCGAACTTTTTGGTAGCATAGAAATCTTCTATGGTCACACGGAAATCTGCTTCATCCATAGCAGGATCCACTCCTATCACATTAGGCAACAGTTTCTTGAAAGGGTTGTATCCACAGCCCACATCCAACAACCATTCGTGTGGTTTTATTTTTGATGCTATTGTTTCGTAGCCGCTATATACGTAGGCATCCAAACTTGGCTTCCAGTGGTTCCGGAAGTAATCATTCAAATATTCCTGATCATGAAACACGATAGTACCTTTTATGTAAAGTGGGCCAGCGCCTGCACGATACTTAGCGCCATGGTGCTCCATGTGCTAGGAATCACTCCTTGGAATTCGATCCTGCAGATGATCGGTGCCAGTGGTTGGATCTACTGTGGATATCGATGGAAAGAAAAAGCATTGATCTTTAACTTCCTTCCACAGTTCTTTATAATCATTCCTGGATTGATCTATCTCTATGTTGCCCGATAAAATATTCTTGGTAGGCGCTCCCGGCAGCAGATGGAGCGGTATCGCACAAGACATCGAAGACGGAATCCCGGGATTCAACAGCACTGACCGTCGGCCCGAACGAGAATACCGGCATCACAACTTCACCGGACACCTGGGTGCTTATTTTGGTACCGGGTGGGAGTTTGATACTAGTCTCAACGAAGACAATCTCGCTGCACCGTTCGAGCATACTCAGGGCACCAGATTCCTCAAGAGCCATGAATGGGCCTATCAGCTGGACGAGATACATGATCGATACCGTGATGCATGGATCATGCTGGTGTATCGGCCCGACATGAGCTGCTACAGTTGGTGGCATCAAGCCGGTGGGTTTGGCATCACCTATCCCGATTATCATCCCTACTATCGCGACAGCGCCAACATGATGGGCGAGATCATGCGGCAGAATCAAGCCATGATGCAGTTCGCTCAACGGCACGATGCTCACTGGCATCACATTTCGGGCGATTGGATCGCCCGAAACTTTGGAAGATATGTGGAACCCACTAGACGAGACCCCGACACTCTTGTTACAATAATCAGATAATGGAATACATCATATGGTGCTTGCTGGGCACAGTCTACGGAATTATCATCGGCATCGTGCCCATGGCCGGAGCCACCACAGGCCTGCTCACTGTGTTTGGCTTGGCTGACTATTTCCTGGGAGATCCTTACCTGGGTATAGTGTTCATGACCAGCTTGATCGCAGCCACCAGCACTGCCGATAGTTTCACTTCGATACTCACTGGTATCCCTGGCAGCAACACCACAGCAGCGTCGATCATCGATGGCTACCCCATGGCCAAACGTGGCGAAGCAGGCAGAGCCATCGGCATCGCTCTCATGGACAGCACCGTCAACGGATTGTTTTGGGGTGCGGTGGCATTTGGTCTCATGCCGTTCTACAGCCGACTGGTGCTGATGTTTGGCATACCCGAGTTCATGGCCTTCATGATCTTGAGCCTGGCCTGCGTGGGATTCGTGGCCAGCAGGAACCCCTTGCTCAGTGTCATCAGCATAGCGTTGGGCACGTTCCTGGGCTTGGTGGGACAGGATCCCGGCACTGGTGCACACAGATTCACCTTTGGCTGGGAATATTTGGCCGATGGCATCAACATGATCCCACTCATCGCAGGCCTGTTCGCTGTGCCGGAATTAGTTAGTGGACTGCGCAATCCCAATACAAGACCCATGTCCATCACCAACTACTGGCCGCAACTGCGCCAGGGATTCCGTGATTGCTGGCAATATCGAACTGATGTGGCGCGTGGTGGAGTGATAGGATTCTTCACTGGACTACTCCCGGGTGTGGGTGGCAGCATCGGTGACATCATGGCCTACGGTGCCACAGTGGCACGCTACCGGACTGAAAAGTTCGGCAACGGCAACTTCAAAGGCCTGCTGGGCTGCGAGGGTGCCAACAATGCGCAGAAACCTGCCAGTCTCATACCCACTGTGCTGTTTGGCATACCCGGTGCACCGTTCGCTGCCATCATGATGGCAGTGTGCATGTACTTTGGCATGGAGTTGGGCACACCTGAACTGCTACAAGACACCCAATTCACTTGGAGCCTGGGTGTGAGTTTCCTGGCAGCCACGGTGTTGTGTTTCGTGATCTGCATCTTCACCACACGCTGGATCGTGCGTATATTGGAACTGCCTTACTGGATCTACGCCGCTGTGATCATGGCAGTGATAGTATGGAGTTGCTGGCAGTATTCAGGCACTTGGAACGATATCTACATACTGATCCTGTGCAGTATCTTGGGTATGATCTGCCACCACTGGAAATTTTCCAGACCGGCCATACTAGTGGCATATATATTGGCAGAGAAGTTGGAAAACTACTCACAACAAGCCTTGACGCTCTATTCTTGGAGCGATCTACTGGGGAGACCCGTCTTTACTAGCCTACTCTTCGTAAGCGTCCTTGTCATATCCTGGAGCCTGCTGCGTAGTAATCGTGGTATCGATTACACTTAACACTACAACGGAGAAAACCAATGAAACACTTTATCGCGGCCATCGCTGCATTCTTTATCATCACGGCTGCACAGGCCGAATATCGCATGATCGTTCCACAGCCGCCCGGCAACGGTACTGCTGTGTGGGCTGCCATCATAGCCCGACACTTGGAGAAACAGTTGGGCGAGCCCATCGTGATCCAACACATCCCTGGAGCCAAAGACATCCCTGGCTTCAACGAGTTCCACAATAAACTGAGATTCGACAACAAAACCATCATGGTCAGCCACGGTGGCAACGGCATCGGCTATCTGGTGGATCGAGTCGATTACGACTACAAGTATTATGACAGCATCGGCATGATGAATCTCAATATCGTAGTGGGTAAGAAAAAAGGCGACAATCCCATCGACGGTCGGCGTGTGAAGATCGCTGGTAGTTCTGGCCAAGAGACCGACGGCATGGCCATCGCCATGCTGGTGTGCGGTAATCTGCCCACTATGCAGAAGTATCTCGACTGCTGGAATCAGCATGTGACTTGGGTTAATGGTGTCAAAGGCTCGGAGCGTCGATTGGGATTCATGCGTGGCGAGTTCAACGTGGCACGTGAAAGTGTAGTGGCTTGGTTCAAGCACTATCAACGGCCCGAAGCCGCTGCAGAACTGTGGTTCCATCACGGTGTGTATGATTTCAAGACTAGGAAGCAGTTAGACGATCCCAACTTCTCTGCTGGTTTCCAGTTTGAAACTGTGTTTCAAAAGATCCACGGAGTTGAGCCCCGAGGCCCGCTCTATGAAGCCTACACCTTGAGCCGCAACTTCCGCGATGTGTTGCAGAAAGCCTTGTGGGTCAACAAGGGAAATCCCAACACAGAAAAACTTCGTGCTGCTCTGCGTAAAATGATCACCGACCCCGAAGCTTCTGCTGCCCTGGAAAAAGACACAGGTAAGTATGAGTGGATCCTGGGCGATGATGGCAATCAAGTGGTGGGTCGCATCCGTTCCAACATCACTAGACCCAAACTGGAAAACATGGTATGGTGGCACGAAAATGCCTACAAGTTTCCCAGTGTATTCAAAGAAAACTTATTGACCAAATAACATGACGATAAAACGCATCCTTATCATGGGCCTGCCAGGATCTGGCAAAAGCACACTAGCCGAACCTTTCGCCCGACTCATCGGCGGAGTGTGGCTCAATGCCGATCAGATCCGCACGGAATACGACGATTGGGATTTCTCGCCCGAGGGTAGGATGCGCCAGGCCATGAGGATGAAGTATCTTGCCGACGGAGTGGCCAAGGCAGGCAGGATAGCCGTGGCCGACTTTGTATGTCCCACTGAAAAGGCCCGGAGCCAGTTTGGGGCGGATTATGTGATCTGGATGGATACCATCCGAGAAGGTAGATTTGAAGACACCAATCGCATGTTCGAACCGCCCACGAAAGTAGATTATCATGTCAAAGAATGGTTCACAGACACACATGAACAACTGGCTAAAGTAGTAGCAAAATATATTGGAGACATCCGATGAGCTTTGATCCAAAAAAACCCACCACACAGATGCTGGGACGTTGGCAACCATGGCATCCTGGTCATACAGCCTTGTTCAAGAAAGCCTTGCTGGAGACCGGTCAAGTCTGCATCCAGATCCGTGATGTAGGCGGTATAGTTGGCGTAGATGCCGGAGGCGGCCGCACAGCAGCACAGACTGACAATCCCTTTGACTATGACACCGTGGTTGCTAACATCAAGACCGCGTTGGCTGCAGAAGGATTTGAGTACGGTGACGAATACATCATCATGCAGGTGCCCAACATCGTGGACATCAGTTATGGTCGTGGTGTGGGCTACACATTTACACAGCATGACCTCGGCGAAGAAATACATGCCATCAGTGCCACACAGATCCGTGCGCAGTTGAGAGCTGCTGGTAAACTGTAGTGGATTCATCCAAGAGAAGTTGGGCCAAAGCTGTCAGCTGGCGTATCACTGCCAGCTTGGCTACATTTATCATCAGTTTCATTATAGCAGCAGATATCTCCATAGCCGGCACTATCGCTGCTGTACAACTCGTGGTCAACTTCATCTTGTATTTCCTGCATGAAAGAGTCTGGAATCGGGTGGGTTGGGGCAGAAGCTAAATACGGTTCCAATAGGAGCCAACTATGCAACTCACAGAAAATTTCAGTCTCAATGAGATGATCAAGAGCGAAACAGCTCTGCGTCACGGACTGGACAACACTCCTCCAGAGGATGTGATCGAAAATCTACGCCTATTATGTACCTATGTGCTACAGCCCCTGCGTACAGCCTATGGTCGCGGAATCAAAGTCAACTCGGGTTATCGCGCGCCCGAGGTCAACGCTGCTGTGGGCGGAAGCCGCACCAGTGATCACTGCAAAGGCCAGGCCGCTGACATCGAGATTCCAGGAATCCCCAACGCTGATCTTGCTGCCTACATCGCGCAGTATTTCCAGTTCACACAACTGATCCTGGAATTCTACACACCCGGTATACCCGATTCGGGTTGGGTGCATGTAAGTTATGATCCCAACAATCTCAAAAAGCAAGTGATGACTGCCATGCGTGAAAATGGCAAGACTGTGTACAAGCAGGGATTGATCGCCTGATGGGCATCACAGCACTGATCCGGGCTATTGTCTATCTCATCCTGATAGCGGCTCTCGGTGTGGGCGGTTACTATCTCATGAATCTCAAGGCCGACTTGGCCATCGCTGAAAACAATGCTCGAGCATTAGAGTCAGCCACACAACAGCAAAATGCTTTGATCGAGTCGATGAAGAAGGACATCGTGGCCATACAGCAGACCAACGCCGAACTGAATGCCACGGTTGAAAAACAACGGCAAGATGTCAGCACTCTCAGCAACAAGTTCAGCAAGCGAGACTTTGGAGCACTAGCAGCAGAGAAACCTGCTGTGGTAGAGCGGCTGGTGAATCGTGGCACGGTCAATGCACTACGTTGCATGGAGTTGGCCAGCGGAGCACCGCTGACGGAAGCAGAAAAGAATGCAAAAACACCTATGGAGGCCAATCGTGAATGTCCGAGCCTTATTGACAGCGATTACACTGCCCCTGCTCGTTAGTGGCTGTGCCAGCTTTGGCAACCTGTTTGGGGGAACCACAGTCAAACCTGTGGAGATACAGACTCGAGCGGTAGAACGCACACCCCTCAACTTAAAGCAGCCCGAGCCTCTCAAGGCTCGCGATCTTGAATGGATCGTGATCACTCCTGAGACTGCCGAAGCGGCATGGAAGAAACTCAAAGACAGCAATACAGATGTGGTGGTGTTCGCACTCACCGACGATGGCTATGAGACCTTGGCCTTGACCATGGCCGAGCTACGCAACATCATAGCACAACAGCGTGCCATCATCTTGAAATACAAGGAATATTATGAGCCAGGAAAGCCTGACCAACCTGCTAAACAATCCCAGTGATGTGGGATTCTGGGCTAGAGTATTCCGCAGCAGGAGTTTCCTACAGTACTGGCAAGGCGATCAGCTGATCTCGGTTTATGTCACAGACTTCAAAGAAAAAAGCGACAACTGCATAGTGTTCCAAGACTATGTGACAAAAAAGACCACTATCGTCAAAAGCGATAGACCTATCAATTATACTTTGACGGTGGAAAAATGAACGAAGCAGCCAACATGATCATGAATATGCAACCCAGTCATCACATGAATCTGGTGATAGTCATCGTGGTCGTCGTTGCTGCACTCATCATCTGGAACTTCCAACGTGACCGGAATAATCAAGTCGACATCAAAGATTTAATATGTGTAGATGGCCGTATCAGCAGCAACAAGTTCATGCGGTTCACTGCATTCGTAGTCAGCACTTGGGGTTTCGTTTATCTTATAGTGGACCAAAGATTCAGTGAATGGTACTTTGCCGGATATATGGCTACCTGGACAGGTTCGGCTCTACTAAGCAAATGGTTGGATACCAAAAAATCATCCCAATCTCCCGTTGACTCACACGACTGATAGTGTTATACTAGACTTGTGAAGGACTATTATCAAATACTAGGTGTCAATCGTTCTGCATCCGAAGACGAGATCAAGCGAGCCTATCGTCGTCTGGCCAGCCAACATCATCCCGACAAGGGTGGAGACAAATCACGCTTCCAAGAAGTGCAAGAAGCCTATGGAGTGCTGAGCGATCCGGAAAAACGCAGCGAGTATGATAATCCTAGACCACATGTGCAGTTTGGTGCAGCAGGTCCGCACTTCAATTTCAATGATATCTTTTCCATGTTCGGCACGCAGTTTGGTCCACAGACACGGGCTGCCAATTCAGCTAGATTGCAGTTATGGATCACACTCCGAGACGTGGCCGAGGCCGGACCTAGAGTTATCTCTGTGGCCAGTTCACACGGGCAAAGCAACGTAGAGATACAGATACCACCCGGCGTGGAAGACGGAGACAGCGTGAGATATCCGGGAATGGCTCCTGGACAGATGGATCTCATCATCACTTATCGCATCAAGCCCGATACACAATGGCAACGCCAAAATTGTCATGTAACAACCGAGCATGCTGTGGAGTTGTGGACTCTGATACTGGGAGGGTCGGTGATCATAGAAACCCTCAACAGCACTCGTATAGAACTCAATATCCCGGCCAACACACAGCCCGGAACTACTTTGCGTGTTCGTGGACATGGTCTCTCTCGCAAACAAGGTAATCAAAAAGGCGATTTGTTGGTCAAGGTCACAGCTCGACTACCGGACAAGATATCTGCAGGATTATTAGAAGCTATCAAGAAAGAAATCCATCAATAAATATTATTTACAGCACTGACTACCCTTTAACTATCTCCAAGGAACTACATGCAGAATAATCCGGAAATTGAACAGATCATCGACAACGCAGTCGGCATCGCCAGGACAAAAAAACATATGTATGTCACTACTGAGCATCTGTTGGCCAGCCTGATCTCACACGGCCCTTTCTATAGTGTCCTAGAAAAATTTGGGACAGATGTGCGACGTCTTTCTGAAGATTTAGATACACATCTAGATCGCATGTCAGGATTTAAAATATCATCGGATGAATCACATGTGGTGCCACGAAAGACCAATGCACTAGAACGTGTTTTCAATCGTGCTCTTACACAGGTGCTGTTTACAGGTCGTCGTGTGGTTACCACAGCAGATCTTTATTTGGCCATCATGAGCGAAACCAACAGCCACGCACACTATTTTCTGCTGAAATATGGAGTGACCAAACAAGAGTTTGTGAAGTTCTGGGATGCAAACTACAATCACACCGGAGTCAAGATCACCGATCAACAGGCCAATGAAATATTAGAAGAACACTGCACCAATCTCACCGAGCTGGCCAAACAAGATCGATTGGAACCCATGATCGGGCGTGATACTGAAGTGGACGAGATCGTCACTGTGCTGGCCCGCCGATTCAAGGCCAATGTGCTGATGGTGGGCGATCCCGGTGTGGGCAAAACAGCCATCGTAGAAGGTCTGGCCCAGCGCATGGCGCGAGACGAAGTTCCTGAGTTCCTTAAAGATCACGAACTGTGGAGTCTTGAGATTGGCAGCCTTTTGGCTGGCAGCAAATATCGAGGTGAGTTTGAAGAAAAACTCAAGCAAGTGTTGGCTGCGTTGGAAAGCAAAAAAAAATGTGTGTTGTTCATTGACGAGGCACATACCATGCGTGGCGCCGGTACTTCGGGAAACAGCACATTGGACTTTGCCAACATGATCAAACCCAGCATCACCAAAGGCTTGCTAAAAGTGGTAGCATCCACCACGTGGGAAGAGTACTACGAGAGTTTCGAGAAAGATCGTGCCTTGATGCGACGCTTCTATCGCCTCAGTGTAGATGAACCCAGCATGGACACCACTACCAAGATCTTGATTGGCTTGAGCCCGAGATTGGAAAAATTCCATGATGTCATGATCGACACTGATGCCATAGAAGCAGCAGTAGAACTCAGTGCCCGTTATATCCACGACAAAAAGAATCCCGACAAAAGCATCGATCTCATTGATGCTGCCTGCGCTCGAGAGCGAGTCCGAGATCTCGGAACACAGACCGTCACTAGGGCTCATATATTATCGCAATTGAGTCGTGTGAGTGGTGTGCCCATGGATCGCTTGCAGAACGAACAGAGCCGCAAGATCATAGAGTTGGAAAGCAACATCAAGCAACGACTCTATGGTCAAGATCAAGTGGTAAACACTGTGCTAGAACGAGTTTATGTGAACTTCGCAGGCATTGGTAACGAAAAAAAACCCATGAGCAGTTTCCTGTTCTTGGGTCCCACAGGTACGGGCAAGACCGAGCTGGCCAAACTGTTGGCCGACAATCTCGACATGAAGCTGTTGAGATATGATATGAGTGAATATCAAGAACGCCACACCGTGTCGAGCTTGATTGGTGCACCCCCTGGGTATGTAGGATTCGAGGACGGCAACATCGGTGGCGGCAAATTGATCTCGGATCTTACCAAGCATCCGTTTGCTGTGATCTTGTTTGATGAGATCGAAAAGGCGCACCAAGATGTGGCCAACATACTACTACAGATGCTGGACGAAGGCAGGATCACCAGCAGCAACGGCAAGACGGTAGACTGCAAGAACACCATCATTATCATGACGTCTAACTTGGGTGCCCGAGATAACGAAAACAACAACATCGGCTTCAGCCAGGAACTGGAAAAAACTGGCGAAGAAGATCGTGCTCTACGCGATCACTTCAAGCCCGAGCTAAGAAATCGTATCGACGCCATCTGCAAGTTCAATCGACTAGACACGCTGGCTATCAAGAAGATCGTGATCAAATTCATCGACGAACTCAAGATCAGTTTAGTTTCTAAGAATCTGCAGTTGTCGCTTACTGAAGCTGCGGTAGAATATCTGGCCAAAGTGGGTTATGATCCCAAGATGGGGGCGAGACCATTAAGCCGCAAGATTGACGAGCTGATCCGTGTGCCGCTTAGTAAAAAAATCTTGTTTGAGAAACTACACGACTGCGATATCGTACTAGATCTTGTCGACGACAAAATTATATTTGGTATAACCGGCAACGATTCGGCTATACCGGTGGTAGATGAAAAAGGGTATATCATACTTGATTGAAGCGAGTCTAAAACCAAAGAATCGTACCAGTCTTTTTTATGGATCCTGGGAGTATTGCGCACGATTCTATCTACCCGAAGCTCCTGCGTTAAGGGGTCTGGATCATCGCCACATCGATCATACGATATGGCTACGCCAAGAATGGCAGAAGCGTAGCATCAACTACGGGGGCAGCTGGTACAGTAGATCGCATGTTATCACTGAAAACATGATACAAAGTCTCCATGACATCTGCGATTTCCTTTCTGCTGACCAGACCCCGCGGAAAATTGTTTTGTGTTCGGATCATATCTATATCTATGCCAATGATCTTGGGTTGATCGCTCGATTGGCACGCACTGGAATAACAGATCTCTTGGAAATCCACCGGGCTTTCCTATCTGGCACTCCGGGCACCGTAGTGTTAAAGAATCCCAAACATAAACTGCGCACTTATTTCAAAAATCAACGATTGGAATCCGGCATTGCCGAATCAGTCAGACGATTCTTAATCAACCAAGATGACATACGGATGAGTCCCAGTCTTGCTTGTTGGACTCAACAAAAATGGCAGATGATACAAAATCATTATTTCCTAGATCACGATCATGATTCTGTGATCATGATGCTGCAGATGATCAATTCCAACATCATAAGGAAAACTCTAGATATCGAAGCTGCTAAATAATACACTATGGCCAAAATACACGAAGAAATTATCGTAGTCAAAGTCAGCAAATTACTCAAAGATACCGAGGACTCGGGTCCCATCATGGGCGCCGATAATGTAGCCAGCCTAGAGGCTGTGATCCAAGAACTGTCAGGCAGTAACGTGCTGGTGGAAATCGCGATAGAAAAATGAAAACTACTACCCTACAACTGCTACCTACCACCACCTACGGTACTCCGTCGGGCAACTATGATGGCTCCAGCGAGGATTGGTCTGGAGTAGATCAACCAGCTGCCAACTATTATGGTGGATTTGGTGGGTTGCAGACTGTGGCGTTCTATCTACTGAACTTCCAAGGCAAGATCAAGATCGAAGCCACTCTTGACAGCGAACCGGCACTGGATTCCGACTGGTTTCGAGCCTATGAATTCGACAGCAATACATCTCCTACTACCAATAACTTTAGTACCAATATCACAGGCAACTTCACCTGGCTGCGTGCCAATGTCGAGAACTTTTCTGCCGGAACTATCACCAGCGTGATGTTGTCATACTAATCGATGCAAAAAGCAAAACTATCATTCGACTTGCAAGCCACTGCCCCGGGTTGTTTAGTGTCAGTATTCTTAGATTCACAGATCATCTCAACAGTTGGAGTAGATCAACAAACAACAACTGTGATGCATGAGTTCGACGATGTTGATGGACAACACTTACTAGAAATCACATTAGTAGGCAAAACTGCCGAACACACTAAATTAGACGACTCGGGCAACATCATCGAAGATCTTCTAGTGAATGTCAGCAATATTTGTGTAGAAGAAATCAATGTTGATGCATTGGTCTGGGATCTAGCACAATACCATCATGATCAAAATGGCACATCCTTCATGAGCATAAACAAATTCTACGGTACCATGGGTTGCAACGGCATAGTCAAGCTGGAATTCACCACACCCATTTACATCTGGATGTTGGAAAACATGTGACCCCATAAATACTGGTATGAAAAAACTAGTGATCATACCCGGTGGTTTCCATCCTTTCCACGCAGGACATCTAGCACTGTACAATGCTGCCCGTGAAGCTTTTCCTTCTGCAGATGTGTTCGTAGCTGCCACTGCTGACACCAGCACAAGACCTTTCCCTTTCAAGCTTAAAAAGACCCTGGCACAGGCTGCTGGTGTGCCCGGCAACAGATTTATACAGGTCAAGAGCCCGTTCCGTGCCGAAGAGATCACGCAGATGTATGATCCCAAGGACACACAGCTGATCTTCGTGCGCAGCGAAAAAGATCTGGTTTCTCAGCCCAAACCCGGCGGTGTGAAAAAAGACGGATCTCCCTCTTATCTCCAACCCTACAAGCGCACCGGATTGGAATCATTCGATCAACATGCTTACATGGCCTATCTGCCCGTGGCCACATTTGGCCCAGGCATGACTTCGGCCACAGAAATCCGTGCCAAATGGCCCGAGATGGAGCCTGAGCAGAAGATTGGGTTGATCAAGACCTTGTACCCCATGACTGCCGGTAACGATGCCGCAGCAGCCAAGATAGTGGCCATGTTCGATCAAACCATCGGCGGCACTGTCAGCGAAACCGCAGAGATCAAACCTGCGGGTGGACTGGGGACCTACACTCCTCAAGGACTGGAACGAGCTGTGGCTGATCACATGCAGGAAGTGATCACCTATTTGAAAGCCGGGGCTTACGACAAAGTGGATTACATGCTGTATCGTTGGGGTGTGATCGAAAGCAAGGTCAAAGCATTAAAAGACTATTACGAACAGATCAAAGCTGGACAGACACAGGTGGATGAAGACTACATCGATGAGAAATGGTCTGACAAATACAAGCGCAGTATCAATTGCGATAATCCCAAGGGTTTCAGCCAGCGGGCTCACTGTGCTGGTCGTAAAAAATAACTGTCGATAATATTAGCCGTTAAATACTCGTGAATATTTTAACCACGAGGAAAACATGGCCGAACAACAAGTCACCGTCAACGTAGACTATCTGCGACAACAAAAAGTACACATCTGCATGCCCTGTTATGGTGGGATGCTCACAGAATCCACATTCATGAGCTACATCAAATGGAGCAACACCTGCCGTCAGTTGGGTTTAGATTGGACCATCGAGACCATGACCAACGAAAGCCTGATCAGTCGTGCTCGTAACACTCTGGTTGCCAAATTCCTTAACAATCCCGACAGCACACACTTGATGTTCATCGATGCTGATATCGGCTGGGAACCTTGGCACTTGTTGGTCATGCTCAACAGAGACGTAGATGTCATCGGCGGCTTGTATCCCATGAAGACCCTGCCAGTGAAATGGGTGGTGAATGGGTTCGAGGGTGCTGAAGAAGGTCCCGATGGCCTGCAGGAAGTTTCCAAAACTGGCACAGGCTTCATGCTGGTCAAGCGCCATGTTTTCGAAAAGCTCAACAGCCATCCCGCTGTGAAACCTTTCAAGAACGACATCGGCTTGCCCAAGGAGCTGGATCAGCATCTGCGCACCTATTACGATACTGCTGTGCGTGAGAATCGTTACTATTCTGAAGACTGGACCTTCTGTGAAAATTGGCGCGACATGGGCGGCAAGATCTGGGTGGACAAGCGTGTGCTGCTCAAACACACTGGTACTTATACCTTTGATTTCCAGGCACAGGAGCCATTGTATCGTGCGTTACATGAACTGGCACAGCAAAACGCTCCGGTTGTACCTCCTGCTGAGCCAGTACAGGCCAAGGTCGTTGATACCAACGAACCCATTGTAGAATCTAAACCTACTAAAACTCGTTCGAGCACAAAAACCACTAAAAAGAAATAACGGTAAATACAGTTCGTTATGGACCTCCGCGAACTAGAATCTTACCGTCTTTCCGACGCCATCAAATTCAATGATGATCTGAACCCCCGACTGTGGGGGTCAGATGAGCACCTCCTCCCAGAGGTGCGTGAAAAGCTGATGGCTATCGCGGATGACTTCCGCGAATTCCTGGGCATCACTGATCTCGAGATCCGAGATATCACTGTTTCTGGATCAAATGCTGCCTACACTTACACACCACATTCAGACATCGATTTGCACCTGGTGGTAGACCTACCTCGAGCTGACGCCAGCGATGTCTACCGCGAGCTTTTTGATGCCAAAAAGTACCAATATAACGATCAGCATGACTACAAGATCGGCGGATATGATGTAGAGTTGTATGTGCAAAATGCCAATCAGCCGCATGTGAGCCAGGGTATCTACAGTGTGCTTAACAATGACTGGGTAAAAGTTCCTGCACGTCGAAAACCCACAGTGGATGACATCTCTGTGCGCAGCAAATACGAAGACATAGGCCAACGAATCGATCAAGCCGTTGAAAGCGGCGATCTAGATCGGATGGATGTACTGGCCAAGAAGATCCGTGAGATGCGACAGGCTGGCTTAGAAACTACAGGTGAGTTTGGTCCAGAAAATCTAGCGTTCAAAGTTTTGCGTGGCAACGGCACGTTAGAAAAATTGCGTGATGCCAGACTGGCTGCTAAAGACGCTAAAATGAGTCTTGACGAGCGCCGGAAGAAAAAGAAAAGCAAGAAGAAAACCCGTTACGGCTACAGTGCTTACTGGTTCCCGGGCTATCACTATTATGGCCAGACTGATGCTGTCGCAGATAGTGGTGGTGATGGAGGTGGCGGGGAGAGCATGCGCGAAGCTGCAGACGATCGCGATCCTTACCAAGTGTTCGTTCAATATGTTTGCGACGAGTTAGGTATCAAAGACTGTCCCGCTATCAAGATACGCCGAGATCCGCAATGGGCCAAAGTCAATAGTACGTTTGGTCGTTACGATCCTGACAATAACACCTTGGAAGTCAGTGTTGCTGGTCGACACATGGCTGATGTCATGCGTACCTTGGCACATGAATTGGTACATCACCATCAAGAAGAGCGTGAAGGCATTCCTGCCGATGGCGGCAAGACTGGCAGCAGATTCGAAGACGAAGCCAATGCTCGCGCAGGCGAGATCATGAGAGACTTCCGTGAACATCATCCTGAGATATTCGCCAACCGACTAGAAGAACAATTAGACCGACCCACTTCCAGTCCTGAAGAAATCATGCGCAAGCACGGCATGAAGGAAAAAGATTTTATACAACAACTTCGGCAAGGAATGAAAGTGGAGATGGAGCATACTAAAGATCCACGTGCTGCCATGGAGATCGCATTAGACCATCTCAATGAATTGCCTGACTATTACACTCGCCTGGCCAAGATGGAAAAAGGTGTCGATGAAGCCATCCAGACTCCTGTGAGCCAAGACCCCCGGCATATCAAACAATACTATGACTTCGTGCAGGCCAAGGCCCGTATGGGTCGACCTCTGACCAAGACCGAACAACAATTCCTGACCAGCTATGCAGCCATCGCCAAGATGAAAGGCCAAGTGGCCGAGAGCGACCTAGATGAAGACTTGCGCAAGGCAGTGGCTGGTGCCGCAGCGGCTGCTTGCATCGCCGGCACACCTGGTTGTGCTACCACACAAGGTCCCAGCGTCAAGGACACAGTCAAGACCATACAGACCATCGGTCGTGCAGCACAGAACATTCCCAGCCGGGCCGGTGCCGAAGAAGAGCTGCGTCAAGAACTCAAAAACTGGCTCAACCGAGGCCGTGGCACACACCCCGACACAAAACTTCCTTTGCCCGACATCAAAAAGCCAGTGAATGAAGCCACTGGCTATATTCCAGTCGATGACAAAGAAGCCCAGGATCCAAGATATAGTATGGCCATCACGCAGGACATCAAACCCGGCGAAGTGCAGCGTCAAGCAGCCAAGATGGGCTTCAAGACTGATGCCGCTGGTGTTCCTCCCCTGTTGATGAAGAAACTCAACAATCTATTAGAGAGCGTCAAGACCGACGAAGATTGTTGGGATGGATACAAACAACAAGGCATGAAGAAGAAGGGCGACAGGATGGTGCCCAACTGCGTGCCCGTGGAAGAAGACGAAGAACTCATGGAAGTAGAAATGAGTCCTTCGGCGTTCCAGAAGTTCCTGAAGAGCGATGCTGCTGAGGGCATCCGTGCTGGCTTCGAAGCCGAACTCATCTTCCGCGACACACAGCACGACGGCGACGGTGGCGAGAGCGAGCCCGACTGGGACATGGACGAGCGTGCCTATGACATACAAGGCATCATCGATTTCTTCCGTGGTGGCGAAAGTGGCCTCAGCCAACGCGGGGCCGACCGACTGGCAGAACAGTTGTCCGAACAGTTCGCGGACTGGATCGTCGACAGTTTCGACAGCAGTTACTTTGACATCAATCGTTTCAATGACTGGGCCAAAGAAAACCTCTGGCCCGAAGAGGACGACAACTACCGCGAGCAAGCCCGTGAAAATCTCGATGATCCCGATGCCACCGACGAAGCCATAGAAAAAGAAGCCCAGGCATTGTTCTGGGACGATGTGGAACGCGACTGGGATCGCAGCGGCGACTGGTACGACCGTGCCCGCGACGAACTCTACGATGAATACACTCAGGATGTCGACCAAGGTGCTTGGTTGAGCGATTCGGGCCTACGCTGGATGAGCGATGTCTCTAACGAATTCAGCCTGGACTGGCCCTACTGGACTGAAGGTGGTGGCAATGGTGGTGAGCGTGATTGGCAAGAGATCGCCAACAGCCTGGAGCGTGCCACTGGTCGCGATGTGAGGGTCAGCAGTGGCTATCACGGCACCCGTCGTGGCGATTATTATGTGATAGAACCCGACTCAAGCCTGGATGCCGATGATTCAGAAGACTACGGCTTGGAAGTGGTATCCCCACCCATGCCACTACCCGAAGCCATCCAGCAACTGAACAAGATCATAGACTGGGCCAACGGTCCTGGCGATGCCTACACCAACAGTTCCACAGGCATCCACATGGGCGTGAGCCTGCCGTTCAAGGGCGGAGAGGTAGATCCCATCAAACTGATCCTGTTCATGGGGGACAAAGATTTATTAGAAAAGTTCGACCGTGCCAGCAACTACTACACCCGATCAGCTTACGAGAAGCTACAGAACAAGATCAAGAGCATGAAGAACGCCGGTCCCAAGCAGATCGCGGGCATCATGGAACTCATGAAAAAGAATCTCATCGAATTGGCTGACCGAGAACTGCAGCGTGGTGTGCTGGGCGAAAAATACATGAGCGTGCATCCACAGGATGGCTACATCGAGTTCCGTGGCCCCGGTGGCGACTATCTCAACAAGGAAAGCGAGATCGAAGGCACCCTGGAAAACACCATGCTGCGATTGGCCTATGCCATGAGCATAGCCGGCAGTCCCGATCTGTATAGGCGAGAATACGCCAAGAAACTCTACAAAGTGTTGAGTGGCTACAAGGGTTCTGTGACCTCCAAGGATGTCAAAGACACCCGCTATAAGACCTGGGTCGAGACCGAAGACGAGAATCCCTTCATGCGATTGTTCGCTGACTATTCGGCCGGTTTCATCTCTGGTGATGAACTCAAACGCCAGTGGGCTGAGACTGTGCTGAAAGCCGAACAGGGTGCGGAAGAAGAAGAGGAAGATGTGCCCATTGGCATGGCCAGGGATTACGAAGTCTATGACAAACTGACCGGTAAAGTGTTCACCACATTCAAGGCTTACACGGACGATGAGGCCATGGAGCAGTTCCTCAAACATCATCGTCGTCAGTATGCCACAGCCGA
>JACCDP011433650.1_pt1 | contig 22194 bp, 13 predicted proteins | sample 7445841 | NCBI WGS metagenome assembly JACCDP01 (sample SAMN15323441, study PRJNA562643) | freshwater metagenome | isolation source: river surface water | place: USA:Blue River Watershed | collected 2017-08-17
GGCCTTGGTGTCACGGCCGCGACCGGCACCCTGACGGACTCGAGCTCTGTCTCCCTGACCGGCGCGGCTTCTACGGCGCAGACCGGGAACCTCACTGAGTCCAACGCGGTTGCCCTGTCTGGCGCTACGGCGTCTATGGCGACGGGCTCGCTGGCAAAGTCAGTAAGCAGGTCGCTGACTGGCGCTGAGGTATCGGTTGCTCAGGGCGTCACGCAGAGATCGCCAGACGCAATCGACTCAGTGGTCGGCTCGTCGGTCACGGCTGCTCAGGGCAGCCTTGCGGCTTCGACGGCACGAGCTCTGTCGGGACAGTCTGCTTCGGGACAGATTGGTTCTGTTTCTGTTGGCGAGCGGCAGATTGCGGTTACCGGTCTTGCGGCCACCACGGCAACCGGCACGGCAACTGCCACCCGCAGCAATGCAATCACCGGGGTGCAGTCGTCGCTGGCGTCCGGCGCGACGGCACCGTCTCTGGTCATTGGGCTGACCGGCGCATCAGCAACCGCGTTCATCGGCGCCACCATTGAGACTGGCTCAGCCACTCTGACCGGCGCACAGGCTGCGACACAGACGGGCTCCGTCACGTCCAACCGCACTCGCGCTCTCACGGGCGTATCGGCGGTCGCTCAGACCGGCTCGGTGGCAGACAGCACCAGCGTCGGCCTGTCTGGTCAGGCGGCTGTACTTCAGGCTGGCTCTGTTTCTGAGTCACTGTCTGTTGCCCTCTCTGGCGCCTTTGCTGCAACCCAGTCCGGCATTCTGGACGCAGAGGTTGACTACCTGTACGGCACCCTTGGTCAGACGATCACGGTGTCGCAGGGCACGGTCGGCAAGACGATTGCGGTTGCGCTGTCCGGTGCGTCGGCGGCTGTTGCGACCGGTGTAGTGCGTGGCGCCACACAGAGAAGCATCACGGGCCAATCGGTCTCTGTGCAGACCGGGCAAGAGGCCGTCTCCATCAGCAGGACTCTGTCGGGGCAGCAGGTCTCCACGCAGCAGGGCTCGCTCGGTGTTGTTCGGTCGAGCTCAGTGTCTGGCGTACAGGCTGCCGCCGTCGCTGGCACCGCAATCGCGCTGCACACGCGGGCGGCGGTCGGTCAGTCGGTGCAGGCGCAGAGCGGGACGCTCGAGTTCGCAAAGCTCGCGTTCCTGTCTGGTGCTGCTGCATCTACGCAGACCGGCACTGCTGGAAGTCAGAGGGCGGTCTCCAGTACCGGCGCATCTGCTTCTGTGCAGGCTGGACAGAGTGCGGTGCAGATTGCTGTCACGCCTTCTGGACAGGCGGTCGTCCTCCAGAACGGGACAATAAGCTACCGGTTCCTTGCGACGGAGGAGTTTGAGCCGGGTCTTCGCTCGGTGCTGGTTCCCATCCAGCCCAACGATGTGCTTGTCGAGGCTCCTCGCTTGGTACTGGTGCCGCTGCAAGTGACGGGCGTGCTGGTTCCGGTGGAGTTGTACGCGGTCAAGATTCCTGCATCGCCTGACAGGGTGGTGATTGCAAAAGACGATGATGAGGTGTTGATATGAGCGGAGTTCTTGGGAGATTCACGAAGCAACCAGCCGACGTGCTGGACTACGACTTCGACTACAGCGACTGGCTGGAGGATCGCAACGACACGATCTCATCCCATTCTGTTGTGTCTGAGGCTGGCTTAGTTGTGGGCAACGTGTTCGTGCTGAACGGAGTGGTAAAGGTGTTTCTGTCCGGCGGAACAAATGGCAGCAGCTACAAGGTGACCTGCACGGTCATCACGACTGGTGGCAGAACCAAGCAGGCCGAAATCACCGTCAAGGTGAAAGAAGTCTGACCGAATAGGTCTGACAGTAGTCTAAATCTACAACCCGCTTCGGCGGGTTTTTTTACGACGTCCGAAGATGAACGCCGAACATCAAGCCACCGAAAGCGCCTCCGCAATCGCAGCGAAGCTGGTGCCCCCAGCAAGCGTCTCGCTTGCGTCATTCATGGGCTATCAGGTCTCTGAGCTCCTGATATGGGCGACCTTGATTTACACCGTCCTGCTGATCAGTCACAAGGTCTACAACATTTGCAAGGACATCTTCAGGGACTTCAGGGCATGAGCCAGCCTCGCGCCCTTCTTGCCGCCCTTTCTTTAAGCGCGGCGGGGTTTGTCGGCATCGTGATGCACGAGGGATACCGGGATGAGGCGTACATCCCGGTTCCGGGCGACAAGCCAACCATCGGCTTTGGCACAACCGAGGGCGTCAGGATGGGTGACACGATCGCGCCCCCACAGGCGGTTGCTCGAGCTCTTCGCGACGTAAGTAAGTACGAGGGCGCACTGAAGTCTTGCGTAACGGTGCCACTACATCAAAGAGAGTACGACTCGATGATTTCCTTGGCCTACAACATTGGGCCGAGTGCTTTCTGTGGATCAACTTTGGTACGCAAGCTGAACGCAGGCGACTACGAGGGCGCTTGCAACGAGATCTTGCGTTGGGACAATTTCCAAGGAAAGCCTCTTCGCGGTCTTACTATCAGAAGGCAGGCGGAGCACAGACTGTGTCTGGGAATTTGAAATGTTCTACCTCCTGAGCCCTCGCGTTTGGATTGCTGCTGCACTGTTGGCGATTCTGGCTGGCACGCACTTCACCGCATACCGGTCTGGTCGTGCTGCGGTCATGGCTGCATGGGAGAAAGAAAGGGCGATTGCTACGGCTAAAGCACTCGAGGCCGAGCAAGCCGCACGCAAGCGCGAGCAGGAGCTCATGGCGCAGCGTCAACAAGTGGAGAACAGGTATGTGCAAGAGAAACGCAAGGCGGTTGCTGCTGCCACTGCTACTCGCTCTGACCTTGATCGGCTGCGCGACGAGCTCGCCATCGCCCCTGCAAGCTGCCCCGCACCAGATCCCTCCGCCGCCAGCCGAGTTGCTTCAGGAGCCCGACTTGAGCGTGAGCTATTCGGAGCTTGTGCAACGGCTCTTGCAGACTTGGCTCAAGAAGCTGACCGACTGGAAACAATCGTCGTAGGGCTTCAACAGTACGTGAAGAACGTCTGCCTCAGAGAACAGAAATGACCTTGCTTGCTGTCAAAGCGTTCAACGGCATCCGCCCCATCTCTGACCCGCGCCTGCTGGGACAGAACGAGGCACAGACCGCGCAGAACGTCCGCCTTATCTCTGGCTCTCTGGTGCCGCTGCGTGGCGTCTCGAACCTCAAGTCCACCGTTCTCGCAAGTCCTGCCACGATATTTCGCTACGGCAACAGCGTCAACGAAACAGACTACTGGCTCGAGTTCTCGCAGGACACCGACATCATGCGGTCGCCTGTGGCTGGCGATCAGTTCGACCGCCTGTACTGGACGGACGGAAACAATCAGCCCCGCTATGCCACGAACAGCCTGATCCTGCAAGCGGGGACTGGCGCGTACCCGCGTGCCTCGTACCTGCTGGGCATCCCGAAGCCGTCTACCGCGCCGACGATCTCCAGCTTCACTGCGCCCACGACCTACACCAAGGTCACCCGCGAGTACGTCCTCACGCTGTACAACCCAACCTCGGCCAAGGAGTCTTCTCCTTCAACAGTATTCAGCGTGCAAGGCGTGGATGGCGAGAAGGTCTCGGTCACCGGCCTGACGACAGACAACCGTGGTGACGCTGGGGTAACCAAGAAGCGCCTGTACCGCAAGGTGAGCGGCACGTTCCGCAGGCTGGTCGAGCTCGATCTGTCCGTCACCACCTACGACGACACCGCGACCGACGCATCCCTCTCTGCCGCTCCGACCATCTCGTCCTCGAGCGCGTCTGTTCCAACCCCGACCCGCGCTCCGGTTGCGACCGCCGCAGCGATTACGAATACCGGTGCGACGTCTACCTACGAGTACGTCTACACGGTCAAGAACATTCAGGTGAACGTCGGGACAATCGTAGACCCGGTGTACGAGTACTACCGCGAGTCCGCACCCAGCGGCGTGCGTTCGGTCACGGCCAACGCCGCGCAGAACGTCACCATCGGCAACTTCAACAACGCGCTCGGCGGGTCTTTCTACCGGATCTACCGCAAGGACTCGGGCAGCACACAGTACAAGTTCGTGGGCGAGATCCCCGTCGGCCAGTCTACGTTCGTTGACGACCTTGACGTAACCACGCTTGGTACGCCGCTCAACTTCGATGCGCCTTCGACGCAGTTCCCGTCTACCACTCCGAGCGGAACTGTGAGCGGAACAGCCGCCAGCGGCACGACCGTGCAGCGCATCTACATGGTCACGTTTGTGGACTCGTCAGGCAATGAGAGCAGCAAGGGGCCGATCAGCAACGTAGTCAACGTCATTGACGGCGTGACCTCCGTGTCTCTGACTCACTCCGAGACCGCTCCTGCTGGCGTCGCGAAGAAGAAGATCTACCGCCAGACGGTGACGTCCACGAACGGCGTGATCAACCTGAATGACGCCAACTGGAAGTTTGTCGGCGAGGTGACGGCTTCGGCCACCACGGGAACAGACGTGGCAACAGAGGCATCGCTCACGACCGGCCTGCCAGCCAGCATTCAAGCCGCGCCTCCCGCCCCGACGGGAGCGCCTACCCTGACTGCGGTGATTCCGCCCAACGAGATCCCGGAGAGCCGCACCTACGTCATCACCTACGTGTCCGCATACGGCGAAGAAGGCCCGCCTTCTGACGCATCCAATGTGGCAGAGGTAGACCCGACAGAAGCGGTGACCGTGTCGATTCCAGGCTCCCCGGTCGGCAACTACAACATCACCCTCAAGCGGATCTACCGCTCCTCGACTGTCGGCTCTCGAGCCACCTTCCAGTTTGTTGCGGAGGTTCCGGTCGCGCAGAGCAGCTACTCGGATTCGGTGACACAGGCCAACCTCGGGGAGAACCTACCCTCCGATGGGTGGATTGCCCCTCCGGCTGGGCTGAAGGGTATGCGCCTCATGGCGAACGGCGCTGCCGTCGGCTTCGTGGGCCGCACTGTCTACTTCTCCGAACCGAACCTGCCGCACGCTTGGCCGCATCAGTACACGGTGGACGACGACATCGTCGCCATCGGCACGTTTGGACAGACTGTCGCGGTGCTGACCAAGTCGTACCCGTATCTGTTCCAAGGCGTAGACCCGGCAGCCATGTCCTCGAGCCGGATGCTCCTGCCGCAAGCCTGCTCCTCCAAGCGGTCTCTGATCGAGATAGGCGACGGTGTCATGTACGCATCGCCTGACGGGATGGTGTCGATTGGCTCCGGGGGCGCCAGCGTCATTACCCAGAACATCTACTCTCGCGACCAGTGGCAGGCGCTCAACCCGAGCTCCATGCAGTCCTACGTCTACAACGGTCGCGTGATCGTCTTCTACTCGGGCGGCGTGCTGCTGCTGGATGTGTCTGGGCAGGGGGCTCTGCTCACGACCTCAAACATCAACTCGGTGACCGGCGTGACCGCTGGCTACTACGAGCCGAAGTCGGACATTCTGTATCTGGCTCAGGGCGCGAACATCGTTCGCTTCGACTCGGGCGGCGCACTCATGTCCAACTGGAAGAGCAAGGTGTTCCGCCTTGGCTACCACGAGAACCTCTCTGTTGCTCAGGTGCGTGCAGATGCCTACCCAGTGACGTTCAAGATCTACGGCGACGGCGTGCTTCGCCACACCAAGACCGTGGAGAGTCAAGACCAGTTCCGCTTGCCGTCCGGATTCCGCTGCCTCAACTGGGAGATCCAGCTTGAGGGCGCGAACACCATTACCGAGGTCGCTGTGGCGACGAGCTCCGTGGAGTTGAAGGCGGTATGACGTCTCGAGTCACCAAGGTTCCGTCGATCCCGGAGGTAAGGGACGACAACGTCCGCGAGGTGCTGCAAGCCATCAAGGACACGCTGCTCGTTCGCGAGGGGAGCATCGGTAATCCACTGGATCAGGTCGCTACTCTGCGGGACTTGGTGTCCCTGAATCTGGCGGAGGAGGCAAGCGGGGAGGCGCCCACCACCGTCATTGGCGGCGGCGGAACCATTCCAGTCATCCCGACCCTGCCCCCACCCACCATCGGCTACAACCCGGGAACAGACTTCACGGTGCCGCCAGCCCCCACGGGTCTGCGGGCCTCCGGAGGATTCTCGAATGTCTTTCTCGCGTGGGACGGTGCGCCGTATCGCAACCACGCCTATGCCGAGGTGTGGAGGGCGAACGAGGACAACCTCGGCTCGGCAGTTCTGATTGGCACTACTGCTGCCAACGTCTACGCAGACCCAGCCCAGCCTGACACAACCTACTACTACTGGATTCGCTTCGTCTCGGCGGCTGCTGTGACCGGCGCATACAACGCGACATCTGGCACCCCGGCGACCACAGCCATTGACGTCGATGCTGCGTTCCGTGCGGTGACGGAGGAGATCGAGCGGTCTCAACTGTTTGCCAGCCTAAGCAGCCGAATTGATCAAGTGAGCGTCCAGAGCTCCTTGTCCGCTTCTCAGGTGGCCGTTCTTCAGGAGGCCCGAGCGATCTTTGAGGCGCAGCTTTCGCAGAACTCCTCGGCTGCTTTGGGGCTGCTTCGCATCACTGACGATCAGGCAACGCGCATCAGTCTGCTGGGCACTCGCGTTGGCGACGCCGAGTCAAGTATCTCGACGCTCGAGACCACGACCGCGAATCAGGCTCTGTCAATCAGCACCCTGACCACCACGGTCGGCGGCAACACTACCTCTATCCAGACCCTGCAAAACACGACCGACGGCTTGTCTGGTCAGTACACGGTCAAGATCGACAACAACGGCCATGTGTCGGGTTTTGGTCTTGCCTCCTCGTCCATCGACGGAACGCCAACGTCCGAGTTCATCGTCCGCGCAGATCGGTTTGCCTTCGTAAACCCAAGCGCATACAGGCTGTCGGTCTTCTCGCTCACGACGACTCCCGGCTCTGTTGCAAGCATCTCGACGTTGCAAAACCAGTCCACCGTCACCATCACAACGACGCTGGCTCACGGGTACGTTCCGGGCAACGTGATCACCATCGCGGGGGTGACCAGCGATACCCGGTGGAACACAACGTACACGGTTGTGGCTGTGCCTACCACGACGTCGTTCACGGTCTTGGCGACCAACAGACTGTTCACAGGATTCACCGGGACGATCACTGCGCGGCGCGCGCTTGAAACTATCTTCTCGGTGAGCTCGATTGTTCCCGGCGAGATCTTCGCCGTCTGCTCAACCCTATCCGCGCACAACCTGTCCTTCGGTCAGGGCGTCACCATCGCCGGGGTAACCAGCGACATTCAGTGGAACAAGGACTGGGTGGTCAGCGAGGTCGTGAACACGAGCCAGTTCAAGTTCCCGATCAGCATCAACCTGCCGTCGCCTGCGACAGGGACGATGACATCTACCCCGTGGGGCATGGCAAGCCTCATTACCTCGGCCAACCACGGCCTGAGTGGGGGCGACAGGTTCTCGCTTATTGGGGTTGGATCTGGCGCACTCGGCTGGAACAAAAGCTGGCAGGTGTTCACTGTCCAGAATGCCACGACGATCCAGTTCCGGTATCCGTCGTACCTGCCGAGCAGCCCGACAATCACGGGCGCGAAGATCGGCACGTCGGCGATCCCGTTCATTATTGACGGCGAGAAGACCTACATCCAGACCGCCCTCATCAAAGACGCCACGATCACGAGCGCCAAGATTCAGGACTTGGTGGCGGACAAGATCACGACCGGCAACCTGACCGCTGCGGTTGGAGTCACGACGGGTCGCATCTCCGGGGGCGTCAACCCCGCGTTCTCGTTTGGCAGTACCAATTTTGGTACGGGCTTTTACCTCGGCAACGACGGCGGTGTCTACAAGCTGTATGTCGGATCGCCTGACCAGAACATGAACTGGAATGGCACCACCTTGTCTGTCAAGGGCACGGTGGACGCGCTGGCCGGAAGCATTGGTGGTGTGTTGATCTCCAACCAAGGTCTTCAGAGCACCAACTACGTTGCTGGGTCTGCTGGCTGGCGCATCGCCGCCGACGGAACCTTTGAGGCAAGCAGCGGCACCTTCCGTGGAAGCATCACGGGCGCCACAGGCACATTCAGCGGCAGCATTACAGGCGCATCGGGAACCTTCTCGGGCTCTCTGTCCTCGACCTCCGGCACCATCGGAGGTCTTCAGATCGCTTCTACCTATCTCCAGTCCAGTAACTACGTGGCTGGTGGTAACGGATTCCGCATCAACTCCAACGGCACGGCCGAGTTTGGACAGGTCACGGTACGCGGCAACATCACAGCCAACGCGCTGACCGCAAACACGGTCACGACGAGCAACATCGTCGGCGTTGCGGTTGTTGAACACTACGCCGCAATATCCTCTACCAGCGCGACCCAAGTGCAGGTGACCATCAGCGTTCCAAGCGGCGCGAGCGGCGTCACGGTCATTTGCTACGCGGGTAATACCTACAACTCCGGCACATCAAAAGACCCGGTCATTCAGAGCCCGGTGGGCACCCTTTACTTAAACGACGTCTTCCAGTCCACGCAGTCGGGCACCGTGACCTATGCGTATGTCGCCCCGGCTGCGGGTACGTACACGTTGCGCGTCAACCGCGACTACATCTCGGGCGCAATGATCCTGCAAGTCATTGTGTACAAGCGATGATCAAGAACTTCACGGTCTACGACGCTCAGGGCGTCATTCTCCGCACGGGGCGAGTCCCCGAGACTGCGTTTGAGCTCCAAGCGCAGCCCGGAGAATTCATCGTGGAGGCGGCAGCAGACCCAGCCAAGGACTCGGTCAACCCCGCGACTGGCGAGATTGTGGTCGGCGGCAGACCGCCAGACCCGGTGCCGACGCAGTCATACGCTCAAGTCCGCCGGAACATGTACCCGTCTGTCGAGGATCAGCTTGACATGATTTGGCACGCAATGGATCAGAACCTGTTGCCTCGCATCGAGCCCTTCTACTCAATGCTCTTGTCTGTGAAACAGGCGGTTCCCAAGAATGGCGACTTCGAGTTCGAGGTCGGGAGTCTCTGATGTTCAATTTCAAGCGATCCATCGTCAGCGGCTTCGACATATTTTGTTCGTATCAGAAGCAGGGAGACGAACACAAGAAGCGGTTCACTGCCGCCGGCATCTCACCCCCAAACCAAGAGACGTGGAACCTGTACATCCAAGGCACGTTCGAGTTCGAGGTCGAGGACTTTCACCAAAGCCTGTACGCAGGGCAGACCAGCCTCGATCTGTTGATCCCCGAGTACCCAGCCAACACGCCGTGCTTCGAGCGTGTGCTCTCGCCTATTGGTGTGCGGTACTGCGTGTCTGGCGACAAGTTCCGGGTAGGCCAGTGGACTAGGCAGACAGTGAGTCTTGGTAATGTTGAGTCGCACACAGTCGCAAGTGACAGTGCCCTGATTGTCCTGTCCGGTGTGGTACTGGTTGACGGTCTCAGTCGCGGCCCCGGCGCACTAATGCCGGTCGGCTTCAACACAACCATCACAGCCTCTGGGCCAGCAAAAATTGCGCTTGCGATAAAGGGGTAATTTCGCCTTGTTTCCGATAGTGCCCCTTTAGAATTTCTCGGGGCAAGTTGAGGAATCAAGGATGCCGGTACTCAGCCATCAACTATTGCGACAAGCGCTTGGAGCGTGTCTTGGCAAGACTCTGACGCCAGAGCTTGCTGTTGCTGTTGAGATGGCTGCAACAGACAGAGAGGATCGCTCTCACGACCCGAAGAAGTTCGGAGAGCGCGAGTACCAAGGCATTGTCTTCCGCTCAGAAAGGTTTGCGGACGCCCTCGATGAGCTCCACAAGATGCACGAGGAGCACTTCGCGGAGACAGAGATACACCGGCTTGGGTTTGGGATGAACCCTGACTACGACTACATGCTGGACATGGAGCGTCAGGGGAAGCTGATTCAGTTCACCGCACGCAACGCCGAGACCGGCGAGCTCGCGGGAAACATTCGGATGTACGTGCAGAACAGCCTGCACACAAAGACCAAGTACGCCAACGAAGACACGTTGTACATCCGTCCGGCGTATCGCAAGGGCTTCATGGCTGTGCGGTTCATGCAGTTCGTCGAGGACGCCCTCAAGTCCATTGGGGTCAAGGAAGTCCGGACAGACAGCAAGACCATCAACAAGGCCAACAAGCTCGTTGAGTATCTCGGCTACACCCACGTAGCCAACAAGTACGTGAAGATTTTTTCGGAGTGAGCTATGTGCAAAGACGCACCCACCCCAGACCCCCTGATCGGCGAGTCCGCAAGGCTAAATGCCGAGACGGCAAAAGAAGCCCTCGCTTGGTACAAGGATCTGTACACCAATGAACTGCTGCCGATGCAGAAGGAGCAGCAGGCCCTTGGCCGCAGCCTCATTGACCGCTACCTAACGTCAATGGATGAGCAGAGCGCGTTCGCCAAGGAGCAGAAGGAGTACTACGACCAGACCTTCAAGCCTATTGAGCAGCAGATGGCTCGCGACGCGATGGACTACGACTCCGCCGCGAACATCGAGCGCCGCTCCGGGATCGCTGCCGCCAACGTGGCCCAGCAGTTCTCCAACGCCCAGCAAGAGTCGGCTCGCAACCTGTCTCGCTACGGCCTGAATCCCAACAGTTCCGCGTTCGCCATGACGAACGAGCGGCTGATGCGCGAGAAGGCGTTGCAGACGGCAGGCGCACAGACTGGCGCCGCCTTCGACACGATGGATCGTGCGATTGCCCTGCGTGCGGGTGCGTCAAACTTCGGTCGCAACATGCCCAACACCGCCGCCGCGTACTACGGCAACGCGAATGCCGCAGGCAATCAAGCGTTCGGCACCTCGACCGGTATGCAGCAGAGCGCAATCAACAACGCGAGTGTCATGGGTCAGGGCTACAGCACCTTCATGCAAGGTAACCAGTCCGCAGGCAACCTGATGCTTGGCGACTTCAACGCCCGGATGCGCGGCTACGAAGCGGATCAGCAGGCGATTGGCGGGCTGTTCGGTGGTCTCGGCAGCGCCTTCGGTATGACCAAGGGCTTCGGTCTGTTCAAGGCTGACGGCGGAGAAATCCACAGTGGTGCCGGCGGCGTGAAGGGGCCGGGTGGCCCGGTCGATGACAAGGTTCCGGCCATGCTAAGTAATGGCGAGTACGTGCTACCGGCTGACACGGTCAAGAAGATCGGCAAGAAGAAGCTGGACAAGATCGTCAAGGAGACGCACACACCGGCTTCGGTGCAGCGCCGCCAAGCACTGAAGAAGGGGAAGTGACATGGCACTGGGAAGAGCAGTAGGTGCGTTTGCCGAAGGCGCAGTACGCGGCCTCGAGGCACGCTCGCGCCTTGATGATGCAGAGCAGCGCCGTGCGCTGGCAGAGAAGCAGGCCAAGCGCGATGAGACGCGCTTTGCATGGGAGTCTGCTGACCAAGAAGAGAAGGCTCGCCGCCGCGAACTGCTGAAGGAAGCCGAAGTCGCCTACGCCGCAGCGGACAAGTTCCTCGAGGAGGGTGATGCTGAACAGCCGCAGGCTGTTGCCACCCCCGCCGCAGCGCAACCCGGCATGGCTCAACCCGCCCCGCGTCCCGCAGCGATTGCCGCTCCGGGTATGCCGCCCGCTGATGCAGCCCCGGCCGCACCGCAGGCCCCTCGCTCCAATCCGTTCCTGACCGGCGCCGAGAAGTTCCGTGATCCGCAGGGCGCAATGGACAAGTACTACTCCATGAAGGAGTCGGCGCTTCGCAAGCTGTACACCGCCCGCGGCGAGTACGACAAGGCCGAGGCTGTTCCGGAACAGATGCGGAAGCTGCGTGAGTCGAAGTGGTCTGAGAAGGTCGGCGCCACGCTAGCAGCAATGGCTGGCAACGCCCCGGGCGCACGCGATGCATTCGCCGGCGTGTACCACATGGTCAACGACGGCTACGAGCTCGACCCCAAGTCCGGAACCTTCGACCCCGAGAAGGGCTGGGTTGGTCTGGAGCGCGTCAACGCCGAGGGCAAGCGCGAGAAGTTTGATCTGTCCCCGCAGTCCGCTGCGGTGATGGCGATGAAGTACAAAGACCCGTCCGAGGTCGTCAAGTTTCTGTTCGACCGCGCCGACAAGGCTAAGGCTCAGGCCAACGATGAGCGCAGGACGGGTGCAGACGAACGTCGCGCAAGAGCGTCTGAGGTCGAGGCCGGTGCCAAGGCGGGCTACTACAACACCCGCAGCCGCGTCGAAGGAGAGCAGGCCAAGGGCAGTGACATCAAGGCCAAGGTGGAGGCTCTCACCAAGTTCTTCCCCAACGCTGGCAAAGAGCTAGACATCAAGGATCTGGTCGGTAAGACGCCGGAAGAGAAGGCCGCACTCAAGGATTCCTACGCTGGCGACCGGGTGGGTCTCGCTGCCGCGACTCGCTTCTCGGCCCTCAACCCGTCTCTCGATCCTCGCGTGATCGCCGGTCTGTCCAAGCAGTTCGCCACCAGCAAGAAGCTCGATGGCCTCAAGACAGACGAAGAGACCGGGCGTCAGTACGTGACGTTTGGCGGAGTTAAGGTTTACACGAACTGAAGGGCAGCAGATGGCTACCGGCCTCTCTTTTGGTGCACAGGACGACGAAGACGACGATCTGTTCTTCAGGTCGAAAGATGAAGCGATGCAGCTGGATGTCCTGCCGAGGTCGCGAGGCGGTATTGCCACCCCCGAGGAGCTCCAGAATCGCCCGACTCGGGCAATGGCTCAGCCCTCCGGCGGCGGCTCGCTGAGTCTGGATGCCTTCCTCGGCACCGCAGCACCCGCGCCCGCACCAAAGGAAAAGCCCGCACCGTCGGGCGCTTCTCTGTCTCTGGACGCCTTCCTCGGCACTGCCTCCGAGCAGTCGAGCGCACCGGCACCCGCTCCGAAGGAGCCCGGTCTTGCCATCGTCGATTCCGCCGCCAAGAGCCTCAAGGGCGTCAAGGTGGCGTGGGACTTCCTCGCCAACAAACTCGAGCGTGCTGTCACGGGCGAGGGCAAGGACACCGATGCCATCCTCGCCAAGAGTGCGAAGGAGTACGAGCAGATGGCGTCCGACCCCCGCATCGCCGAGATGGTGAAGCTGGGCGACGATGCTCCGGATACGGTGACCGCAGTGCGGGATATGCTGGGCTTCGCGGTTCGCAACCCCACCATGATCGCCAACTTCCTTGCCGAGCAAGTACCCGGCATGGTCATTGGTGGCGGCTTGGGTGCGGTAGCTGCTGCCCCGCTGCGTAGCGCGGCGGTTGGCGCGGCGACGCGGGCTGGGGCAAGCGCGGGCGTGTCCTCGGCTGTTGGGGCGGGTGTCACTGGCGCAAGTGCAAACACTGGCGCTGTCGCCCTTCAGTCTCTCGGCTCCAACTACGTTGACGGCCTGCGGAAGTACGAAGGCGACACCGAGGCGGCATCCGAGTACGCGGTCACCAAGACAGCGGCAGAAGTCCCGGCCAACGCCATCGCTGGCGCGTTCATCGGCCTCAACCCCTTCGCGTCCAAGATCGCCAACGTCGCGATGCAGGCTGGCATTCAGGGTACGGGCGGTGCGGTTGGTGCCTACCAAGCGGCGACGTCTGTTGGCGAAGAGGCCAGCCGTGGCGAGATGATCCTCGAGTTCTTGGGCGAAGCGGTAACCGCGCCTATCGACATCCTTCAGTCCCGGATCGGGAAGGAGAAGGACGAGAACAAAGTCCAGAAGATCATCGAAGAGTCGATGGCCGACCGCGATGTGCGCGGCCAGATCTGGGACGAGCTCAACAAGGATGAGAAGGTCGCAGAGGCTTTCCGCAAGGCGGGCATTGAGTCCCCCGATGACCCCGAGTTCGACTCCGCCGTGCTCGCTCTGGATCGCCAGCGCCGCCGCAACGAGCTTGTCGCATCCGTTACACCGCCCACCGCAGAAGAGCAGGCCGAGACCCGCAAACAGCGGGAAGAAGAAGTCCGAGCAGCGTTCGGCGAGACCGCATCGACCGGCACTGGTGTCGGCACTGGTGCCGAGGAACAAGTAATCCAGCGCGACTCTGTTGTCGTGGACGCCAACACAAGAACTCTTGCTCCGGTAGATGGTATTGCTCCAAAACCCGTGATTCTTCCGGAGGGCAAGTTCACCCCTGCCGGTACAGTTGCGATGGCACCCGAGGACATCGTCGCTCGACAGGGTGGGTTCGATGTTCTTCCCGCGTTCGTGGTTCAGAGCGAAGGCCAACAGCCTCTACAGATTGCCAACAGATTCGTGACTCAGCGCCAAGCCGAGATCACGATGGCAAACCTCCAGACGGGCAACTACCTCGAGCGCGTTCTTTCTCAAGAGCGCAACCGCCTCACGCCCGAAGAGATCGCAGAAGCGTTCACCGACCTCAACGCCCTGCGCGAGCAGTACCGCCTTGCGCCTCTGGAGAACGTCGAGGACGTCAAGGTCACTTTCCCGGACGTAACCAGCAGCGGCACGCAACAGCTTCAGATCCGCGAGGGCAAGCGATCCAAGCAGGCTGGCGGCGGGAAGTTCTACTTCGTCGAGGCGCGTGAGAAGCAGTCGCCTCCGGCAGAAACTGTAGCTACAACCGCACCCACTCTAGCCCAATCACCCGTAGCGGCACCGGCCCCTGCGCCCGTAGCATCTGCCCCAGCAACTACCGCTGTCGCAGATGTCCAGAACCAACAGGCAGGAACCGCAGGAAAAGCCAAGGGCACTCAAAAGAAGGCTGCAACAGGAAAGGCTGCGGCTCCCGCACCCGCCCCTGTACCCGATGCCGGAGCCCCCGCAGTACAAGCCGCTGGGGTAAAGCGCACTGCGGAGCAGGCGCTCAAGGAGTGGTCAGCCGTTGGCTCGGCAATGCGGGATCTGAAACGAAACGGTTTCAGGCCAGCCAAGGGTTCGAAGAAGCGTGCTGAATACGACGCACTCGAGGCCCGACAGAAAGAGCTAGACGAGGAGTTCCGTCGCTTGCAGGCAGAGGAGAAGGCCAATGCCGCCGCTCCTGCCGCTGCGCCCGCAACGCCCGCAGAAGAGACGCCCGAGCAGGTTCGCCAGCGTGCGCTCGAGTCGTGGGAAGACAACGACGACGGCAAGGTTCCGCACATCCCGTTCGCCAAGCTGCCGAAGGCCGCGCAGCAGGAGTGGATCACCGCCACTCGCCCGGACGACAACGAGAAGCCGTACAACAGCGCCGACCTTCACGACCAGATCGTCAAGCGCACCAATGCCAACCGCCGCGCCGACAACAAGCAGAAGAAAGCTCGCGGTGAGGATGCTTCGGATCTGCGCCGCAGCGAACCCACCCAAGACATCAAGACCGTCGATGACCTCACCAACGCCGTCCAGTCCGCCCTCAAGCCCGGAGAAACCTTCCGAGCGGTACGTGTGCCTGTCGGCGATCTTGTGGGAAAGGTTCCCGGCATCCCCCTCATCCAGCGACTCGCCAAAGCCTTCGGCAAGCCAGTCGTCTTCTTCCGAGTCGAAGAGGGATCAGCCGACTTCTTCTCCGGGGCCGTCCTCCGGGGAACAGACACCATCTTCGTCAACGTAAACGCGAGCCGAGCACACCTCCGTATCTTCGGCCACGAGCTCGTCCACGCGATCCGCAACAGCGACGCGAAGACCTACCAACGCTTCGTCAACGTCATCGCTCCGATGCTGGACGCGGATGCGTATGAGGCGTTTACCCGCAAGCAGCGGGGAGACGGCGTCACCCGCGACGACAAGATTCTCGAGGAGGCTGTTGGCGACATCGTCGGCGACCGCTTCGGCGAGACCGAGTTCTGGAAGATGGTGGCGGACGAGAACCCATCGATGTTCGAGAGCCTCGTCGACTTCGTCACCGAGTTCATCGACAACTTCCTGAAGAAGTACACCGGCAACAAGACGCTGGGCTCCGACACTCTGGTCAAGGATCTGACCACCATCCGCGAAGAACTTGCCCAGATTGTTGCCGACTATCAGAACTTTGGAGTCGGCGATACCGCTGTCGATCGGGGCGTCAGCTACTCGCGCATTCAGGGTCAAGAGAACTCTGGCACCACTCAGGTCGCCACGACGTCTGGCTCCTACCGCAAGGCAGCGGAGCTCGTGCAGTCTGTCAATCCGGATGCAAAGCGCGTGCTGGACTACGGCGCTGGTCTGGGCCTTGGCTCTGACGCGATGCGCGGCGTGTTCGGTGAGCAGGCGAATGTCGATTCCTACGAGCCCTTTCCCGAGCGGTGGTCTGGCTCTCAGCCGGTGACGTACACCAGCAACGAGGACATCAGCGGCAAGTACGACGCCATCGTCAACCTCAACGTCCTCAACGTCCTCGAGCCCCAGATCCGCGATCAGGTTGCCAAGGACATCATGGACAGGCTGGCACCCGGCGGCGTCGCAGTCATCGGCACCCGCAAGTGGTCTGGCGACGTTGCCTCCGCCAAGAACTTCGAGAAGGCTGGCGAGGACAAGGCGATCTACGTTCTCCGCAAGAGCGGCGGACAGACTGTTCGCGTCTACCAGAAGGGCTTCGACGGCAAGGAGCTCGCCGACTACCTGAGCCGCCTCGGCGGTGACGAGTTCGAGGTGACGCAGGGCACCGGCATTGCAGCCACCACGGCTGTCGTTCGTCGCCGGGAGGCTGGTGCTGACTTCAGCAAGAAGGGCATCAACGTCAGGAACGATGGCGACAACAGGTACGCCGACCTAATCGTTGACGGCGTCAAGACTCTAGAGTCCCGCGAGACGGATAGCCTGCGTCCATACGTCGGACAGACTGTCGGAATTGTCAGAACCGGGGAGGGCAAGGCCAAGCTGATCGGGAGCGCCAAGATTGGTGAGCCCATTAGCGTTGGGGTTGATGAGTTCCGGGCCCTTGAGAGCAAGCATCTTGTCCCCCAAGGATCTGCGTTTGACATCAAGCCGGGGCAGACCAAGTTCCTGTACCCCCTAACCGAGGCCAAGCGGTTCGACGGCGAGAGGAGTGTTGAGTCTCGTGGGATTGTTGCGCGTGCTGTTGACTTCAGCCGCAACCGGGTCGAGCGTTCTACCGCAGACCTGATGGAGATGAGCCCCGAGGACGCACGCTCCTCCTTGGGCCTGAACCCGAACCCGAAGCGTGGCGATGGCAACAACGTCCGCGACATCGGGGTGGCGCTTAACAACCGCACCAAGCGCGAGTTCGGCGTGATCGACGGCAAGGACACCTCGTCCGCCTCCGCAGAAAAGCTGGGCGCGGCAATGGCCGACGAGGTCGAGCTCCATCTGGGACGCGATGCAGTCACCGGCACCGGCCTTGGCTGGTACTCGGTCAACTACCCCAACGCGGTCAAGCGTCTGTCCAGCGTCTTCCCCGAGTTCGCCGACAACAAGTCCGCTCGCGATGTCTTCACTGCCATCGTTGCTGTCACCTCGAACGGCGAGAAGGTTGTCAAGAACATCGACAACGCCATCGAGATCTACAAGGAGTTCCGGCAGGGCGGCTCGCTGACCGAGTCGCAGATTGGCACCCGCCGTGCGGCTGCGCTCCAGAACAACCTCGCGGCTCTTCAGGCGCTGATCGACGCCTACGGTGTTGACGGTGCCGCCACGCATCTGATGGACGAGATGACGGTGGCCGAGATCAACGCCGAGCTCCGCCGTCAAGGCAAGAAGACGAACAGCGCGTACACCGCAGACACGGTGATGCCACGCGCCGCCTTGTACTTTGGCCCCAAGCTGGGCGCGTTCTACGCGAATCTGATGGGATCCGAGGGCTACCTCACGATGGATCTGTGGTGGTCGCGCAGCGTGAACCGGATGCGCGGCATCCTCCAGCCGCAGCCCACGCCGTCTTCCATCAAGCGTCTGGCCGAGCTCATGGGTATGCCGCCCGAGTCGGACGAAGATGCGGTCGTCAATGCGGCCCTCCCGCACTGGCGCTCGTACAAGGACAAGAACTACAAGAACGGCACCGAGCTTGAGAAGGCTGCGAACACGGTCGTGAAGGCTGCGTTGCTCGAGCTCGAGGAGGCACCGCTCCGCGCTACGGATCGCAAGTTCCAGTACGAGGCGGCTCGAATCGCGCAGCAAAAACTCGCAGAACGCGGGAAGCAGTTGTCGCTTGCTGACATACAAGCGGCCTTGTGGTACTATGAAAAGCGTTTGTACGCCATGCTTGGCGGCAAACAAGCACAGGACATTGGTTATGAAGAAGCCATCATCGCAAGAGCCGAAAGTGATCGATCCGCTGGACGATCTACACGCTTCGGTGGAGAGCGTGCTGAAGGGCCTGACGCCGGAGCAGCGAGCCAAGAAGCTGATCGAGATGTTCGGCAAGAAGAAGCCGACTTCCGAAGACAAGACTCCGCCGAAGAACTAGGCGGCATCGACTCGCCAGCGTTTAACCGCTGGTTCGGCAACAGCCAGACCAAGCTCGAGTCTGGCGTCCCTCGAGTCTGGTATCACGGCACAGCCGCCCTGATCTCCGCGTTCCGCGCCAAGCAGGCCGGAGCGATCTTCGTTTCACCCAGTCCCGATTTCTCCTCGGACTACGCCCGCGCCAGCCAGATGTGGATGGCCCGGAACTTCCGCGAGTTCGTTGACCAGAAGGACTGGGACAAGGTAATCGAGGGTGCTCGCACCCTGATCAGGGCGGAGGTCAAAGACCCGGATGTTGCGCTCGACCTGATTCAGGACATCAAGTTCTCCTCCCCAGACAGGGTGAGTCAGGGTGCCGTGCCATACCTCGCACGGGCTGCTGCGGAGTTCATGCCGTCCGGGCAGAACATCATCCCGGTCTACGTCCGCGCCGAGAAGCCGTTCGACTTCCAGAACCCCGAGCACATCAATTCGCTGCGGGGCTCCATCAGCGACAGCATCCTCGACGAAGTTGCGGCCTCCGGCGACTGGGCGCTGATTGAGAAGCCGCTGTTCCAAGCCGCGCTTCGCAACCGTGGCTACGACGGCTTCTACGTCAACGAGCTCGGGGTCAAGAACCTCGCGGTCTACCAGCCCAACCAACTGAAGTCTGTCTTCAACCAAGGCACTTGGTCTACCGAAGACGACAACATCAGCTTCAGCCGCAAGAGCTACGAGGATCAGTACTCCGACCTCCCGGCTGACGTGAAGCAGGTGGCTATCACCAAGGGCCACTACTCCCCGCCGTCCATCAAGGATCGCCTGCAATCCCTGCGCCCCCAGATGCGAGAGCGCATCGTGCAGGGAATGTTCGACAAGCTCCGCGCCATCCGCAGCGTGGGCGAAGACCTATACATGAAGGCCCGCCTCGCCAACGGCAAGCAGGACGGGGCGCTCTCGACCCTGCTGCACTTCGGTCAGGTGTTCGACGACGGTGGTGCGCTCAACCTCAAGAAGGGCACCAAGGGCCTGCTCGAGTCGATGAGCCCGCTGGGTGAGGAGACCGACCGCTTCCTGCTGTGGATGGCCGCGAACCGCGCCGAGAAGTTGAAGAGGGAAGACCGCGAGAAGTTCTTCTCCGACGACGACATCGCCAAGCTCAAGCGCATCAACCTCGGCACCATGAAGGACGGCAAGTCTCGTGTCTCCACCTACATCAAGGTGCAGCAGGAGATGAACGAGATCAACAGATCTGTGCTGGATCTGGCGAAGGCCAAGGGTCTGATCACCGACGAGGCGTACCGGACTTTCGCGGCTGACGTCTGGTATGTCCCGTTCTACCGGAACATGGAGGACAACACCTCCGCCGGTCTGTCCGCTGCCGCCGACTCGGCGAAGCTGGTGGGGCAGTACTTCAGCAAGAACCTCAAGGGATCCGACCGCCCGCTGAACGATCTGCTGGAGAACGTGCTCCTCAACTGGTCTCACATCCTGTCTGCGTCCATGAAGAACGGCGCGGCCAACGAGACGCTCGCTCAAGCCGAGAGGATGGGCGCGGTGAAGAAGCTGAAGACCGCACAGAAGAACTCGGTCAAGACGATGGTCAGCGGCAAGGAGCAGCACTGGGAGGTCGAAGATCCACTGCTGCTGGACTCGCTGACGCTGATCTCGTCGCTCAGTGCGGACGGCCTCATCACCCGGACGGCTGCGAAGTTCAAGACCTTCTTCACCCAGATGGTCTCGCTGAGCCCGACCTTCAAATTGAACGTGCTGATCGCAGACTCGACTCAGGGTCTGGCCGTGTCCGACCTGAAGCGCAACCCACTGGGCAACATCGTCAAAGGCGTAAACCTGTACCGTCACGAGCGGGCCGAGGCTCTGGCTGGTGGTGCTCTGTTCGCGCAGGGCTCTGGCAACGACGGCGATCAGGCGGCTGCGATTCGTCGCCTGACCCGCGAAGCCGGCGGCACGGCTGAGTTCGCGGCTGACCTCGAGGGCCTGAAGAACATCTTCCTCAAATACAAGGACAAGTACGACGCGGCGAGCGATGCGCTCGAGAACGCGAACCGGATGTCCCTGTACAAGCAGATGCGGGACAAGGGCTTGTCTCACATGGAAGCGACCTTCCTTGCCAAAGATTTACAGGACTACTCGCTGCAAGGCGGCTGGCCTGCGATTCAGTGGCTGGCGAAGGTGGTGCCCTACTTCAACGCTCGCATGCAGGGCCTGTACAAGTTGGGCCGCGGGGCGCAGGAAGACCCTCGCCGCTTCACCACCATCCTTGCGGCGACCACTCTGGTGTCTGTCGCCCTGTGGGCGGGCCAGTATGACGACGAGGACTGGAAGAACCGCGAGGAATGGGATCGCGATCTGTACTGGTGGTGGAAGATCCCCGGCACCCAGACCGCAGTCCGCATCCGCAAGCCGTTCGAGATCGGCGCCATGTCCTCGATCATCGAGCGTGGCCTTGAGCAGATCGTTGACGACAGCGTCGAGGGCAAGGTCTTCGTCAAGCGACTGGGCGCAATCCTGTCCGACAACCTGTCGATTGGCGTCATGCCCCAGATCCTCAAGCCGCTGGACGAGTTGCGCCGAAACAAGAGCGACTTCACAGACCGTCCCATCGACCCGTTCGCGGACATGGCGAACCCGATCTCTGCGGAGAACCGCAAGACAGCGGGCACGTCTGCTGCCGGTGTGGCGCTGGGCAACATCAACGCTCTGTTTGCGGATCTGGTGTCGAAGATGACCGGAGAGGCGGTCAACCCGGAGAGCCTGAAGCTGTCTCCCATGCAATACGACCACCTGATCCGTGGCTACATGGGCTGGCTGGGCACGGTGATCCAGACGACCGCCAACGAGATCAACGCCGCCGCATCCGAGGGCGAGCGCCCGACGAAGAAGATCGACGACTACTTCGTCATCGGCAACTTCGTCCGCGACCTCCCGACCTCGCAGTCGAAGTACCTCACCAGCTTCTACGACAACGCAAAGTCCATCCAGCAGGTGCAGGCCGACATCAACTCGTACATCAAGCTCGGCAAGATCGAAGAGGCGACCGAGCTCGCTGAGAAAAAGGGCGACAAGCTGGCTCTGATCAAGCTGTACCAAAGCGCCCGCAAAGAAATCACAGACATCAACAACCTTATCAAGCAATACAACGAGGACAAGGCGATGTCTGGCGAGGAGAAGCGGCTGAACATCCAAAGGCTGGAGCAGCTACGGACGATGTACGCCAAGTCGGTAGAAGAGATTCGCGTCGCGCAAAAGCGAGGCCAGTAATGAAAGAGACGTATGACTTGTGTAGCAGTCTCCATCAAGCACGGGTGCATTGCTTCCGACTCGCGTTGCTCGACAGATAACGCGATGTTCTCGGTGAACAAGGTGCGCCCGATCGGTCACGGCTTGGTCGGTGCTGCTGGCGCGTGGTCTGACGTTTTGAAGTTCTGGGATTTTCTCGATAAGAAGAAGCCAACAAAGGATGGTGTCGGGTTGCACGACAACTCGGAGCTCGAGGCCATCGAGCTACATCCTGACGGCATCTTCCTCTACGAGCCGAATGGAGCCCGATATCACATCAAAGATGGGTTCTACGCCGTCGGGAGCGGCGGGCCATACGCAATGGGTGCGATGGCAATGGGTGCTTCTCCGGAGGAGGCTGTGGCGATTGCTGCACGCTTCGACCCGAATACGGGAGGAGAGGTGGAAGTACTGAAGCTGAAGGTATCGAATGCCGCAAAAACTGTCCGACGCCGAGTTCCTCGCACTGTGGAATAAGTACCAATCTGCACGGGACATGGCGAACGCCATTGGGATGCCGGAGCGTTCCATCTATTCTCGCCGCCAGTCCCTACAGAACAGGGGCCACTTCCTCCCAGCCAATGAGGTCAGAGGCGGATCATCCTCGTGGAGCACGACTGAGTCGGCCCAGCTTGTAATTTCCAAGCGCCGGGACGTGACGAGGTTCAGCATCAACGATGGTGTGATCCTGATCGGCAGCGACGCGCAC
>JACCDP010734027.1_pt1 | contig 22187 bp, 24 predicted proteins | sample 7445841 | NCBI WGS metagenome assembly JACCDP01 (sample SAMN15323441, study PRJNA562643) | freshwater metagenome | isolation source: river surface water | place: USA:Blue River Watershed | collected 2017-08-17
GTAAGGGGACGATCACTCGGGTACTGACCAATCTGGTCGGTCGGGAGAACATGACAGCGCCGTCGCTCAGTAACTTCGTCAAGGATTCAGCACTACACGAAATGAGCAAGGCGTCACTGGCTCTTGTGCCGGAAGCCCATGAGTTACACCCGAGCATCCGTGACAGCGTCCTGAGCAACCTGAAGGCCATTACCGGTGGTGACCCTGTGAACTACCACGTCATGTATAAAGGCGGTCAGTCGTCCGTCCTGAGTCTGAAGGTGGTCATCAGCACTAACGGTATGCCTAAGTTCAACGACCCGAGTGGTGCGCTGATGAACCGTGCTCTGGTGTTCAAGTTCACAAAGTCGTTTGCTGGGATTGAAGACACTATGCTTGACGTGAAACTTGAGGCTGAGATGCCTGGTATCACCCAGTGGGCGATCGAAGGTCTTCGTCGTCTCCGTGCGAACGGTAAGTTCACTGAGGCTGCTGACGGTCGTGAGCTCAAGGACGAGATGAAGAAGGACATGTTCCCGCTGTCAGGCTTTATCGAGGACTGCTGCAACATGGTTCCGACTGCGTTCACTCAGCTTGAGGATATCTATCGTGCTTACCGGATCTGGGCATCATCTGAAGGACTGAAATCACCGATGACAAAGGTGACATTCAACCAAGTGCTGCGCAACTCGGCACTCGATGTCACTCACGAGGGCGGTGGATACAGAGGTTTGTCGTTGAAGCCGATGATGACTGCGGAAAACGTTCTGCGATTTAAATGAGTAAACTACTTTACAATCGGTGTGACTGGGTATACTGTTTACTCATCACACCGATTTACTTTATAGAGAGGGCACAATTATGACGCTGAGAGAGAGAATTGTTTGTAGTTACATAACCACAGTCAGGAATTTTCGTACACGGACTGACGTACACCGCTACTTTGTAATCGAGGCCATGTATGACAGGTCGAAAGGGATGTCTAGTCATGACTAATCGAGACTATGTAAACACGGGTAAACCCAGTGCCATGCGTCGATTCTGGCGCAAACACGCTGATGACTGTCGGTTCTGGGTTATCGTTGGTCTGATTATTCTGGCTGGAGGTGTGTTGTGATTGAAAAAGTCGAGATTGACGGTAAAGAATACGAAGTCCACAAATGTCTTGGTGATGACTGTGGGCACAGTCAAGGACAACAGTGTGCGTTTCTGGGTGGTCGGTCGTGTGACCACATTGATTGCTGCTCAGAGAACAGACCGGACAAACAAGACGTTATTTTTGTGCAGGTGCAGTCATGACCAGCATCACCAAAGACATCGTCCAGCACTATCTGTTCCTCAAACCACATCATTTCTGAGATGACTCGATGCGCAGTGCTGTCATCTCTGCTAAATACAAGGAGTCACAAAAATGGGCAAAGTCATCTTAGGTCTGGTCGCTTTTCCGTTCCTTGTCGTGTTATTCCTGGTTGGACTGGTGGTGTCTGGACTATGAGCAAATACACCGACTACGCTTTTGATTTGGAATGTCTACCCAATTTTTTCTCACTGATAGCCACACGTATCACCGATGACGCGAAATGGAAATTCATCATCACTCCGTGGTTGAACCAGGGTCGTGAGCTGAATCTGTTTCTGCATCAACTGCGTGACTCTGGTGGTCGAATGGTCGGCTTCAATAATCTCGGCTATGACTACCCGATGGTTCACATGATCATGTCGTACAACGGGGTGATCGACAACACCACTCTCTACAGCAAGTCCAGCGCCATCATTAACGCAGACTTCAACGACTGGTCTCACCAGATATGGGATCAGGACCGGTTCATCCCTCAGATTGACCTGATGCGGGTTCACCACTTCGACAACCAGGCCAAGCGCACCAGTCTCAAGCTGCTTGAGTTCAACATGCGAATGGACTCGATAGAAGAGTTGGAACTAGATTTCAACAAGCCGGTGAAGCCGTCACAGACCGACATCATCCTCGATTACAACGACCACGACGTTGACGCCACCAAGCTGTTCTACAACTACAGCGTAAAAGAGATCGAGTTCCGTGAGGCGCTATCCGAGAAATACGGAAAGGACTTCATGAATCACAACGACACCCGTATCGGCCAAGACTTCTTTGTTATGGAACTTGCCAAACGTGGTATCAAAGCAGGTAAATGGAACCAGACCTATCGCTCGCACATCAGGGTATCTGACATCATTCTCCCTTACGTGCAATTCGAGCGACCAGAGTTCAACGAGGTGCTGAATTTCTTCCGTGACTCGGTGATCAACCCTGAGCAGATGAAAGGGTTCTTCAAGGACCTTCATTGTGTTTTGGACGGCTTCAGGTTCGACTTTGGTGCGGGTGGCATCCACGGCTCGATTAGTAAAGAAGTAATTGAGCCGACGGGTAACTGGATACTCAAAGACTCGGACGTCAGCTCCTATTATCCGAACCTTGCCATTGCCAACAGGTTCTATCCTCTGCATCTGAGCGAGGCGTTCTGTGATGTGTATCTGGATGTCTACAACCAGCGGAAGCAGTACGCCAAGAAGACAGCAGAGAACAACATGCTCAAGCTGGCCCTGAACGGGGTCTACGGCAAGAGCAACGACAAACACAGTCCGTTCTATGACCCTCAGTACACCATGAGCATCACAATCAACGGACAACTCTTGCTGTGCATGTTGGCAGAACAGCTCATGAAAATACCTGGTCTGAAGATGGTTCAGATCAACACGGACGGTCTGACCTATCTCTATGACGAGAAATACGACGACCACGTCACCGCTCTACACAAATGGTGGGAACAGTTGACCATGTTGGAGCTGGAGCACGTCAATTACTCCAAGATGGCCGTGCGCGACGTGAATAGTTACCTGGCGGTAACGGAATCAGGTAAGGTCAAACGTATCGGTGCCTACGCCTACGTCAGAGCCTCTGAGGACGCTGGGACACGAGAGCTACCCTGGCATAAGGACCACGGCGCTGTCGTCGTTGCCAAGGCTGCTGAGGCGGCTCTGGTGAGGGGTGAGAATATCGAGGTGTTTATCAGGAACCATCTGGCCGTCGAGCCTCTGGATTTCATGCTCCGCACCAAGATAAACCGGTCAGATAAGTTGGTACTCGAAACTCCGGTGATGTGGGGTGACACTCTGGTCACTACTCGTCAGCAGGAGCAACAGCGAGTCACCCGCTACTATGTCAGCAAGGATGGTGGTCGTCTGGTCAAGCTGATGGATCCGACCGTTGACCAGGTAAAGAAATGGCGACTCGGTAATCACTGGAAGCACAAAAAGACAGGTGCTCACAAGATGGCTACCAAGCAGCCTAGCAGCATGTGGGAGAAGTGTGACCCACCGACACCAGAGCCGCCGACAAGGCGCACAGGCGTTGAAGCAGGTCATAATGTGACGATATGCAACCAACTGGTAGGTCTCGACATGAGCAACGTTGACATCGATTACTATGTGACTCGTGCTCGTAAACTGGTGGACCCGCTTTTGATGGATTCTGATGATAAAGGAGAAGAGTGATGAGTTATGTGATAACGGAAAAACCAGATAGTTCTGATATAGAACCTGAGTTTGATTCACCTGTAAACTCAAAATGGATTGTAGCGATAGGTATGTGTGGGAACGTCGTTATTTTATCAGCTCCGAACATACATTTTTCATTTTTTGAAAATGGAATTCAAGCAGATAATGTAGGTATTCCATTTGAATCAGATGATGAAGCGGGTATTTATGAATGGGTCTGTAGTCCAAGCTACTATACCGATTGGGAATCAGGTATTACTGAGTTTTCCGGCTTTGATGTCGTATCTTCGACCAAGACCACATGGCTATGAAAACTAAAGGGGCCTGATGGCCCCTCTCTTATCCCTACCCCACCACATCAAAGTCGTTCTTGTAATACCGACTGTCGTAGTTTATCGCACTCACTGTGTTCGTCTCAGCGCCATTGTCGTCCATCTTGAACTCGATGGTCTCTGGGATGATGGCGATTGACTCACGCAACTGCTCTGACACCAGCACGAACTTAGTCCTGTCCTGACTGTAGCCATCATAGATAGCCTCAGCGGGTAACTCACTGAGAGCGATGGTGAAGTCGTCAACCTGTGTGCAGAGTATCGGGTCACTGTTATCACCGTTGCTCTTGGTGAACGTGACATAATGGTCCTCACCATCCACGAACACCACTGGTTCAGATAATTCAACCAGTAGGCCGTTCACCTCGACCACCTCACCATCGAACACACGGTAGCCGTCAGTAGCATCAGGTCTCACAACGAAACGAGTACCATCAGGCGAGTCGATCCTCTTACCTGGGATGATATTGCGACCGAACTCGTCCACGTCAAAGGTGACATTGTAGCGGTTGTAAATCTGCCGGTTATAGACTCGGTAGGCAAACTTATAAGCTTGCTCGCGGGTGATACACCCGTTAAAGTCGATACGGTCTGGGTTCGTGGCTGACCGGTCTTCAGGGACATAGAGTGTCTCACTGACACCACTGACCTCATCGCGCCATGTCACCTCAACACCATCATACTGACGCTCGAAAATATCCTCTCGAACCTCGGTGTTCGGCATCTTGTTGCGACAGGTGATCTGCATTGAGGACGAGTTCTGCTGTCGCTCAAACGACAGGTCGTAAACACCATTCTGGACATAGGGTTTGCACATAGCGACCTGAGCAACCTGCACAAAACTGTCCTGATATGTGACCTGAGTATCATCGAAGTCGTAGCCGAACCGGACAGCATTTGCTGAACCGAAATAGTCCTCAATCTGCTGGGAGAGAAGCAACCAGCCGTCGGCATTGATATTGTCGAGTGACTGGCGACCGATGAATGGGTCGAGTGACATGTGAATGAGTATCTGAGCGAAATTGTCGGTGGCGAATGACTCAGCGGGGCCGAACACACCATTGCCCTGATACTCGGTGATCATACGCATCACATCGACGTTCTGCTTTCTCTCCTTTATTAGTCGTGACTGTGAGTTACTCGGGATGACAATATGAGCAAGGGTCACATCGCCAAGGTCGAGTCCAGACACATTCTCGAACGAGTAGAAATCACGCCACTCGATAATATCGACGTTGCTGACTTTATCACCCTTGTCTCGATCAGTGGTTCTGCGAGCAGACACCCTACTTTTCTCATAAGACAACACTATCCGTTTTGTCTGGAATACCGACTTACGAACACTGTTATTACTCGAATAAACAACTGGGTAGATTGTGCTATTTCCAGTTGGTGACCCGTCACTGTCGAGCTCTTCCACAAACACCTCAATGTTTGCCGAGATACTTGTCTCTCTGTTCTCTACCAGTTTATAGAAACCATTGGCGCTGACAAAATTAAGGATGATTTCGTCCGCATCAGCAGGAACATTGAACGGACCAATATAACCGTCGAATGGTTTTGCTGCGAGAGGTGTCACCTCGGTAATGTCAACGGTAACAGGTTGAGTCTTTGCTGCGTCTTTGTACCACGAGCTTGTGAATATAATCGAGTCGGTGGTGTAGAAATTGACTCCAGTCTGACCATAGGCGTGAGCATATTTTTTTGGCACTACCCACCCTGACATGTTAGCCCAAGCGCCTACAACCTCGATTGGTGCATCAGGTGGAACAGCAATTGTCAATGTTGTCTCAGTGACTCCTGTCACCTCATATTCAATTTGACCAAGGTCAACGAAAAGCTCACCACCATTGAAGGTGTAACCTGATGGTTGTGACGTGCTGTATAGCATCACTGACACAGGGTCGTCGAAGAAATAGAAACCGTCGAGCTTGACCTTACCACCCACACTAAAGCTATCCAGCATGGAGAACCCATCCGGTAGCAGTGTTGCAGTGAGCGTGGTTCCTGTTATCGACCACTCCGCACCGAGTGAGCTATCCAGATCGTTCGGTGGCGGCAATTCAGCAGGGTTCAGATCGTTAGACTGACGATAAATGCCGATCTTCTCGTTGATATCTGAACCAATCTGGAATGACGGTGACCCGTTACCAGGCCATGTGCCAGGTTCGTACTTACTCAGTTGAGCGTTGGGAATGTCAATGAGTCGAGTGTTACCGTCATACCATCTGTCTTCCCAGGTTTGGTATCTCCCTCGACCAAGGCAACACAGAAGAACCTCAGTCTCTTCGTTATTAACACCTACTCGATACGGTACTTGCCATAACGGAGGCATATGCTTAGGAACATACCCAAAAATGTCGTCGATACGCTGCCCGATCCGAGCCTCGTTCTGAGTAGACCCGAGTGAGTTTGTTGCGGACTGCTGTGACTGGTTACCTTGGTTCGGTACTTGAACAGACGGCATCAGTAACACTGTGGCTACGGCAGTGATGACTGCAATTGCTATGAAAATAAGTGAACCGCCATACGGCAATTTACTGTCATGGGTTATCGAGACAATACCATCGTCAATGTCGAGATAGTCCTCAGTCAACTCACGACCAAGAATCTCGATATCAAAAAATCGGAGGTCAAGAACCTCATCACGAGTGAAAAAATTAGAGCGAATGAAGTCAATCACCCGCTCGTGTTTATGCTCGGTAAACTTGCCCGTCAGCGGGTCTTTGTAATATCTGATGGTGACCATACCCAGTATGTAACCTCGTCGTAGTTTCGCTTAATGACACCCAGGTCCCAGTGTACCACTGAGCCGTGTTTTGTACCTGATCGGTAGTTATGATAAACGCCGTAATCAGCATAAACACCAATGTGCCTCTCACCATTCTTAGTCATGAGAACCAGTGCGTTGGTAACTGGTAGGCATACCTGTATAAAATGCTTCCTCATCCAGACTAAAAAAGAGAGTTCGAAAACTCCCTTTCTCGGTATTTCTATCCCTAACTGATCATACCAATCGGCTACGAAATGGGCACAGTTGTACTCTCTTCTATTATAGTGTTTCCCTATCATAGGAAGCCTTTCACCATAGGAACCCGAGTGACAGTACATACCTCACCAGTTGCACTCATGTTGGCTGGTTTGGTTGTCACATTGAACAGAGCTCCTTTGTCATCCCGTCTCATTTTACGGATCGGTAGTCTGATCGGTGCTTGCTTGATCTGACTGACAGTACCGTTCCGATACAAAATATAACCACGTGATGTAAATAGAGGTAGTTCGTCACCGTGGACGTCAGGGTCATATCTAGACTGCTCTGACGCAATAATGTCATTGACCTGCTGAATGATGATATTTCGCTCATAGTTCAGGTCTGCATTACTGCTCGACTGGTCGAGACTCATCGGTGCATAGTTGACAGTCACTACCTCACCTGTTTCAAGAGTTACCTCGATGTCGTCAGTAAACTGACGTTGCAGATAATACTTTCGAGTGAACCAGCTCGCAGATAGCTCAATTACCTCCAGTGTTTCCTTACTTGTTGGAGCACTAGCATAAATTTCTCTGATCTCTTCGTCGGTCATGACTGAGGCCACCCTTCTGTCATTGTGCCAAACATCTTCAGGTACTCACAGATGTCATCACCCATGCAAGGGTACACAGCACCCAAAAACTCATCTGCACACTGGTTTCTAGCACTGAATATCTCAAGCTGGACTGTGACAGACCCTCTAAGTGCATTCACCTCTACATGGTTCCAGTCTGTCAGCGCCTGCACCACATAAGGCTCAACCAAGGGTCTGTCTGCTGCCAGATGACAAATCCAACGTTTCCCTTCATTCTTGTTGATAAACAACTGAATGAAATCCTGCATAGCAGGAGACCTGAGATAAAATGTAGCCTGAGCAAGGTGAGTGGTTCCGTAATATTTCTTCCTCTGACGGCTGGCACCACCGGACACGTCAGACCGGATGACACCACCCTGACGTGTCCTGGTAAACCCCTCGACGAGGGGTACGACGGGCTGACCACCGTATAGCAGCACATCCAGGTCGCTGATGTCGCCTTTTGTTGCCATTAGTATTTACCTTTTACTGAGAAGTTGGTTTTCAGTTGTTTGGTTGACTTGCTATTTCTGTTACCTAGAACACTTGAAACACCGTTGTCGATGTTTTGATTGAACACCTTCTCTGCGATGATCTTGACTGTGTTTTCGTCAATTCGTTCTTCTCGGTAACTGGCACCGTCAATTTTGTTTTCTATGACAATACTAACACTGCTTCCGCCACCGTTCATCATCTTGGCTGTGTCTTCACGAGAGGTTACTCTGGCAGGACCTTTTACCAATACACCGTTAACAAGCTCGTCACCATACTCAGACACGATACCACTCTGACCCGCTGGGATCATGCCACCCTTGTCGTATGCACCTGCAATAGTCTGACCGGCAATAATACCTGCCGAGGCGTAACCAGTTGCTCGGATCAACGCAGATGCAGGAATACCAAACACACCGAGTTGACCCATCGCTTTGGTGGCTGCCAGCTCTGTATTAACAATCGTCTCAGCGAGTGCAATCGCCTGGTTGATGTAGAAAAGAGCAGCGGCTTCTTTACTTCCTTCTTCAGCGAACTGTTGAAGCTGGTTGAACACCTTACCCAATGATCCGGTAAATGTGGCATAGTTCTGAAGCTGACTGATTAACTGGTTATTCGCTATTTCATTGAGTCTTGCAGTGTGACGCTCTGTCTCAGCTTCGATGAGCCCATCGATCCGTTGACGCTCAACCAGTTCCGCTTCTCCAATCGCTTTTTTCTGCTCATTCAGCTTTTGGAGATTCATTAAAAACAGGTCGTTCTCAAAGCCAACAGGGTCTTCCTTTCCTGCTTGCTTTTTCTGAGCGTCTTCAATCTGTTTTCGTACTGCTTCTCTTTTCTTATATTCTTCAGTGAGTCGGTCTGTACGCCATTGTTCAAGAGCTGCGTAAGCCTCATCTGTTTTCTTGTTAGTACCCTCGTAATTTACATAGTTGTCGATTATCTTTTTGCGACGAGAATATTCTTGGTCAACAGTCTCAGTTTGTTTTATGAGAGAAAGGGTCTCAGCATTGAACGCTCGTTCTCGCTGAAGTCGCTCCTGTTTTGACGTGTTTGCAGCTTGCTTCTCTGCTTTCTCGGCATCCTTTATTGCTTTCTCTCTTGCCTTGAGTGCATCATGCTCGTCGTAGTACGTGTTTATTGCAGTTTCTACGGCTTTTATCTGGTCTTTTGTTGCATCTGTACCAAGTTCAAGACGAGCATTGTAAAGAGCCTGCTGACGGTCGTTTTTACCGAGTAGGTCGATTTTTACTCCGTAACCTGTCAACAGTTTATTGGTAGCTTCGAGTGCTTTCTTCGAATTCTCAATATTCTCAGTTTCAGACCTAGTTAACGTATCGAGATAACCCTCTTGAGTAATGATCGAGTCAGACAGCTGCTCTCTCTCTGACTGGAGTTTAAGTAACTCTTTCTGCTCTCGCTGAGAAAGCTCAATTCCGTCTCGTTGCTTATCCTGAAGAAACCCGATTCGAGAAAGCGAGTCGATCTCAACCAATCTGCGCTGGTCATCTTGTATTTTTTTACGTAACTCAATAGCAGCAAGTTCTTTGGTTGCCTTTCCTAGTTTATCTACCTTACCAATGAGCTTGTCGATTTCCTCTCCTGCAACCCCCATGGAATTAACCAGTGCGCCACCAATGGCACCAGCAACAGCGATAAATGCACCAACTAGTGCACCGGTAGGGCCGAATGCTGCGGCGAGCTGAGAGCCCTGCTGGGAGAAGATGACGAATGCGCTTGTCCCGAGTTGAGCCTGTACTGCAACGTCTTGAAGTTGCCAACCAAGCTGTTGTGATACACCACGAAGACCACGAAAACTCTCACTGGTCTCCTGTGCTTTCTGTGCAGCTAAACCATAATTGTAGGCAACGTCAGCAACCTGCTTTTTCTGCTCTTCAGTCGCGTTTGCGCCGAGTCGATACACTGCGTTAAGTGCTTCGGTCTCAGCCCTAGTTCTACCCAGTGTATTATTTTGATGTTCATACAGTGCTGTCAGCTCTTTAGTCTTAGCAGCACTGCGCTCCATCTGGGCGACAAGAGCACGAGCTTCAGCGGTCAGCTCCTGTGCGCTCTGAACAGTCTTGTAGGTGACACTGACGTTCTCACCGAGGGTGGCACTTAGTTCCTCGACTGTCTTGTCGGCATCAGTCACAGCTCGGGTGAATTGCTTGATTCCGGTGATACCGTCCTGACCCTTAAATTCGAGCTGGAACGTTGTCGAACGTAATACGTCGCTCATATGTTGTTATCCTGTATATCGGTACTGGTCGGCCAGTCGGTTGAACTCTTCTTTGAACGCAGCCTGTTGTTCATTCAGACTGGAGTAAAAAGCGTTACTGATGAAAGGTACACCAGCGACATTGATGAGCTGAGAATCGTCGTAGTTGACACCTTTCTTTTTACGCCCACCGTTACGAAGACGCGACGTGCCGAACTCGACCCAGTAGGCGATCTGAGCAGCGTTGAGGTCTTTTTCGGTCTTTCCAAACTGGACACTCACACTGTCGATTTTATAAACTCCGACTGTCCCTATGACAGTGTAAGGGTCGCTTTTACTGGTGGCAACAGAATGGCCAACAGACGAGAAAACGTATCCCCCTGGCTGACCTCCGACCATTGAAACCCAGTTGTCCTTTATCTTCACCTGAACGACCTTTTCCTGTTCAGCAAGAGCCTTCAGGCTTATTTCAGGGATGGTTTCAGCCAAGGCTTCCATCTCTTCGATGAACTCCTTTAGGCCGGTACTGGTTAACGAAAATAGACCTTTTGCCATTAGTTCATCAACTCCCTGAAGCGACTCTTAGACTCAACCAAGCTGACCGTTTCCGGTGTTTTGGTGACAATAATCGGACGGTCTTTGTTGTCGTCGATAGAAAAGAAAAGAGACCAGTATTCTAGCTCCGAGGCTGGCCACCCCATCACTTCAAACACTGGTCTCTGTAATGTCTGGCAAATGCGCTTCACCAGCAGCATGTTACCGTCAGCTAAGATTTCTTTTTTTTTGCTGTCAGCGTCTTCGGTTCTTCGACTGAGATCGGGTCGAGTGAATAAGCAGCTACAGCCAGAGACTCATAGAGTTCTTTCGGTAACATGTTAACCAGGTCATCAATCTGCTCATCAGCAAAAGCGAACTCACCAGTGCTCGGGATGGTGCAGACCGACATCAAACCAGCGGCAACGTGATATGCCACCTTGTCACCTTCCGCAATGTCCTTTCGTTCAGCGACCTTGGTACTGAGCTGAGAAGAACGGATGTAGTGCTTAACCGCACGTTTGTTTACTCGGATCACAACGTCCTGCCCAAAATACGGGGCAGGAACGTCAATGAAAGCGAGACCGTCAGTTTTGAAAGTCAGACTCATGATACGGTAATCTCCAGTTCACCAACAACACCACGGAATTCGGCGGTGATAATGGTGGTTCCAGCAGCAACACCAGTCACCAGACCATTCTCGTCTACTGTTGCCTTAGCTGGGTCAGACGAGGTCCAGGTGACTTTACCGCTGCCTGAACCATCGTTGGTGATAATACCTGACGGAGTGGTGGTTACTGCGAGTTGAGTGGTGCCAGCAGTTGCTACAGTGGCAGTACCAGTAACAGTCAGGTCATAGACCACACGTGAGTTCTGCTTACCATTGACGGTAAACATCTTCCACTCTTCCTGGTTACCTGCGTCCCACTCAAAACCAAGGGCTTTGAACAGGAAACCGTTGACTTCACCATCGGGCCATTTGACACGGATATTGAACTCCTCCTCGTCACGGCAACGCTTGATGAAAGCCTGTTGCTTAGTGTATTCGTCAAAGAACTCGTCACCGGACTGTTGCAGAGGGACATACTGACCTTTCAGGTTTTTGTCCGGTGCATCACGCATTCCAGAATCGTACTTCTTGATCCGGTCAGAGAGAGTAGTCTTTTCTTTCGGTTCACTCTGCTCGCCCACAGCCCCGATTTCGGTGAGGCGAGGGACTTCAGCCCAACCTGTGTCGGTCTGCATCTCAACGATGGTGCCTGCAATCAGGATCACGTTAGACATATTTCTTTCCTCTAAATGTAAACAGTTAGGTCGTAGAAAGCTCTTGCGAGCACCTGACCTGGTTGCTTGGCTTCAGTCAATATCCACTGACCAAAAATCCGTTGAAAATCGGCGTTCTTAGTATTATCCAAAGTTTCAAGAGTATCAAGGATATCCTGTATCTGCGCCTGCTCTTTAGCAAACACAGTTACCCGATAAACCTGAGTGTTACCATACTTTTGACCTGCAATCACCCTGTTGTCAGCGTTGCTGACCATACTGAGCTGGACACAGGGTTTGTCTACACCTTCAGGTATTGCTCCGGTGTAGACAGTGATACCGGAACCAAGGGTTATTTTGAGTAGTGCTATCAGTGCTGTGTTCATTTTATCCTCGTGAAAATAACGATGTCACGTGTATGAATATACAGTCATCTTTGCAGAAGAGAATGTCCCGCTATCAGAATTAATCTCTATTCCATCAAATCGAGTGTTGTCATCAAACTGGCCTGCCCATGTTACCGTATAGAAGTCGGTTGCGTTAAAACGGTATCTTGCAGGGCCAGCATGTACTGTCGTCACGCTTGTCTTTTTAGGGTAAATAACATCAATGACAACCCTGCATATCTGATTGTTGGCTCCGCTGTGGTTCATTACGCCAGTGAAGATTGTTTGTGAGTTATTGCTAGGTGTCCCAGCAAAAGGCCCAGAGTAGTTTCCAGCCAAACCGTATTTCGCCGATACATCAGCAACTCCGGCAGCTCTAAGTCTCAAGAATGGATTGAATGCCCCCCTCCCCCCACCCGCCACCACTTACCCAATTTCGACGATAAGCGCCATATATTGCCAGTTTGTCAATAAGTTCTAGCGCAAATAGTAACACTATTTGCTGAAAAAGTAAGGGGTCGGAGCCCTTAGTTGTTTGTTGTCGATATCATGTATACGCGTATACTGCCATTTTGGCCGTGGCAAAAACGCCGCTTGCAGCGTTCACTTCTAGTCCATCAAAAACCGTTGTTGCATCAAATTGCCCACCCCACCACACGCTATAGTAAGAGTTGTTGTCATATCGGTATCTGGCTATCCCGCTGACTGTGGTTACTACTGGCTTTTGTGGGTAGATGATATCAATTACAGCTCTGCACGTGCAGTCAGTGGCTCCTGTGTGGTTCATGATCCCAGTGAAACTAGTCTGGCTATTATTACTTGGCGTTCCAGTGAACGGTCCAGAATAAGCCCCTGCCAGACCATAATTTGCTGTTGAGTTAGCCACCCCAGCGCTCCGGAATCGAATGAAGTTGTTATACCCACCAGATGCCCCAGCACCCATAGTCCATTCTATTATCACTCTGTAATTTTCAAACGCATTGGTGAATATATTGTCAGCAAACAACTTTGCGTTATTTGTTATTGTGTACGCACCAACCTTACGCATCCCCATACTATCTATCTGCGCTTGAATGGGGCTGGTCGCTCCAGACAAGTACCCCAGCTCAGTTGCCGTGGCAGAAGATACGACAATTTTCCCTGATGCATCAGATGCAATCGCCCGGCTTGCTGTCAAGTTTGCCGATGTGACCGAGGATGCCCCACCAGTGACCGTGGCCTGCTTGCCGTCTATTGCCGTTTGCAACCCAGATATCTGGGAGATTGTCGTCCCGTGTGGGTTCCCGGTTGACTGGCTATGGTCGTACGCAGCCTTTCCTCTGTCTCCCCTGTACGCCGTCTGGGCATTTTCGCCCAGCGCCAAGGCTATCGGGACGACAACATATCCACTACCGCCCCATAGATACTGGATTGACGTGTCCAGTGCGACATAAAGCGTATCCAACGCCCCGACTGGCGGCAGTGCGGTAATGGTGGGAACTTCCACAACCGTCTGAACGCCTCCTGGGATGTACTTGGCGGGAATTTTTCCGTTGGGGTCAACGGCGATTACGGCAGAGTCTTTGAACTTTCGATAGTCCACCAATACATACGGCTTTCCCGGTGCGCCAACAGAATCTGCAACAGACAATAATTCCCCATCACCTTTTTTGATAGTGAAAACCAACACATCGCCAGTACGAACTCGATACAACAGTCCATCCGAAGAGTAGTCGAATACAGCGAATCTAGTTGATCCAGAAGTGGTCAGCGTCACGCTCTTCTTGGTCTTAAAGACAAGCTGACCAGAACCAGAGGTGATTTCAAGTGTCAGCGCCCCTACATAAGCCTCTTTTGACATGACTGCAAAAAAGTTGTATGTGGCATTTTCAGTGGCAGTATCAGACCACGAAGCAGGTATTGACCCAGCCGCATCTGCTCCATGCGGCTCACCTCCAAGTACCTTTTCACCCCATATTGGCGATGTAGGGTCGGTTACATTATCTAGGTTTCCACTTATCCCAGACCAAACAGGGGAATAGTAGATCCCTGTCTCGAAATTCAGGAAGGTCACATCCTGACCACCTGTCAGCATCTCATGGGACAGTGTAGCGAACCGGTTACTTTCACTGCGCACAACGCCATCCACTGATACGCCGCCCTCTGAATCAATGCCTAGATACCCGTCAGCATTTCCCTTTTCAGATTTCTGTTGAGCACCCGTTAACAGAGCGTCCTGCTCTGGGGTGAGTCCACCACCTGAACCTGAACTAAATCCCATATGTCACCTCATTTATTTAGGAGTTACAACAACGTTCACAGAATCACGAAGGTCTGACTTGAAATACAGCTTGTCGCCAGATGCTTTTTCAAAGTTAATTGAGTCACCTTCATTGTAACGATGACCATAAACCAGAGTTGGTGTTGCTGCACTCATGCAATACAAACACTCGTCGTTTGCTGTGAAAAAACCGGAGGCAATCCCTGCTACTACCTCCTTCCATCCCTCTGTTTTTAATACAGTTGTTACTGTGGTATCAGCCATCTCGTTGAACCTCACATGTTACGATCATCCCACGGCGCAGCTCATCAGGTTTGACGTGCTTCACCTCATACATGACACCTGTATCGACCCATTTCATCAGGAGTTCATTCCCGACACGAGGGTCGTACCAGGTTAGCACAGTGACAACCTCATCAGTGAGATTGACACCGAAACTATTATTCTCCGAACCTGATTTTACCTGCACCTCTGCCATGACTGCGTCAAACACCTTGACTGGTGGCACAGGCTCACCCCACTCATTGGTGTCAGAGCTTTGCTGATACCACTCAACCTGATGACGCAGCCGACCAGCTGTGATGTTCATTGCCATGGTAGACGCACCCTGTCGAGCAGATCACGTGATGTGGACGGCATCTGGTTAGCAGACTGACCGAGGACGAAGTCGTCACGGTTGTTGAAAGCAGTGCTAATCATCACCAGAATGGCCTGTTTTACCGACTCGGGCAGAGTGGCGTAACCAGCATTGAACTCAATCCGTGCAGTGGCGTATGGAGCATTGATGAAAATCTTCTGGCTGATGTCATCAAAGGTAAATGTTGTGCTCTCTGTGCCATCCAGAACGAGCTTGGTTACTTCCGTGACCTCACCGAATGGGAGTATGACCGAGCTTTGCCAGCTATGCACCACGGCGACGGCAGAGCCCTGTGTCAGCATCCTGCCACTGTAGCTCTGTGCCATCTCGATATAAGTCGGTATCAGGCTCGACAGGTAAGCGTCCTCGAAGGTCGTGAATACACGACACTGGCGCTTGACCTCTTCAAGCGTCACCAGTCCTGTCAATGGTTCCTGTGAGACAATCTTTTTATACATGGTTCCTCCGATGCAATGGTTACAGGTTAACCGTTGTCAATAAAAAAAGCCACCGGTTAAGGTGGCTAAAGTTGTTGGCAGAGGACTCACTGAGTGTAACACTGTTCCCACAGGGTAGTCGATACCTCAGTCGCCACAGATGCAGCACGTTCAATAGCAGCAGCAGTCGCCACAGCATCACCATGTACCGGCTGGTAGTGCTTACCGTATTGGCGACTGAACACCTGAAGTTTTTCATCGCTATCAACGAATTTACTTGCAGTAGTAAAGGCCGTTGCGTTGTCCTGAAGCAGAACTAGCAGGTCGTTTCGTAGTTTGAAATCCATGATTACCTCTCTTGATAAATAAAAGGTCACCCGAGAGTGACCTTAGTCTTATTTTCCTTGTCGGGGGAAACCGTTACACAGTACCGTCGTTGGTGGTGGTTGCCACCACGAGAATGGCGTCGCTGTTCTGAACCATCTCGAACATCTCCTTGCTGTACTTGACCACAGTACAGTCATCAACTGAGTACGGGTCAATCAGCATCTTGTCGATATCACCGTCGTTGATGGCAAACGCCGCACCCAGGTTACCGAAGATGATCGGGGTGGAGTTTGCAGTCATGTTCGGCAGAGTGTCATCAATGACAACCGGATGGCCCATCAACATCAGACCGTTACCTTCCCGATAAGACATCAGGAAAACAGGGTCACCATTTTCTTGACGGATCTTCTCGATCTTGCTCTTGGTCTTGCGGTTCATGTAGAACTTGGCACCGGAGAGCCACTGGGTCGGCAGGGTGTTAACCAGGTCAATGATGAAGTCCATACGAGCAACATCATCAGCACCAAGGTCACCCGCAACACCAGTGCTGACAGCAGGGTAGTAGTCAGCCGGACGAGCATTAGCGGGGTCGGGAGCCAGTGTCGGCAACCAGGATTTACCAGTCCCGTCAGTGATATCGACACGCTTACTGGACAGAATACCACGAGCATTCTTACCAGTGCCGTTACCAAACAGTACCTGAGCGGCCAGGTAAATAGAGATCTCACGACCGAGTAGACGAACCAGGTCACCGTAGAGGTCGATGTCAGCACCATACATAGCTTCGTCGGTAATGCGCGGTTTCGCACTTACCTTGAACTCTTTGGATTTGACTTCTTTGTACTCTTGGGTGGTGGTTTCTGCAAAGTCAGTGCCGGCCACGTTCTCAATGCCTTCCGCGACAGACGGATAAGTAACCAGGACCAGCTCACGGAAGTTGCGAGTCATAGACGGCTTGCGACCTACTTCACCCAGTACAGGTGAATACTCACGAGCATACTCAATCACGTCACGAGACAGCACTTCAGCAACTGCACGACCACCTTCATCAGCGTTTGTCAGGTTGAGTGTTTTGAAACGCTCTGTACCTTGTTGCTCGATGAACTTGAAGAACTCAGGAGCGGTGTTGTTACGCTTACCTTTCAGCCATTCGCCAATAACAGGCTTCAGAACCCCATCATGCAGAGCCTTTTTCTGCTCTTCAGTAACGACCGCAGCCGGAGCTTTGTACTTGGAGCGCAGATCACTGATTTCCTGAACCAGTTCTTCCAGTTGTTCAGCCATTTTCTTGGCTTGATCCTGGTCACCACCTTCTTTGAGCTTGTCAAACTGACCTTTCAGTTCGTCAAACTTTGCTTCTTGCGCTTTGATCTGAGTTTCCAGTTTGGAACACTCTTCCTTTTGCGCCATGAAGTTTTTGGTCGCCGTTTCGATAAGCGCCTTCAGTTCTTCAATACCCATGATTACTCTCCAGATAAAGTTATTTGTCGAATTACATTGACGCTTATCCAAGCGGTTATGTGTATCCACACAATGAAAAGAGGTTACTTGAACAATACGCTATTTTCAAGCAAACCTTTTACTTCATCCAAATCAATCTCGTCACCAGACGGTTTGTAGTCAGCGGTGATTCGCTCGATTTGACGTTTGCTCAGACCGGCAGGGACACTTTCCAGCAACAGGCGAAGTTCGGCCTTGCTGAGAATCTTCCCTTCACCGAGTTTCGACTTGATTTCAACCAGACGAGACTCTTCGTTACAAGCAAAAGTCACAGCACTGATCTCACGGATATCTACCTTGATGAGGTCGTTGCACCCGAGTGAACTGTTCCACTTTTCATCGTTGACTCTGTAACCGATAGAGAAACTGTCAAGAGCTTTGTCTTTATACAGCTCGTACAGCTCATTCCCCTTGGGTGTGTTGGCGAATTTACCTTCCAGGTAGAGACCCTTGGAATCCTCTTCCATGCCTGTCCACACACCTACAGGGGTATCCCAGGGGTTGTGCATCCAGAAGAACTTAGGCATTGTTCCAGCCGCTTTGTGGGCAGCGATACTGTCTCGGTAAGCACCATCCACAACTCGGTCAAGAGCATGGTCAATGTTACCTTTGACATTCCCATAACAGGAGAAAGTACGATCACCACCGAGAGCCTTGAATTCAAGGACGCCGAGGTCGAGAGTTTTATTGCCCATCAGGTTTTTCCTCAGTGGTAGATATCTCGCCAATAATTTTAATTGCGTACATCTGGTCATGCAAACCAAAAAGGTCGCAAGTCAAACGAAAAAAGAGTTCTCCCATGTCAAGGAGAAACTCAGGATACCAGTTTTTTACACAAACAGAGTGGTCATTGATATTGAAGTAAATGGGCACACCATGAAGTTTTGCATGGTGTGTAAACAGTGACTCTATTTGGTCAGCTGGCAATCGGTCAAACAGAGCCATTAGGTTTTTCCTCATTTGGTTTGGGTTTGTTTCCGTAAAGTCGTTCTTGCATCTGCTCAAGCTCGTTCCAGAAACCATATACCACGTTGTTATTGTCGATACAGTAAACGTCACCACCCTCAACTGGTTCCATGCCGAGAGCATTACGACCTTCATTTACACTCATCAGACCACCTTTTACTGCCTTCTCGATGTGTTGCAGGAGTCGCCATGGTGAACCGGAGTAGAACGCATTACGGTCAAATTCCACCTCAAATCCGTTCGGCAAAAGTGCGTTCAGAGCAGTCTCAACCTTTTTAAGAATCGGGTTGAGTGAGTCGCGCATATACGCCTCGTCAAGCTCGAAGATATTTCCTGTACCTGTGTTGGTTGAAGCAACTCCGACTCGGTGAATTGGCACACGGAAAGCTCGACAGATGCGGTTTACCGTATACTCACGGTTCTTCAGTAACTCAGTTTCAGCAGGTGTCAGCTTCAGACTAACAGGTTTAAGCCCTTGCTCAAAGATGGGGATTTTGGTACGACCTGACGGACCACGAAACTCATCCCATTCATCTTTGAGACGCTGCTTCATGTTGGTGTCCTTGAACACCTGGTCAGTTGACAGTGCCATTTGCGCTGTGATGCCTTTGCTCTGCGTCTCAAGCTGACTTGACTCTTGTGCGTTGGCAATACCGAGCATAGTAGCTGTCTGAACCAAGGGGCTCACTGGGGTGTACCCATCAAGTGTGAAACCTTTGATGATGAATAAGTCTTCTAATCGGTAAGCATCACCCAAGGTTCCGTCATTTTTTACATACGTGTAATAAACGTTACCGTTAACGTCCATGGCGGGGTGGATGTTACCTTGATAGACGAACGGGATCAGCTCCATGGGATTGCCGAGGTCATTACGCTCGATATAAGCATAAAAAGCACCAAACCGTTCGAGTGAAACAACCAGCATTTCCATGAAAGACTGCATTGTCATGTAATCACACGGTTTTTCACAGAAAATACGGTAATTTCGACCTGAATTTATCTCTTCACGAGCCTTTTTTGCAGCACCTTTCCGGTACATTTTTACCGGAATCTGACCGACTGTTTCACTCTTGTCACGCAGACAAGCAAAAACAGCCTCGATTTTCAGTGCAAGACTGACTGGCAAATCACCACCATTCACCTGTCTGACGATGTCATCGAGAGTGAGAGTGGCCGACTTACCCTCAGTTTTCTGAGTTTTTGACCATGGCCACCAGCCCATTTGAGTTATCCTTTTACAAATAATGTGAGTGTATCAGTCATATAAACATCATTCCACGTTCTTCATATATGTTCTTTTCAATTTTGCCAAGTGTTGCGGCAGAAAGTGTGATAATGAGGCTGATGACAGGGTCAATCTTGTCTGTCTTCGGGTTATCACGATAGACCTGCATGTTATTCTGACGGGTCATGTTCATCCGCGCACATGAGCAAGCAAACTCGAATAAACCTGAGTCGTATCGAAGCATTTTCTCCTTAATAAGTCCCTCTAATTTCTTGGCTGGTTCAGACATGTTACCTGTCCCCTGACTGACACTTAACATAGGGTAACCGAGCCCTTCGAGTTCCTCAGCTATTTCCCGCATATGCCAGGGGTCATAGCTGACCATCTCAAGGTCAAACATGTCGTCCAGTTCGGCGATCACTCGCTTCACGTCTTCATCACGCACAGTCGGAGTCATGACCACACGCAAGTCACCAGACTCTATCGCCTTCACGTAAACACTCTTCAGGTAGTCTCCGGCAGCGTCTACAGTCTTCTTTGGCAGCAGGTTGACCCAGAACACGTCTGCACCTCCGACATCGTCAGGAACCAACACACAGAAGCTACAGATGTCGTGTACCTGCGCTCTGTCAAGACCTGCGTAAGCCTTCCGACCACGGAATTGCTCAATATCAAGACCAGGAACTCGGTTCACTTTCACCTCAGTGATGTCAAGCCATTTGTCAGCACCGTTGACAAATACGTTGCAATGCTTGGTGAGGAAGTTAGCCTTTTCCTCGACACTCATCACAGCTTCTTGATACCTATCACGGAGATACTGGATAGACGGGCGACCATAGACTAGACCAGGGTTAGACTTGAACCAGGCTCGTTCATCGCTCCAGTCATCGTCAACGTCGATCTCAAATATGGCGTAGAAATAGTTTTCCTGTGTGGTCGGGTCATCTGGGTTAAGAACTCTTGTCCCGTTCTTGTAAATATCTGTGCAGAGACCAGATAAAATGAAACCAGCAGTAGTGATCACAGCAAATAGAAACTCACCACCTTCGTTCGCACCGAACGCCGAGATGAGAACACCATACAGGTTGCGGTCCTTGATTGCATGACATTCATCAAGGCAGGCAGCTATAGGATCAAGACCATCGAGTGAGTTACTGTCTGACGCCAACGGCTTGAACTCACCACCCTTGTTCGGCATCTGGATGTCATTGGCCCGAGCCTCAAATATCTGACCAAGACGTGGTGAAAGTTTGACCATCTTATGAGCTACAGACCAGACCTCTTTTGCCTGGTCACGCTTGGTCGCCAGTGAGAATGCGCGAGGGCCATATCCATATTTATACATCACATAGAGAATGAGACCTGCTGTAAATGTGGTCTTGCCGTATTTCCGGCTGACCTGTGCATACATCTGGTTATATCGACGTTTACCTGCGTGTCTCACCTGCATGGTGATACCAGTGTCTTCGTCAACCTCGAATAAGTCCTCACTCCATTTCCAGGCCATCACAGAACAGGCGATAAATATCTGACTTGGGTCAAGTCGAGTTGGTTTACCTGCTTTCGGACCTTTGATGATCGGACAGAACTCAAACCACTTCACGATTGAATGAGCAGCCTGTTCGTCAAAATAGAACTCGTCATTCTCTAGGTCACGGAAATGACGCAGTGCTGCCCACTTCATTTTCTGGCACGACGGGATGTTTCCCATCACTATGTCGTAGGCATAACGATGACACCAGCGCCAGTCCTGGTCACCTGGAACCAGCTCGGGGAATGCGTATTGCTCTATGTTTACCATGCTTTTGGACAATCCTTTCTCTCGTGATTTTTATCACCACAGTAAGAACAACGACGGTTATTTATATTCGACTGACCAGCCCAAGTTTTAGGACAGTATTTGATCTCGTGCTGGTTACTTCCACAATAAGTGCAACGAACTCTTTTTACTGGGGACATTCTCACACCTCATCAAAACCATCGTTGGTTGTTTTGTGTGTCTCACCGACACCACCGAACTGCTTACCGCGACTCATCGGGGTCATCTTGAACTCATTGAGCATCGCTTTGATCTGCGGACCAAGTCGGAGCAATAGGTCGCCAGCCGGATTTTTCTTGGTTATCATGGCCCTGTCTCCGGTCACCTCCATAGAGGAACCATTGTCTCGCAGCTCTTGGCGAAGATTGTCGGCAAGACATAACATACAAGCAAGCTCACCCAGCGCGTGTCGGTCTGAATACTGGATCACAGTGCCGTTGGAAGTGATGTCATCATAAAGCGTTCGATACCGTTCGTGCTCTGCAATGTCCTTCACCGATTCCGGTGGACTACTCCTTACTGACTTACTCATCTTACACCTCGTAAACGTATATTGCGTGGGAAAAGCGTACCTTTTATTCCTGGAATTATCAACTATTCAACGAATATTATCCCTTAGATATTATCCAACGGATAGTAAGTCGGGAAACACGCCCAGACTCAATTCACGTGA
>JACCDP010458167.1_pt1 | contig 22186 bp, 18 predicted proteins | sample 7445841 | NCBI WGS metagenome assembly JACCDP01 (sample SAMN15323441, study PRJNA562643) | freshwater metagenome | isolation source: river surface water | place: USA:Blue River Watershed | collected 2017-08-17
CAAAGCAGGGCGTCCGCCCATCGCCATGCTCAGCGCTCAGCAGGCCAAAGAGGCTTATGCCTTGGGCGCTGGCGTGCTAGACATCAGCGCCCACAAAATGGCGCGCGACGAAACCTTGCACATTCCCGCCCGCGACGGCGCACAACTGCGCGCCAAGTTGTGGGCGGCTGAGCGCCAAGCCAACGCGCCGGTGTTGCTTTATTTTCATGGCGGTGGCTTCACGGTGGGCAGCCCCGAAACACATGAGGTGCTGTGCAAACACTTGGCGCATTTGGCACACTGCAACGTGGTCTCGCTCGACTACCGCTTGGCCCCTGAACACACTTTTCCCACCGCGCACAACGATGCCTTTGACGCCTTGCAATGGTTGATACAAAAGGCAAGTGAGCTCGGGGTGGACGCTGAACGCCTCGCCATTGGCGGTGACAGTGCAGGGGGTACTTTGACCGCCGCCACAGCCATTGCCGCGCGCGATGCTGGCATCCAACTGAAATTACAAATGATGTTTTACCCCGGAGTTGCTCCCGATCACATGCCCTCAGCACACACCTTCGACAAAGGTTTTTTGCTTGAAAAAGCCAGCATCGATTATTTTTACAGCCACTACTTGCCCAACGCCAAAGACCGCCAAGACCCACGCTTTTCGCCCTTGTTGGCCGATGTGCACCAAGTGGCGCCAGCGTGGATAGGTTTGGCCGAATGCGACCCATTGGTGGACGAAGGTGTGGCCTATGCCGACCATTTGCGCTTGGCAGGTGTCAGCGTTGATTTGGAAATTTACAAAGGCGTGGTGCACAGTTTCATACAAATGGGACGCGCCATTCCTGAAGCTTTGACAGCGCACAACGATGCCGCGCGTGCGCTCAGGCATGCTTTTGAAAAATGATCAACCCATTCATTGAAAGAAAGAAACACAAGTGATGAAACGCGATGACTTTCGTTTGTTGCACCGACTGCGCGTGCGCTGGGCCGAAGTAGACATGCAAAAAATTGTGTTCAACGGCCACTACCTCATGTATTTCGACACCGCCATGGCTGACTACTGGCGCGCGTTGGCGTTGCCCTACGAAGCCACCATGCACGCCTTGGGCGGCGATTTGTATGTCAAGAAAGCCAGCGTGGAATACCACGCCTCAGCGCGTTATGACGATCAGCTCGAGGTGGGGTTGAAGTGCCAACGCATTGGCAACTCGTCCTTGCAATTTGTGGGCGCGATTTTTTGTGGCGATCAGTTGCTGATAACCAGCGAGTTGATTTATGTGTATGCCAACCCCGCCTCGCAAACCTCTTTGCCCGTGCCCCAAAGTTTGCGCGACATCATGCTGGGCTTTGAAGCGGGCGAAGCGGTCACCACCTGCCAAGTCGGCACTTGGCAAGATTTACAAGACAGGGCACAAACCGTGCGCACCGAGGTGTTTGTGAACGAGCAAGGCATCAAAGCCGAAGACGAATGGGACGCAGCTGACGCCACCGCCGTACATGCCCTGCTGAGTAACCGCTACGGTGTGCCTTTGGGCACAGCGCGTCTGTTGCAACCCGAGAAAAATGTGGCGCAAATTGGCCGTATGGCCGTGACCCGTTTGATGCGTGGCTCAGGCTTCGGTCGTGCGTTGGTCGACGCATTGATGCAAGTGGCCAAAGAGCGCGGCGACAAAGAAGTGCGTTTGCATGCACAACGCAGCGCCGAAGGTTTTTACAAACGCCAAGGCTTTGTGTTGCACGGCGAGCCGTTTGACGAAGTGGGCATTGCGCACATTGAAATGCGAAAGGTTCTTTGAATTAAATATCGTCGCGCAAAGCGTATGGCAACGGCAAAAGCGTCAACATAGGCTCATCCGCTTGCCCTACATGCAGCGTGTTGTTTTCTGTGGCGCTGAGTTGCAACTCGGCAATCGCCACATGCTGGTTGTCCAACGAAGCGGCTTGCGCCACCAAACCACAGGGCTGTGTGGCATCTTGGCTTGAAAACACTTCTTGACCAGCGCTCAAGGGCACAGTGCTTTGCACGATGAACGCGCGTCGCTTCAAGGTGCCACGGAACTGACTGCGCGCCACCACCTCTTGTCCGGGGTAGCAGCCTTTTTTGAAGTTCACACCATCGACCGATTCGTAATTGAGCATTTGCGGCACAAAAGCTTCATAGGTAGCTTGCTCAACCCAAGCAATGCCACTCATCACTTCACCCAGCGCCCAAGCTTGCGGCGATAGCTCAGGGCCTAGGTGCGTTGGCAGCGCTGCATCTTTAGGGGCTATCCACAAGGCGCGGGGTTGGTGGAGTGCGGGGTAGAGGGTTAACACATCGGCCGCGTTGACAGCCACGCGCTGCCAAGGCAAGACTTCCGCGTCGCCAGCACTCAGAGCTTTCAACACAGCATCACCTGCCAAGCCCATCAAATGAAAATCTTCTGTGGCGTCGCTCAACTTCACTTTGGCACGCAACACAAACATCGACAAACGCTTGAGGGTTTGCGCCATCAAGTCACGCCGACAAACCAACAACACCTCTTCCTCGTTTCGCTTGAAATACACGAAGCTGGCTTGCATACGCCCTTTGGCATTGCAAAACGCTGCCAAGCGCGCCTGAGAGGGTTTCATCAACAACACATCGTTGGTGAGTTGGTTGTGCAAAAAGTTGGCCGCGTCAGGCCCTGTTGCGCGCATCACGCCCAAGTGGGGCAGGGGGCTGACGCCGTTGAAAGGAAGCTCAGGGGTAAAAGAGGTCATGGATGAATTATCCCGCGACCATTCCCCAGAGTTCATAGGGTTTTTTGAAATCTTTGGTGACACACCTAGAATGCACCCATCGATGGGGAGTAGCTCAATCGATGCGTGTTCAGAACTTGGCTAACGCCGCACACATCGATCAACCAGTCGTCATTACGAAGCGCAAGCTTCCGGCGGGTTGGGCACATAACTGATTCATTACAAGCTAAGCAAGACCTTCGATCCGTGGCCCTCATTTGAGGGCATTGATCGATTTATTGAAGGTTTTGCTATGGAATTGTTCTCCGTTCCGTGGTGGTCAGCGTTGCTCGCCATCATTCTCATCGACTTGGTTCTCGCTGGCGACAATGCAATTGTCATTGCCTTGGCCGCTCGCAAACTCCCCCTCGACCTGCAAAGAAAAGCCATCATCTGGGGCACCGTGGGCGCCATTGCTGTGCGCTCGCTGATGACTTTTGCTGTGGTCTGGTTGCTGCAAATCCCTGGCTTGATGCTCGCTGGCGGATTGGGATTGTTCTGGATTGCCTACAAGCTCATCACCAACGATGAAGACAACGATCACGGCGATGTCGGGGCTTCTACCTTCTGGGGCGCCATGAAAACCATTGTGGTGGCTGACGCCTTGATGGGCATCGACAACGTGTTGGGCGTGGCGGGTGCCGCCGGTGGCTCATTTGAATTGGTTGCGCTTGGTTTGATGATCAGCATCCCCATCGTGGTGTTTGGCAGCCAAGTGGTTTTGAAATTGGTAGAGCGTTGGCCCCTCATTATTCCATTGGGTGGTGCAGTGCTTGCCTTCACCGCTGCGCAAATGGTTGTCAACGAACCGCTGCTTGACAATATTTTTGATGGTGCCACTTGGGTACACGACTTGGCTCGCTGGTCGGTGCATGTGGTGTTCATCGCTGCCATTGTGGTTATGAGCTGGTTGCATCACAAGCGCCAAAACAGCTCAAACACAAACGAAAACCTGGAAATGGTTTAACCCCCTCTCTCATGCAATAACTAAGGAGCGCATCATGGAAACATTTGTGGTCTACATCAACGACAAATCGCATGCAATGAACCAAGTTCTTCCCATGTTGGAAGAGTCCCAATCCACGCAATGGGTGCTGGTGGCTTGCCCACCTAGGCTGAACCGGCACACGGGCAAATGGTTGACTCAGAGGGCACAACGCAAGTTTCGCGAAGACTGGGCCAAAACCAATCTAAAAGACTTGGTGGATTTGTTGACACAACGCCAACAGTCGGTTGTCACCCGCGTGGCGGATCAGTCCTTGCTGCAGTTCACCAAATCCTTGCGCGCAGAATTCGGCCAGATCCGCATCGTCGATGCGCGGCGTCCTCGCGTCTCAGAAAGCTTGCAAGCAGTGATGCCTGAGCAAAAGCAAGAGGCACGTCCTTGGGCCATCCCTGTTGGCGCTGTGGCCTTGGGCGCAGCGGTGACGCTGGCCGTCGAATAAGCCCGCCGGCCTGACCTACTTGCACCTGACTGCGCTGCCTGTTACCAAGCAGCGCAGTTCAGCGTGAAAACCCAATAGATATAATTTTTGGGCGAACCAATTCGTCTGTTGGCGCGCAACAGAACGAGGGAAAAGGTTGTGCTCAAACGATTGTTGTTGTGGCTGATGCTCATCAGCGTGGGCCTGATAGGCGCATCAGCGTATTGGGTGTATCGCCCCTTGCCGCTGACGGCAGAGACGGTTGACTTGTCCATCGAACCCAACACCTCCGTGCGCGGCATTGCCAAGGCGGCGGTGCAAGCGGGGGTAGAGGTCAGCCCCGATGTGCTGTTTTTGTTTTTCAGACTCAGCGGCCAATCCCGCGCCTTGCGAGCGGGCAGCTATGAAATCAATCAAGGCGCAACGCCTTTGGATGTACTGCGCAAACTCACGCGAGGCGAAGAAAGTTTGCGTGCGGTCAGTCTGATCGACGGCTGGACCTTCAGACAATTTCGTGCCGCACTCAACAAAGCCGAGGGCCTCAAGCACGACAGCCGCGAACTCAGTGACGAGGCCATCATGGAGAAACTCGGCTTGGCGGGCATTGCGCCTGAAGGTCGTTTTTTCCCCGACACCTACACCTACGGCAAAGGCAGCTCCGACCTGCGCATCTTGCAGCGTGCCGCTAACGCCATGAACAAACAGTTGGCTGCTGCATGGTCGCGTCGCGCAGCGGACAGTCAGTTGAAAACCATGGACGAGGCTTTGATTTTGGCCAGTATTGTCGAAAAAGAAACTGGCCGCGAAAGCGATCGCACCACCATCAGCAGTGTGTTTCACAATCGTTTGCGCATTGGCATGCCGCTGCAAACAGACCCCACCGTTATTTATGGCATGGGCGAGAGCTTCGACGGCAACTTGCGCCGTGCCGACTTGCGCACAGACCATCCTTGGAACACTTACACCCGCAAAGGCTTGCCCCCCACACCTATTGCCATGCCTGGCAAAAACGCCCTGCTGGCCGCCGTGCAACCTGCGCAAAGCCAAGCCCTGTATTTCGTTGCGCGCGGTGACGGCACCAGTCAATTCAGCGCCACTTTGGACGAGCACAATGCCGCGGTGAACCGCTACCAGCGGGGCATCAAGTCGCCCAGCAGTGAACAGGCAAAATAGCGGGTTCACATCGAGGCACTATGGCAAACACGGGTCTGTTCATCAGTTTTGAAGGCATTGACGGTGCGGGTAAATCCACGCACATCGCTGGGCTGGCCGAGACCTTTCGCAACCAAGGCCGTCAAGTCACCCTCACGCGCGAGCCCGGGGGCACAGCACTGGCAGAGCAACTGCGCGACATGGTTCTTAACCTTGCCATGGACCCTTTGACCGAAGCCTTGTTGATTTTTGCGGCACGGCGCGACCACCTCAAACAAGTGATTGAACCCGCCTTGGCCAGAGGCGATGTGGTGTTGTGCGACCGCTTCACCGATGCCACCTTTGCCTACCAAGGTGGGGGAAGGGGGTTCGACCTGAATGTGTTGAAGCAACTCGAACAATGGGTGCAAGCGCAGCCTGACCACACCCTGCGCCAACCCGATCTCACTTTTTGGTTTGCACTTGACCCAGCGATTGCCGCTGAGCGTTTGGCAGGGGCGCGAGTGCCCGATCGGTTTGAGTCACAACCCGTGGATTTTTTCAAGCAAGTACACCAAGGTTATGAAGATCGCGCACAAGCGCAACCGCAACGGTTTGCCCGCTTGGATGCCGCGCAAACCCGCCATGCTGTGTGGCAACAAATCACGCGCGTGTTGGTGGCCCGTGGGTGGATGTCCATCATGGTGCCGGTGCCAGCTGCGTTATCAGGCGCTGCGCCATGAGTGCGAAGAACAGCGCTGATAACGCAGGCACAAACAACGCAAGCCTGGCTCCGTGGCTGCAAACGCAATTAAGCGCATTGCTGCAACGGCGCGGACATGCCTGGTTGTTGCAAGGGCCTTCTGGTTTGGGCCAATACACACTCGGGCTGGCACTGGCTCAAGCATGGTTGTGCGACCAGCCTACAGAACATGGCGCATGTGGTGTGTGCAAAAGCTGTCATTCGGTGCAGGTGCGCACACATCCTGATTTGTGCACCCTGATGCCCGAAACCTTGGCGCTTGAACTCAACTGGCCTTTGGATGAAAAAACCCAAAAAGAGTTAGACGATAAAAAGCGCAAGCCCAGTAAAGAAATTCGCGTGGAAGCCGCTCGCGAGATGGTGAGCTTCACCCAATACACACGCTCGGGTGGTGCCACCAAGGTGGTGTTGGTGTATCCGGCTGAGCGCATGAACCATGTCACGGCCAACACAATTTTGAAAACACTCGAAGAGCCGCCTGGTGAAACGCGCTTTGTGTTGGCCAGCGAAGCAGCGCATCAGCTGTTGCCCACCATTCGCAGCCGTTGCCAAACGCATACCTTGACATGGCCCAACACCGAAGAATCGTTGGCTTGGTTGCAAGCCAACGATGTGCCTGCCGCAGATGCCACCACCTTGCTCAAAGCCGCTGGTGGTCGCCCAGAAGATGCCCTCGCGCTTGCACACAACGGCATGCAAGCCAAACACTGGTCAGCCTTGCCCAAGGCTGTGCTGAAAGGCGATATATCAGCGCTTTCAGAGGGCACGCCGGCACAGGCCATTGCAATTTTGCAAAAACTTTGTCACGACTTGCTGGCCACACGCGCAGGTGCCAACGCGCGGTTTTTTGCTGAGCAAGACCTGCCCAGCGGTGGCACGGTGCAGTCACTCACCCAATGGTCCAAAGACCTCATGCAAATTGCACGCACCGCAGAACACCCGTTCAATGCTGGCTTGATGCTCGAGGCTTTGGTGGCCCGTACGCAAACCGCACTGCGTGCCAAATAATTTAGCCATTACCCATCGGCCTTACTCAAGCCCACACACATGTTCACCGATTCGCATTGCCATTTGAATTTTCCTGAGCTGATGCAAAACATCGGCGCTATCCGTGACGATATGCACAAAGCCCAAGTCACGCGGGCCTTGGTCATCAGCACTTCGCTTGAGCGTTTTCATGAAGTACATCAACTGGCGATGGACTTCGATAACTTTTGGGCTACTGTAGGTGTGCACCCCGACAACGACGATGTGCAAGAGCCCACGCTCGACGATTTGCTCACCCGCAGCCAATTACCTCGCGTAGTGGGCATTGGTGAAACAGGGCTCGACTACTACCGCTTGGGCGAGCGCAGCGTGGCTGACATGGCATGGCAACGCGATCGGTTTCGCATTCACATTCAAGCGGCACAACAAACAAAGTTACCGCTGATCATCCACACGCGCAGTTCGTCTGAAGACACCATTGCCATTTTGAAAGAGCAGGGCGAAGATGGCTCAAGCAACAGTGCAGGAGGCGTGTTTCATTGCTTCACCGAAACAGCTGAGGTCGCGCGCGCTGGACTTGACCTTGGCTTTTACATTTCGTTTTCTGGCATTTTGACTTTCAAGAACGCGCAAGATTTGCGCGATGTGGCTGCCTTTGTGCCGCTTGATCGCATCCTGATTGAAACCGACAGCCCGTACTTAGCGCCTGCACCGCACCGCGGCAAAACCAATAACCCGTCTTATGTGCCTTTTGTCGCCAAACAAATTGCTGATATCAAAGGCTTGTCCGTAGAAGACGTAGCAGAGGCCACCAGCAAAAACTTTGACCAATTGTTCAGCGCGATATCGAAATGAAAAAATACTTTCGACTTTTTATTTCTATTTACTTTTTCATTGGCTTTTCTGTGGCCAAAGCGGGGGCCTATGAAGATTTTTTCAAGGCCATCCATTTTGACCAAGAACAAGTGGTGGCCAATCTCATCGCGCGTGGCATGGACCCCAACACACCCAATGAAAAAGGTGTGCCTGCGCTGATCGTTGCACTGACTTCTGGCGCTCCCAAGACTGCGCTGCTTTTGGCAAAACACCCTCAAACCAAAGTTGAAATTGAAAATTCCCTGAACGAAACGCCGCTGATGCTAGCGGCCTTTCACAACCAATTGGCAGTGTGCGAAGTGCTGATCGAGCGCGAAGCGGCTGTCAACCGCAAAGGTTGGACACCTCTGCATTACGCTGCCACCAAAGGCAACATTGCCATCATGCGCAAGCTGCTGGAAGAAAACGCCTACATTGATGCCGAGTCTCCCAACGGCACCACCCCTTTGATGATGGCCGCGTACTATGGTTCACCCCTTGCGGTGAAGTTGTTGTTAGAGGAGGGCGCCGACCCCAATTTGCGTAACCATGGCAAAGCCAGCGCACTTGACTTAGCCCTATCGGCTGAACGCGCACAAAGCGTTGCCTACATCAAAGCTTTTCTAGAAGCTTGGCAAGTGCAAGAGATCCGTGAACAGGAAGCTGCAGAGGCTGAGTCACGCTGACGTTATGGATAAAGTCCGCGCAGCTCGCGGGCTTGTAAAACGCGCGTACACGCCACAATAAATGTGGCAGTTCTCAAACTCACTTGATGTGTTTGTGCCGTGTGCCAGATGTGTGCAAAAGCCTCGGTCATGATTTTTACCAATCGCGCGTTAATTTCATCCTCGCTCCAAAAGAAACTCGAAAAATCCTGTACCCATTCAAAGTAGCTCACTGTCACGCCACCTGCATTAGCGATCACATCGGGCACCACCAAAATATTGCGCTCAGCCAAGATATCGTCAGCCTGTGTTGTGGTGGGACCATTGGCGCCCTCAATAATCAGCTTGGCGCGAATCTTCGTTGCGTTTTCTACAGTGATCTGTTGCTCAAGCGCGGCAGGAATCAAGATATCGCAACCCACCTCCCAAAACTCATCGCTACTCATCTGCTGCGCCCCTGCAAACCCCGCCACACCGCCATGCGTTTTCACGTGCAATTGCAGGGCGGCCACATCCATGCCGTCCGGGTTGTAAAGCGTATCCGTATGGTCTTGCACAGCCACCACGCTTGCACCCGCTGCAGCAAACAACTGTGCACTCACAGCCCCCACATTACCAAAGCCCTGAACTGCCAAACGTGCCCCAGATATAGCAAGTCCGATATGTTTTGCAGCTTCTATGCCGACAGTGAACACACCTCTGCCCGTAGCCTCGCGCCGCCCTAAAGAACCGCCTAAGGCAATCGGTTTACCGGTCACCACACCTGTGGCGGTACTGCCTTCGTTCATGGAATAGGTATCCATCATCCAAGCCATCACATGTTCATCTGTGTTCACATCAGGCGCAGGAATATCTTTGGTGGGGCCAATGATCACACCAATCTCACTGGTGTAGCGGCGCGTGATGCGCTCTAACTCACCACGTGACAACTTACGTGGATCCACACGCACACCGCCCTTGGCACCGCCGTAAGGCAAATTAACAGCCGCGTTCTTTACCGACATCCAACCAGCAAGAGCCATCACCTCCGACAGCGTGACATCTTGGTGAAAGCGAACGCCTCCCTTGCCCGGCCCACGCGACGTGTTGTGCTGCACTCGATAGCCTTCAAAATGCGCGATGGTGCCGTTATCCATTTGAATGGGTATATCGACAATCAAAATACGTTTGGGCCGCTTGAGTGTCTCTACCCAGCGCGACAGCGAACCTAAATAGGGCGTCACGCGGTCAACTTGCTGCAAATACGTGCCCCATGGTCCAAGCGAGTCTGCAGGCAAGTAAGAGGGTAAGGTGTGTGAGCGGTTATCACTAGAGGACATGGTGCTTCCTTAATCTGGGTTGAAGTAAAAGGTGCTTCAAAGCTTAAAGATTCAAACCAGCCCTGTCCAAGGCCAAGATCGAAAGAAGTCATGCAAGACTTGCATATGCAGCTAACACACAAAGGTCTGCGCATCGCATAAACTGATGCATGGAAACCAAATGGTTAGAAGACTTTGTGAGCTTGGCTGAAACAAGAAGCTTCAGTCAATCTGCCAAATTACGGCATGTCACACAACCTGCGTTTTCTCGACGCATTCAAGCGTTAGAGGCGTGGGCAGGCGTTGATTTGGTAGACCGCAGCTCTTACCCAACGCGGTTGACCCTAGCAGGGCAGACGTTGCATTCGCAAGCCATCGACATGCTTCAGTCTTTACAAACCTCGCGCTCCATGTTGCGTGGACATGCTTCTCACAACCAAAGTTTGGTCGAATTTGCCCTTCCGCACACCCTGGCCTTGACGTTTTTTCCCATCTGGATTGCCGGTTTACAGCAACAGTTTGGTGAAATCAAAACCAAGCTCACCGCCTTGAACGTGCATGATGCCGTCTTGCGTCTGGTCGAAGGCGGTTGCGATTTTTTAATTGCCTACCACCATCCTTCACAACCTCTGCAACTCGATCCAGATCGGTTCGACATGGTCATCTTGGGAGAAGAGGTGCTTGCACCTTTTGCCAAAAACGATGAAGCAGGGCAGTCGCGCTTTGTCTTGCCAGCGACGGCGCGCAATTCAACGCCATACCTTGCCTACGCTTCAGGCGCTTACTTGGGTCGCGTGGTCGACTTCTTGTTAAACGACATCAAAACTGCGGTGCACTTGAATCGTGTCTATGAAACAGACATGGCTGAGAGTTTGAAGGCCATGGCCTTAGAGGGTCATGGCGTTGCTTTCTTGCCCTTGAGCTCCGTTCAAAAAGAAGTACGAGAACAAAAATTGGTACAGGTAAGACTACCAAACGGACCATCATTAGAAGTTGCAATGGAAATTCGCGCATATCGCGAAAAGCCACAATCATTTAATCCAACTCACAAAATTGCAGATTTACTTTGGCAACATTTGTTAGATAAATAAGTAGATAAATGGTCATGCATGTTTTGCATAACTTCATGGCCAATAAGAATTGATTTCAAGGGTTGTTCCTTGTTAGAAAAAAATCTATTGTGTGTCCAATAGATGTTTTTACTACGAGTGATCTTCACCATGAAAAAACAGCTCTTCACATTGGCAATTGCCACTTTATTGATAGGCGCCGCTACTGCACAACCTAACGACACCATTGCCAAAGTCAAATCAGCAGGCGCCATCACCATGGGCGTGCGCGACTCTTCTGGCGTGTTGTCCTACACCTTGGGTGACGGCAAATATGTTGGCTACCACGTCGACATTTGCCAACGCATCATTGCCAACCTCGAAAAATCAATTGGCAAAAAGTTGGATGTCAGCTACACACCTGTCACGTCACAAAACCGCATCCCTTTGGTTGAAAACGGCACAGTCGACATCGAATGTGGTTCAACCACCAACAACGAAGCACGCCAAAGACAAGTCGCCTTTGCCTTCACCACTTACGTTGAAGAAGTACGCATCGCTGTGCGCACCAACTCTGGCATCACAGCCATTGCGCAGTTGAACGGCAAAAACGTGGCGACCACCACCGGCACCACATCTGTACAACTGCTGCGCAAAAACGAACGTGCCACAGGCGTTGACTTCAAAGAAGTATTTGGCAAAGACCATGCAGATAGCTTTTTGTTACTCGAATCCGGCCGCGCAGATGCTTTCGTGATGGATGGTCAAATTTTGGCTGGCAACATCGCCAACTCCAAAGCCCCAGCCGACTTCAAAATTGTGGGTGACGTACTCAACGTAGAACCTATCGCCATCATGTTCCGCAAGGATGACCCGGCGTTCAAAAAATTAGCTGACGACACCATTGCAGGTTTGGCCAAGTCTGGCGAACTCGCCAAGCTCTACGACAAATGGTTCGTGCAAGCAACGCCTCCCAAAAACACCAAGCTAGGCATGCCAGCGAGCGACGCCAACAAAGATGCATGGAAAAACTTGAACGACAAGCCTGTCGAAGCCTACGCAAAAAAGTAATTTTTAAGTGAGTTTGAAAAGCGTGAACACATGACATTCGAATGGCAAGTTTTTCTTCAGGACGATGGTGGGGGAAGAACCTACCTTGAGTGGATGTTTGCAGCCTGGGGCTGGACGCTATCTGTCGCGGGTTCTGCGTGGTGTGTGGCGATGTTGTCAGGCGGGGTGATGGGCATTTTGCGCACCCTCCCGCAAGACACGCGCTTGAACATCTGGTCAGCAAGGTTTGCCAATGCTTGGGTCGAGCTGTTTCGCAACATCCCCGTATTGGTTCAAATTTTTCTTTGGTACTTTGTGGTGCCCAAGGTATTTCCTGCCATGCAAGAAGTGCCGGGGTTTATCTTGGTGGTATTTGGCCTAGGCTTCTTCACCTCTGCACGCGTGGCCGAAATGCTTCGCGCCGGTATACAAGCCATGCCACGGGGGCAGCGTTACGCCGCCATGGCTGTGGGCTTTACCACTTGGCAAAGCTATCGCTATGTTCTTTTGCCTATTGCGTTTCGCACCATTTGGCCGCCTCTCACCAGCGAGTCTATGAATCTACTCAAAAACTCATCGGTCGCCTTTGCGGTATCTATTGCCGAACTCACCATGTATGCCATGCAAGTCCAAGAAGAAACGTCGCGCGGCATCGAAGTGTATTTGGCTGTGACGGCCCTCTACAGCTTGTCAGCCTTCAGCGTCAACCGTGTCATGGCATTTGCTGAACGCCGCCTTCAAATACCTGGCTGTGCGGTCGCAGGCAAAGCAGGCGAGGGGCATTGAAAATGGGTGCACTCGATTTTTCTTTTGTCCAATGGGACATCTTCAACAAGTTTGTATTGAAGGGTCTGCTGTTCAGCATTGAGTTAACCATCATTGCCACCATCGGCGGGATTGTGTTTGGCACCACGCTTGCGCTGATGCGCTTGTCGGGCAAGAAGTGGTTGGCACTGCCCGCTGTCATTTATGTCAACGGCATGCGTTCTATTCCCTTGGTGATGGTCATTTTGTGGTTCTTCTTGCTGATTCCTTTTTTAATAGGCCGCTCCATCGGTGCTGAGTTATCAGCCACCATCACATTTGTAGCTTTTGAATCAGCGTATTTCAGCGAAATCATGCGTGCAGGCATTCAGTCCATTCCACGTGGCCAAGTCATGGCGGGCCAGGCACTCGGCATGCGCTATGGCCAAAACATGCGTCTGATTGTGTTGCCACAAGCCTTTCGCAACATGATTCCCGTATTACTCACCCAAACCATCATCTTGTTCCAAGACACCTCTTTGGTCTACGCTATTGGCGCATATGACTTGCTCAAGGGTTTTGTCACGGCAGGCAAGATTTATGGCCGAGTCGAAGAGGTCTATATCTTGGCAGCCTTGGTGTATTTCGTGATTTGTTTTGGTCTTTCGGCACTCGTGCGTCGCCTTCAAGCACGCATTGCCATCATTCGCTAAGCGTTAAATTTCGCTGGAGTTCATCGTGATTGAATTAAAAAATGTTTCCAAATGGTACGGCCCGGTTCAGGTGCTGAACAACTGCTCCACCCAAATCCAAAAAGGGGAGGTGGTGGTGGTGTGTGGCCCATCTGGGTCGGGTAAATCCACCCTCATCAAAACCATCAACGCACTCGAGCCATTTCAACAGGGCGAAATTTTTGTCGATGGTGTGGCGGTGCACGATGCCCAAACCGATTTGCCAAAACTGCGCAGCCGAGTAGGCATGGTGTTTCAACACTTTGAGTTGTTTCCACATTTGTCTGTGACTGAAAACTTAACTATTGCCCAACAAAAGGTTTTGGGCCGCAGTACAGAACAGGCCCATGCCCATGGATTGAAATACCTTGAACGCGTCGGTCTTATGGCCCACAAGGACAAGTTCCCCGGCCAACTCTCAGGCGGGCAACAACAACGCGTGGCCATTGCCCGCGCTTTGAGCATGGACCCCATCGTCATGTTGTTTGATGAGCCTACGTCAGCGCTTGATCCCGAAATGGTCGGAGAAGTGTTGGACGTCATGGTCGATCTGGCCAACGAAGGCATGACCATGATGTGCGTCACCCACGAAATGGGCTTTGCCCGCAAAGTTGGTAGCCGCGTGATCTTTATGGATGTCGGTGGCAAGGTGTTGGAAGACTGCTCGAAAGACGAGTTTTTCAATCATCCAGAGAAGCGTCAACCGCGCACCAAAGAGTTCTTGAACAAGATTTTGGCGCATTGACTTTACTTTACATAATATACATCGTATAAAGCAAACAACCCACAGCAACCCATAACAAAGGTCACTTTAAGTGGGTTCTGTACATCATTCCCGTGCTGGCTAACAGTCGCAAATTTGCAGACCGCCACTCAGCCAAACACCGCACCCGCTCTTGCTGAGCATCAGCCAAGGCGTTCTGGGTCGACAGCAACTCCAACACATCAGCAACGCCGTTGTCATAACGTTTCTGTGAACTTTGCCTTGAAGCATTCGCGGCCTCAAGCAAAAGATACGACGTCTGCAAATTTTCAATCGATGACAAGGCGTCTGCATGTGCCTTGACCACCTCCATCAACACTTGCAACTCAGCGTCCCGCAGTTGTGCCTCGCTTTGTTCGTTTTGCGCCTGCGCACCTCGTACTTTGTACGTGCGTGCAAAACCTTCAAACAACGGCACATTCAAGGTCAAGCCAACTGTGGTGATCGTGCTGCTGGTGGGCAGCAAGCCTTGGTTGGGATAACCATTTTGGTAAAAGTTTTGCGTGTAATCTAAAGAAGGCAAACCTTCTGCCTGCACAGCCCTCACTTTGGCTTGCGATGCCAAAAATTGCGCGCGTGCAGAATGAATGGCAGGATGCAGTTGCTGGGCATCTATCAACCACTGGTTTAAATCTTGTTTGTTCAACTCTGGCTTGGGTTCCGCCTCATCCGGCAAGATCAACTGCCTGACCATGGATGACCCCATGGTGTACAACAAAACGGACTGCGTTTTTTGGACATCGCCTTGTGCCCGACTGAGCGCTAACTTTGCTTTGGCCAATGCTGCGCCCGCTTGCAAGATGTCGCTAGACGCAGCCACCCCTTTGGTTTCGCGCCGTTGTGTGGCTTGCCAAGTGCCCATGGCAAGTTCAACGGCTTCTTGTCTGGCTTTATGCGTCGCTTGAGCGGTCATGACGTCAAAATAAGCCGCAACTACTGAGTTGAGCATTTTTTGCACAGCCGCATCGTGCGAGGCCATCGCCGCTGTGAGCATGTGATTGGCGAATTCAAGGTTCGCTGATCGCGTGCCGAAATCAAACAAACGCCAATTCAAATTAGCGTACTTGGTAATACCTCTGTTGGTGCTATCAGGAGTGGCAGCATCGCTGTAACTCGTGCTATTGCGCAGCTTGCTCATGCTGCCATTCAAAGTTGGTACATAGGCTGCGCGAGCTTCACCCAATGCGCCCGCTTGTACTTTGATGGCAGCCCATGCAGCTCTGACTTGAGGGCTTTGGCACATCGCCAGATCTACCGCGGTCGTCAATAACAAAGGTGTTTGCAAGCCATGCTGTGCATCAGAGTTTGAGGCAGCACATGCCAACGCAGTTTCATCGCCAAGAAACATATTTCTTCGCTTTAAAACTTCCGGTTGTGTTTGCAATGGATCTTTCAGCCCGTATGGAAATGGATCTGCCAAAACCTGTTCAGATATTGCCAGCATGCATGTCAGCACTGTCACGCTTGCCATTACGGGGGTTAATTTTTGTTTGATTTTTTTAACGCTCATGCAAACTCTCCCGTCCATGCTGCAATAGCGGTGACAGCACATACTCAATGACACGGCGCGTGCCTGTTTTTATTTCTACACTGCCAGACATTCCTGGCGACAAAGCAACTTGTTTGCCATTGACGTAAAAGATCGGATCGATCAAAGTGACTCTGACCGAGTAGATCAAGCCTTTCTTTTCGTCTTGAATAGCGTCTTGCGACACATGAGTGACCTTGGCCAAAATGGTGCCGTATTTGGTGTACTCAAACGCATCAATCTTGACATGTGCCTCTTGCCCTGAATGTACAAAACCAACGTCTTTGTTTTCTAGAAAGGCTTCCATTTCTAGCATCGGCTGTTTGGGCACGATTTGCATCAACGCTTGTGCAGCTGGCACCACCCCGCCCACAGTGTGGACCGTGAGTTGCTGTACCGTTCCATCAACGGGCGCAGTGAGTGTCAAGAGATCACCATGAACCTTGGCTTTTTGAACTTCTTGGGCGGAAGCTGCTGCCACTCGGCTGGCATCGTTCAAAGCATCTTGTGCGGTTTTGCGCGCTTCTGTTGTGAGGGAGGCTTTTTGGTGCCGGGCATCTGCCAGTTGACCTTCTAGGTCAATGCGCGCTTGCTCTTTTTCCAGCCATGCGTGTTGCGACACATCATTGGTTTTAGCCAACTCTGCGTAGTCTTTCGCTCGCTGAGACACCAATGGCAAGGCTTGGCTGTAACGGCTTATCTCCCCTTCCCAACGTTGAATTCTGGTGCGGTAATCATTCCACTGGTCTTGCAAATGCTGCTGTGCAATTTGTAAGCGTTGCGCACCGATATCACTCAGTTGAGACGGCGTGGGGTTCAGTCGTGGCGGCTTACCCGTTTCAAAGGCAGAGAGCAAAGCGCGCGCGCGTTCGGCTTGTAACCATGCGGTTTGTCTGTCGCCCTCAAACTTGTCGCGTTCGCTGTCACTGATGCGTGTGTCCAATTCAATCAGCACATCGCCAGCTTTCACCTCTTGCCCCTCCCCCACCTTCAAGGCACGCACGCTGGCCACTTCTACCGACGCAATGGTCTTGGTGTATCCCCCAGCAATGATCTTGCCCTGTGCATTGACGATGATGTCAAGCTCCCCCAGCACAGACCAAACAAACAACACCAATAACAACAAGATCAAAATTTTGGCGACCCATCGCCCCGCAGGCGACACAGGGCTTGCTTGCACCGACAAAGCCGCAGGCAAAAATTCAGCCTCATCGGGCTGCAAGTCAGGCAAGGTGATTTGATGACGCATGGCCCAATAGTGCCGCCACACCTCTCGGTAACGCTTGAACAATTCTTGCCACGCTTCAACTTTGTGTTTGAAGCTCATAACGAACCACCTTGCTGCAATTGGTACAAACGGGTGTAGATGCCCTGAGGGTTTTTCAAAAGTTCATCGTGGCTACCTGTCTCCACAATTTGACCCCGCTCCATCACCATGATGCGATGGGCATCGCGCACCGCCGACAATCGGTGCGCAATGATGAGCACCGTGCGCCCTTCACAAATGCTGCGCATGTTGGTCTGAATGATGGCCTCTGACTCATAGTCCAAAGCGCTGGTGGCTTCGTCAAAAATCAACACACGCGGGTTGCTGATCAGCGCGCGTGCAATCGCAATACGCTGTCGTTGCCCGCCTGACAAACCGGTGCCGTGTTCGCCCACCATGGTGTCGTAGCCTTCGGCCAGTTCGCAGATGAACTCATGCGCCCCCGCTAATTTGGCTGCTTCAATGATGGCCTCGATGTCAATCGTGGGGTTGGTCAGCGCGATGTTGTCACGAATGCTGCGATTGAACAGCATGTTCTCTTGCAACACCACGCCAATTTGTTGTCGCAACGAGGTGGTGTCGATGATGGCAATGTCTTGACCGTCCACCAACACCCGCCCTCTATCTGGCACATACAAGCGCTGCACCAACTTGGTCAAGGTGCTTTTGCCCGAACCAGATCGCCCCACAATGCCAATGATTTCACCTGGCTCTATCTGCACCGAAATGCTGCGCAAAACATCAGCCGCATCGGGCCGATATCGAAACGAGACTTGGTCAAAAGCAATGGCACCTGCCAATCGAGGAAGACGGGTCTTTTGCCCAACAATTTCGGTGTGGGTGTTCAAGATGTCACCCAATCGGCTCATCGAAATGCCGACTTGTTGAAAGTCATTCCACAATTGCGCCAAACGCAAGATGGGGTTAGACACCTGCGAGGCCAGCATATTGAAGGCCACCAATTCACCCACGGTCATTTTGTTGTCAATCACCAAAGTGGCACCCATCCACATGATGGCTGCTGTCACCAATTTGCTGATCAGCCCTACCCCACCGCTGGCGATCGTGGCCACATTGCTGACCGACAGCCCTGAGCTGACATAGGCTGCCAGTTGCTTGTCCCACTTTTGCGTCCACCGAGGCTCCACGGCCAAAGCTTTGAGCGTGTCAATGCCGCTGATGGTTTCGACCAAAAAGGATTGGTTTTCTGCACCCTTGTTGAATTTGTCATCCAACCGCGTACGAATGACAGGTGTGAACAGCACCGATATCAGCACATACAAAGGAATAGAGGCCACCACAATCAAAGTGAGCCATGCGCTGTACCACAGCATGACCCCTAAAAACACAAAAGAAAACAGCAAGTCCAGAACCACCGTCATGGCGTTACCGGTTAAGAAAGATCGGATGTTTTCTAACTCACGCACGCGAGCCACCGAGTCCCCTACCCTCCTCGCTTGGAAGTACGCGAGTGGCAGCCCCAACAAATGCCTGAACAAACGGGCCCCTAATTCCACGTCGATCTTGCTGCTGGTGTGCGCAAACACCCAAGACCTTATGCCTGTCAATACCGCCTCAAAAATCGTGGCACAAATCAAACCAATGGCAATGACATTGAGGGTTTTAAGCGCATGGTTGACGAGCACCTTGTCCATCACCACTTGAAAAAACATAGGCGTGACCAATGCAATCAGTTGCAATGCCAACGACATGATCAGCACTTCACCCAATAGCTTTCGGTATTTGACAACTGCGGGAATGAACCAAGAGAAGTCAAACTTAGACAACGCGCCCTGAAAGCTTGCTTTGCTGGTGAACAAAATCAGCTGCCCAGTCCATGTCTGCAGCAGCACATCTAGATTGAGAATTTCAGGTGGTTGTCCGAGCTTTTGAATTAACACACGCATGGAAGACACGCCCGCTTTCGAACCGTCTTCGTTCACCTTGGAAGTGACTTTGGCAACAATGAAAAACTCACCCGTGTGTGTAACACCGATGGCTGGCAATGGTGCTTTTTCAATGCGCTCAAAATCCTGACTGACAAGCTTTGCAGTCATGCCCAATGACTGTGCAGCCAATATTATTTTTTGCACATCGAACGGAGTCGATCCGAATTCGTGCTGGAGCCTGACTGGGTCGCTTGCAATTTCATGAAACCTGGCAAGGGTGACTAAGCAAAACAAACCTGTGTCGTGCTCACCAGTGCCAGCCGATGGCAGCGTTTTTATCAAATTCATTCGATTATGGGTGCATAAGTATCAATTAAGTAATTAATGTACATATTTATGAGTACTTTATGGCTAGTAAATACCCTAAAAAAAGAATAAAAACAGGGTATTTACCAGTTATTTAGTAGTACAAAAAGAAATTAAATTCTATTTAGTGGAACTTTTAACCTATTTTTTAAGAGAGGTAATCAACATGACTCCCGCAACACAAATTGAAGTCAATTGGTTCAAAAATTCTTTGAAAAACTGGCTAGACACCAGCAAAGCTAACGATGCTGCGTGGGTAGCCCAGTTAAAGAGTCTCAGTGCTGATGCGATCAACGAAATCACAATTAATTACGGCCTGAATTACAGCTACCAAGTGCTACTGACTGTCTCGCAAGTCAACGAACTTTCACAAAAAGCCGTCACGTTCATCGTGACGACTCTCAGGGATTCAATCTCAGTTGAGGATAAACACGCGCTCACAGCAAGCACCCTCACGAAAATGTTCATAGGCCTGAACGCACGTTCTTCTTGGGCCTTGGATGGTGGCAACTCGTGGCTCTGGCAAATCACAAAAGAACAAGTGCAGCAGTTGAGCGTTCAAGGCGGAGTTGCACTCTACAAGCTATGGACCAACAACAACAAAGCGCAACCCAACTATGGCGATAAAAATGATCAACAACAATTCATAGATCAAATATTCGTTAATCAATTTCGTGCACTGAGTTCGGAGGTTATGAATGATCTGATTGAATATGAAAATGGATTGCACGCCAAATATCAAGCACTCTTAAGTGTCGATCAAATAAACAATTTAAGCCAATTTGCCATCAATTCAATATATGAGAATTTGAGAGGCTTTATATCTAACGTTGATGTACAAAACCTCACACCCAACGCTGTGATGAAGATGCTGAGTAGTCTCAAAGGAAAGTCTTTGTCACTTTACGACAATAGCAACCAATGGGTCAGGCAATTAACAGAAGAACAAGTCTCTCAGCTAGATGTCTCAGGTGGTCTTGCGCTTTATTCGGCCTTGGTCAAAGACATCACAGCAAACTCTATCGATTTCATGTCGGCAGAAAACCAAGCTTTGTTTGTCAAGCTGATTCAATGGATTAATCCTGACACTGTCAATGAAATGATGGCAAAGCAAAGCTTATTGAGCGTTGTTTTAAATCATTTCACTGCTGATCAATTGTATGCGTGCTCATCAGACGCCATTTACAAGCAACTGCTTGCACTCAACGCAACCACATCGTGGGCTGGTGATGGTCAAAACAAATGGATTTGGAAAATCCGAGAGGCGGACGTCAGTCAGTTGAGCAATGAATGCTCAATCGAACTCTTCAAAGCATTGACCAACAAATACACCAACGATGTATATGGCCAGAACATAGAAGGTAAAAATTACAAAGATGAAATAGTCGCTGCGCAATTTCGCTCACTCAATGGCCATGTGATTAATGCATTGATATTGGAAGACAAACTGGCAGTCAACTTTGCCGGCCTAATGACTACAAGTCAGATACATCAACTAACCACCCAAGCCATTACCACTCAACTTAAAAAATTGAATAAGGTTTCTTGGGTTGGCGGACTTCATGCAGTTGGCGCTTGGGTTTGGAACTTAACCGATGCACAAGTGAGCAAGTTAGGCGTTGAAGGCGGTGTTGCGCTTTACAAAGCCTGGACGCAAGCCAATAAAAATCTCCTTTACGTTCAAAGTAAAACATCGGGGAATTTCAATTATCAAACAGCCATTTCACAGTTTCGCGCACTCAGCGGTGATGTCATCAGCGCGCTCATCGCCAACAAATTCGATGTGGATTTGAGGTATGACTACCAGAGACTTATCACCGTCAAGCAACTGAATGGTTTGTCTCAGGAAGACATCAAAAGTATTTACCCAACCCTACGTTCATCAATCGCCAAAGAAGACGTTCAAACAATCTCTGTCAGCAAACTCCATGACATGTTGATTGCCCTTGACTCTGTAAAAGAATCCTGGGCAGGTGATGGCGCGAGTGATTGGCTTTGGCACATGACAAAGGAACAGGTCAGTCAATTTGACGTTAAGACTGGCTTGCTACTCTACAAAATTTGGTCGCGCGATGAAATATTTTTCGATCATGCTGCGAAAAATGCGTCTGGTGAGTTTAAAAATCAAGCTTTCGTTACGCAATTCAAGGCACTTAACAGCGATGTCATCAACGCACTCATTGTAAAAAAGTGGGGGTTGGATTACTGGTACAAGAAAATTTTAAGCCCCACTCAAATCAATGGTGTGTCTCAAAACAATATCAATAAAATTTATTCAGCCGCAAGAGATTCCCTCACCAAAGAAGAGGTCAGTCAACTCTCTGTCAGCACGCTCACCAGCATGTTGTTTGTACTGAATGACACACCAGGATCATGGGCAGGCGACGGCAAAAATGGTTGGCTCTGGGGTATGACAGACGGGCAAGTCAGTCAGTTAGGGGTTGAAGCTGGCGTTCAGCTTTACAAAGCCTGGACTAACAAAAACACTGATTTTGGGTATGGCGACAACCAATACAAAGATACAAGAGTACCCCAACAATTCAGATCCCTCAGCGCGGATGTCATCAACGCTATCGTTGACAAACGCTATGGTTATGGCATGCATTGGTCATACCAGAGGCTTTTGACGGTCAATCAGGTTAACGGCTTATCTACCGAAAATATTAACTTAATTTATCCAACGCTTAGAAGTCTGTTGGACATCAATACAGTTATACCGAATCTCTCCACCAGCACGCTCAGCAATATGCTGATTGCGCTGAATGCCATACCAGGATCATGGGCTGGCGAAGGACAAAATGGTTGGCTCTGGTACATCACAGACGCGCAAGTCAGTCAGTTGGGAGTTGAAGCTGGCTTTCAGCTTTACAAAGCCTGGACTAACAACAACACTGACTTCAGGTATGGCGACAACGTCGGTGGCGAGCAACTCGA
>JACCDP010399983.1_pt1 | contig 22184 bp, 17 predicted proteins | sample 7445841 | NCBI WGS metagenome assembly JACCDP01 (sample SAMN15323441, study PRJNA562643) | freshwater metagenome | isolation source: river surface water | place: USA:Blue River Watershed | collected 2017-08-17
AGTGGTGGGACACCTTCCTACACTGGAACGGGAAGTTTCAACTCCTTTGCTGGAAATAATACCTATACGATTCAGGATGCCAACGGATGTACTGCATCTTCAACCATCAATATTACCCAACCGAGTGCTGTAACTGCAACATTTAATAATTCAAATGTTACTTGTTTTGGCTTTACCAACGGTGCATCAACCGCCTCCGTTTCTGGAGGAACTCCGGGTTATACTTACTTGTGGTCAACTGGGTCGACCATCAATGGTATATCCGCCCAACCCGCTGGAACCTACACGTTACAAGTTACGGATAACAATGGGTGTATATTCAATTTTAATACCACCATTACACAACCAGCGCTTTTAGTTTCTACAGCTAATATCATTTTACCTATAGCCTGCTTTGGTGGACAAGCGATTGTTTTGGTGAATGGAGCCGGAGGAACTCCCGGATATTCAGGAAATGGCACCTTCTTTGAATTTGCAGGAACCTACACCTACACCCTCACGGATCAAAACGGTTGCACGGGGTCTACCACCATTACCGTGCCTCAACCTGCTCCATTCATAGCGACAGCAACGATTACCAGTCCAATCGCATGCAACGGAGGACAAGCCACCGTGGTGGTTACAGGAACAGGTGGAACGGCTCCTTATTCTGGAACTGGAACATTTACGGTATCAGCAGGAACCTATACCTACACACTAATAGATGCCAACGGTTGTACAGCTACAACGACCATTAACGTTACTCAACCTGCAGTTTTAGCTGCCACAGCAACGATTATTAGCCCCATTTTATGCAACGGAGGAAATGCAACAGTGCAGGTATCAGCCACCGGTGGTACCCTACCGTATTCCGGTGATGGATTGTTTACTGTGGTGGCAGGAAATTACACCTACCTGGTTTCAGATGCTAATGGATGCAATACTTCTGTGAGCATCAATGTGCCGCAACCAACGCTTTTAGTAACCAATGTAATTCCTACCAATATTACCTGCTTTGGTGCAAATGACGGTAGTGCCATTGTATTCAATAGCGGAGGAACACCACCTCTGTCCATTTTATGGTCGAATGGAGCTACAACCAACAGCATCAATAATCTTGCTCCTGGAAATTACAGCGTAACGGTAACGGATGCCAACGGATGTCAAAACGTTAATAACTTTACCATTACTCAACCCAATACGCTTGTTGCCAATGCAGTAGAACTCACCCCTATTTTGTGCTTTGGCGGAAATGCCATTGTGAATGTTTCAGCCACAGGTGGTACCAATCCCTACACGGGAACAGGTAATTTCTTCCCGGTTGCTGGTAACTATTCCTACATCGTTACGGATGCAAACGGTTGTTCTGATACGGCCAGTATTACGATTACGCAACCGACTCAATTGACGGCGGTAGCCACCATATTATCTCCGGTTCCGTGTTTTGGCGGTCAGGCTCAAGTGAATATTTCTGCTACAGGTGGCGTTGCACCGTACACGGGTGTTGGCAACTTCAACGTAAGCGCGGGTAATCAATCTTTCACAGTAACCGATGCCAATGGATGTGCATTTACCGTGAACTTGTTCATTTCACAACCTGCAATATTAACTTCTGTGATGACCTCACAAAACGTAAGCTGTTTCAATGCAGGCAATGGTTCAGCCACGGTTACTCCTAACGGAGGAACACCTGGATACCAATATTTATGGTCGAACGGCCAAACTACCGCTACCGCAGTAAATTTGATTCCAGGATTATACAGCGTAACCATCACCGACACCAACGGATGTCAAACAACGAATCAGGTTACCATTACACAGCCGACGGTTCTTCAAGTTAGTTCCAGTTTAAGTACCCCTGTATTTTGTTTTGGAGGAACGGCTACGGTGAATGTTACTGCATCCGGCGGAACGGCACCCTACGTTGGAACGGGAGCCTTCCAACAAGCGGCTGGAACAACCACGTATTATGTAACAGATGCCAATGGGTGTTTGGATTCTACAACAATTACCGTAACTCAACCGGCACCGCTGATTGCATCGGTACTGCAAACTTCGAATGTTTTATGTTTTGGGGGCACGGCAACGGTGGACGTAACAGCGATCGGTGGAACGCCTAACTACACTGGTACTGGAACATTTACGGTAAGTGCAGGTTGGAATACCTTCAACGTTACGGACAATTACGGTTGCTTAGATACCATCTCCATCTTCATTTCCCAACCCACTCTTTTAGTGGCAAGTTCCACGTTAATTTCTCCTATATTGTGCAACGGTGGAACTGCAGTAATTGACATATCTGCAACGGGTGGTACTCCAGCATACACCGGCACAGGTAACCTAACCGTGATTGCTGGAACTTTCACATATACGGTTACTGATGCCAACGGATGTACTGCAAATACAACTATCACGGTTAATCAACCGGCTCTTTTACAAGCTATTGCCACGATAACCTCCCCTATTGTTTGTAATGGTGGGACCGGTACCATTACCGTAACCGGAGTTGGTGGTACAGCGCCCTATGCCGGCACTGGTTCATTTGTTGTTCCAACAGGAACTTACACGTACAATCTATCCGATGCGAATGGATGTCAAGCGACGGTAACAACAACCATTACCCAACCAACCGTTCTAAGTTTGAGCTTAACCCAAATCAATGTAAATTGCAACGGTTTTGCGACAGGAACCATTAATGCCAACCCAGTTGGTGGTCAAGGACCATACACCTATTTGTGGAGCAATGGTCCAACGACACAAACCGTTAATGGATTGATAGCAGGAACTTACACAGTAGTCGTTACGGACAATTTAGGTTGTACAGTATCGGGAAGTGCAACCATTACGCAACCCGCGGCTCCAATTCTACTTCAAGAAACGCATGTAAACGTTCTTTGCTTCGGAAATAATACGGGTTCAATTGATGTAACGGTAAGTGGTGGTACTCTACCCTACACTTACCTTTGGTCCAACGGAGCGACTACGCAAGACCTCAGCAACCTCATTGCAGGTACCTACAGCATTACCGTTACCGACGCGAACGGTTGTATTTCAGTCATGAGTATTGTTGTAAGTCAACCCGCACTTCCTTTAACTGTGGGTTATACCGTGAACAATGTCAGCTGTTTTGGTTTATCAGACGGCGCCATCGATGTAACCCCATTAGGTGGCACTGGTCCATTTACTTATTTCTGGACTACCGGGCAAACCTCTCAAGACCTGAACAATGTTCCTCCTGGAACCTATATTGTGGCCATTACTGACGCGAATAACTGCGTCGCTGCGGCTCAAATTGTGGTAACTCAACCTTTGGCTCCATTATCGGGAACCATTACCCAAAATCCGATTAGCTGTTATGGTTATAATGATGGGCAATTAACAGCAAATGGTGCTGGAGGTACTGCCCCATACTCCTATGTGTGGTCTCCAACCGGTCAAACCGGAAGCATTGCGAGTCTTTTAGGTCCTGGTAATTACGTGGTAACCATCACCGATGCCAACGGATGCACCGCAGTAACCAACGATGTTTTGGCGAGCCCACCACCTCTAATAGCAACCTTTACCGTAAGCGACAATGTGGTTTGTTTACCTTCAACCGTAACGTTTACGAATTCAAGTATAGGCACTTTCAATACGGTACTTTGGACTTTCTCGAATGGAACGACTTATTCCAGCAATCAATTCACGGCCGATTTCAATAACCTAGGTTGCGTGGATGTAACCATGTTGATAACCAGTTCTAACGGATGTACTGCAGACACAACCATCAATAATGCCGTTTGTGTGGTTCCTGGACCGACTGCAGCGTTCAGTACCGTGACGCCCGACATTGACTTTGTAACAGGAGAACTCGAATTCATCAACAATTCCCAAAACTATACAGGATCAATTTGGCAATTTGGGGACGGTGGAAGTTCCATCTTGGATAATCCAATTCATACGTATCCACCCTACACGATTGATAGTTATAATGTTACCTTGGTGGTTTATGACGCAAACGGTTGTACAGATACTGTCACTGGTGTCGTTGAAAGCAACGATGTTGTCAGGCTTACGGTCCCGAATGCCTTCACACCGAATGGAGATGGCTTAAACGATGTATTTACCCCGATTATCAGCAATTCGACTCAAGTCAAATACTATCGATTTGAGGTTTATAACCGTTGGGGACAAATCGTATTTGAAAGCAACAAGCCCGGGGACGGTTGGGATGGAAAATACAAAGGAAAACTTGCACAATTCGGAACCTATTCATGGAAAGTAAGTTATGACGTAACGGACCAAGGAACCACCAATGCCGATGGTCATGTTACCCTAGTTAAATAACCGTTCCTTGTAGAGAAATCGCTTTTGAATGGATTCAAAAGGTCGATAGATGTAATAAACAAAGCCAGCATTAACACGAATCTTTTCAACGTATTTGTGATGAATGCGGTGTTTGGTACTGATTTGACCGTTAATCAGGTTAATATTCCCTAAATGCGTTATACCGTCCTTTTCAAATACGGCATACAGAACACCTGTAACTGGATCTTTAATGATATTACGACGCCAACCTGTTCTATCCTTGTGGTAATGAAAATACAAGCCCATGGATCGTTTTAATTCACCTAACGGGTTGTACACCCAAATTTTATCCGAAGGGAAATCAAAAACGTAAACGCTGTCGCCCACCCTGAATAAAGGAGCATAAGGAACCTTGTAATAGATCGATTGGGTAAAATAATTGGCGCCAACCCAAATTTGCGCATCAATCCCCGTTTCAATTTCTTTCTGCTTAGCCCATAGCCGCGTTCGGACATCAACCCATTTATATTCGGAACGGTATAGCTCCATCATAAGGGTATCTTCGATGTGGACAATTTTTCGATAAGCGGAATCTATATAATCCATTGAGAAATAATCAAATGCTGGGTAGTATTCATTGAAATTGGAAAAGAAAAACTTGGATGTTGTAGAATCAACGATGGGCAGTACATATTCGAGAAAGTACTTCTTTGGAATACTATTCAACAACAATGAATCACCTTTACAATTTACATGGACTACGGTTTCTTGGCAAATAACATGGAGGTTGTTGCGATAATCCTTGATAAGATTGATGCCAACAGCGTTCAACGTTAGGCTGTCAATGATTGAATTTCCGTCAAATAAAAAAATGGAATTTTGATGTCCTGTTCTTCTCGGATACACCAGAAGGACATAGTCTCCGTTCTCATTGATTTCGAAATCTGCCACATGAAAATCCGTCGAGTTAAAAACGGTGTCAGGAATTCCGGGAGATTTAACCGTAACTGCTTCTTGGTTTTGTCGCTTGATGGACTTAAGTAAGATTTTAACCTCCAAAGTGTCCTGAGGATTCTTAAAGATTATTTTTTGCAACGTTTGTGGATCGTATAAGGGATGTTGAACAGAAAAAACCAATGCATCGCGTTCCTCTAAATGATCCATCCACAACGTATATTTACCATTCATATCGGATTGAACCGATAAAAGGCTATCGTTCCATTGGATCATGATTTCGGCATTTGGAATAGGTTCCAACGATTGTTTATCCAAGGTCAATATTGCAATGACCTGACCCCAAAGACTCAGAGGTAAAAATGCAATACAAAACAGGCAAAAAATACGCATCGTTCTGTAAGAACTAACGTAGTTTCCGCACTTTGCTATCTTACACGAAATAGTTCCAATTGAAAATATCATCGCTTTGTCCGATTTTTAATCCTGACAAATACGCTTTGAGTCGGTTCGAAACGGTTCGGGTTTCCACCGGTGGAAGGTGGTAATCCGTTCCTTCATGTCCTATGAGTGCGATTTGAGCCAAGGTTGCGGCGGTGCCTGCGCCGAAAGCATCTTGCAATCTGCCTGATTTGGCTGCATTGATGACTTCCTCAACCGAAATTTTACGTTCCTCAACCTTAATTCCCCAATGCTGGGCGAGTTCGATGATTGAACGCTTGGTAACCCCTCGTAGAATGGTATCTTCTTCTTCAGAAGGCGTAATTAAAACATCATCGATTACGAACAAAATGTTCATGGTTCCTGACTCCTCGATGAACTTATGCTCCTTTGCATCGGTCCAAACCAATTGGTGATATCCTTGGTCTTGGGCAAATTTGGCAGGATACAAGCTCGCACCATAATTCCCGGCTGCTTTTGCCCTACCCACTCCGCCCCGTGCAGCACGCGTGTAATAAGGCTCGATTTTAACGCGAACCAATTCAGAATAATAGGTTCCTACAGGCGAAAGTAGGATCATGAATTTATAGGTTTCCGAAGGCTTAATTCCAACCCAATGATCGGTTGCGAACATGTAAGGCCGAATGTACAAAGAATGACCTTCCAAGGATGAAACCCAAGCTTGGTCCACTTCCACCAATTTGCGCACAAGTTCCACAAAAAGGTCTTCAGGAACTTGAGGCATGCACATACGTTCAGCCGACTCATTAAACCGTTTGGCATTCATGTCCGGACGAAATATCGAAACCTTCCCATTGGGATGGCGGTAAGCTTTTAACCCTTCAAAAATGGCCTGGCCGTAATGAATGGAGGACATGGCGGGATGCATTGGAATGTCTTGAAAAGGTAAAACCTGAGGCTCTTGCCATGTACCGTCGACGTAATCCATCATGAGCATGTGGTCCGTAAATACTTTACCAAAAGCTAAATTCTCCCAATCCACTTTCGAAACAGCGGATTCTCCTACTCTTTCAACCTTTATTTTTAGTTCAGTTAAAGCCATAAGACCGATTAATTTGAAGCGAATATACGCCGAATAAACAATGTTGGCAACAAATTATCGTTAAGGTCGATTAAATAGTACATTTACCAAGCAAATGAGAAATGGTAAAAACTCCTAAAGAAATTTTAAAAGAATATTGGGGCTTCGACGACTTTCGTTTGTCACAAATACCGATTGTTGAGGATGCAATTGCTGGCAAAGATGTATTAGCGCTACTACCTACTGGGGGGGGGAAATCCATTTGTTTTCAGGTGCCGGGACTTTATACCCAAAAGTTAACCTTGGTTATTTCTCCCTTAATTGCACTTATGGAAGACCAAGTACGCAACCTTAAATCACGCAACATTCGAGCGGTAGCTATTACAAGTGCGCTACATGCTAAAGATATTGAACGATTCATCAGTAACGCAACGGTAGGTGCTTACGACTTCCTCTACGTTTCACCTGAACGCATTCAAACGCCCCTCTTTCTCGAGCAATTTAAGAAAATGTCCGTGGGTTTAATCGTTGTAGATGAAGCGCATTGTATTTCTGAGTGGGGACATGATTTTCGACCGGCCTACCGTAACATTCAGCGCTTAAGAGAGCTTCGACCGGAAATTCCAACCATGGCGCTGACAGCAACCGCCACAGTTGAAGTCGTTTCTGATATCTCGGAACAACTCAACTTGAAATCGCCTTCCATCCATTCCAGTTCTTTTCATCGGACCAACTTGACGTACGAGGTCATTAACACGCCCAATAAATTGGCGAGTATTTTAACCTATTGCAATGGGAAATCTCACCTATGTGGAATTGTATATTGCTCCACCCGAAAAGCGGTCAAAGAACTGGCAAAAGTTTTTTACGCAAACAAAATTCCTGCAGCCATCTATCACGGCGGGATGACCCCAGAAGAAAGGAGCAACGCTCTTTCTCTTTGGATGCAAGGCCATGTTGGGGTTATGATCGCAACCAATGCTTTTGGTATGGGAATTGACAAACCTGATGTACGATTTGTTTTGCACTACGATTTCCCCGACAATTTGGAAGCGTACGTTCAAGAAGCAGGAAGGGCAGGAAGGGACGGCAACATGTCAAGAGCCATTGCTTTCATCGACGGTAAGGAAAAAGACGATTTTGAGCAACAATTCCATGTTAAGTTTCCGGATATCGCACTCGTTAAAAAAACGTGTTTGGCCATTCTTGCGGAATTGAACATTGCCTTGGGATCCGGAAAAAACGAAGTTTACTCAATTGACCTTTACGAAATTGCCCAAAAACAAGGAATCTCCTATTTGGAAATCTACCAAATATTAAAGGTTTTGGAATTGAGTGAAGAAATTGTTTTCGATGAGCGCACCAACCATCCTGCAAGCGTAAAATTCTTGGTTCATGGGGTTGATTTGTATTCATTCCAAATAAAATACCCGGAAACCTACCCCATCATTCAGGTTATTGAGCGAAATTCCAGCTTAGACGAAGACCGCCCCATCCTCATCAATGTCAAACAAATCGCTGAAGTTTTGAAGCAGAACCATGCCCGGGTAGAAGAACTGTTGCAATTTTTGGTAAGTGCCGAAGTAATCGAATATACCCCGTTCAGTCAATATCCCAAAATACAATTATTGAAAGAACGTCGGCCCGACGAACACCTGCAGTTGAGTTATACCTCCTTACAGCTTCGGAAGGAAGTCGCTGAAAAAAAACTGAAGGCTGTTTTATCCTACCTGGGCTCGGAAAATTGCAGGGTTATGGACATTTTAAGTTATTTCGGTCAAAACGGCGAATCCTGCGGTTCATGCGACCGTTGTACTTATCAATCCTTGGAGATGAACAAAATCGAAGCGTTCATCCTCAATGCCCTTCAGATGCCGCTCTCCTATCTTGAACTTCTGGAAAGAATACCGTTGCCCAAAGAGCAATTAAAACGCATTCTCCGCGACTTACAACTATCCCAAAAAATTCAACTTATCGACGGTAAATTCTACGTTTAACTTCGTATTTGAAACCCTTTAATCTACCGCTGACCCTCGGACCTGAAGTGCTGATGGCTTTGTCCTTTCTAATGTACCTTTACGGATTTACCGAGGGTTGGTTCGCTTGGGATTTCACCTTCCATCTTGCGTTGACTGTTTTATTGCTCATCTTTCAATTATATATCCGCAATACCCTTGCATTCATTACCATCGCAGTTGTTGGATTTTTCAATTTAGGTATGTTATCCCGTTCCACGAAAGGAGAAATAAGGGAGGAAGGAATATGCTATTTTCAGCTATCGAAAATCCAACAATATGAAAACCATTTTCAAGCATACGGTAAGCAGTACATTCGTAAAAAAAACCGGTTAATACCCACTGATCAACAAGTGGTATGCACTATTCGTAAAGCCCTTATCCCTTTCAAAACGTTGCAACCCGGTGATTTAATTGCCGCGCATGGCGAAATGAACCGAATCCTTTCAGACAATAACCCGGGAAGTTTCGATGTTGAGACGTATTACCGTTCAAAAGGAATCCTTTACCGGTGCTTCATTCAAGACACCGTTAAACTTTTGGGGAAATATCCTAATTGGCAGGACTGCGTGGAAATTTACCGGCAACAGCTCGCGAGCATTTTTGACCGCGATCTTTCCACCGTTGAGTCAGGCTTAGCAAAGGCCCTTTTATTAGGAGATGGATCCAGCGTTGACTCAAGCAGTAAAGCAGCATTCTCTGCTACGGGAGCCATACATGTATTAGCTGTTTCAGGAATGCATGTTTCACTGTTCGCTCAAATTTTACTCATGTTCATGGGGATATTTCATCGGATCTTTCAAAAAAGGGTGATTCAAGTAATTTGCATCCTTGTTCTTTGGAATTATGCACTTCTAACAGGACTATCACCAAGCGTTGTGCGATCGGTTACCATGTTCACCATGCTTCAAATGGCTCAATTTGTGGGGAAGGACAGTCCGCATAACCATTCGGTATTATTGTGCGCATTTGTGATGGTGGTATTTGACCCTCTTTGCATCTTGGATATTGGATTTCAATTATCCTTCTTGGCCGTTTTAGGAATCTTTAATTTTCAGAAGCGCATAGAGCATTGGATTACACCCCAAAATAAGATCATTCGTTTCTTGTGGTCGAATACCTGTGTTGCGTTAGCTGCCCAATCCCTCACACTTCCATTAACCCTTTATTATTTCCATACTTTTCCAAATTATTTTCTTTTGGCCAACATCGGAGTTGCGGTAATTTCCGTGGCTTCCATGTATTTAGGCTTTCTTTACCTCTTCCTTTGCACGGTACCCTATTTAGGGGCAATATGTGCCGTACCCTTTGAATTTTCCCTTAAGGCATTGAATCATTTTTTAAATACCATTGCCCACATACCGGGAGCAATCGCTGAAGGCTACATGATTTCAATTCCCGTATGCATCCTTCTTTTATTGGCAATTGCAGGGTTGTTTTACTCCAAAATCCATTTCTTTTTTCGTTGCATTCCCATTACGTTACTTGTCATCTTTATAACTGTACAGCGGTATCAAAGACAACGCGAAAACCACCTATACCTATTCTCCGGAAAAACCCCCATGTTGGTGGTGAAGAACGGAACTTCAGCAACCGTGTTGGTCGCAAAAAAGCACATGAACAACACTGCGAACCTGATTTGCACGAACTACCGAAGAATTTACGGACTGAATCGCTTAGATACGGTTTACCTGCATGAAAGGGATTCCCTAACGCTGCCCTATTTGACGGTCTTGAAGCAACAACAAGGGCTTACCTTGACGTTCAAGAAATCACACTTCATCGATGCTCACACCTTTCATTTAGCAATAACTCCCAAGGGATGGTACGCACGAAAAATCAAGCTCCACTAGCGAGGATTATTCATCAACCATTTAACTGCTTCAGCAGCATTTAAAAACCCACCCGTAATGGAAAGTTCTTTCAATTTTGCTTTCTTTTTCGTTCCAGGAACAACCACTTTCTTTTTATACGGCGTAGCCGTCTTCATGAGCAAATCCTTGACCTCAACGGCCGTTAAATTCGGAAAATAGCTTCGAATCAGGGCTGCAACTCCGGCAGTTGCGGGACAAGCCATGGAAGTTCCGGAGGCATCCTCGTATTTCGCATCGGGAACGGTCGAATAAATATCCACTCCTGGTGCAAAAAAATCAACTGTAGTGGCTCCATAATTGGAGAATTCGGCTATGATTTTCTTCGGACTTCGGCTGCTGCTCGATGCCCCAACTTCAATCCAGTTGGCAAATTCCTTACCGTTATCCGCCTTTCGGGTAGGAAAAGACGTCTCAATGTCCTTGTTCTTTGATTCGTTACCCGCAGCATGGATTAACAACACGTCGTGATCTAAGGCGTATTGAATGGCTTCATCTACATAAGCCTTGTGCAACACATAATATTTACCAAAGGACATATTAATAACCTTAGCACCGTTATCCACGGCATATCGAATGGCATTAGCCACGTCCTTGTCTCGTTCATCTCCGTTGGGCACCGCGCGCAATACCATGATTTGCACATTGGAGGCGATACCGTCGATACCCAATCCGTTGCCTCTTACCGCTCCAATGATACCCGACACATGGGTTCCGTGCATTGCATCTGGGCCTTCGTAACGGTTGCAACCGTAATATCGGTTGGATAAATCCATGGGGTCATCCCCTACCATTAAGGTACGTAGGCTATCCGCATCGACGTTTGCCATTTTCATTTGTCCTTCCATGGATGCTTTTGCCCCGGCAAGTTCCGCATCGAGTTGTTCGGGAGAATAGGCCATCAATATCAACCCTAAACGCTTTTTAATTTTCTCTTCACGTTCATTTGCAGGCGTGTAATTTTTGTTTGCCTCTTTCGAAAAACTACCGCCCGACTGTTGCTTCACGTTGGCAATGTAATCCGATATCAATTTGATGTTTTGATACGACATTTGATTATCCAACAGCTCCTTATCATACACTGCTTTTATTTTTTTGTAGTTGGCATATCGTTCCAAATCAGCAGCTCCCAATTTCGAGGTATCCTTGCCGTTAAAGTACTTTTTATCGATAAACACCAAGCGCTTCAACTCGGAAGACTCATCTCCAATATCTTCAGTTGGCCCACCTAAAAACGACCAACCGTGAACATCATCTACGTAGCCGTTGTGGTCGTCGTCGACACCGTTGCCCGAAATCTCACCTTTATTGACCCAAATTACGTCTTTTAAATCCGGGTGATCGGTTTCAACTCCGCTGTCAATTACCCCAACGATCACGGGGACGGACTTGCGTCCTGTAAGCAATGCATAGGCTTCCTCAGCAGCGGTTCCGTAAATACCGTCTTTTTTCGGGCTTTTTAAATACCAATTTAGAGGAGCGTTGGGTTGAGAGAACACAATCGCAGTGCTGAAAGAAGCAATGGACAGATAAAGAAATAAACGTTTCATACTATGATTTTAGAGGTTGCGAAGGTAGTTATTTCGTTAAATCTTTAAACCATCATCTTCACAATTCAACCATTTGAACTGATAAATGTTTTATTTTTGCAAACCTAAAAAAGGGAACAACATGATAACAACTAAGTGCCTTATTATCGGATCCGGTCCTGCAGGTTATACCGCTGCAATTTACGCTGCGCGAGCAGAAATGAAACCCTTGATGTATGAAGGATTGCAGCCGGGAGGGCAACTCACCACAACGAACGAGGTTGAAAATTTTCCCGGGTATCCGGAAGGAGTAACGGGACCAGAAATGATGGTTCAGTTGCGGAATCAAGCCCTGCGCTTTGATACCGACATTCGATCAGGTTTCATTAACAAGGTTGATTTTTCCGGAGCGGTTCATAAATGTTGGGCCGATGATGGCACGGAGATTCATGCGGAAACGGTAATCATTGCAACCGGAGCCTCTGCAAAATACCTGGGTATCCCAAGCGAACAACATTACCTGCAAATGGGCGGTGGTGTTTCAGCTTGTGCCGTTTGTGACGGATTCTTTTACCGAGGTCAAGAAACTGTAATTGTGGGTGCTGGAGATTCGGCATGCGAAGAGGCACATTACCTATCCAAACTCTGCACAAAGGTAACCATGCTGGTTCGGAAAGATGACTTTAGAGCTTCTAAGATTATGGCAGATCGCGTGAAAAAAACAGCCAACATTGAAATTCTCTACAATACTGAAACGTTAGAAGTCTTGGGTGACGGACAACTCGTGAACGGTGTAAAAGTGAAAAACAATGTAACGCACGAGGAAAACATCATACCATGTACTGGTTTTTTTGTGGCGATTGGGCACACTCCGAACACGGATATTTTTAAAGGATTCATTGATTTGGATGAAACAGGCTATATTAAATATGCTCAGCCCGGTTCCTCGCGCACGAATGTTCCAGGGGTATTTGTTTCAGGAGATGCCGCCGATAAAACATACCGTCAGGCAATTACCGCAGCAGGAACAGGTTGCATGGCTGCCTTGGATGCTGAACGGTATTTAGCAAGCAAGCACTAAGTAGAAAAAAGTGCTTTTTTCTTTCTTCGGTAAGAAACTAAGGATTAAATTTGTCAACGACTTATAACTGACCCCATGGATTCAACATCTAATATCAATTACCTTCCATTAATGATGCAAGTTGCCGTGGCGGCTGGTTTCGTGATTTTTACGCTGATTGCTACGCATCTTTTAACACCTCGGGTAAAGAGTGCAAAGAAGGAAGAGAATTTCGAATGCGGAATCGAGGGTCAAGGAAATGCTCGTTTCCCGGTTTCCATTCGCTATTTCATGACGGCCATTCTTTTCGTTTTATTCGACGTGGAAGTGATCTTTTTCTATCCCTACGCTGTGAATTTTCACCAACTTAAATTGGAAGGACTGCTGGCTGTAGTAATGTTTGTAGCGTTTTTCTTAATTGGATTCATTTATGTTCGTAAAAAAGGAGCTTTAGAATGGGAAAAATAGAAGATTTAGAGGTTATCAACGGTGAAGGATATCAGTTAACTACGCTTGATAAAGCGGTTGCCTTAGCTCGATCTAACTCGGTTTGGCCCCTGCCGTTCGCTACGTCGTGTTGCGGTATCGAATTCATGGCAACCATGGGTTCCATGTACGATTTATCACGCTTTGGTATGGAACGAATGAGTTTTACCCCCCGTCAGTCTGATTTGCTAATTGTTGCCGGTACCATCTCCAAAAAATTGGGACCCGTTCTCCAAAAAGTTTACGAACAAATGGCCGAACCCAAATGGGTGCTGTCGGTGGGAGCTTGCGCCTCTTCCGGAGGGATTTTCGATACCTACAGTGTATTGCAGGGCATTGACCGAATCATTCCAGTGGATGTTTACGTTCCGGGTTGTCCACCTCGTCCTGAACAAATCATCGATGGGGTAATGAATATTCACCGCTTGGTAAAACACGAGCCTATGCGTCGTCGATACAGCGAGGAATACCGTCATTTATTGAGCGAATATAAAATCGAAGTAACCAATGCAGAAAATGACAAATAGTGCGTTAGCAGAGGCATTGAATTCCCTGCTTGGCGAGCGAATTGTTGCAAGCGAGGAGTTGTACGATGCATTGGTGGTTGAGGTATCTTCGGCTGATGCCTTTTCGGTCATCGAAACCTTGAAATCAGACCCACAGTTATCGTTCAATTTTCTCACTTTGATTGGTGGGGTGCATTACCCAGAAAATGCAGGGCGAGAACTCTGTGTAGTCTACCATCTTCACAGTTGGAAGCATGCCATTCGCTTACGCGTCAAAGCTTATTTACCTGCCGAAAACCCCTCCATACAGAGTGTGACTTCTTTGTTTGAAACAGCGAACTGGATGGAACGTGAAACCTTCGATTTTTTTGGGATCAAGTTCGAAAACCACCCCAACTTAACGCGGATTCTGAACATGGATGATATGGACTACTACCCCATGTTAAAAGAACACCCGCTAGAGGATGGTACACGTGAGGATAAAGACGATCGCTTTTTTGGCCGCTAATTAACTTTTCGATGATGAACGCAAACGATAACCTTATTCGACTTTCCAACGGCCAAGTACTATCCCGAGAAACCATCGACGGTGATATTGCTACAATCAACTTTGGTCCGACTCACCCTGCGACTCACGGGATATTTCAGAACATTTTAACCGTTGATGGAGAAAAGATTTTGAATTCGGTGCAAACCGTTGGTTACATCCACCGCGCTTTTGAAAAACTCGCCGAACGCCGCCCTTACAATCAAATTACGCCTATCACCGATCGATTGAATTATTGCTCCTCCCCTATTAACAATTTGGGATGGCACATGACCGTGGAAAAACTCTTGCAGGTGAAGGTTCCGAAACGTGTGGATTACATGCGCGTCATCATCATGGAACTTGCCCGAATCGCTGACCATTTAATTTGCGATTCAATCATTGGAGTAGATACCGGTGCATTAACTAGCTTTTTTTACCCTTTTTCCGAGCGGGAAAAAATATACGAACTCTACGAAGAAATGTGCGGCGCACGGTTGACGACCAATATGGGGCGCATTGGAGGCTTTGACAAAGACTTTAATCCTGTTTTTCACGCGAAACTCAAAGAGTTTATTCGAACCTTTCCTGCGGCATTTGAGGAATGGAACGGAATGCTGGAGCGCAATAGAATTTTCATGGACCGAACCAAAGGTGCAGGACCTATTTCAGCGGAACGAGCACTAGCCTATGGTTTTACTGGACCCAATTTACGTGCAGCAGGAGTAGATTACGACGTTCGTGTAATGCATCCTTATTCTTCTTATGAGGATTTCGACTTCATCATTCCAGTCGGAGTGAATGGAGATACCTACGACCGTTTTATGGTACGTCAAGAAGAAATCCGTCAAAGCCTTAGGATTATTGAACAAGCATACAACAATTTACCCGAAGGACCTTTTCATGCAGAAGTCCCCGAATTTTTCTTGCCGGATAAAAAAGACGTTTACAACAACATGGAGGCTCTGATTTACCATTTCAAAATCATCATGGGAGAATCCGAAGTGCCGGTTGGGGAAGTTTATCACAGCGTTGAAGGCGGAAACGGAGAATTGGGGTATTATTTGATCAGTGATGGTGGACGATCACCGTACAGGCTACAATTTCGTCGACCTTGTTTTATTTATTACCAAGCGTATCCCGAGATGATTACGGGATCGAATATCAGCGATGCCGTTATCACCTTGAGCAGCATCAACGTTATAGCAGGAGAATTAGATGCATAAACTATGAGCCATTCGACCAAACCCATCATTGCTGCTGAACCCGTTGAATTTTCTGCAGAATTGCTTGCCAAAATGGAGGAGGCAAAAAACCTTTTTCCTGACGGTAAAGAAAAAAGTGCCCTATTAAAAATGCTGCATTTAGCGCAAGCTGAATTCGGATGGGTAAGCGTACCTACCATGGACAAAATTGCCGATCTCTTATCGATTCAGCCCGTTGAGGTATATGAGGTGGCGACGTTTTACACCATGTTTCACCTTGAACCAGTGGGTAAATACGTTTTTGAAGTTTGCCGCACAGGGCCTTGCATGCTGGTGGGTAGCGACCAATTGATAGAACATATTGGTAAAAAATTGAACATCGGTGTGGGTGAAACAACCGCAGATGGCTTGTTTACTCTAAAAACTGCCGAATGTTTAGGCGGTTGCGGGTACGGTCCATTGCTTCAATGCAGGCATCGTTTTCACGAACATTTAACCGCAGAAAAAGTCGACGAACTCATCGAACAATACCGACGAGGTGAAATAGAACCAGGAGCCTTATGAAAAGCAGAAAATTACTTTTAGAACATTTGGACGTTCCCGGTATACAAGGGATTGAGACCTATGTAAAACAAGGTGGATACTCAACACTGGAGAAAGCGCTCAAAAAAATGAGCCCCGACGAAGTGGTTGAAGAGGTTAAAAAATCGGGCTTGCGCGGCCGCGGCGGCGCAGGATTCCCTACCGGACTTAAATGGTCCTTTTTGGCAAAACCCGAAGGAATTCCTCGTTACTTAGTGTGCAACGCGGACGAATCCGAACCTGGAACGTTCAAAGACCGTTACTTAATGGAAAAAATCCCCCATCTTTTGGTGGAAGGAATGATTTTATCCTCGTACGCTCTTGGTGCAAATACCTCGTACATCTACATCCGCGGGGAATTCATGTACGTCTTAGAAATTTTGCAAAAAGCCATTCAAGAAGCCTATGCTAAAGGTTACTTAGGTAAAAACATTTTCGGAAGCGGATTTGACCATGATTTGGTGGTTACTCCCGGTGGAGGGGCCTACATTTGCGGCGAAGAAACCGCCCTACTCGAATCGTTGGAAGGCAAACGAGGTAATCCTAGAATCAAACCCCCATTTCCCGCAGTGAAAGGTTTGTGGGCAAGCCCAACGGTTGTGAACAACGTGGAATCCATTGCCGCCGTGGTGCCGATTGTCCGCGACGGAGGCGAGGCGTACGCTTCCATTGGCATTGGAAAAAGTACCGGAACAAAACTGATTTCTGCATGCGGAAATCTAGCCCGTCCAGGAGTTTATGAAATCGAACTGGGCTTGAGCGTTGAGGAATTCATTTACGGGGACGATTATTGCCGAGGAATCGCGAACGGCAAGAAACTGAAGGCCTGTGTTCCAGGAGGTTCATCGGTTCCGATTCTCCCCCACTTTTTGGTTACTAAAACGGCTGCAGGGGAAAACCGTTTGATGACCTATGAAAGCCTTGCCGACGGCGGATTCCAAAGCGGATCTATGTTGGGTTCAGGAGGATTTATCGTCTTCGACGAGGACCAATGCATCGTTCGAAATACGTGGAATTTCACCCGATTTTATGCCCATGAATCGTGCGGTCAGTGCTCGCCTTGCCGAGAGGGAACGGGGTGGATGGAAAAGGTACTTCACCGCTTGGAGAGCGGAAAAGGTCAGATGCACGACATCGATTTATTGGCGGACATCAATAAAAAAATCGAAGGAAATACGATTTGTCCTTTGGGGGATGCAGCGGCTTGGCCTGTTGCGGCAGCAATTCGTCATTTCCGAGAAGAATTCGAATGGCATGTTACTCATCCAGAAGAGGCGCAAAAAAGAAATTACGGTTTAATTCAGCAACCCGTCGTTGCATAATATTTAGGTATGGTAAAAGTTACAATAGATGGTATTGAAGTTTCGGTCGAACCCGGAACGACCATTCTCAACGCTGCACGTCAAATTGGCGGTGATGCGGTGCCTCCTGCCATGTGCTACTACAGTAAACTGCCCGGGACCGGAGGCAAGTGCAGAACTTGCTTAGTAGAAGTTGCCGCAGGATCGGCAGCGGACCCGCGCCCTATGCCTAAGTTGGTGGCTTCATGTTCAACCCCCGTTCAAGATGGAATGGTCGTGAATAACAAAACCAGCGAACGTGTGCACAACAACCGCGGAGGAGTCGTCGAATTTTTGCTCGCAAACCATCCCTTGGATTGTCCCATTTGCGATCAAGCGGGAGAATGCCATCTGCAAGATTTAGGTTATGAACACGGAAGTGCCAAAACAAGGTACGAAGAGGAGCGACGAACTTTTGACCCTATTGATATAGGGAATAAAATCAAGTTGCACATGAACCGTTGCATCCTGTGTTATCGATGCGTATTTGTTGCGAACCAACTAACGGACCAACGAGTTCACGGAGTAATGCACCGAGGAGAACACGCCGAAATTTCCACGTACATCGAAAAAGCGGTAGAGAACGATTTCTCTGGAAACATGATTGATGTATGCCCTGTGGGTGCCTTAACTGACCGAACCTTCCGATTTAAAAGCCGTGTATGGTTCCTGAAGCCGATGGAGGCCGAGAGAAACTGCACAAAATGCTGCGGAAAAGCGGTCGTTTGGATGTTTGGTAACGAAATTTACCGAATTACCGCTCGAAAAGATAAGTACGGCGAAGTAGAAGAAATTGACCAGAAAACGGCCTGGCTTTGCAACGATTGCCGTTTTGAGAAAAAAGACGCTGCGGATTGGAACATTCTTGGACCGAGGGTTATTAACCGTCAGTCGGTGATTTCGCAAGGCAAGTACGCTACCACAATTGACAAACCCGTAAAACGTATTGGATAATGGAAACTTTTTACTGGATTGACAAATTGGTGCTGGTGGTTTTGCTTTTCGTTATTTCTTTAGGGATAGCAGCTTATCAAACATATTTCGAACGGAAATTGGCCGCTTGGATTCAGGACAGGGTTGGCCCAGATCGCGCAGGTCCCTTTGGAATTTTACAACCCATTGCTGACGGAGTGAAAATGTTCATGAAGGAAGATTTCACCCCCTCCAATGCCGACCGTTGGTTGTTCATTCTTGGACCGGGTATTGCGATGTTCACCTCATTGATTACCAGCGCGATCATACCATGGGGACCGAATCTTCATTTATTTGGAAGGGAAATCTCCTTGCAAGTAGCCGAAATTAACATCGGAATTCTGTTCGCTTTTGGTATCATATCCATTGGTGTTTATGGCATTATGATTGGAGGCTGGGCATCCAACAACAAATACTCTTTGTTTGGCGCCATTCGTGCATCGTCGCAAATGATTTCCTATGAATTAGCGATGGGTATTTCTGCCATTACGATCATCATGATTTCGGGAAGTTTAGACCTACGGGAAATTGTGGAAAGTCAGCACGGAATCAATTGGAATATCTGGTATCAACCAGTGGCATTCATTGTTTTCTTCATTTGCGCTTTAGCGGAGACCAACCGCGCCCCCTTTGATTTACCGGAATGCGAAAACGAATTAATTGGTGGTTATCACACCGAATACAGCTCGATGAAATTGGGATTATTCCTCTTTTCGGAATATGTCGCGATGTTCGTTTCATCCGCAATAATGGCTATTTTGTTCTTTGGAGGTTATAATTTCCCAGGCATGGACGCCTTCAAGGACAGTCCAAACTTGCTCGCAATCCTGGGTATTGCGGTATTTTTCATTAAAATCTTCCTGTTGATTTTCGTTTTCATGTGGATTCGTTGGACCATTCCGCGTTTCCGATTCGATCAACTCATGCATTTAGGATGGAAGGTTTTAATACCGATTGCTCTCGTAAATATGTTGGTAACCGGTTTCGTTGTTGCATTTTATCATCAATGGTTTTAATAGAGTTATGGAGTCACTAACCAATAGAAAAAAAGTCGTTTCCGACAAGCCCATGACCTTCGTGGAGAAACTGTACATTCCTGCCATCTTGAAGGGAATGATGGTAACGTTCAAGCACATGTTGAAACGCCGTAAAACGGTCAAGTATCCCGAGGAAACTCGCGAATTTGCTCCAATATACCGCGGCATGCACGTGTTAAAGCGCGACGAACAGGGACGAGAAAACTGCACAGCATGTGGTTTGTGTGCGGTAGCATGCCCTGCCGAGGCAATTACCATGACATCCGCCGAGCGAACCAAGGATCAAGCACATTTGTACCGCGAAGAAAAATATGCGGTAACCTACGAAATCAATATGCTTCGTTGCATTTTCTGCGGTTTGTGCGAGGAGGCTTGCCCCAAAGAAGCGGTATTTCTTACGGACCGTTTGGTACCGACGCAATTTGAACGCGGAGAATTCATTTATGGAAAGGATAAATTGGTAGAGCCCTTGGATGGACGTATAGATATTACCAAGCGACAATTTACCGGAAAACGAACAAACGTATGATAGCAACTTTGATTACTCAAATACTTGGAGCCCTGACCATTGCCGCAGCGATGATGGTAGTGCTCAGTAAACATCCTGTTCGAAGCGTATTGTACTTGGTGGTTACCTTCTTCTTTATTTCAGGACTTTACATCATGATGAATGCTCAATTTTTAGCCATTGTTAACCTGATTGTTTATGCGGGTGCTATCATGGTGTTGTTCCTTTTTGTCCTGATGTTATTAAACTTGAACAAAGAAGCCGAACCCAAAACCCCTACCCTAACTTGGGTCATTGCAAGCATTGCTGCCGGAACGTTGTTCGTTGTTTTTATTGCGGCATTGAAAGATATCGTGTTGGTTACCCGTCCTGGTGATCAAGTGGCGGTAAGCAACATCGGACTGGTTAAGAATTTAGGTAATACCTTATTCACCAAATACGTCGTTCCTTTTGAAATTTCAAGTATTCTTTTCATTTCTGCTATGGTTGGTGCGATACTGCTGGCCAAGCGTGAAAAACAAACCATTGATTAACATGCCAACATCAGCCCCCATCAATATCGACTTTTACGTAATCCTTGCCACGTTGCTTTTTGTCATCGGGGCTTTCGGAGTAATGATTCGAAGAAATATGATTGTTCTTTTGATGTGCATTGAGCTCATGTTGAATGCCGTCAATTTACTCATGGTTGCCTTTTCCAGTTATTACAACAACGCAGACGCTCAAATATTTGTTTTTTTCATCATCGTTGTCGCTGCAGCTGAGGCCACGGTAGGATTATCCATTTTAATCCTTGCCTACCGCCAATTGCGATCCATCGACATCAGTATTTTCAACAAACTTAAAGGGTAATCATGGGTTTTTCAACGATTGTATACATTCTATTGCTTCTCCCACTTTTAGGAGGTCTCACCAACGGTTTATTCGGAAAACACCTTCCCAAGCAGGTTTCCGGTGCCCTTGGAACGGGAGTCATTTTCACGGCATTCTTGTGCGTTCTTATGTTGTTTAATCACGTAAATGAACCCGTTCAAATCGACCTTTGCAACATCCTTCGATTCGACAGTTTTTCCCTTGAAATCAATTTTCTGATTGACCAGTTATCGGTTTGGATGTCCTTGATCATTACGGGAATAGGAACGTTAATTCATTTGTTTTCCATGGGATACATGAAAGAGGATGAAGGTTATTATAAGTTTTTCACGTATTTGAACCTTTTCATTTTTGCCATGCTACTTTTAGTGTTGGGAGGGAATTACTTTGTGTTGTTCTTTGGTTGGGAAGGTGTTGGTATCTGTTCCTTCTTACTGATTGGCTTCCATTACAGCGATCCTGTCAAGGGAATTTCGAACAGCCTTGCGGCGAGAAAGGCCTTTGTTATGAACCGCATTGGCGATGCAGGACTCATCTTTGCCTTGTTCATGTTGTTGTCCACGTTTGGTACCCTCAACTTCGTGGATATTTCAGAGCGATTATCGGAGGGAGTGAGCATGCATCATTTATCGGTGTTGGGAATAACCTTGTGCTTGTTTCTAGCTGCAACCGGTAAAAGTGCTCAAATTCCATTGTTCACCTGGTTACCCGATGCCATGGCAGGACCAACTCCCGTATCGGCACTGATTCACGCTGCAACCATGGTAACAGCAGGTATTTATTTGGTGGCTCGTTCCAACTTTTTATTCGAACTCGCTCCGCTAACCCAAGACATTGTATTGTACATTGGAATCGCTACATCGCTCTTTGCTGCATTCATGGCGCTTCGTCAAAACGACATTAAAAAAGTTTTGGCCTACTCTACGGTTTCACAGTTGGGTTTAATGGTTGTCGCGTTGGGACTTGGTGCC
>JACCDP010569378.1_pt1 | contig 22139 bp, 23 predicted proteins | sample 7445841 | NCBI WGS metagenome assembly JACCDP01 (sample SAMN15323441, study PRJNA562643) | freshwater metagenome | isolation source: river surface water | place: USA:Blue River Watershed | collected 2017-08-17
ACTTAGCGCATCGATAGAACTTTGCATGGTTTTAAGACTTCTGACTCGGTAGGCCGCTACCCCGGCGTGGTCTACCCCGTCCTTTGCGAGCCACTTCTTAAACTCCCGTGCCCAATTGTACACTGGCCACGTTGGTTCCTTTGAGTATACCTGTGCTTCTGGGTCGATTTTAGGTGCGGTGAGTTCGTACATGTACGACATTTATAAATCAGTGTGTTTTTTTAACGACGACGAGTGTATCTGCGTCTCTTGGTCTTGCGTGTCTTCCGGCGTCTACCACCATTCACCCCAGCACTCGGGGGTATCCTAAGGAACTCGTTAATCCATTCCTTGATGCGGAAAAGCGATAGTCTCTTCCACTCCATATCAGTTGCTTCATGTTGTCCAGTAGCAACCGCGTTAACCGCTTCCCCAACCTCTCGAACAACCTCTACAGCTGCTGCGTGTGCTTCTGGAGAGCGAGTTGCAAGGTAATCTGCGACTTGGTACAGTTCTTCTTCGTGAAATGCCTCACCGTATAGTCTGAGAATGTCGTACAACCGAGTTCCTTCAAGAATATCGGGTGCATCCAAAGCAGTTCGGAGATCACGCACAGATTCGTATAGTTGAGGCACACGGGCAGCGTAGTTGCTACGATGTACCATTGTCTAGGGTTTCGATTTTTAACGCCGACGAGAGTAGCGAGACCGCCGAGACTTGCCCTTGCGAGTCTTCCGGCGTCTGCCACCTGCCATTGCGACGTCGTTGGGTGCTGGATCGGGATCTGTTGCAAGAAATGCGTCAAGTTTTCGCTTTAGTTCATCGAGTTTTTCAGACTTCCACTGGTTGTCATCAGGATTCTGTCCGCCCTCAACTTCGTCATACGCGTCTGCATAGACCTGAGTTGCAGAATCGAACGCAACCCTTGCTCTCTCTGACAGAAGTCTCTTCCAGACGTCAATGTCCTCGTTTGTCAAACGTTGATCGTACTGTCGCATTGTGTCGTATACCCGATTTCCTATCAGAATGTCGGGTGCATTAAGTCTTTGACGATAGGCACTTGCCCAATCGTAGAAGGCTCGTACTCGAACTGCGTCTTGTGCCATTTATAGAAAGGTCTGATTTTAGCGTCTGCGAGTATAGCGGTGGCGAGACTTACCTTTGCGCGTCTTCTTGCGACCACCAAATGCTCTCTGTTCGACGACCGCGCGTCTTTCGCCCGGGTTCAGATACATATACACCTGATTCTTTGCGAGTCTAACCAGATCGCGAACGTCGTCGCCCGCAGCAAGACGACGCTCGAGGGTTTGGGCAAGCGATTGGAATGACGCCTGTGGCATTTCCTTGAAATCGGAAATCGTGTTGAGTAGGGTTGCTTTCGTGGGATTCCGAGAGAGGTTGAAGTGGAGTTCTGCGAAGCCCCGCTGTCCTCCCTGAAGAGGGTTGTAGTCTCGCCCGGCCCGTGCATTGTGGATACGAGGAGCGGGTGCTCCCGGCCCAGCCCCTGCAGCGGCAGGTCCGGCAGCATCACGAGCGCGCGCCATTGCGGCACGAACTTCTGCTGCCCGCTGGGCGATTGGATTCGGAGCAGGCGCACCACTGGCGGGTGCACCCGAGGAAGTTGATCTAGGAGAACCCGATGGTCTTGATGACATTTGTTCTACCTCTCGACTATTTCCGGCGCTGTGTGGTCAGTCTCTTCTTATTGTACCGCTTGATGGTCTTTCCCTTGGGATACAGCACCGTCTTTGTACAAATCGCGATGGCGGCACCTTCCTTAGTCGAGCCCTTGCGAGGACGAATGGTCTTGCGCACGGACTTTACGCACCGACTAAACTTCGCTCCAAGCTTCATTTATCTTTCGACTATACAAAATGGCCAACGACAAGGAAGCTGATTGGATGAAGGATATCTCCAGCGAGACGATCTGTACGTATTATTATTACGTGTTCGTGATCACTGCGATTGTGGCGGCGATCGTCCTGGTCTGGCAACTCTCCGAGATCTCCCGGAAGCCGAAGCTGGCGGGACCTGTTCTGATGACTCTGCCGACTCTAATTCTGGGCGTGGTCAATACCCTCTTCATCTACATCATCTGCTCGCGTGCCCTACTGAAGTAGAATTTATCCTCGGGAGTTAGTAAACAAAATGGGTGGCGGTCTACTCCAGCTCGTCGCATATGGCGCCCAGGATGCCTACATCACTGGCAATCCCCACATCACTTTCTGGAAGGTGCTCTACAAGCGCCACACCAACTTCGCCATTGAGGCGATGCGCGTGAACTTCACGGGTGCGCCGACCTATGGCCAGCGCATCGTTGCCGTTGTCAATCGCAATGCTGACCTGGTGTGGAAGACTTATGTAGAGGTTACTCTTCCGGACACCACGGTTGGAAACACCGTCAACTGGACGGGAGGCGCCAAGCGTCGTCTGGGATATCTCCTCCTCCAGCAGATCGAGGTCGAGATCGGCGGACAGGTTATCGATCGGCACTATGGAGAGTGGCTCTACCTCTGGGAGACTCTGACGGCGGACTATGATACCGCTCTGAAGCTGGACCAGATGGTCGGTGGCAAGTATGGCGGAACGACCTCGAGCTTCCAGACGTGCAACGGCCGTACCAATGTCCTCTACATCCCGCTCCAGTTCTGGTTCAACCGCAACCCCGGTCTTGCCCTCCCCCTCATCGCTCTCCAGTACCACGAGGTGCGCTTCAACATCATCCTCAACGACGCCATCAACCTGGTCTCGGGTACCGCAAACTCGGCGGGTACGATCGCGACACAGGCGGGGCGCCTTCAGGACATCCGGGATATGGCGCTGTACCTCGACTACATCTATCTGGATGTGGACGAGCGTCGCAAGTTTGCACAGGAGTCTCACGAGTACCTCATCGAACAGCTCCAGTTTGAGGGTCAGCAACAGATCACCACCGCTTCATCTCGTCTGGATCTGACTCTGAACCACCCGATCAAGGAGCTCATCTGGGTCTTCCAGGATGCTCGCAAGACGGATTGCGGATCAACCACATCTGTTACGGCCGGATACACTCAGCCTTTCAGCTATGATGATATTGTGGATCGTTGCCGACTCCAGATCAATGGCCAGGATCGGTTCGATGAGCGGTATGGCGACTACTTCTGGAAGGTTCAGCCGTACCAGCACCACACGGGTGGTGGGTACTCACTTGCGTTTGCGCCGAACGGCGGTGGCCAGGTGATCCCGACGACGAGCCCTACTCCAATCAATGTCTACTCCTTCGCGCTCAAGCCGGAGGAGCATCAGCCGTCGGGTACTTGCAACTTCTCTCGCATCGACACGGCAACGCTGGTCTTCAATAGCGTAACCAATGCGACCGCCGGAAATGACGATGGGTCATTCCCTTCCAAGGCGTACCCGTACAACTTCCGCATCTATGCCGTGAACTACAACATCTTCCGCATCATGTCCGGCATGGGCGGTCTCGCGTACTCTAACTAAGCAGTCTCTCCTGTCGAGTTGACTGACGACATTCGTATACGAAATACACAACACCGCACAGGATAACCGTTCCCATGATTGCTAACCCGCCAATGCTTCCGGCGTAAGCAGGATCCATTGGTAAGTTTCTTGATGCCTAGCAATAAATGGGTATCCCCCGAATCTACTGGTATGTGCTACTCATCGTCATGCTGGAAACACTGGCGATGAGTTGCTTTAAGAAAAGTGTAGACAGTACCGCGTTCTTTGCGCTCGGTGTTCTGTTCTACGCTGCGGTTGGGTACATGCTGAGAACTACGATGAATACGAATGGCATGGCGATGACCAATGCGATCTGGTCGGCTCTTTCCGTTGTGGCAACCACGACGGTCGGTATCCTCCTCTTCAAAGAGACTTTGCACCTCCACGATTTCTTCGCGATCGCCCTGATCGTCTCCGGCGTGACGATCTTGAAGGTAACCGAGTAGTCTTGCGACGACGACCACCCATTACTGCGCATGCAGAATCCGTAGCAAGTGAGCCAGGTACACACGGGCGTTCAACCGTTCGAACACCCGGCTTGCCCCGATAGACCAGAGCCTTGCTCGCCTCCACTCCGAGGGGTTCGGTGCTATCCGTAAGATACGGGCGCACAAGTGATTCCACATCTGGACTTTCGCGCGACAGAAGTCTCTGGGCTTTGAGTTGATTCGCAACGGCGGACGGACGCTTGACGATAACAAGAGCCTTTCGCACGATTTCGAGGAAATGGTTGTAGACAATACGCCTTTCTTCATCTGGCATATTGTTGCCATCGAACAGTTCTGTTATGAGACGAAACGTATTGGGACCATACCTAACAGTCGTAAAAAATTCATTCCAGTAGTCTTGTTCCTCTCTAGCGAGTACTTCGACTGGAAGGTTGAGGCGATTTTCACTTGCGACTTGTTTGAGAACATCCGAAGCCTTGCCTTTCGCAATCGCCATGACTTCTGCGTATCCCCGTATCAGTTCGTCAGGAGGCTCGACCATTGTTCTTTCCTACGACTTTATCGGCACACGCATGAGTTGGCCATCCCGAACGTAGTAGCGAAAGATGGGATGAAGCATCTCGGCATCGCCTCCAAACGCATAGATTTCACACCAATCGGGATCGGCGTTCCAAGTCTTGCGTTGCAACGCATGAGTCAGAACATACATCTCCATCGCCGAGTAGCTCGTAAACATACGGCACTCGTCGACGTGCTCCATCCAGCCAGGAGCAACCAGATAGATCATTTGGTTTTCTTCGTATCCGCGGGTGTAAGCTTGGTGTTCGGCACACACTTACCAATTCCAATCGTCTGTTGCATCATGATCGGCGCGAGTTCGTGATCTCCGGGACAATCGACATGGTCATATCCCAACGCGTGACCGACCTCGTGGGAAATCACATACTGACGATACCCTTCCAGATTCTGCTTGCTAGCATCCGAACCCTTTGCCCAGCGCATCGCATTGATCCAGACCTTTCCACCATTCAGAATCGCACACGACAGGTTCTCATCCCGACACCCATTGTGAAGCAGGGTCTGGGGGGAGGTCAGAATGACCACGAACCGGGGGTCCTGGTCATCCTTCACCAGCTTGAAGCGGTAGCCTTTCGATTTCCAACCACCAGGATCGTTGATATACTGATCCACCTCCTTGCGGAACTTGGCAAGCGGATAGTTAACTCCTTCACCAATCTCAACATCGTAGAGAACCTCGCCCATTGTTATTGAAAACGAAAATGGATAGGACATAGAAACACAAATCATACACAATGCAGAAGGCCCGTTGCGTTCTTCCTCGCGTCTTCCGTTCGCTGTGCGATTCGGGTTGTATCTACCGTGAGCCCCATATCGTACATGCCAAGTGCCGTTTCGTCGCCAAGTCTAGTCCGTGCGCGGGTCCCTGCCCTCTGACCGAGCACTGTCAGTGCCGTCGGTCTCCGCCCCAACAGTTCCTGGTCGAGGTCCCGAAGAAAACGAAATACATTGACCTTGAGTGAGACAAGGAAGAATGCCCCGCTGTACCCACTGCAAGAAGAAGACGCACTTGGATCTCAAGTGCAAATGTGAAAAGATGTTCTGTTCGGCATGCTTGTTGCCGGAGGTTCATTCGTGCGCGCATGTCCCGAAGGACAAGTTGGAACTTATCAAAGTAGAGGCCCCGAAGGTCGAGAAGATCTAATCGCAGACCTTGTCCATTAGCGTGTTCATGAACAGCGTCATGGAATACCGACCTACATTCTTTCGGAAGAGGACCGTGCCTACCGGTCCATTTTCCCTGTCGATCACCTCAACCTCGAGAACAACATCGCGATTCTCCTCGTCAAGAGCGTAGAGCGAAACGCGCCAGCACTGGGAGTCGTTCGGGTCCTGAAGAATACTGGTATGAACTCCCTGCATCCTGAGGGTCTCCAGAGTGTCCGAAAGGGCGTTGTGGATGTTCCGCATAGTGTCTAATGGGAAAAACGATCGATCCACTCGATTCGTTTTCCCTCTATACAATCACGCATACGCACACGCACGGGAGCACCAGAAGCCCCGGCGATAGTCGTTCCGATCCTCGGGGTCCATCTCACACCCGCACCCCTCGCAGAACGCGGGCGCCGGGTCCTCGTCGGGCACCCCGATGATCTCCGCCATACACTCCGAGCTACAGCACCCGGAGAAGTCCGCCAGCCGGTCCCGGTGCACCGGCATCCCGCAGTGGGCGCACTCGCACCACCCGAGGCTGTCGTAGCACATCTGGCAGATGCAGCGCCCCTCCACCTCGTAGGCCGTCGGGCCGTGGGCGAGGCACTCGGCGCAGTCCATCCAGGTGATCCGGCACCGCTGCTGGTGGCCCCGGACAATCGCCTGGATCTTGGACGCTGCCTCGTGGAGCGTCTTCCGCACCGACCGGCCCCGGAACAGCGCCTGGAGCTTCGTCGCGACCTTCACCTTCGCGACAAACTCCGCCTGCGCCTTCGCCAGGAGGGCGAAGAACCGGACGCGCTGGGGCGCCAGAACCTCCTCCTCCAGCCGCCGGGTCCAGTACGCCTCGACGCGCCACCGCCCGGGGAACAGGGGCAGGTCGCGGTCGAGAGCCAGCCACTCCTCGAACGCGTCGTCCCCGTACTTCCACGGCTCATCAGCGATGTCCCGATAGTACCGCATCTGCGGCATCTCCGGGGTCGCCGTCCGCCGATCCTTCCGAGCGTACCAGAGGTCACGCCGGAGGCGGTCAATCCGGGTCGCGAACTCCGGGCGGGTCTTCATCAGGGTGATCCGCACGGAAGTCCAGTACTCCAGACTGAGGTCGAGGAGCCGATCCTCCTCGGACGCCATCATGTCGTACCAGTTTGAGGTGAGCAACATGGTGGCGAAGGTGTGATACTCGCTTATCACTGCGGTAGGTATGCACTGTGGTGCCCCAGACCCAATCTGAGCTATTGCTCAGACCAGGTTGTGCCAAGGGGGGCAAAGTCTGGATGTTGGACCAAACCGATTCGTTTTTTGAAGGTGGCCCCAACTCCGAAAAACGAATCTGATTGGAGCAACCAACTAAGAAGTGTCCCCCGACCACCTCCCCGCTCCATTCTCAACCGCCCGAGAATGTCTTCCACCACGACCATCACCATGGAGCACGCGATGAAGCAGGCCATTACGGCTGCGTTCAAGTCGCTGGAGAACAAGACCTACGACGTCGAGTCCGATGGATTCCTCGACGCCCTCCTCGCCGACCTCTTCGGTATCCTCTTCCCGCACGATTCGGTGGTGCCCGCAGTTGCGGCGCCGCCGGCCGAGCCCAAGAAGAAGGCCCCGAAGAAGGCGAAGAAGGTCGACCCCGAGCCCGTCCCTGCAGACGGCCCGGCAGCCGCAGGCGCGGGGGCGCCTGTGGAGGAGCCCGCCCCGGAGGAGCCCAAGAAGAAGGGTCCGAAGAAGGCGAAGAAGGAGGAGGCCCCGCCGGCCGACAAGAACATCGTGTGGTCGCCCACCTGGACGAAGGAGGTGAAGAAGGTGGCGAAGGAGCTCGGAATCACGATGAATATCACGCCGGCTAAGCAGAAGGAGTTCGCTGCGCACCTCAACGGGTTGTCGAAGGAGGACTACGACGCCCGGACCTTTGAGGAGCACATGCGGTCCTATCTGCGGGATCACACTCCGAAGTCGGCGCCTGCCCCGAGCGACGGGGGTCGGGCGGCAGCGGGGGACGCCACGGACGAGGAGCGTGAGGAGGTCGAGCTCACCGCCGTGACGTTCAAGGGGAAGACCTACGGCGTTGACACGCGGAAGCCCGATGCGCTCGCGGTCTACACCGAGGACGGGAAGCACCTCGGGTATGTCGGCTCGGGCGAGTTCAAGGACATGAAGCTCGAGTAGATATGGTCCTCCCCTCTGCATGTTTCTGTAAAAAAATTTACCATTTAGCACGGGCAGTTGGACGGCGACACCACATCGGGTACTCCAGGCGATGCAAATTTCCCAATGGGGTTCTCCTGGTTGGGCAATGCGACGGCATCGCGAGCTCCCTGTGCGCCATTGATCTCGACGTACTGGCGCAGGAAAGCCGTGTATCCTCCGGCTCCCGACTGGGGTTTCAGTACGAAGGGAGAAATAACACGCATGCTGAGCGATAGAGAGGCAACTCGCTGATTGATAGGCTCGCGAGCAAACAGGACAGCTTCTGTAGGGAGCGAGTTGTAGAGCGTCGGAATTCCGGAGATGTCGGTCGAGATCCCCGAGGGATCAAGAACCAATCGAAGACCCTGAGGAAGATCAGTTGCATAGTAGTAGATGAAGTCGCCTGCGGTGCCTTGGGCTTCTGCGTAGATGTTCGCCCCGACAAATTGGAGGAAGGTATACTCGGTGGTCGTTGGAGCTACAAACGACAGTCCGGGATTTCCCACGATGGTTATGGTTCCGCCGGTCGGACCATTGTCGATGAACCGAGTGAACGCGCGCTTGTAGTTTGAAATGCGAGTGCTGGTGATCCCGAGGGTATTTGCGGTTGAAGTTGCATCGTACGGGAATGTATCGATCGACATAAATCCCGGCAAAGAAGGATAGAATCCAAAGGTATTGAAGACACCTCCATCGTAATCAATCAAGTAAACACCACTGGTGAGAACGGTGGACTGAGATGAGAAATTTGGGACATTGCTCGTGAAGTATACATCGTCGGCTGTGAGGTACCAGTTGCTCCCCTGCCGAGTGATCCAGTATACATTCGCAGCCAGGGGAATCGGCGCGCCGGGCGTAGGATTCCATGTTGTTCCGTTGTCGGTCGAATAGACGAGAGGATTGTCAACCGCACCGCCCGTTCCTCCACAGAGCACATAGTCGTTGCTGAACGCGAAACAATACGCAGGGCCAATAAAGTTGGGCATACCGCCGGACGCTCCAGTCCACAACGATAGATTCGAAGAGTCGGCGCGATACGATGTATCGCTGGAACCTCCAGACTGTGCAAGGAAGTAGCGTCCGCTGTTGTAGAACAACCGACTGTTGGAATCAAGCTGTAGGAATGTTGAAGTGAGACTTGCATCTGTCCAGGTCACACCATCGTTGCTGGATGTCCGAAGAATCGTGCGTTGCGAGCCTCCCAGGTTTGAATCGTACCCAACTCCAAGGGCTAACCAGTTGGAGCTTCCATCCGTGGCAATCGAGGTGAGAATAGGACCCGAAATCGTGTACAGACCAAACGGAGGAATGTTGGAATACAGACCCACAATTCCCGGGATCGACGAAATATCACTCGAAGGGACGAGGGTCCAACTATTTCCGCTGTTGGAAGACCGGTACATCTTACTTCCCGCAACGAGGATACATGTATTGGAAGACTGCGCCATGTCCCCGATATACCCGTATTCGATATCGCCCGTCGTTAACGAAGTTGTCCATGAAGTCGGCGCGATGAGATTGCTCTGTGTCGCTCCCACAAATTGCAGTGTTCTGGACTCGTTCGCGTAGACAGTTGCCACACCCTTCGGAGCCGAAAAAGACGGCGGAGGAGAAAATCCCGTCGTAAGGCTGATATCCATTACAAACCGGCGCTGAGTACTCGGATTGTTCGGAGTCATAAGGAAGTGCTGTTGTCCGGCCAGGAGTCCCGAGGAGGCATCAATGCGAATCCGATACTGAGGAAGAATACCCGGTGATGTCGTAAGGTCTCCTGAAAGGTTTCCTCCTGTGAGCGTCAGAGAAATCGGAGGCTCCTGCTTCGGATCGATGTTCGCAATAACTGGTGTGACCTGATTTCCGCTATAACTTACTGCGCGAATCTCTACATTCGAGAACTGCTGAGCTATCGGCGAAGGGTCCTGCACAAGCGCAATAAGGACATCGTCTGAAATCGTGTCGTACGAGAATGTATTGGTTTCCGAGATATAGCCCGTTGATGCCACGACATCAAATGTTGGAAATCCAGAGGTATTGCTCGTCGGAATTCCGCTCAGGAGCCCTGTGGTGGAAAGGAAAAGACCATCGGGAAGGTTGGGAGATCTCCAGCTAATAATCGGCCGTTCACTGAGTGTCGTCGCCAAAAACTGGATGGGAGTGATCGCCTGGTTCTGGAAAAAGGTCTGTTTTCCCGATGGATTGGTTATAGAGATATCGTCAGTAATTACCGCGAATGTTAGGTTTCGAGTTCCAAATGCCCCCGTCGCGGGATTACTCCCCCGGATAACCGCGGTGGTCAGTGCGGTCAGTGTATCTGGGATTCCACTGAGACTGAGAGTCGACCCCGAGATATCAACGCTGATTCCGGTTCCCGCAAATCCTGTTGCTGAGATCACTGGGTTACCACCCGCAGATGAGGTAGCTGTGTAGGTGATGTTTGACGGGTAGTATCCGGTAAGGTTGGAATTCAGCGGACGCGAGATCACGAAGTTGTAGCAGACATCAGATCCCGATATCGAGACGATATCGGTCTCGACCTTGATTGGAACGCTAATCTGCGAGGTTAATCCGTTCGAGTTCGTAGCAAGAATGTTGTAGTTCGCATCAGCGCCGGCAGTGGGTGTTCCCGTGAGATACGCGTATTGATTGTTTGGTACATGCGAGAGGGAGAGCCCAGGAGGCAGACCATCGGGTGCCGTAATCGAGGCCATGTTTGAGCTTGTCGGGAAGTAGGTGTTCGCGCGGAAGGCGATTGAGCTTCCGTCAATTGGAGATTCCACAAAGAGCGTTGGAATCGAAATGCTGTCGAAGAGAACCGTAGGTCCAAAGGTAAGACTCAGGGGTTGGGTTGCCGTAATGGCCGGGGTCGTCTGACGAGTTGCGACAACATTCGTCACAATGTTTGAAGTTCCCAGGCTTCGATAGAACTGCGCCGCCGCCGTCGTGGGTGTTCCCGTTAGAGTCATGGTCGCATTCGCGTCGGAAGGAGAAAATGGAGACACTACCGTATTGCTGGAAATGTCTACAAATCGAAGTCCATCGGGTAGGAAACTCCAGGTGTACTTGAGGTTTCCTGCAAAGAGATTGGGATACCACGCCGTGATCGTAGTGTCTACGATGGGCGCGTTGACTGTCATGGTCACATTGGAGGAAGGAGACACTGACAGTGAGACACGCTCACCGCCGATAGAGATCGTCATCGTCTTCGAAATTGTGAAAGATGTATTCGAAGCTCCGCGTGCGTAGACCGTGTAGCTTGTAGCGGGAATTCCGGTCAAAGGCGTTCCTGTGAGAACCCAGTACAGAGACGGGCTTGTTCCGACGGGAGCGAAAGTCAGTCCGGGAGGTAGAGCCGGGGAAGTAAAAGGAGTCGACACTGCGAGGTTTCCCGGCGCGTTGAATGCGATGTCAGATCCATATGTTTGGGAAATGGGTTCGTTGACATAGAGCTGATACGCGGGGGTATCAAGCACCGGAACAACAAAACGACCCGGCTTGATGATCACATTCACCACATATGTCTGAACAACTGAGACCGATCCACTCACAATGCTCGATCCCCAGCCAATGACGATCTGCTCATTGGTCGAGGTCGCCCCCGTATATCCGCGTGTCTGAGGGTCCCATGGAAGATACCCGGGCGATTGAAATTGAACACCGGTAATCGATGCCTCGCTGACCATCGTCCTTATCAGCGTAGATGCGCTTATGAGTTTTAGATATCCAGTTGACCCCGTCTGGTCAGGAGGAGTAAACAGGTTGTAGAAGGGTTCGTACTTGTAGATCGTTACAGTGTACCCCGACGGGATCTGTGTCCCATTCAAAAAGAGGTTCGACATTGTATCTTACTTAGATTTGGGAAGTAGCACTTTAATCTTCTTTTTCTCGGGTTTGGGTTTCGGAGCAGGAGGAGGAACAAACGCAGGTTCACCCGTTTCCGCGGGGAACGGGGCTGTAATCTTGGAAAACTGAGTTCTCGCTGATTCTTCCGGGAGATCCCGGTACACCATATCCAGTTTCAGTTTCATAAGGTTGGAGCTGACTTCCATATTCTTCACTGCGAACATTTCGGGTTGCAGAGTACCACACCTGAGGTTCAAATGGAATACGCTTCTCCTGCTCTTGAGTTTCCTGCGTTGTGTTGTACTGCGTGTACAGGAAATACCCAAATCCCGCAATCACCAACCCAAGCAACACGAGGTTGAATACCCACGATGTGGCTTGGACGAGTTCATCTCGTCGCTGAATCAGAATCCCTTCAATACGCGACAGGTCTTCACTTCGGATGAGATGGTTCATTGTTCACTTGCGCGCCGAGAAACTCCAGTATTTTGCGTACCCAGACATCTTCTACGCAAGGGCAAACTCGAATACGATCGGAGTGGACAAGAATCTGGCGCAGGGTGTCGTGAATCTCTCGACGACTCTTATCGCGAAAACACACGTCGAGTTTTGTGTCGGCGTAGCGAAGCAGATCCATGTCTTCTGGATTTGCGCCGTCTGTAAGCTTTCCGACGGCCACCGGATGCACCTGCGGCCGCAGGACCTGCCGGCCTGGGGGCAATCCGTTTCTCCATGTACATAGCATCGGCGCCTGGCTTCGATATAAACCCAACCTTTTGGTAAAATCCAACCGCCCGCTGAACTGCACTGAGTCCAATCTTGGGCTTTCCTGCTACCAATGCCTTTTCCGAAATGTAGTCGAGAATCTGCGTACCGGTGCCCTTGCAATCCGAGCAGAGGAACTGCACATAGAACATGTCAGGCTGTTCTATATAGATCGAGAGACCGCAGAGCTTCCCAGCCGAGTCGCGTGCCTCGACAAATATACTTCCACAGTGGTTTCCCTCCGACATGAACAATTCATTGTGAATGAGTCCAGTGCAATCATTTTCTTCCGGTTTTTCTCTCTGTTGCTCTCTCAGTTCGAGCAAGAGTGAGTTTGCTCGCTCATGTTCTTTCCCTTTCACCACGAAGGATTCGATATTCATTGTCTAGTGTCTTGACTTTACTTGTCTGCGCGACTTCCGGGTCTTGCGACGCCGAACCGTTCTCCGACGGCCACCGGATGCACCTGCGGCTGCAGGACCTGCAGTAGGACGAACTGGAAGCTCCATGAGGACGGCGCCCGATTCCACGGGTTCTCCCACCCGCGCGAATCCCATCTTGGTATAAAACCCAATCGCTTCTTTGATCGAGAACAGCCGAACGAACGCCTTTCCGGTTTCTCTTGCAATCCGAACGAATTCACCGATAAACAGGGTTCCCGTTCCCACGCAATCCGAGCAAAGCAGGTCAATGAAAAGGTAATCAGGCTGTGGCGTATACACCGCGACACCGCAGAACTCTCCTCCGGGTGCCCGCGCCTCTACGAACGTCTTTCCTCTGTAGTTGTTGCTTGGTTCATAAAGAACGTCCTCGAGAAGCGAGGTGCAATCTTTATCGCCAGGCTTTTTTGCTTGATTCTCGATCGCCTTGATCAGAAGACTTCCAGCTCGCCTGTAGTCTTTTCCATCGGCCACAAAGGACTCGAAGTTCATTGTCTAGTGTCTTGACTTTACTTGTCTGCGTGACTTCCGGGTCTTGCGACGCCGAACAGTGCGCTTACGACGACCGCCCGCGGGAGGACCGCCTGGACCACCCGCAGCTGCGGGTCCATAACCACCCGGAGGTGGAGGTGGAGGCGGGGGAGGACCCGGAGGACGCGTGGAAACTCCAGTGTTTCTCAGAATACGCGCAGTCTTGCTCAATGCGATTTCGGGGCGTTCCTCCCGTCCTCCCGGAGCCAGGAAACCAGTAATCTTGTTCTCTAGAACTTCGGGAAGAGGTGCTCCACCCGGAGTAAGACCCTCTCTGCTCAGACTCGTCATTGCCACGAGACCCGGGACATTGCCCTTCGCGGTCTCGAACTCAAGAGATGACATCTTTCGTAGGGTATCCGTCCGCTCTCCGGCACCGGACATATACGCAAACGCAACTCTATTGAATCCCAATCTTCTTAGGGCAGTCTGCCCCCGCTCGTTCAGCTTTCCAACATCCACCATATCTGCCTTGGTTCTACCCGGAGTTCGCGCAAGTTCCACGAGATGCTTCATCATCGCAGCCAAAGTTTCGTCCGAATCTGCGTAGACATCCAGAACGAGCATGGGATCGCGCGGTCCCCAGTGTCTTGCCGTGTTGTCAAACAGCGCAAATCCGATAAGAGTTCCCTCGTCGTTGAGAACCTTCAGCATATCGGTGGTATGCGAGTTGTAAATTCCCCATGGAAACCCGCCATATGCGTCTGGAAACCGGTTGGTATATGCCGTAAGATTGGCCTCTGCGAAGTTGCGAGTTGCTCGAACATCCAGCCAGTTCGTATGAAGCCTCGTCTGAACCTCAAAACGCATTGTTCATTACGCAGAAGAAGTTAGACTCTGGGTGTAGGGGTTCTTGCGGAACGCGTCCAGGATGTTCGGCTCATTGCGCTGGATGTTGATGTCCTCCTGGAGAGGCACCACATACTTGACAGAGCCCTGGAGCGCGGCCGTCGGCGCCTGACCGCCGAAGGAGAGCAGAGGCACCTCGAAGCCACGCGAGTTGTTGAGCAGAGACTCATCGCGGTGCGTCTGAACATTGTAGGACTGAGGACCCGCCGCCAGACCGCCCGCACCCGCAGGAGGACCCGCAGGAGTCGGACGACCCTCGGTCGTCAGCTTCATGAACTCCTGGTAGGGCTCTGTGAATGCGCGGATGTAAGAGAGGAAACCGCCCGCAGCCGCCTGCGCGGTACCGCCGTAGGCTACGGAAGTGGTCTCGCGATCCTGCTCCTTCATGATCGTTGTGGGATAGATCGCCGACGCAACCTGCTGACCCACTGCGGTATTGACATACGGCATAGAGCCATCCTTGCCCTGAAGAACCTGGAAGCGGTCGGGGCGATTCTTCTTGACCGGTGCCTGGATACCGGGCTCGGTAATGTAGTGAGCACCCGGCACAATGACTCCCTCGTAGGTAATCTTCGGCTTGTTGGCAACACGAATCTCGTCCGTCGTCTTGGGGAGAGCAAACTCACGCATCGCATCCTGCTGGTAGCCACCGGACGGCAGGTTGGTGTAGCCGTCATTCACGCCCGGACCAACCTGAGTCTGCTCAATCGGGAACACATTGGCCATGCGCATCGAGGTCACCATACGCGACTGCTCGAAGTCTGTTTCAACCTGCTTGCCCCACGGCAGACCCGTCGCGGGCTCCGGCTTGAAGAATGCAGGTGCCTCATCCTTGCGGAAGAATGTGTGCTTTCCCGAACCCGTGTAAGTGTCCAGAATGCCATCTGTCGCACCATTGTACATGGACTGCGTCACGCGACCTCCGAAGAACGGCACCATGTTGTTGTGGCCCTGAGGAGACTGGATAACCGTGACCTCGTCCATGTTGTCGAAGAGCGCGGGGCTCAGAAACGTCTCCTTCGGATCAATCTTCTTCTCTTCCTTCGTTTCGTCTACCTTGGGATTCATGATGGGGGCTAGCGCGTACCCCAGCGCCGCAAGACCGAGTAGAAGCGGAACTTCCATCTTTGTTGTTGGGTCTCTAGATTATTTGCGTTCATACGACTTACATGAGACTCTCGTAAGAAGAGTGTAGCAATCGCTACCGTGCCCTCGTAGCACAGTGGATAGTGCACCCGCCTTCTAAGCGGGAAGTCGTGGGTTCGATCCCCACCGAGGGTGCCAGCCCTCGTAGCTCAGTGGTAGAGCGTCAGTTTTGTAAACTGCAGGTCGTGGGTCCGATTCCCACCGAGGGCAAACAGCACTCGTAGCTCAGCGATAGAGCAGTGGGCTTATAAACCATTGGTCGCGGGTTTGACTCCCGCCGAGTGTACCCGGTCCTATAGTATAGTGGTTCAGTACGTGGGATTCTGACTCCCGAAACCCCGGTTCGACTCCGGGTAGGACCTATTTTCCAGCCTTGACGACTTGTTCGTTTCGAACGGCGTCACGGCGTGGAGCTGAGGCTTGAACAGAAGCCACTGGAACGGGAACGTGACCTCGAGCCCCTTCGCGATAGGGACTTCGTAGGTGGTCTGTGCCTTCTTGCGATCGAACTTCTTAGTCTCCATCTTAAAATGTGCCAGGAAAACAATGTGGGCACTCTTGCTAGTGCTAATTGTACTCCTGTTCGTCTTCAATAAGGCGCGGGAGCATTTCGGACTGGTCGTTGGAGGAAAAGACGGTGTCTCCTCGGACACCGCGACTGAAAGCGGTACGGAAGTGTTCAGTACCTGGCCGAACACCTGCCCTCCGAACAAACCCGACCTCGACGCGGGTCTGTGCTACGAGAAATGCAAGGCGGGCTTCAAGGGAGTCGGTCCAGTCTGCTGGGCGATCACTGAAAATATTGGAATCGGAAAACCCGTTGGTCTCGAACCCTGCCCCGATGGTTGGAACAACGACGGTCTGATCTGCCGTGAGCCCATCAAGTGTGGGTCGGGTTGGGACTTCTTCAAGGAAGGGTGCTCGGGTGGCCGTCTACGCGGTCGTCTAAACAATGGCGGTGTCTGTGATTATCCTCAGGATCGTAGCAAGCTTCCAAGTTGGCTAACCGAAATGAAAGATGTTTCTCGCGAAGAAGGACGCGGAAAGGCCAAGAAGACCATTACAAAGAAAGAGCTTGTGGCAACACACCCCGACCGCGTGGACGGACTGTGTTATCGCAAGTGTCCGAAGGAATACCCAGTCCATGTTCCGGGTATGCCGTATCTCTGCTACAAGGGCGAGGGTCTTTCGTATGGCCGTGGAGTTGGATCGGTTCCGAGCATGCTACGCTTGAACAGAACCTGGACTTTCTTTTAGGAGAGACGCAACCGCAACCCAGTTGATCATCCAGCACCACATGGAACCCCATGTGTTGTCTTTCCAAAATGTGTACAGGCTCACTGCGAGTGTTCCAAGAGACAGACCCAACAGAAGAAAGCTTCGAGACATCACGAGCGGAAGGAGGAGGAAGACGAAATACACCGCGAGGGACAGATATGTCGATGGTTCTTTGGTCAGCCAATTCCATGCCAGGTGCCCGTTTGGAGCACGTGTCATGCTATACTCCTTTGCGGTGGCCATTGGAGCCAAAAGCGCCGAAATTCCCAGGTAGGAAAGAAGAAGTGGTTGGGGAGACGAAAGGGTTAGGATAGATGCGATCGGTTGGAACCAGAGAAGCCAGGCTGCTACAATGCTTGCCTCTCGATTGAGAGTAGGATACGACCAAACAACATATTCGATCAGTTGCATCAGAACAATTGTCAGTGAAAACAAGAGCACCGGAAGCGATACACCACGCTGTATGCCAATCCCGATTGCAGACAATCCTATCAGAAACGATTGCAAGGATACCTCTGCGTTCCAGCACATTGTATATGGTGTGCGTGAAGAATAGAATGGAATACCCACAATACCACGGAGAAGTCTACCATGATACGATTTCAGACAAAGGCAGACCCGTTGATGAAATACTGCGCGACTATTTTCCGTATCCTCGAAAGGGGGTTTTCTTTGACGTCGGAGCGTTTGAGCCGATTCGGATTTCAAACAGCTACCACTTCGAACAGAACGGATGGGACTGCTATTGCTTTGAGGCGAACACGGAAGGCATTCCACTTCTGAAAGAGCACCGGAAGAATGTGTTCAACTGCGCAATAGCCAATGAGGACAAGGATAAGGTTTCGTTCAGTATTGTCCTCGCGAATAACTGGACTGCGAGTTTTAGTTCGATCAAAGTAAGTGAACCCTATAAACAGATATTTAGCGGACTTTGGAACGGTAAGAAAGGTGTAAAAGAGATTACCGTTCCTCAGCGATCGTTGAATTCGATTCTTCAGACTGAACTTCCTTCCGTGTCTTCAATCGATATACTCTCCATCGACATCGAGGGAGGAGAATACGATTGTCTGCGCGGTCTGGATCTTGTGAAATATGATCCCAAAGTGATCGTCGTAGAAAATGCAACTCCGGCCGATAAGACCATCCAGAATTACCTGGAATCGTTCGAATACAGACTTCATCGAACCGCGGGTTGGAATCAGTTTTACATTTCCAAGAACTTTAGTCCTCTTTGAATCAAGACAGTTCTGGAGGTTGGCATTCGGTGTCCCGAACCGCGTACGATGTTGATGACTAAGGGTGTTCGTAGAAGTTTAGTTCAGCATACGGCAGTCCCAGCTGAAAGATCCACCGCCTGGGCGGAGACACTCTCCGCTTGCAAAATGGGTTCCGCCAAGAGTGTCGCACTCTGACTTCGTGTAAAGACGAATTTCTCTATTGGGGCTTGGTCTCCCCAGGTTTCTACATACGCTAGGAACAGCGGATACCTGGTTCGACGCGACAACTGGAGTTGATGCTACCACCGAAGAAGCCTCCGGAGGGGCGAGCAATGTCCACTGACCTGTTGACATGGTACTTGCAGGTGCGTCCTCGACCCATGGCGTCCAGCCGTTTCTTCCACTGACCATCGTTGATTGGCGTTTCCAAGACCGCGCTCCAATCTTAAACTCCTGGAGGATAGGTCCGCCCGACCCGTCATGCCAGGGAACGGTTGTCTCTAGAACTCCGTACTCGGAAACACCCGCTGCATCGCGATTCACTGCGGATGTTTTCTTGAACTCGCTGTACATACCCATGCCCTGTCTCCAATAGTGCGGAGGCAACTCGTCCGTGTTCCGAGTGTCTTGAATATTAAGTTTCGTACTAAGACCTGCCGGACCCACTGGGCCTTGCGCGCCTGGAGCACCCGGGGCACCCGCTGGGCCCGGAGCGCCCGGTGCACCCGGTACGCCTGCCTGACCCGCTGGACCCGCTGGACCCGTAGGACCCGCTACCGTACTCGCAGGACCTATCTGTCCTTGCGGGCCTACAGGACCCGTGGGACCGATATCGCCCCGCAGACCAAACGGTGCGCCTACTGCAGATGCGGTCGTTGCCGAAGATCCCTGCTGAGTCTCTGTGAAGTCCGTGTTGTATTCTACGAAGCTCTCGATTAGTCCGCCGAGAGGCTGGGTGAACTGATTGCCATAATTCCACCGCTGACGCGACCACGGGTTCACCGTGAATGACTTCAGCTGTGATTTGTACTCATTGACCGCGGAGTTGAATGCAGTCTTGTCAACTCCCGGTGCCGCAACTGGGAACGTTACGTTGCCGGGAGGCTTGAACCCGTAGCAATTAACACCAAACATGTTCATCGGGTCGAAGTAGCCACCGTTGACACCCGGGCGACCGCACCGCGTGCGCTTGGCGGGATCAATCTCGCGCTGGAGCTCGTCCCAGGTACCCTTCTGTGTCGGGTAGAGCGCCATACCTCCGGCCGACCAACCATATCCGCACCATTCCGCACCCTTGTTGTAGGCATCGATCACCTGCTCAAGAGTCGCCATAGTCGCACCATATGCCGCGCATACCGCGGGCGCATCGTCGTAGGTAAAGGCGCTGTCCGAGATATGGAAAACCTCACTCGGTTGCCCAACCGTGCTGGATACCGCAGTTGTCGTGGTCTTTTTCTTCAGCAGATCCTCACCAAGAATCTTCCGGATATCAATGAACTTGTAGTAGATGAGAACCGTAAGGACGATTGCAGTCAGGAGCCAAAAAACAAAGAGCGAAATCACTGACCCCGTCGTTGTGAGGATGAAAACGCTCATGATACCCAGGAATACCATCGAAACGATGACAATGCCCGTACCCGAAAGGCTCCCATCATCCTTGGTTGCCGAATTGGATGTGAGGCTGTTCCAGAAATCTTCGAACGAATCGAACTTCAGACCATCGCTTGTGGTGGTCGTTGAGGTTGCGTTCGAAGCTGTCGTAGACGTTGATGATCCCGAAGGACCTGTCCCACCTGTGGCAGACATTCTTGCTTATTCATTGATACGATAATACATGAGCAGACGCATATTGTCGGCCATTGGGAAGTGCTTGGGATCGTAACTCTGAACATGAGTATCGTCCAGAAGGTGCCAGGGCTTTCCCGGGGGAAGGTCGCGCCCGTAGGTGAACCAATGACCGCCCGTGAAGCAGACGACTGCGAAGAGTGCGTATGTATGCTCATTGAGATTGAGGACTGGAGTGTATACCACCGAGCCCGCAACTGAACACGAGTGGAACATGAGGATCTTGGGGAAGGAACCGATGAGAACCTGTGACATACATCCCGCTTCCACCCTCTTACACTTGTCGCAGTTCCAGCCAGGGGTGTCCGATGGAGTGACCATATCGACAATGGATTCAGACACTGACTGGCGACGACGGGTCGGGGTTACTGAGAGTTCGATGTAGGTGTCCGGGATTGTTGTCTTGGCCTTGCAGTTCTTGCATTCAAGGACCTTTGCAACCTTGAATCGAAGAAGCTTGTCCAGGAACGGAATCTTGTCGCAGAGCGCGACGATGAGCTCGTGCGAATCACCGATGCCATCGCCCGCAGGCATATGGATGGTCTTGACGGCGGAGTAGAAGTCCTTCAGTCCCTCATCCCCTCGAGAGCCCCAGATTTCAGAGAGGCACATCTCGATGGGATTGTCGGCATCCTCTTCTCCGTCAGCGAATCGCTTCTGGAGCTCGGGGATGCGGAAGAGCGCTTGGAGCGCAGCGTTGACCCAGCAACTACCACTGGTGTTGCGAAGTCCGAACATTTGTCTCTCTATCTCAGGAATGCTGAAAAATCAGTTAGGAATGGAACGGGTTCGTTTCTCGACGAATAGCTCGACGGAGAATACGACTGCGACACGCGGTAGGGGTCGGGGACGACATCCATGTCACCCGGCTGGCGCGAGAACGGAAGGAATCCCGACAGGGGGTCTGCCCCCAGCGAGGCCGATGATGGCAGAGAACCGCCATAATTGCGACCCGTCGTGCCCGAGAATGTTGCGCGCTGACCGGCGACGGTTGCCTTCGTAGGAGGAGGTCCCAGCAGGTTGGGGTATGTGCTCGATCCACTGCCATCACCACTGAAATCACGCCCAGCACCCTCTCCTATGAAAGGAGGACCCCAGATGCGATTGTCGTAGGAGCTAGCTTCTCCCAGATTGTTGCTATTTCCGTACGCAGGAGCGAATCCACCTCCCCTGCGATCGGCGTTTGTGCCCGACGGAGTCGACTCGAGTCGAGAATCGCCCGGGCTCGCGGGTTCCGTGAACCAGTAGTCGATAACGGATGTAAGGCCCGGTTTGCGTTCGGCCGAAACAGCGGTCGATGTATCGACGAATGAACGAACCTGATCGGGCGTCGGCATGACCTTGCCCCCCGGGACGTACACTTCATCGTAGAAGCGACGGACTTCGAGAATAACTGCGTTGACCAACGGGTCGTTTTGCGGAACGAGGAGGTAGGACGCCACCTGCTGGCGCAGATTCGCGTCTCCAGTTCCCGGGCTGGTACGAGCGAGGACAGAGCCCGCGCCGGTTCCGGTTCCAGTGCCTGTACCGGTGCCAGTGCCGGTGCCTGTACCAGTGCCAGTGCCGGTGCCTGTACCAGTGCCAGTACCACCGGTCGTCGTGCCACCCGCTGCAGCACCACCGGGGGGAGGCAGTGGCTTGCCTACGAACACTATCTTCATCCCTTCAATCAAAAATGCTTTGAATGCGGGCGATGGAGTGGGACCTGCGGGGGTAGGCGCATTGATAATGTTGGCAATGGCAGAATCCGTAAGGGGTGCTGTCGCAATTCTGTATGCCTCATTGTAGATCCTCGCAGTTGCCGTCCCAAGAGAAGCCTTCAATACTTGTTCGGGCGTGGGTATCTCTGACATCTCTTGAAGCGCGGCGGTTCGGATGGCTTGCGGGATCTGATTGTAGATACCATCTATGAACGATTGCGGATACGGCATCAAGCTGTTGGACGGATCCGGAGCAGGAACGGGGGTTCCACCGGCACCCGAGCCAGTGCCAGAACCAGCCGCAGCACCACCGGTCGTTGTGCCAGACCCAGTTCCAGTGCCAGTGCCGGTGCCTGTTCCCGATCCACCGCCAATCAGAGCCTGATACGCCATCGAAAAGACATCCTGCCCCTGTTCGATGTAGTACGCGCGCAGGAGCTGGACATATTCGGATTTCTTCTCCGAGGGTGTGAGGCTACTCGCGTAGTCTGTAACTTGGGCCAGAGTAATCCGATTCTGTTCGGCTTCCCATTCCGGCCAGAACCCTTCCAATGCAGTTCGTACTTCGGCATCCGTCAGCGCAGCCCATGTCCAGTTAGACTCACGAGTGTACAGACCCTTCGCACGGGTTACTTCTTCTGCGGTCAGCGGGGGCTTCTTGATGGAAATAACCCTTCC
>JACCDP010279513.1_pt1 | contig 22133 bp, 14 predicted proteins | sample 7445841 | NCBI WGS metagenome assembly JACCDP01 (sample SAMN15323441, study PRJNA562643) | freshwater metagenome | isolation source: river surface water | place: USA:Blue River Watershed | collected 2017-08-17
GATGTCCCACCTATTTATATGGCAATTGTTTCTCCAGACGACCCTCAGGCTGTTATGGAATTAGTTTCATTAGTACCTGCTACTAATAAAAAAACTACTCCAATGACTTACAAGCGCAAGCCAGGCAAGTGGGAAAAAGATGAACAAATTCTCAATGACTTAAACAGTCCTACTCCTCCACCAGTTATTGTTTTAGATGACGATAACCTTGCTTTGGTGTTAGACCAAATTGATTCTGTAAAACCAGCAACTGCATCTATCAGCAATGTTGATTCAAGAATTATTGCTTTGATGGCAGCAGGTGGTGTTGATAAAAACCGTGGCAATGCTGAAGAACTTCGTCGCTATTGGCTATACGGTAAAGGTGCAGCAAAGATTCGTTGGAATACTGCTGGAGACTGGACACGATGTGTTCGTCAACTTTCTAAATACATGGGACCTCGTTCTAAAGGCTATTGCGCCTTGCGTCATAAAGAAGCCACAGGTATGTGGACAGGTGATAAAGAACATCGTCAACTATTTGGCAAAAAAGGAAAAGCAAAAAACACTTTTAGTACAGATTTCATTGTTCCTTCAGAAGCAGTTATTGCTTCTATAGTTATGAAGGCAAGAATTGCTGATGCTAAGAATCGTGTTTTGACTGCTGGCGCTTCTATAGAAGAATCTGGAGTCGGGGCACAGTTCCATATTCCTCTAGTTATCCCTGAGGCAGTAGAGTCTGGAGACGGACGCAAATTTGTGCCAGGGGCTATATCGATGAGAGAACTACCACTACCTCTTCTATGGCAAATCAAGACTGGCGAAGGCCATTCCGGATCAGTTGTTATAGGAAAAATTACCAAGATGGAGAGAGTGGAAAATGGCATAGGAAATGCCTATGGCTATTTTGACACTGGTGAGTACGGAAAAGAAGCGGAAAGACTTGTTCGTGGAGGCTTTATCCGTGGAGTTTCTGCTGACTTAGATATGTTTGAAGCAAATGAAGAAACAAATGCTTCAGAAAAAGAATCCGACGGTAAGGTCGGAGCAGGTAAAATGAAGATAACAAAGGCAAGAGTTATGGCTGTAACGCTTGTCCCTAAACCCGCTTATCAAGAGTGCACTATTGAACTTGTTGATGAAAGTGGGAGAGACCAGGAGGAAGAAGTGATTTCTGACGGAGTGTATGTCGAGGGTGTAAATCCTCTAGACGCATCAGCACTCGTCGCTTGCGGAATTGTTGCTGGTGCTATTCCAGTACATCCGCCTAAGGAGTGGTTTGATAACCCTGGCTTGAACAAGCCAACTGCTCTGACGGTAACTGATGAAGGAAAAGTTTTTGGTCACATTGCCGCTTGGCACGTTGACCACATTGGAATGTCTTTTGGAACACGACCACCACGCAGTAAGAGCAATTACGCTTACTTCCATACAGGTGTAGTTCGTACTGAAGAAAACACAGATGTTCCAGTCGGACAACTAACATTGGCTGGAGGACACGCTTCACTAGAAGCCAGTGCTTCAGAAGCAGTTCGTCACTATGACGACACAGCGTCTGCAATTGCAGATGTTCATGCAGGAGAAGATGCTTATGGCATCTGGGTTTCAGGAGCACTTCGCCCTGGAACAACTCCAGAACAAATTCGTTCTCTTCGTGCTTCAGCACCATCTGGTGACTGGCGCCCAATCAAGGGTTCACTTGAACTTGTAGCAGTTTGCCAAGTAAATGTTCCAGGATTCCCAATTGCTCGTGCTCGTGTTGCATCAGGTCAGGTTATGGCTCTTGTTGCTGCTGGCGCAAATGTTCTTGCTCAACTCAAGCACGACCCACTACGTGAGTTAAACGAGCGTATTGACAAACTTGAAGCACCTATGGTTGCTGCTGCACAAAATGCTAAGTCTCGCATTGAAGCAGTAACTGCTGCTATCAAGGCTTCAGAACTTTCAAGCAGAATTGCAGAAGCAAAAAATGCTGACAGCGCTTATATGCTTCAGACACTAGAAGATGCTGATACTGAACTAGCAGTAATTTCTCGCAAGATGCGTGAAAAACTTGCTAGTGAAAAGAAAGCACTTCCAGATGGCTCATTCCCAATTAGAAATGTTTCTGACTTAAGAAATGCTGTTCAGGCATACGGACGTTCAAAGCCAGGAAAACGTGGACTAGTTCGTCGCCACATCGTAAAGCGTGCCCGCCAACTTGAGAAGACAGACTTAATTCCAGAAAACTGGAAAGAAGCATCTGACTCAGAGTCAATGGTTGCAAGTCTTAGAGACCGCATCGCTATTGTTGAATCAATGGTTGCTGCTGGTGGTTTGGACCGTAACCGGGGAAACGCTGAAAGGCTTCGTCGCTACTGGACAAGAGGTGAAGGAGCCGCAAAAATCCGTTGGGGAGCCCCAGGGGATTGGAAGCGCTGTGTACGCTATTTAGCAAAGTACATGGGACCTCGTGCTAAGGGTTACTGCCAACTTCGTCATAAAGACGCACTTGGTTTTTATACATCAACCCACGCAAAAATGGATAGACAACGTAAATCTCTCTCCGAAAATGAGGAGATTCTGAGCACTTTTACAACAGAAGTTACTGAAGAAGATATGGCTATGGACCTAAACCAAATCATTTCTGAAGCAGGACATGATGATGGTTGGATGCCAGAAGAAGAGATTATTGTCATTCTTGTAGAAGGCAAGGATATGGATGAAGAGTCCTATGCTTCTTTTGCTGCTGCCGAAATTACCGAGAAAGACCTAGAAGGTCTTACTGATGAGGAACTTGACTTACTAAAAAAAGAAGTTAAGGGTAAGAAAGAAGCAGATGCAGAGCGTGCCAAATACACACCTAAAACCCAACCCCGCGATGCGGAAGGAAAGTTTCGACAAGTTCTTGCCCGGTTGAAACTGGACTTAGGTGATTCTGGCGCAGATGCTGCTCTAAAAAAGATTGAACAAGCAGAAAATCTAGATAATGCTGGAAATTACGCTGGCGCAGCCAAGGCAGCGGGTGACCTTCTAGGCATTATTGACCGCTTGGACACTGGAGCACTAAATGCTGAATCTTTAGAGAATGTCAGAACTAGTGCTGGTGAACTTGGAAAGGTTATTGCTAACCTTCCCTTTGCCTTTGGTCAGGACGCCCAAAAGATTCGTTTTAGCGATATCCCTCCTGCGCTACAACAACTTATGGAAGACATGATTACACGGGTAGAGGCCAAGATTGGTAAGGAAGACGCCGCTGTTGCCACAAAGGATTTGAACACCTTTATGTCTGGCGGGGACTACTACAGCCAATCAGAGATTTCTAGCCAGATGGCTAAGTTGCTTCGCTTACTTACCTAGTCTGTCAAAAAATCGTACAAAACTAAAAATCACACTATTAGAAGTAATGTAGTATTCAGTATTAGGTGGAGTGCCTCCACGCTATCTACACAGCGTTTCGGAGTCCCTCGGCCTCGATTGATTAGCGAGATAGGTAATTAGACCTATCGTGACTGGCCAGAGGAAGGACAGTTCGTGGACCGAATTAAAGAACAGATGGACCAACTCGCAGAGTTAGGCGACGATCAAGTTGCTGAACTTCAGAGTGCAATCCTGAAGCAATTTGAAACGGTTGAGAAAGAAGATCCTACCCCGCAAACAGTCGACGCGATGACGTCGCTTGCCGATATGCTCGATGGAGTTAGAAACGAAGTCAAGCGCCGCGAGGCCGCAGCCCAAGAACTCGCTCAGCGAGCCTCTGAGGCCGCTACCCGCGTTTACGGACAAGATGGCGAAAAAGAGGAAGAAAACATGGAGTCCAAATCAGAGGATGCTCCAATGGCAGAGGAAGCACCAGTTGCTCCAATGACAGAGGAAGCACCAATGGCAGAGGAAGCACCTGTTTCAGAAACTCCTGCTCCCGTGGAAGAGGAGAAAAAGATGGATGAGGCAGCAGAGATGCCTGTCACTCCTGAAGAAAAGACCCCTTCTGAGGAAGAAGACGAGAAAAAGAAAGAGGAAGAAACCATGACCGAAGCGTCTACCGAAGCGGAAAAGAACGCAGAGTTCTCAACTGAATCACAAACCGAAACTACCGAAGCACCAGCACCAGTTGCTGTTGTAGAGGAAACAGTTGTTGCCGCTGCTGAGGAATCAGTAGCACCAGTAGCAACAGAAGAGGCACCAACAGCAGAAGTTGCATCAGCAGAGGCACCAGTTGCCGAAGCAGTTGCAGAGACTGTTGTAGATGCTCCAGTAGCAACAGAAGCATCTGTTGAAACTGTTGAAGGTGCAGAAGCATCTATTCAAGAAACATCAACCCAAGCAAGTGAACCAACTTTGGTTCAAGAAAATATGGAGGCACCCGTGACCGCCGCTGCAAATGCAGACAACCTCAACATTGAGGTCCCGGCTGACCGCCGTCCAACTTCTCGGACATCTGCCGCTCCTGTGGCAATCACAGCGGGTGCAGATATTCCAGGATATACGGCTGGAAGCCCATTAACAGATATGAGCGCTGTTGCTGAAGCAATGGCAAAGCGTCTACATGGCCTACGCCGTGTAAACGGTGGAGATGGAGAGCAGCACATTGTTGCTTCTGTAACCACTTCATTCCCAGAAGAGCGCACCCTTACTCAGGATGCAGAATCAAACTGGGCAAAAATCAATGCTGTGACAAGCCCAGAAGCACTTGTTGCTTCAGGTGGACACGCAGCACCATTCGAGACCAAATACGACATTTTTGGAATTGGAACAACAGCACGTCCAGTACGTGATGCTCTTCCTCGTTTCCAGGCTGATCGCGGCGGTATCCGTTTCGTAACACCACCAGTGCTTTCCTCATACGGAAACGCAGTTGGCGTGTGGACAAACGTAATTGATACAGCACCTGGTACCGAAGTTAAGGCAAGCCTTACCGTTTCAGCAGCAGCAGAGCAAACCGTCGCAACAGACGCAGTAACTTTGCAACTACAGTTCGGTAACTTGATGACTCGTGCTTATCCAGAACTCATCGCTCGTCACAACGAGTTGGGTCTGATTCAGCACGCTCGTGAAGCAGAGCAGAACCTTCTTACAAAGATTGGTGATGCTTCAACAGCAGTTACAACTACTTCCCTAATCGGATTTGGTCGTGACTTCCTAGTACAACTAGGTCGCGCTGCTGCTGCTTACCGTTCACGTCATCGCCTAGAGGCTGATGCACCACTTCGCGCCATTATCCCTTCATGGGTTAAGGACGCAATGGCTGCTGACCTTGCTTTGGCAATGCCAGGAGATTCAACTCTCAATGCATACGCAGAAATCGACGGATACGTTGCTTCTCGTGGAGTATCACTAAGTTACTCACTAGATCAAAACGTATTTGGTGCACAAGGTGCTACTGCTCTTGTAGAGTTTGCAGATTCATTCACATGGTACCTATTCGCAGAAGGTTCATTCTTGTTCCTTGATGGCGGTACTTTGGATCTAGGAATCATCCGTGATTCCACCCTTGTTGGAACCAACGACTACAAGATGTTTGTTGAAACCTTTGAAGGTATCGCATTCATCGGTGTAGAAGCACTGAAGATTACTTCAACCATTTCTATCAACGGTGTGGCTGCTGCCCTTCGTGATACAACTGGTGGAGCAACTGCTGCTGCTATTGAGTACTAAGCCGTACCCAGTAACTAGAAGTAAATAAGACCGAGACAACGCTCAAGAGTACGAAGGAGTAATACAAGATGGCATTTCGTGGAGTTTACCCAGCACCCGATTTAGTGCCCGCTCCTTGCGGACTCTTGAGCGTTGCTCGCGTCAAAACCCATACTGCGTCAGACTATGACGAGAGATGGGTACGCGGTTTCGCTTACGAGTTTGATTCATACTCAACTATTAGACTTCTCTCTGTAAATGATGAAGCAGTTTCAGGTGGAGAAATATTTGATGCTGATGGAGAGCCTAATTATTTAGATTATCAGCCATTCTTTATTGAATCAGAAGTATTCCAATCAACTTTTGGTCTTCCAGGTGAAGATCGTTTTGAAATTGCTATCAAGCAATTAGAAGCAGCAACACAGAAAGCCCTAGAGACTGAACTCTGGGATGGACTAACTGCTCAGGCAGAGTCAAACACTAATAATTATTTATCAAAGGCTGCATCCGTAACAATTCCTGCTGTTGGAGCATACTCAGCATCAGATGCTTTATTCCACCTAGAACAAGCACTTGCTGCTTCTCCTTATGGTGGTAATGGTGTCATTCATATGACAAGAGATGTTGCTTCTATCCTTGGATCAAAGATTAAATTTGATTCATATGATGCTCCATCACCAATGGGCAAGATGAGAACTCGTCTTGGCACAGAGGTGGTTATTGGTTCTGGCTATTCAGGAAATGGACCAATTGGAAACGCAAACGCAACAGCATCAGCAACCAACCGCTGGATGTACGCAACTGGACCTGTAGAGGTTCATTTGAGTAAGCCAGAAGTTGTAAACGACACATTGTCACAAGGCTTAAATGCTAGTATTAATGACATGAACATCAAGGCAGTTCGTGCTGCTGCGGTGTATTTCGACCCATCATCACATTATGCAGTTCGGGTAGCAGTACCTGCACTTGCATAGTATATAGAAACAAACTAAGGAGAAAAAGGTATGGCCACTCAGGACTACGCGGCAAGCGTCCAAGGTGTGGCGATCCGAGTCACTAGACTGGACGCCTCAGGCAACTTACTCACTGAACCAGGTGATAGTTACACAACCTCGGCGTTCCTCCGCGCTTCATTCACACCAGAGTACGAAGAAGGCGATGAAATTGTAGAGAAGTCAGCAGACGGAACAGTCTGTGTTTCTTACAAAGCCCCAGATACTCTAAAGCGCATTACTATGGAACTCGCAATTTGCGAACCAGACCCAGAACTAACAGCACTGCTATCAGGTGGTTTGTTACTTCGTAAGAACTTTGGAACTTTTGCATCCCCAGACAACGAGAGCATCGGTTGGGCCGCGCCAGCCGTAGGAGACGATCCTGCTGGAAACGGCGTTGCTATTGAAGTTTGGTCATTCGCAGTAAAAGATGGAAAGCGTGCAACAACAAATCCATACTTCTACTGGGTTTTCCCATACGCAAAATTGCGTCAATCAGGTGACCGCGTAATTGAAAACGGTCTACTTGCTAACACATTTGAAGGTTATGGTTTAGGAAACGTAAACTTCGACACAGGTCTAGATGGCCGTTGGGAGTTCCCAATCGCAACAGAGCGTCCTTATTCATACGCTCGCGGTTCATGGGCACCAACAGGTCTAAAGGGCTTCTACGAGTGGTATGACAACCTATCAGCCGTAGTAAACAACAAGTCTCTTACATCTAACGTAGCAACACTTACTACTGCTTCAGCCCACGGCTTTGAAGCAGGTCAGAGCGTTGTTGTAGCAGGTGTTGATGCCACATTCAATGGTACTTACACAATTACCACTGTTGGAAGCAACACAACCTTCTCTTACGCAAAGGTTGCTACAAACGTTACTAGTGCTGCTGTATCCCCTGTGGGCACAGCGGTTCGTCAACGTGGATATACAGCGGTTACAGACTTTGCCTCACAAGGCTCAACTTCAACTTACAACGTACCTGGTAACTCAGACTACAACGCTGATGAGAATGTTGACTTTATTATCGCATCGTCAGAAGACCCAACAGAGTAATTAGATAACTGAGGGCGGACGACGTGCCAGTCGTGTCATTAGCACACATGGTAAGTCGTCCGCTTTTAGTATTTAGGAGACACAGTGAGCAGTAATCTTTGGACTAACGTAGAGGATTTAGGCAGCACATATGCCGATTCTGACTATGCTTACGATGCTGTAAAAACTGCTTCCTACTTACTTTGGGCAATGTCAGGCCGTAAGTACAGTGGAACAACTACTGTTACAGAGCGCTATGTTTCTATATTTGACCCTTACTTGCGTGCTGGAGCATCAATACTTACATACGTACCTACTCTTATTGATGGAGATGTTCAAAATCTTCGTCTTGGTGGTTCTGGTCTTTATGGAGATGATGACTACCTAGGTGATGGAACATCATCAAATACTCGTATTCGTCTTCGTGGCCGCAAAGTTGTGAAGATTCACACTGTAAGAGATATTGATGGAAATATCATTGACCCATCTCAATACTATTTAGTAGAGCACTCAACTCTTTTAGCAGCACCTGGAGCATCTTGGACTCCATCAAACGTAGAGGTTACATATACCTACGGAACACCTCCTCCAACAGCAGGTAAAAATGCTGCTCGTATGTTGGCTATTGAACTTGTAAAACTTTATGAAGGGGATGACACCTGTGCTTTGCCTCAGCGTGTAACTTCAATTTCTAGACAAGGAATTTCATACACAGTACTTGACAATCAAGATTTTATTGATGACTTGCGTACTGGACTTTATGCTGTTGATTTATTTTTGAAAACTTCTAATCCAGATAAAGCCCGTGCTCGTGCTCGTGTATTCAGCCCAGATGTTCCTAAGGCTCGTCGTATTACTCCAAAACCTTTCTTGTTCACAGAAACAGCATTTGACTTAAGAGTCTTGCCAACTGGCGGAAGTGTTGTACTTTACTTAGATGAAGTAAGTGGAGATTTCTTACTAAACGACAATGCCTGGGTAGTTTCTATGACTGTCTCTGACTACACAGGATCTAAAACTGAAACTTTTACTGGCGCTGCCGTGTTGAATCGTGGTACTGAGAAGATAACTGTTACAGTTGATTACTCAGATATTCTTGCTGTTCTAGGGCCAAGGGAGCCAGGTTCATATGACATCTACTGTACTAGACCAAGTTTGGCAAACCCTGCTGTAGATGAGGTAATTAATCTTCTTACAGCAAATGCGTCAATTCAACTTGGAACAAGAGTAGAGCCTATCTACACCTTGTAGAATTTACGTAAAAGACGAAAGAGAGACATAAGTGGCAACACCTATAAATAAGGCATCTGTTAGCAGTAATGCTAAAAATCTTGCTGTATTTTTGCAAGCAGTCTTAGACCAAGTTGTTTCTTCTTATGCTTCTTACAATATGCCTTTGCCTTCTAGAAGGTATTACACCTTAGGACAACCAGCAGTCGACTGCGAACAGGTCGTTGTTTCTTTTGTTCAAATGTATGTAGGTTCTCCTGGAGATGAAGCAACAGAACCACGACGCTGTAACGACCCAAGAAGTGCGACAATTAATGTTTCTGTTTCAAGAGAAGTCCCAGTTGTTGGTCAAAATGGAAGACCACCATCAGCAGACAACATTGAATCTTTTGCTGAAATTTCTGCATATGATGCTTGGATTTTATTAGATAGTGCTGCTCAGTTGGATGCTTGGGAGCCTGGAGGATACGGCTTGGGAGTAATTGCAACTGTAGAAGTTCAAGCACCAGAGGGCGGTTTTCAAACTGTAGTTCTTACATTTACAGCGGCGGTTCCATAAAATGGCAACAGTAGTTATTAGAAAAGCAGAACTAGATTTTATGCTCAATAATCCTTCGGGTGATGTCGGAAGATATTTAGCAAAAAAAGGAAGAATAGTTCAGGCTGCTGCTAAGTCTCAAGTTGGAGTACGAACTGGAGCACTTCGTGCCTCTATTCATATGCGTCACTTGCGTGATTCTAGAGGTCAGTTTATAAAAGTTGGCTCTTCATTGAATTATGCACTACTTCATCATGAAGGAAGTAAGCCTCATATCATCGTTCCCGACAGGGCAACGATACTTAAGTTTGCTACTAGGGGCCGTGTGGTTTATGCCCACGCAGTTAGGCATCCTGGAACAAAGGCAAATCGCTATCTTACTGACAACCTAAAGTTGGTAAAATAGTTAGTAATTTACTATGCCAATAGTAAATAAAGACATACGAGAAACGAGGATAAACAAAGATGACAAATCCGAGATTTAGGGATTTTGGTGCTGGTGACAGCATTTCAGAACCCCTTTCTTTCAAACTCCATGGGGAGGAGTTTCACTGCAAGCCAGCACTCCAAGGAAAAGTTCTTTTGGACATGGTTGCTACTGCCCAGTCAGGTACTGAAAGTGCTATTGCAAACAATCTAATTGAAACTTTTTTTGCAAAAGCACTTATTGAAGAAAGCCTTGTTCGCTTTGAGGCTCTACTACAAGATGCAGAAAAAATCGTAACTGTAGAAACGTTAGGAGAACTTACTTCCTGGTTAGTGGAGCAATACTCAAGCCGCCCTACGCAGGGGCCAGGGGACTCCTTGAGTGGGCAGTAGACCTTTGGCCTTATGTCAACGGGAAAGCACTAATGAGCGGCCTACAGATTTCTGAGTTGTCTTCTTCTGAAATGTTAGACGTTATACACGTCTTATTTGAAGAAGACTACACTAGCGCTGTTAGTGGAGAACAAGTTGACGCAAAGAACAAGATTAGAAAAATTATGTATAAAGAGTTCTATGACAGAACTTATGCATATGGTAAAAGTTCAAACGATTACTCTGAAGAGCCTTTAGGCGCTCAGGTGGACTACAGCGATGTAACTCCATTTGATCCAAAAAAGGCAGCAGTAAAACCGTTTGTTCCTGCTACAGATATTAATGAAAACTCTCCAAAACCATTTGGAAAAGTATTAGACGGCCCGCTGGGCTAAGAGTGTCGGGAGGTGATGGTACATGGCAGTTGTAGGTGATGCATTTATAGTTGTTCGGGCCATCACCACTGGCGTTGAAAAAGATATTAAAAACGCTTTTAATGGTACTGATCGTATTGGTGAAAGTGCTGGAAATAACGTTGGTAGGTCTTTTGCAAAAGGCTTTATGCGTGGTGGCGATGGAAGAAGTATGTTTGCCAACATTATTAGCCAAAGTACTGCTGCTAGAGAAAGATTTTCTTCTTTAACTAGAGCAGGATACGCACTTGCCCCAGCCTTGACTGCCCTTAGTGGAATTATTGGTGTTCTTGGAACAACTTTAATTTCTCTTGGTTCAATTATTTCTGCTGCGACCTTACCCGCTTTAGCAGTCCTTGGGCAAAGTTTAACGGCTGTTGCTCAGGCGGCGATTACTCTTAAATTAGCATTTTCTGGAGTTGGTAAAGCAATCCAGGCTGGAACTAAAGCAAAAAAGTCTGGTGTAAAAGAATCAAAAGCACTTGAAAAAGCAGAAGACAGACTTGAGCGTGCTCAAAGAGACCTTGCTAATGCCTACGAAGATGCAGCAACTAGAGAAGTAAAAGCAAAACAAACAATTACTGATGCTGAAAAAGAATTATCAAAGGCTCGTGAACAGGCAATTGAAGATTTACAACAACTTGGTTTTGAATCAGAAGATGCTGCTATTGCAGAACAAAAGGCTGCACTTGAGTTAGAAAAAGCCCGTGAGTCTTTGGCTCGTGTATCAGACCTTCCACCAAACTCTCGTGCTCGTAAAGAAGCAGAACTTGCGTTTGCTCAAGCAGATTTGAATTATAGAAAAGCAATTGATGCAAACAATGACTTAAAAAAGACAGAAGCAAAAAACGCTGAACTTGCTAAAAAGGGTCCACAAGCGCTTATCGATGGGCAGGAAAATGTTGTTGCTGCTATCAAAGCAGAAGAAGATGCTAGAAACTCATACAACGAAACAATAAAAGACAATGAACGTGCAATTCTTAGTGCTACTGAAGCACGAGATGATGCAGCAGAAGCCGTAGATGATATAAAAAATAACGCAGCGGCAACAGATGCCTACGCTGATGCTTTAGCAGATTTATCAAAAGAGGCAAGAGCATTTGCTGAGTACATGGTTAATACTTTTATACCAGCACTTAAGGACCTAAAAGCAGCAGCAGGTGAAGAACTATTTCCAAAATTAGAAACCGCTTTAGAAAATCTTAGAACTAAATTATTTCCAGCGCTGATTCCACTTCTTAAAGAGACTGGCGGAGTTATTGGCGATATTGCTATAAAGTTTTCCGAGGCAATTACAAAAGGAGAAAATCTAGAAAGACTAGAAAGAATTTGGAAATCTAATAACACAGTATTGACTAATTTTGGTGATGCTGCAATTAACCTTTATGAGTCTTTCTTAATTCTTCTTGACACTGCTCGCCCTCTTACAGAAGAGTTTTCTAAGTGGGTTTCTACCTTAACTGCTGGTTGGACAGAAACACTCAAGGCTGACGAGGCCTCTGGAAAACTCAATGATAAATTTCAAATTGCTAGAGGTATCTTAAAAGATTTAGGTAAAATTTTTGGAAACGTATTTGGTGGTTTAGGAAAAATTATCTCTGCCAACGTTGGTCCAGGTAGCGGTGGGCAGATATTCTTAGATTATCTAAAAGAAGTAACTGGTAGATTCAAAAATATAACAGAAATTGACGGACGTCCTTTAAGAGACTTCTTTGCTGATGCTGCTGAAAACGGCACTAAATTATTAGACTTGCTTGGAAATATTTTTGGCGGCTTTATTGGTATGGCTGACAACGAAGGCCTTGGGATTTTTCTAGGTCAACTTAATACAGTTGTTGATATATTCCAACGAATTGGCGAAAATCTTGATGCTTCTTTGCCATCATTTGGAAATTTTTTAATTCAGTTTGCAACATTTGTTGCTTTGGTTACAGAGAGCGGCTCAATTACAGTATTTTTTGATACTCTTTCCAAAGTATTAGGAAAAATAAATGAATTTTTAGCAAGCGATTTGGGTCAAAGAATATTAAACATATCTGCTCAAATTTTGCCTCTACTAGCAGCCTTTGGTCTTATTGCTAGCATTGCAAAATTTGCCTTTTTAGTTATTATTGGAGGAGTTGTAAAATTAATTACTCCATTTATAACATTAGCCACTGTTATATTTAAGGCATATAAGGCTTTTCAGGGTTTGCAGATTGTTATGCTACTTGGCGCTGGACCTGTTTTAGCAATTGTTGCAGTGGTTGCCGCTTTAGTTGCAATTGTTGTACTTTTATTTGTAAAAAGTGAAAAACTTAGAGAAGCGTTTATGCTTCTTGTAGATGGCGCTCTTGGTGCTCTTAAGGGAGCCTTTAATGACGTTATGGGAGCAATTGACAGCATAATGCCATCAATTAGAAGTGTTGGTGAACTTTTTGAAAGCGTTGGAAACTTCTTAGCAGTAACCCTTGTTCCTATTTTAAGTTTTATTCTTGTCAGAGCCATTGGTGTTCTTTCTGGAGCAATTCAAAAAGTTATTTATGTTATTGGTGGAATTATTGAAGCCTTTAAGGCTGTGTGGTACTTTGTAAAGGGTATATTCCAACTCTTAACAGGTAACACCGAAGGTGCTGCCGACTCTATGAAGAAGTCTTTCTCGGCAGCATTTAGTGCTATCAAGAATGTGATTAAATCAATTGTTGCTCCGTTTGTCGGAGTAATAAATGCTATTTCAGATGCTTGGAATAATTCTGTAGGTAAACTTAGTTGGACTATTCCCGACTGGGTTCCTAAAATTGGCGGAAAAACTTTTCAAGTTCCTAACCTTCCCCGTATTAATTTAGCAAATTTTGCGGAAGGTGGAACTGTATTTCCTCAAGCGGGCGGAGTAATTGCTCGTGTTGCTGAAGCAGGTAGACCAGAGCGTATTGAGCCTTTAGACCCAGAAGGTTTGTCAGTTAGAGATAGAGCAATTATTGACAGACTTTCTGGTGGTGGTGGAAAGGGAGTTACAGTAAATGTCTATCCTTCAGAAGGCATGGATGAGAGAGAACTAGCAGCAATAGTTTCTCGTCAGATTGCTTTTGCAACTCGTAGAGGAGCAGCATAATGTCGTTGACACAAGCAGAAGAAAATAATTATGTAGACCGCTCGCTCATTCCGCTACCGCAACCGCACCTAACAGGTATGAAGTTGCAGGAAGACATATCACTCAACGGATTTGTTTTCAATAGGGTAGATGAGTTTGGTGTTGTTTGGGTCATTACAAATATTGAAGGATGGTGGCAACACCCTGCGCCAGATGTTCCAGATATCAGACGCGGCTGGGGCGATGGCTCTTACGATGTTAAAGGTCGCTATAACGCTAGAGATATCACTCTTGAGGGTGTAATTCTTACACCTAACCCAAGCCTACTTGCTGCTGCTAGAGCAAGATTTATTGCTGCTACAAACCTTGTCTATTCGGGAGGATGGCTAAAAACAGATGAAAACCCTACTAAGGCTTGCTGGGTTAGACTCAGTGGAGAGCCAAAGATTGAAACAGTCAATGCTCGCGGTAGAACTGAGTTTTCCCTTGGTCTTCGCGCTGCTGACCCAATAAAATATCAATGGAATCCAGCAAATGAGTCTGGATATTTTGAGCAAGAGATTCTTGTAAAGTCAGCATCACCATCTCGTACAGGCTCTGCTGTCATCACTAATAGCGGTGACTACCCTGTCAGTACTTACATAACAGTTGTAGGACCAGTTGTTGGTCCAGCAGTTATCTCTAACGAAACAAATGAAGAGTTTATTACTATTACTGGAACTCTTCGTGCTTTGACAACAAGAACTATCAACAATAGAGGAATTACAGACAACTTAGCCACTATAGGCACAACTGCGGCTCACGGGCTGACCGCTGGAGATTCTGTAACTATCAGCGGACTTGGTGCTCCGTATGACGGAGTGCAGATAGTTGCTAGTGTTATTGGCACTGAGTCAACATCTACTCAATTTACTTTTGAAGTGAGTTCAGCAAATGTTACATACGGCTCTGCTTCTGGCTCGCTTGTTTATGGACCTGACCTGCTTGAAATTGATACATATAACAGGACTGTTTATCTTAATGGACAGTATTTTGGAGCACGAACAAAACTTGAGGTTTACAACGATTGGGTTACTCTTTCCCCTGGAGCAAACACAATTCTTTACTACGATAATGGAGCAGCCTCTGCTTCGGCTTCAAAAATTACAGTTGAATATAGGTCTGGCTGGCTAGGCTAAAAACAACAAAACAAAAGGAAAAAGTGACATGGCAACGAATGAAGTAACACCAGCGGAGTATCGCTACTACACTGTTGATTTGCTGACCAACAATGTAATTGCTGAAATTCCATTTACTGGAGTTTCTTATTCTCGTGCTTTAAGTAAGGCTGGCTCTTTTTCTGGCGACATTCCAATGATTGAGGCTACCTCTTCATTTAATCTTTATGAAACAACTATGCCTGGAAAAACAGCGTTATATGTTTTACGCAACGGCGTTTGCGTGTGGGGCGGAATAATTTGGAGTCGTTCATACTCTCCAACAAACAAAACACTAACTATAGATGGACAAGAGTTTATAAGTTATCTTTATCACCGTGCTGTATGGCAGACCCTTTATTATGGCTCGGAAGGTGTTTACTGCTCTAAGTATCAAGCAGCCTCTGGCACAGCGACAGTATTTACAGATGTTAACCACGGATTTTCCGTTGGAGATAGAGTAAGAGTTGCTTCTCTCAACCCTGCCATAAATGGCGACCACGTTATTACTGCAATTCCATCTTTAGCAAGTTTTAGTTTTGCCAGTGCTGCAACTCTTGCGCTAAGCCCATCTAGCACAGGGCTAGCACGAACTGTTGTTGACTCTTATGAGGTAGCACGAGATATTTTAGGATGGCTCTCTGATGACTTTGGTGATAACCAATTTATCAATGATGAAATCAAACCAGCAAGTGAAATTGAGTATTCAATTGTAAACAAATCTATGACTAGCGGATTGGCAACTTTGACCACATCTCTGCCTCACGACCTTATTGAGGGACAACTTTTAGAAATTATTGATGTCGATGCCGCTATTGACGGATATCGCATAATCTCCTCTATACCAACATCTACAAGTTTTACTTTTCAAGTAGAGGGAAGTAGCGCAAGTGTGGCTTCTGCTGCCACTTCAGGACTCAATACTTATAGCGTAACTGCTAAAGCAATAGTAAATAATCTCTACTCTGTAACAAATAAACTTGCCTCTAACAACATTGTTACTTTGACAACAAATGTTGCTCATAACTTAGTTCCAGGAGATGAAGTAAGTATTGCCAAGGTTGACTCTAACCTCAATGGAACATATACAGTTCTTTCTACGCCAGCAAGCAATACACTTACTTATGCTAAGACTGTAGACAATATTGCCTCCACAGTGGTTACTGGCGGCGAGGCCTCTTATAAAACCGCCGTTCTTGTAACCTCCACGAACCACGGATTGAGTGCTGGAAAAACAATTGTTGTTGAAATTGACGATGCTGCATACGACGGAGTAAAAACAGTATCAAGCATTGTAGATGCGACAACTTTGAAATTTACTTTGTTTAGTACGCTTACTGCGGCAACAGAAAGTGTCTTTGGTGGAACTCTCAAGTGGGGCTCACGGGCTGTTGCTGGTACCTACGGCTCGTATTCATCAAACTCTAGTGTTGGTATAGATGTCACTGCCGACTTGAGCGGTAAATATCTTGGAGCAACTCAGCAGGTATTTAGAGGTTCTGACCTTAGATACTTTGGAGAAATCCTTGAAGACTTTGCTAAGAATATTGACGGTTTTGAGTATAGGATTGATTGCGACTTTACTAACGATGAGTTTACTCGTACATTTAGATTTGTTCCTTTTATTCCGCCTCCACAAAAAATCAATGTTGTAAATAAGCAACTTACATCTAATATTGCCACTTTGACAACTGATGGTGCTCATGGATTAGAAGTAAATGAAGAGGTAGTTGTTGCTGATGTCGGTTTGAATTTTAATGGAACTGTTACTGTTCTTTCCACTCCTACAGCAAACACTTTTACGTATCAGTCATATGGCAACAATGTTCCCTCTACTGCTTGTTTAGGCTCTATTGGCTCTGTACATCCTCTAAGCGTTCTTGGTGCTGACCAATATGTCTTTGAGTATCCTGGAAACATTCTTGACTTTAAGGTAGATGAGAACGCTGAAGATTCAGCAACTCGTATGTGGGTTAGTGGAAATAATGACGGATTAGATGGAGAAGCAAGCCAACCATACGCTGCTGCTACATCAACAGATATGCTTGCTGGTGGATGGCCAGTTTTAGATTTGATTGATGAGAAAAATGATGTACAAACTGCTGTTGCTGGTGAAGCGGCTTTGTATGAATACGCAAAAGAATTTTTAGATGAAGCACGACCACCAGATGCGACATTTACTATTGATGTAAATGGCTCTATCAATCCAGTTGTTGGCGATTACTTGCCAGGAGATTGGTGCTCTATTATTATTGACGATGAGTTTGTTCGACTTCGTTTAGGTAGCGATTTAGAGCCACGAGGCGATATCATTGTTAGAAAAATTGTTGGCTATAAAGTAAGCGTGCCAGACACTCCAACCTTCCCAGAAAAAGTATCATTAGAACTTATTAGTGAGTGGAAGGAGGACAGGAAGAATGCCTAGCAGACGCCGCTCTCGCAATAAAAACTTAGGAAACAATCTTGCTGATGTACAGCGCAGATTGCGTAATATGGAGCGCAGACCTGTCCGCACAAAACTCCAGAACAGAGTTGTAACTACCGCTGCTATTGCTGTCAATGCTGTTGGTCCAGATGAAGTAAGTTTTGGTACAACAGTAATTACAGATGCCGCAGTAAACACTATTGAAAATCCAAAAGACGGTCTTTTAGTAATTAATGAGACCGCTGGAACTACCTCTGTCTACTCAGGGGAGCAGGGTGAGTACATCCAACTTCCAGCAGTTGATGACACTGCCAGAACCAGTGCTGATGGAAAAAATACAATTTACAGACAGAATACTCAACCAACTGGGACATTTGCTGTAGGTGATACTTGGTTTGACTCTGATGATGATAATAAATTGTATAGATGGACTGGCACCGCCTGGGGACCATTTACACTAGGAAACAACGCTTTAGCAAGTATTTCTGCCAGCAAAATTACTGCTGGAACTATTGATGCTTCTCAAATCACTGTTTCTAATTTAGACGCTGGAAACATTACAACTGGAAGCCTAACTGCCGCTCGTATTGCTACTACAGCCCTAAACGCAAATAACATCACTGCTGGAGTAATTACTGGTAGAACTCTTAGAACTTCTGCTATTCAAAGAAGAATTGAAGTAACAGATTCAGATGACATGATTTTTTACAATGATGCAAACACAAGAATGGGAACAATTACTTCTGTAAATGCAGGTGCTAATACAGCACCTGGCACTGAAGACAATATATATGTTGATGACGGTATTCTTATATATGGGGGGTCTGCGGCAGTAAATCAAGGAACTCCAGTGTTTCCTTCAATTGTTGCATCTTCTACTGAAGTAAGTTTAATTGGTGGGTCAAACAGCATTACGGCTGGTGGTAGTAGCACTAATATACAAGGACCTTTTCATAGAAACATTGCTGACGTAATAGAGTTTACTAGCGGATACTTTGAAACTGACGGTGTTCCATGGAGGGTAGAAATAAATGGAAGATTAGTTTTATCAGAAGATACTGACCAAGGGCCTCTTTCAGCAGGCTCTGGACAACCTCCGTCTACAGGATCAGATAATTTAATACTTGGACAAATAGTATTTAGATACACTTAAAAGAAAAAACAAAGGACAAAGACAAAAGATGCCTATATATCAATGGGATGGCGATTCCTGGCGAAACATTAACAGTGTTTGGCAGTGGGACGGTAATTCTTGGCGCCAAATAAATAGTGGATGGCAGTGGGACGGCGATTCTTGGCGTCAATTTTTTTCATCTGGAAGTTTTCAACCTGAGATTAGAAATACCGCTGGTGATGCAATAAGCAATTCAATAGTGGGAACTACTCTTGTTGGATACCGTGGATCAAATGTTTCTGGAACATATACTTTTGCTTGGCAATATCGTCTCGGAACAAACGCTTCTAATTCGTTTTTTAATCAAACTGGAACAGGTGCAACTGGCACTTTGACTGGTGGAACTTTGACCACTAATTATGTAACTGACTCTAGTGACCTAGGGATAATTGAAAACCCTGTATACAACTACACAATGAATATGAGGTTTAGAGTAACTAAATCTTCAGAAACTGTAGATAGCGGTCTTGTAAGAATTAGAAAACGGACTCCTGTCAGACTTGTAAATGTAGCAAGTGGCGCTAGAGGATTTAATAGTTTTGCTACAACATATAACGCACTTACAAATGAGCCGTATCCAACTGACAGAATTGATTTTTGGTCATCAACTGCCTGGCAGTCAACTACAACCCTAACCAATGATACACGTCCAGATTATTATATTTTTACAATAGCAACTGGCACTGGTACATATGTAAGAGATTCAAGAACTGTCGACTCATCAAACCCAAGAACACCGACAAACGCTGCTAGGTACACAGTTCAAAATGGAGATATTGGCGAAACAATTAGAGTAACTATAGTTGCTTACAACAGTTCAACTGGCTCACCTGTTACGGCAACTACAACTACACAAATTGTAGATAATGGTCTTTTGAAAGCGCCAACAAACTTAATTCTTTCTGAATCAGACTCTAACCCTGGAAAACTTGATTTACGTTGGGACCCTTCTTTAGGTGGCAATGACAACACCATTACATATACGTGGCAGATATATAGAAATGATGTTTTTATTGACTCTGGCTCTACAACTTCTGGTGGTAATCCAGTAGTTGTATTTTATCCAGTTAGCGGTGTGGTATCAATAACTGGTACTTATAAATTTAGAGTTGTTGCTGTTCAATCTGGCTCAAGCACCGTTACCTCTGGATTTTCAAATACTGTAACAATTAGTGCTCCTGGAACATTTACAATAAGTCTTGATAACAGAACTTCTGATTTAGGCCAACCTACTGCTTTTACTATCAATGCGTTTGAAGAAGACACGGTTAATCTTAATAGGTACCTTACAAGTTGGAGTTCTGCGGGCTCTAGAGTCACAAATTATGATTCTCGATGGACTAGACCAGATGGTACTTTTTCAGATTACGATAATGACTTAAATAGGACAGATTCTTGGGGTATTTTTCAAAGTGGAACTCACACTTTAAGAGTTACAGCAACAAATGATAGATACCAGTATATAAGAATTGATTGGACTGCGGCAGCAAATGCTGGAAGTTATAGGCTTGTGTATCGTTTATATAACAACCCTAGATTTGTTGGCACCGCTGGCTCAAACATTACTGTAGATTTTGATTCAGCAACAACTTTTTTTGATCTTACTTCCGTAGATAATGATTTTTATTGGGCAGTAGAAGTAGTAAGTATTACTGCTTATAGGTACGCTGATCAAATTGGTCCATCAAGGGTAGTGACAGGCTCAACCATCACTGACACTCAGGTTGTTGCTACTAGGGCTGTTACTAGAAGTCAAAGCCTTACCTTTGTAACTGTAAGTGCTGGAAGTGTAACTATTACTGGAACTCCACAAGTATTTGATTCTTTTGCTTATTCTCTCTCTGGATGGAGCCCCGCTGCTTCAAACGCTGAGTGGACATTCGAACGTGCGTGGGGGATAACAAATGCTGGTGCGCTAACAAACACATACAACAGGGGGTCGTTCTCAACAGAGTTTATAAATGGTGAGGATATTGGAGAAAATATGCAGTTCCGTATTAGAGGAACTTTTAGAGGAACCACTACCTCTTATGTATTTGATACTTCTCCTACAATTCTTCCATACCCTCCTACATATACTTTAACAAATAACTTTGACCTTACATTTACAATTAGTGATCTGACTTCTAATGGTGCTACAAGTTATTTTGGAACATATACGGGTGGAACTGTTTCTAATACGTCTTTAGCAATTAGTACCATAGTTTCAGTGCCAACAGAGGGAACTAAAACAGTATCTTTGTTTGCTAGATTAAGAAAGACAATCAATGGAGTTTCTCAACTCTTTGATAGCGCAACTGCTAGAGTTCAGACAATCAATGTTCAAGAAATTGCAGCCTTTACTTGGACACCGACTGATGTAACACTAGTACCAGCAACTCCAGGCACTGTGACTGTCACATTTGGCAATGGTACAGTTAGTCTAAACTGGCCAGATGCAAATGACGCTACTGGTTATACAAGCACAATTAGTGGTGGAACTCAAGGTTTTAGAACTTTTGAAGCAACTGGGTCTGCCGACTCTTGGACTGTAACAAATGGTGGAGTTTCATACTCTGGAACAATTACATCAAGAAACACTGATGGAAGAATGCTTATTGACTGGCCAGCAGTGTCAGGAGCATCTAGTTATAGAGTTTTATATACTATAAGTGGGGTTAGTTCAAATGTACTAACTACATCAACACAACTAATAATTACAACAACAACTGGAACTGCAATATCTGGCATTACAGTTAGAGCATACGCTAATACATCTGGTACAGGTGTCTTTAGACAAGGAGTTGTAGCAATTCCATTTAGCACTACCCAAACTCCTCAAAGGCAATCATCTGCTGCAAGGTCGTGGAGCGGTACAAGCCTTTCTGCACCAGCAACTCCTACAGGTCTATCTGCTGTTGCAACAAGTAGTTCTTCAGTAAGTCTTTCTTGGAATGCTGCCGCTAGAGCAGATACTTATGAGTGGTATTGGACAACTTCTTCTACATTTACACCTAACAGTTCAACAACTCCTGACTTTTCTGGAATCACTGGCACAACTGCCACTCACACTGGTAGAACACCTGCAACAACCTACTACTATTGGGTAAGAGCAAGAAATGAAGTAGGAGTAAGCGGTTGGTCTGCTCGTGACTCTGCAATAACTTTCCTTGTTGCTCCAGCAACTCCTACAGGGCTAAGCATAACTGGCACTGGTCTTGTTACTTGGAATGCTTCTACCTACGCCACTACATACGATGTCCAGCATCAACGTGCTTCTAACAGTTCTGGAGGACTTGCAACAACAGTACTTACTACAGAAGTTAGTGGAACTAGTTTTCAAATTCCAGCGATATCAGGAAGACTTTGGGCACGAGCAAGAGTGCGTGCTAAAAACTCTGTTGGAAACTCTTCCTACACTGCATATACGGCTTGGACATAAATATGTTAACCAATCAAGAAAAAATAGACTTTTTGTTAGAGAAATTATCAAACTTAAATTTGATGATAGAAGACACGGAAGCAAACTCAGATATAGAGGGCAAACCTCCTATGTCCTTCTACCTAACAAGATACCAAGCAGAAAAAACAGTTGTTCTGCAAAAACTACAAGAATTAGGTCATCAAGCCTAAAAACCTATAGGTAGCAAAGTGCTATCATAGAACCCTAAGAAGGAGAAAAAATGCC
>JACCDP010626114.1_pt1 | contig 22123 bp, 14 predicted proteins | sample 7445841 | NCBI WGS metagenome assembly JACCDP01 (sample SAMN15323441, study PRJNA562643) | freshwater metagenome | isolation source: river surface water | place: USA:Blue River Watershed | collected 2017-08-17
GTGAGGAAAAGGCGAATAAAAGAGGACTTTTTCATAGGGGCAGTCTAGGGATACGTGGGGGCCGCGGTCCATGCGGACCGACCGAAGGCAGTTTTCAGTTTCGGCAAATTTTTCAAGGCCGTGGAGCGGGTTTGCACTAGATTTTCAAAATCAGGTCCAAGCCGGCCTTGCGGGGACTCAGCTCGGCCCGCTTAATTCAACCCCCAATAGAGCCCTTTGGAATGCATGTAGACACGCATGCCCTGAAGGCCCTTCTCGGTGCCAATGCCGCTGTCCTTCACACCGCCAAAAGGCGTGGTGATCGAGAGTTGCTTGTAGGTGTTGATCCACACGGTGCCTGTGTCCAGGGCACGCGCCACGCGCCAGGCCCGGGAAAAGTCCGAGGTCCAGATGCCCGAGGCCAGGCCGAAGTCGCTGTCGTTGGCCTGCGCGATCAAGTCGGACTCGTCACCAAAAGGCAGCACCACCGCCACGGGCCCGAAGATTTCCTCTTGGCAGACGCGGGAGCTGTTGGAAACACCAGCCAGGATCGTGGCGGGGTAGTACGCACCCTGGCGCAGGGCCGGGTCGGTGGGGATCACGCCGCCAGTGAGCACCTGCGCTCCTTCGCTGCGCCCCAGTTCCACATAGCGATGCACATGGTCGCGGTGCTTGAAACTGGCCAGCGGCCCCATGCGCGTATCGGCCTGGTCGGGCTCGCCCATGCGGTAGCCCTCTGCATACTGGCGAAGGCCCTCGAGGAAGCGGTCGTAGATAGCCTGCTGCACGAAGATGCGCGAACCCGCAATGCAAGACTGCCCAGCGCCAGAAAAAATGCCTTCGGCGGTGCCGGCGATCGCCTTTTGCAGGTCTGCGTCGGCAAAGACGATGTTGGGCGACTTGCCGCCCAACTCCAAGGCCACGGGTTTGAGCGCCTGGCCGCAGGTCTTGGCGATCAGCCGGCCGGTCGCGGTACCGCCAGTAAAACTCACCATGGCGATGCCAGGATGCTCGATCAGTTGCTGGCCGGTCTCTGCACCACCGGTAATCACGTTGACCACGCCGGGCGGGAAGCCCGCCTCCATCGCAAGCCGTGCGTAGGCCAGGCCCATCATCGGGGTGACATCCGAGGGCTTCAAAACCACGGTGTTGCCCGCCGCCAGGATCGGGGCTAGCTTTTGCGCCTCCAGCGTAACCGGCGAGTTCCAGGGCGTGATAGCAGCGACCACACCCACCGGCTCGTAAAGCGTGACCGTCCAATAGGCGCCCCGGGACGGCGTCACGGGCGACTCAAAGGTCTCGCAGGCGGCCGCGTAGTAGCGGAAGGTCGAGGCGGCGCTGGCCACCTGCGCGCGGCACTCCGACAAGGTCTTGCCGTTGTCCTGCATCTGCAAAACCGCCAGCGCTTCTTGCTGGCGGGTCATGAGCTCGCTCATTCGGTAGAGCAGGCTGGCGCGATCGTGCGGCTTCAGGTCTCGCCACGAAGGCGCGGCAAAAGCCTTGCGGGCCGCAACGACAGCGGCGTTCACATCGGCTGCACTGGCTCCAGCGACCGTGGCAAGGACACTGCCATCGGCCGGGTTGATCGAATCAAAGGGCTTGCCGCTGCCGGTGGTCCAGGTGTTGTCGATCAGGAAGGGCAGTGTCTGCATGGTGGGAGCCTGGCGCACTTATCGATTCAGCGGTTCGAGGGTTGGTGGCTTATTCCGGCCGGTAGACGACGGGGGCCAGGGTGTTGCGGTCGATGATCACATCGATCACGGCCGGCTTGCCGCTGGCAAAGCCGCGCCCGATGGCGGCCTCAAGGTCGCCCGGCTGGGTGACCTGCTCGCCATAGGCGCCAAACGCCCGCGCCAGCGCGGCGAAGTCGGGGTTCTGGAAGTCGACCGCGAAGAAGCGGCCGCCGTAGCGCTCGTTTTGGAAGGCGCGCTCGTTGCCCAGGCCGTTGTCGTTGAAGATCACATAGACGATCTGGATGTTTTCGCGGACGGCGGTCTCGAGCTCACCGAAGTTGTACATCGCACCGCCGTCGCCGGACGCACACAGCACCGGCTGGTCGGGACGAGCCAGCTTGGCGCCCAGCGCCATGGGAAAGGCACCGCCCACAGAGGCCCAGTCGTCCATGCAGATGAAGGTGCCCGGCTGGTAGCTCTTGAAATAGCTGCGGACGTGCTTTCCGCCGTTGCCCGCGTCCACCACGCAGATGCCATTTTTGGGCAGCGCCTTGCGGATGGTCTGAGCAACGAACTGCGATTGAATCGGCACCGCCTCGGGCTTGACCTTGGCCGCCAGCTCCACCTCCCAGTCGGCGCGGGCCTGGGCTACGTCGACCCAGGATTTCTTCAGGCCGGCCTGCTCTGCCCGCGCGTGGAGCCCCGCCACGAAGCTGCGTGTGGAGCCGGTCACGCCCACCGTCACGGGGAACACAATGCCGATCTGCCCCGACGCGGAGCTGTGGTGAACCAGCTTGGCGCTCTCGCTCAGGATGCCGTAGCTGAACATCGAGGAGAAGACGTCGATGTGTGCGCCGATCGCGACGATGAGGTCGGCCTTGGGCACGATGCGGTTGGCGGCGCCTGAGCCGTTGCGACCCAGCGCGCCGAGCGCCAGTTCCTGCGTGCTGCGGACGGCATCGGGGGTGTATTGCAGTGCGGCCACGGGAATGCCGGTGGCACGGGACAGCTCGCCCACTGCGTCGACGAGTCCTTCTTCGATCACGCCCCGACCGACGAGGAACACCGGGCGCTCGGCCTTTGAAATGAGTGCGGTGACCTGATCGAGCTGGGCGCCGTCGCACACCGGCAAAACCGTGGTGCGGTAGCTCTCTGGCGTCTGGTCCTCCACCACGACGGACTCGTGCAACACATCACTGGATACGTCGACGTGGGCCGGCCCTTTGGGCTCAGTGAGCGCGATCCGGAAGGCCTTGCGCAGGATCTCCTGCACCTTGTCAGGCGTCTCCACCGTCTTGGCGAACTTGGTGATGGGGCGCATGAAGTTGGCCTGATCGATGTCCTGCATCGAATCGCGGTCACGCATGTAGTTTTCCTGGACACCGCAGATGCTGATGACAGGCGCGTAGCCTTTGAGCGCCGCGGCGATGCCGGTGGAAAGGTTGGTCAGACCTGGGCCTTCTGTGGCTGTCACGACGGCCGGCGCGAGCTTGATGCGGGCATAGCCGTGGGCCATGAATGCCGCGCCCTGCTCGCTGCGGGTCAGGATGAACCGGACCTCGGGCGTCTCCCGCAGCACATCCAAGATGGCCAGGTTCTGGGTGCCCGGAATACCAAAAACATGGTCAATTTTTTCCCGGAGCAACACATCCACCACAGCGCGTGCGGCTGGAATCTTTGGCTTATCGGAATTTTTATTCACAGTTGTTTTTCAGTTCTGCGTTGATCGTATGAATGTCACTTTGCCCAGCATAGGAGGGCGGGATCTATACGGATTTTCCGAGCCATTCAATCCTTTTGGGGTGGCAAGCCGGACCGGCGCCATGGACCACGGCATTGGATGGCCGGAAAGAGTGGCTCATTGCGAGCCCTTGCCGCCAGGAGCACCGACCGAGCGGTACACGTTACCGTAGTAGCGCCGGATCTCCTCGAGCTGCGAAGCAGACGGCGGGGCGTTGGCCAGGCGCTTGCTCACGAAGCTGCCGCCCATGAGGCGGTTCATTCGCACCGCCATCTCACCCATCTTCACCAGTGAGGTGATGCCATTGAGAATGGGCGCGCCCTGACCAGCGTCGCTAACCTCGGCGTCGGCGAGCAAGGCCATCGCCACACCGCCCGCCGGAATCACCACCTCGGCGCCGTCGTTCACCAGCGAACCCGCGCACTGCAAGAAGCCGTCGATGATGCGTTGGCGGGCCTCCGGGTTGGTGAAGCCCTCCTTGAGGTCGAGGATGCGGTCCATCTCCAGCCGGGACACGCCGCGCAGGCGGCTTCGCAGGCCGGCGCGGTCGACGTTTTCGACGATGCGGGCGGTGAACTTCTCGTTGAGGGTCACCAGCGAGAAGTTGGCACCCATCATGCAGGCTAGGTGCATCGCGCTCTCGCACAGGCCCAGCACCGGAATGGAGGCGATCTCGCGGCACTCGCGAATGCCAGGGTCGGCGATATTGCCGATCAGGAAGGCGTCAAAGCCCTCCTCCTGGGCCCGCTGCACGTTCTCGAGCACCTCGCCGGTCTCGAGGTACTCCAGGTAGCGGTACTGGTCGGCAACGCCGCCGATCTTGGTGATGCCGTGGATCTCGACGGTCGTGTCGGGGTCCTTGATCTTGTCGACGATCCGCCGCAGCACCGGGTGGTATTGCCCCCAGGCTTGCGTGCGGGACATGCTTTGGTACCAGAGCTTCATCCTGCCTGCCTTGCGCCCCAGGCCAGCGCGAGGGGAGTCCTGCGCCGTGCCTTGATTGCCTCCCGAGTCTAGGGCGCGTGGCTGGCGGGCCAAGCGGGGTTTGCCTAATGGTGTGTTCGCGCAACGCGAATTTCTGATGCCCGTAAGACCCGGGAGCGAGCGAGATGAGGCCTAAAGTAACCACCGCTCTGACCCCAGGGATGCTGCGGGTCGAACACGAGGCCCTGCTACGATGAAAAAGACACTTCGCCATCCGAACTTCGCCATCCGAGCTTCGCCCCTCACCCTTCGCAGACCCCCATGACGCCCTCCTCGCCCGCCGCCCCAAGCGCACGCGCTCCCCAGACCGCGGGCCCTGACACCACCGCGTTCATCTCGCAGGTGGCGCACTTCGCCCGAGAGGTCCTGGCTCCTCGCGTCGCGCAGTGGGAGCGGGAGCGGCGCCCAGGGCGCGAGCTGACCCAAGCAGCCGCCGACCTCGGCCTGTTTCGCATGGAAGTGCCCACCGAGCTCGGTGGCCTGGGCCTGCCCTTTTCTGCCAAGTGCGAGGTCGCCGAGCTTCTCGGCGGGATCGACTACGCCGTAGCCTTTTCCCTGATCAACACACTGAACGTCGCCACCCGCATCGCCCGCATGGCGTCCCCGTCGGTCAGCGCCCGCTATTTGAGCGGACTGATGTCCGGGGACCTGATCGGCTGCACTGCGCTGACCGAGCCGGGCATGGGCTCGGACTTCGCCGCCATTGAGACCCGCGCCACCCGGGTGGCCGGCGGCTGGCGCTTGGATGGCCGCAAGGCCTGGATCACCAACGCCGTCGAAGCCGACGTCGTCTTGCTGTTTGCGCAAACCGACCCCGAGCGCGGGGCGGCAGGTGTCGCCGGCTTCGTTGTCGATGCGCAGCGCCCGGGCTTTGCGCGCGAGGCGGCCTACGCCATGGCCGGCCAGCACGCGATCGGTGCTGGCGGCTTTGCGCTGGACGGCTATCTGGCCAGTGACGAGGAAATGCACCTGCCGCCGGGCCAGGCGTTCAAGGCGGCGCTGACCTCCATCAATGGCGCGCGCACCTATGTGGCGGCCATGTGCTGCGGCATGGTCGGCGAGGCGCTGCGCGTCGCCCGGGACCACGGCCTGTCACGCCAGACCTTTGGCCAGCCTTTGTTCGACCACCAGGGCTGGCGCTGGCGCCTGGCCGAAGCCTCGGCCGAGCTCACCGCCTGCCGGCTGATGGTGGCCCAGGCCGCCCGCGTCATAGAAGCTGGAGGGGACGCACAGATGCTGGCGGCGCAAACCAAGCTGCAGTCCACCCGGATGGCCGAGCGCCACCTGCCGGCCCTGGCCCAGGCCATGGGCGCCGAGGGCCTGCTGGAGCGCCACCCCTTCGGCAGGCATCTGGTGGCCGCGCGAATGGCCAGTTTCACCGACGGCTCCAACGAGATGCTGCTTGAGCGCATTGCTGCGGGGCTGAGGCAAGGGCGCTGAGGGCGCGGCGATCACGACCCCGAGACCGGCAGTTGCCATTGCGAAGAACACAGCGCACGCCCACGATGAAGGTCATGCCCATGCAATCACCCGCCAACCAAGACGACCAGCACCTGGAGACGGTGGACCTATGTGACGCAACCCTCGGCGATCTGGCTGCGGCCTTTGATGCGGGCACCTTGAGCGCCGAGGCCCTGGTGGCGCGCAGCCTGGTGCGCATAGAAGCTTTTGACCGCCAGGGCCCCTGCCTGCGGGCAGTGATCAGCCTCAACCCGCGGGCGCTGGACACCGCCCGGGCGCTCGACGAAGAGCGCGCACGCCAGGGTCCGCGTGGCCCCCTGCACGGGATCCCGGTGGTACTCAAGGACAACATCGACACAGGCGACATGCCCACCACCGCCGGCTCGGTGCTGCTGGCGGGCGCCATCCCGCCGGACGACGCCTTCATCGTGCAGCAGCTGCGCGCGGCTGGCGCCATCATCCTGGCCAAGGTGAACATGTCCGAGTTCGCCTCGGGCGGCACCTTCAGCTCCATCCTGGGCTACTCACGCAACCCGCACGATCTGGCGCGCAGCACCTCGGGCTCCTCGGGTGGCACGGCAGTGGCGGTGGCCGCAGGCTACGCCCCGATCGGCATCGGCACCGATACCGGCGGCTCGATCCGCGGGCCGGCGGCCGCACAGGGGCTGGTGGCCCTCAAGCCCACGCGCGGGCTGCTCAGTCGCGACGGCATCATCCCGCTCTCCCCCACGCTGGACACCGCTGGTCCGATGGCGCGCCATGTTGAAGACCTCGCCGCGGTGCTGGGCGTGATGACCGGCGTCGACCCAGCAGACGAGGGCACCCGCGCCAGCGAGGGGCGCTCTTGCAGCGACTACACCCGCCGGCTCGACGCCCAGGCCCTGCGCGGAGCGCGCCTGGGGGTGGCGCGAGACTTCGCAGGCGCCGACGCCGATGTCGACTGGGTCTTCCAAGCCAGTCTCGATGCACTACAACGGGCAGGTGCGCAGCTTGTCGACGTGCGCTACCCGGCCTGGTTGCTGGCCCTCAAGGACAGCCTGTTCGATGCGATCCGGTTGCCCGAGTTCGCGCCGCACCTGGCGCAGTACCTGGCAGGTCTGGGGCCGGGTTATCCAAAGTCCTTGAATGAGCTGATCGAGCGCGCGCGCTGCCTGCCCGCCGGCGCCGGCCCGAGCGGCGTGCCCAACCCGGGCCGCTGGGCCCAGTTTGAGCGCGAGGCCACCAGCGGCCCGCTGACCGACTACCGCTACGAGAGCGCCCGGGTGCATGGCCTGGGGCTGGTGCAGTCCGTTGTCACCGGGCTGATGGCCGCGCACCAGCTCGAAGCGGTGGTCTACCCCACTGCCATCCGGCGCGCAGCCCTGGTCGCCGGCCACAGCGCCGACCCGACCGGGCCGGCGCCAGGCTCGGCGGCCAATATCGCCAACCTCAGCGGCCTGCCCGACCTGGTGGTGCCAGCCGGCCTGACCGGCGACCGCCTGCCGGTCTGCCTGTCTTTTCTGGGGCCGGCCTTCAGCGAGGCGCGGCTGCTGTCTCTGGGCTACGCCTTCGAGCAGGCCACCCGCGCACGCAGGCAGCCAGTGCACGCCCCCGCCTTGCCTGGGGACGCCATCAGCCGGCCAAGGGCCCGATCGAGCTCGGAAGCAACTCGGAAATAGCCGACCGCATCCACTGGTGCCCGGGGTCGCGGTGCATGCGCTCGTGCCAGAGAAGCTTCACGTTGAGCTTCTTGGCTCGAAAAGGCAGGGGCACGGTACGGATGTTCTGCAGGTCGTGCAAGGCGAAGCGGGCGAAATTGGGCGCTGTCATCAAGTAATCCGAATTACGCAAGATCAGCGGCCCGGCAAAGAAGTGCGGCAGGTACAAGGCCACCTTACGCTTCTTGCGGACCCGGGCCAGCGCCTGCTCCACCAGCCCGGGGCCACGCCCTGGGGGCTCCACCACGATATGCGACGCCGCCATGTATTGGGCCAGGGTGATCTTGTCTCGGATATGCGGGTGGTCGGCGCGCAGCATGACCACATACGGGTCCTGAAACAGGGAAACCTGCCGAAACCCTCCCATGAGCGAGGGCAGGTGCCCAATGGCGAAGTCGGCCTCCCCGGCGGCAAGCACATCCCGGTAGGCGTCGATGCCCACATGCAGCACGCGCAGGCTGACCTGCGGTGCCACCCGGGCGAGGTGGGCGGCGATGATGGGCAAATAGATCAATTGCCCGATGTCGGACAGCAAGATGGCAAACGAGCGCTGGGTGGTCGCCGGATCGAAGGGAGAGGTGCCCGCCAGAGAACCCACCAGGGCGGACAGGGCTTTTTCCAGGGGCTCGACCATCGATTGCGCAGCGGGTGTGGGCACCATGCCCGCACCGGTGCGGACGAACAGCGGGTCATTGCATAGCTCGCGCAGCCGCTTGAGGGAGTGGCTCACGGACGACTGGGTGAGCCCGAGCTCGCGCCCGGCCGCCGTTACGTTGCGGTGCTTGGCCACTGCGAGCATGACCCGCACCAGGTTCAGATCGAATGCCGTGTTTATCATGAACAGCAGCCATATCGCGTATGGCGAAAATTCATTGGACACATCATAGCGGCGCCCGATAGCATGTCCGAGGTCAACCCCTTGAAGTAACCACGTTTGCCAACGCCCGAGCCCATGCACGGCAACTCTCGCACAGAGTTCGCGCGCTACCTGCCCTTACCGACGCCCTGGCCATCGCCAGGGGTTCAGTCTTGCGCCTGCCTTGGGCGATCACCTGGTAAGGTGAGCTAAGTGACAACGCCACCCGCCCTGCTTGAATTCCGCGGCTACCGCCTCGGGTTCCGGATCGACGGGCAGGTGTGCGAGCTGATCGACGACCTGACTTTCTCCATCCGTGCGGGCAGCGTGCTGGGGGTGGTGGGCGAATCGGGCTGCGGCAAGAGCATGACGGCACTGTCGGTGCTGCGTCTGCTGCCACAGGCGGCCACTGTCATGGGCGGTGAAATCCTGTTCGGGGGCCGCGACCTGCTTGCACAGTCCGAATCCGAGATGGAGCGGATTCGCGGCAGAGACATCTCCATGGTGTTCCAGGAACCCATGACCTCCCTCAACCCGGTCCACTCCGTGGGGCGTCAGATCGGCGAGGTGCTGCGAATCCATCGCCCCGGCATGGGCTCGGAGGAGCGCCGCGCCGCCACCATCGACCTGCTGCGCCAAGTGGGCATTGCCAACCCAGAGCAACGCCATGACCAGTTTCCGCACCAGCTTTCCGGGGGCATGCGCCAGCGGATCATGATCGCGATCGCAGTCGCCTGCCGGCCCCAACTGCTGATGGCCGACGAGCCCACCACCGCGCTGGACGCCACCATTCAGGCCCAGGTTCTGGCACTGATGCAGGACATCAAGGAGCAGACCGAAGGCTCCATCATGCTGATCACCCACAACCTCGGCGTGGTGGCCGAAACCTGCGACGAGGTGGTCATCATGTACGCCGGGCGGGTGGTAGAAAGCGGCAGCGCCGAGGACATCTTCGACCGGCCACAGCACCCCTACACCCAGGGCCTCCTCGCGTCGCTTCCCTCCCTGGCTGGCAGCTCGGGAGACCTGCATTCGATTCCTGGTTCGGTACCCTCGATCGGTAATTTCGGGCCGGGCTGCCGGTTTGCGCCCCGCTGCGCGCAGGCGCGCGACGTCTGCACCCGCGACGTTCCTCGCCTCACGTCCATCGGAACCGGCCACCAAGTCGCGTGCTGGGCGGTCGGCCAGGAGATGACGCCGTGACCGCGCTGCTCGAGATTCGGGGCCTGACCAAGCACTTCGGGCTGAAGAAGTCGCTGTTCCAGCGGGAGCGGCAGTATGTCCACGCGCTCGACGACATCGACCTTGACCTGGTGCAGGGCGAGACGCTCAGCGTCGTCGGCGAATCAGGCTCGGGCAAGTCCACGCTGGGACGCACCATCGTCCGGCTTGAGCAGCCCACGGCAGGAACCATCCGCTTCGAGGGGCAAGACATCGGGGGCGCACAGGGCGCGCAAGACCGGCACCTGCGGCAAAGCATCCAGATGATTTTCCAGGACCCCTACGCCTCGCTTAACCCGCGCCTGAGCGTGGGTCACGCGCTGGCCGAGCCGATGCGGGTCCATGGCAAGGTGGCCGACGCTGCGGCCGCCCGGGCAGCGGTGGGCCAGTTGCTCGAGCGGGTGGGCCTGCAGCCCGACATGGCCAATTCCTACCCCTTTGCCTTCTCCGGCGGCCAGCGCCAGCGCATCGGCATCGCCCGTGCGCTCTCCCTGGGCCCGAAGGTCTTGATCTGCGACGAGGCCGTGTCAGCGCTAGACGTCTCGGTTCAATCGCAAATCCTCAACCTTTTCAGCCACCTCAAGCGGGAGCTGGGCCTCACCTACCTGTTCATCACCCATGACCTGGGCGTGGTGCGCCACATCTCCGACCGGGTGATGGTGATGTACCTGGGCCAGGTGGTGGAGCTGGCGCCCCGCGACGCCTTCTTCAAGCGGCGCCTGCACCCCTACACCCGGGCGCTGATCTCGGCCGCGCCCCAGCCCACCACCGGGCGCCGGGAGCCCCGCATCCTGCTGCAGGGCGAGATCCCCAACGCCCTGAATCCGCCCAGTGGCTGCCGTTTCCACACCCGATGCCCACAGGCAACGGCGGTATGCAAAGCGGTCGAGCCAGTGCTCCAGGAAGTTGAACCTGGGCACCAGGTTCGCTGCCACCTGTTCACGGCACCCGCCTGAAGGCCGAGCCCATGCTGCAGTACATCGTACAAAGGATCTTCAAGGGGGCGCTGACCTTCCTGGCCGCGATCACCGTCACCTTTCTGATCGTGCGGCTGATGCCGGGCGACCCGACCACCGCCTTCATCAGCGACTCAATGTCGCCGCAGGACGTCGCCTACCTCAACACCCTGCTAGGGCTGGACAAGTCCCTGCTGGAGCAGTACTGGCTATTCCTGCGCAACCTCGCGCACCTGGAGCTCGGGCAATCTTTCTTTCTGAAGGAGCCAGTCGGCGACATCATCCTGCCTTGCCTGGGCTGGACCTTGCTGCTGGTGGGGACCTCCTTGGCCATCACCCTGATGATCGGCATCCCCTTGGGGGTCTACACCGCGCGGCACAAGGGCAATTGGATCGACCAGTCGGTGAGCACGCTCATCGTTCTGGGTATTTCCATATTCATTCCGCTGATCGCCTTCATCCTGGTCTATGTCTTCAGCCTCGAACTGGACCTGACGCCGGTCGGCGGCGCGGTCACGCCTGGCATCGACGATGACGAACGCCTGCTAGACATCGCGTATCACATGATTCTGCCGACCATCACCCTGGTGATTGTCAATCTGGCACAGATCGTCCTCTACACCCGCAGCAGCATGCTGGACGTTCTCAAGGAGGACTACATCCGCACAGCGCGAGCCAAGGGCGTCGGTGACCGGGCGGTGATCTGGGGCCATGCCTTGCGCAACGCGATGATCCCCACAGTCACGGTGACCGGGCTCATGCTCGGCAAGATGGTGGCAGGCGCCGTGCTCACCGAAACCGTCTTTTCATGGCCAGGCGTCGGCTCGATGATTTACGAGGCGGTCCAAAAGCAGGACTTCCCCCTGCTGCAGGGCGCCTTCATCGTGCTGGCGTTCAGCGTCATCGCGATGACGCTGGTGACCGACCTCGTCGTTGCCTGGCTCGATCCGCGTATCAAGCTCAGCGGAGGGGTTGCCAAATGAGGAAGGAACGCAGCTTTGCCCAGGCCATGGCCAGTCACCGCCTCGGGATGATCGGACTTGTCGGCATCACCCTGGTCATGCTGGTGGGCATCCTGGGCCCGATGCTTGTGCCCTACCCCTCGGGTTACAACGACGCAATGCCGCTGGCGCCGCCGTCAGCGGCGCACTGGCTAGGCACCGACTCGCTCGGCCTGGAACTGTTCGACCAGATCGTCTGGGGGGCCCGTACCTCTCTCTTTATTTCGGTGACTGCGGTCATCGTGGCAAGCTCCATCGGGTTGCCGCTCGGCTTGATATCTGGCTACTTCGGTGGCCGCGCCGGCGCGCTGATCGACAGCGTGATCGAGATCGCAATGACCATCCCCACCCTGCCGCTGATGATCCTGATCTCAGCCATCGTCGGGCCCAGCACCACGACGGTGGCGATCGTCATCGGAATTTTTTCCTGGCCGACCTTGGCGCGGATCGTACGCAATTCGACGCTCAAACTGGCCAGCCTTCCCTATATTGAGGCCGCCGTCGTTCTGGGCATTCCCCGCCGGACGATCATGTTCAAGCACATCCTGATTAACGCTGCCGGGCCCGCCCTGGTCGACCTGACCATCGTGATGGCCACCGCCGTCCTGACCGAGGCGGGGCTGAGCTACCTCGGTCTTGGCGACCCCAATGCATGGTCCTGGGGCGGCATCCTCCAGACGGCCTTCAAAGGCGGACAGCAGTTCAATGCCTGGTGGCTGATCGTTTGCCCCTCGCTGGCGATCATGTTCTTTGTCGTTTCCTTCAACCTCCTGGGGCTGGGCATCAACGAGACGCTCAATCCCAAGAGAGACTGAAAACCCGCGCCCCGTGCGCACCCTCACCGAAAGGAGATCTCCGATGACGAACAGACGATCATTCATGGAAATGGGCATGGCCTTGACCGCCGCCGCGGCAGCAGGGCCGGCGCTCGCCCAGTCAAGGCGCGGCGTGGTGCTCAATATCGGCTTGCTGGGCGACATCCAGACGCTCAACTTCTGGTCCAGCAACGATGTGAATTCAGCGGTACTGCAAGAGTCCGTCATGCCCCGCTTCGGCTACATGGACGCCAACGGCAACGTCAAGTCGACCCTGATCCGCAACGTGGAGGTCAAGGACAAGGCCACCACCTTCATCGTTTCACTCACACCCGACATCAAGTGGCACGATGGGGTCCCGTTTACCGCCGACGATGTGATCTTCACCAGCGAATATCTGGTCAAACACAAGCTGTTCCAGAACACGCGGTTTAGCAACGTCGCCTCCGTACGCAAGATTGACAACTTGACCGTTGAGTTCAAGCTCAAGGCGGCCCAGGTCGGCTTCATGGACGTGATGATGTTCTGGGTCGCGCCGATGCCCAAGCATCGCTGGGAAAAGGTGACAGCGCCGATGACGCTCAACGACGACGCGGGCGGCGTGACCGGGTTGGGCCCCTTCAAGCTCACCGACTGGAAAAAAGGCCAGTACTACATCGTCGAGCGCAACCCTGACTGGCCGGCGGCGCTCGGGCGCCCCGCCATCGACCGCATCGTCTACCGGGTCTACAAGGACGACAACTCCCTGGTGCTGGCACTGCGAACCGGCGAAATCGACACCACCAGCCGCCAGTTCCTGCCTTCGATGGCCGCCCAGTTCCGCAACAACCCGAGGTACCGCATCTTCGAGCCGGCCTCTCCCGGCTATTCCTACATCGGCTTCAACGGCAAGAAAAGCGAGTTTGCCGCCGACGTCGCGGTGCGCAAGGCCATTGCGCACTGCATTGACCGGCCCAAGATCGTCCGCCTTGCGCTCGAAGGCGCTGGCGTTCCGATGAACGGTGCCGTGTCGCCGATCTACAAGGACTTCGTCAAGTCCAAGATTGAGTACCCGGCTTTCAACATCGAGGCGGCCAAGAAGGTCCTGAAGGACGCCGGCTACGCCGACACAGACGGAGACGGTATTGTCGAGAAGAACGGCAAGAAGCTGTCGTTGAAGATGATGTACGAGGGCTCACGCACCGACTACGACAAGTCGGTGCGCATCATCCGCGAGGACGCGCGCCAGGCCGGGATTGAACTGCTTCTGGAGCCCATCGATCGGCAGGTCTACATGGACCGCCAATCCAAGACGAAGGAGTATGAAATGCTCTTCGTCCAGTGGGGCGCCATCGTCGTGGTCTACGACTCGTTCTACAACCTCTATGGCAAGGAGGCCTTCCTCAACTATTCCGGCTTCTTCGACCCGGACCTCGAGAAGTGGGCGCTCGACGCCAAGGAGTCGGCCACCATCGCCGAAAGCATCAAGCCCATGGACGAGGCGCAGAAGGTGGTGGTCAACCAGATCCCGACCCTCTCGGTCTGGGTGCCCAATCTGACTTTCGTGGCCAATACCAAGTTCGACGGCTACCTGCCCAACCCCTCTTCCAACAATGGGGCGATCAGCATGATCTCCCTGCTCAATCTCAAGCTTCGCGACGCCAGATAAAGGACAACAAATCATGGGAATCAAGACAGGCTACAAGGGCTACAAGGCCTATGACTACCTCACCCCAGGTGAGGACTACATGGAGTTCGAGCTGACCTCCAAGGACCGGATTCCGGAGTGGCTGGTTCCGCTCACGCCCGAGCAGGAAAAGCGGATGCTTCGCTTGGCCGAGGAGAAGCTGATTGTCTCGATGCACGAGCACCCGGTCTACAACCCCAAGGACCTGAACCAGTACGGCATGCAGCGTCACCGCGGGCGCTCCTTCTGCGCTTACGAGGGGCTGGCCGAGTCCTACCTGGATGTCACCTTTGACAACCTGATGAACGGCTCCTGCTGCATCACCTCGCACAACGGCTGGAAGTGGACCGACATCGTCCACGACCTGGGCATGCGACTGTGTGACGTGGCCCATCAGGACTTTCTGGTCCATGTGCGCACCGCCGACGAGATCGAGCAGGTGCGTGCCCAGGGCAAGATCGCCTGGGTGGCCTGTATCGAGGGCGCCATGCCGATCGAGAACGAGCTCGATCGCATTGACATCATGTACGGCTTGGGCGTGCGCCTGCTGGGCCTGACCTATTCCGAGTCCAACGCGCTGGGCAGCGGCCTCAAGGAAGACCGCGACTCCGGCTTGACTGCGTTTGGCAAGCGGGCGGTCCAGCGCATGAACAAGGTGGGCATGCTGATCGACGTCTCCCACGGCAGCACGCTCACTGCGATCGACGCGGCCGAGACCTCGTCGGTACCGATTTGCATGTCGCACACCGGCGCGCGCAAGCTATGGAACTCCAAGCGCCTGGCCACCGATGAGGCGATCAAGGCGGTAGCCGCCACCGGCGGCGTGGTGGGGATTGAGGCCGCGCCCCACACCACCATCACCTACAACCGGCGCACCCATGACATCGACTCGGTGATGGAGCACTTCGAGTATGTGGTCAACCTGATCGGCATCGACCATGTCTGCTTCGGCACCGACACCAACTGGGGCGACCACGTCGGCCTGCACAAGAAGTTCGCCAAGTTCCTCTCGAACAGCGAAACCCGCAACACCGAGGAGTTTCCCCGCGTCGAATACGTCAAGGGTGTGGAAAACCCGCGCGAAAGCTCCAAGAACATCCTGCGCTGGCTGGTCGCTCACGGCTACAGCGACGAGGACATCGGCAAGGTCCTCGGCGGCAACGTCATGCGTGTGCTGCGGGCGGTCTGGAAGTAAGCCCTGATCAGGGGCTCATCTCGCGCCAAATCACCGATACCGCGCTCTCCAAAAGCGACCAGAGCGCTGAGCGAGCGCCAGCAGCCAACACCAGGTCGCCGCGTGCGACCTGGGCCCAAGCCTCTGGCAAGGGTTCTTCAAGCGCCAGCGTAACGCGGTAGACTGACCGTTCGGGGATCCATTCGCCCTTGGACTCGCGCACCAGAACATGCCCCCCAGAAGGCGCGGCAAGCATTGCGTCGGGAAGCGTCTGAGCGCGGTCAGTGTCAACCATATCAACCCGGGCGGAAAGGGAGCGGCCCAGTGAGGGCGCATAGAAATGCGCCCTCGCGCCTACGGAAATTCGGCGCACCTGATCCTCCTCCATCCATGTCTCCACCCGCCAGGGACCGGGGCCAACCAGATAGCCGAGCCGCTCGCGCGCGCCCACCCACTGCCCCTTGGCCAGATCGGGATCCAACAGAAAGAGGCGGCCATCAAACGGCGCCCGGGGTTGCAACTGCGCCAGTGCTTGGCGGCTGCGGTTGTACTCGGCCAGCGCTGCCTCCCCCTGGGCCCGGGCAGTGGCGAGCGGCCGACTTTCGGCCTGTGGAATGGAGGACGAGACGGCTTCCCAATGCACACGAGCCCAGCGCGCCTGCTGCAGGTCGGCCTGCATTCGGATTTCGGGAGCCGACAAGCGCATCAACACGGCGCCACGGGCCACCGCCTGCCCATCGGCCACTGTCAATGCCTCCACATAGGCGCCCACCGGGGCATGCACCGCCCACACCTCGGCGGGCTTGAGCTGAGCGCTGACCCATACCCAAGAGGGTAGTGGCAGTGCCGCCACCGTGATCAGAGTCAATACGACCAGCGCGCTGATCCGCGCTCTCCGCTGATCGCCGATATCAGCGCGCCGCTCCCACCAGACTGCGAGCTCGCGACGAACCGGATACCAGATGAACCAGTAGATTTCGACCAGGAACAGCAGGACACCGAGCAGCTTAGTAAACAGGTGATAGACGAGCAATGCGATGCCCAGGAACAGCACCAGCCGGTATATCCAGACGGACCAGGCGAATGCGATCAGTGCCCAGCGTTTCCCGGCGGCAAATCGCTCGGGTGGCTCGTCGGCAAGACCAAACAGCCACTGTCGCATCTTCCAGCGCGCCAGCGCGAAGCTGCGCGCATGCAGGTTCGGGAAGTCCAGCCAGTCACACAGGATGAAGTAGCCATCAAACCGCATGAAGGGGTTGGCGTTGAGCGCCAGCGTCATGACCCAGCTGGTGGTAGCCAGGAAGAACAGAGCCGAGCGCAGGCCCGAGTCCGGAACCAGGGCCCAGGCCAGAAGTGCCCACGCCGCGATGATCCCCTCGGTGGCGATACCCGCGCCCGAAACCTGCAGCCGTTGCCGGCGACCGGTGATGCGCCAGGCTTCGTTGACATCGGTGTAGGCCATTGGCGTCATGACCAGGAATGCCACTCCCATAGCTGGTACCCGTCCGCCTTGGCGCTTGAGGGCGAAGGCATGCCCCAGCTCGTGCAGCCACTTCACCGCCGACAATGCCAGCGCATAGACCACCATCCCTTCAAGACTGAAGCTGTCGAACAGGTAGGTTCGCAGGGTCTCCCACTGCCGCGCAACGAGCGCCAGTCCGAGCGCAGCCGCAGCAAGGCTCAGACCCACGAACCGCCGGCTGAAGAAAACGTTTGCCACTGGAAGCCAGCGCCTCAGCCAAGCGTCCGGCCGCCACAACGGAATACGGAAGAAAAGGTAATGGTGAATCAACCAGGTCCACCAACTGCTGCGCGACGCCTGGCGCCTTTCCACCAGCCGCGCAAGCGCCTCCTCCCCCTCTGGCCGCAGCAGCTGCTGTTCGGTGAGAAAGGCGAGTACCCGCTTGACGTCATCCTCACCTGCCTCCAAGGGAGTGTCACAAGCGATGGCCGCCAGAATGGAACCGGTATCACCATACCCCCAGCGAGACAGGATCTCGAAGCTGAGCCAGTCAATGCGGAAGAAAAGCTGACGCGCCGCGTCATGCAACACCCAGGTAGGTTCGCCGTCGGCATGCGACGGTCCGGGCTGAATGTCGAGCTCGTCCCGCAAGGCGGGCCATCGGGGCGCTGGTCTTGAATTCACCGCCGCAGAAGACTGGACCGCCTGCTGTGAAGCGCGAGGGGTCTGTGTGGCTGGCGCGATCCGTACGCTCATCGGGTCACAAGCCGAGGGTGGTACGCACAACAGACAGCGGCCGTCGGGCGAGCCAATAGGCCATCACCGACCAGGGCCCGGAGAGTTTGGCGGTGCCTTTGAGCCCAACCCGCTGGGTAATGGCAGCGTCGAGCGTGGCGCGAACTCGGTAGGCCATGCTGCCGTCAGGCCGCGCCTGGGCCTCGTGCGCGACGAAGCGGATTCTCGCGCGGACCGGTGCGAGGGGATCGGCCTGCAGGTACAGCACCACCGGGTCGCCGGGTGCGAGCTGGATCGCGTCGCCTACCGGCAGCCAGGCTTCAACCTCCACATCATCGCTGGCCGCAACTCTCAGCACCCGCTCTCCCACAGGCACCGGTTTTCCAACCCAGGCGCTGGGGTCGTCGACCAGCACCACGCCAGTCACGGGGCTCAGCACCACCGACCGCTGGTTTTGCTTTTGCAGGTATTCGTATTCGGCCTTGCGCTCCTCGACTTGGCCCGCCAGCGACGCAAGTTCGGACTTGAACTTGGAGTCAGCCAGGGCCAGCTGGCTGGTCTGTCGAAATTGTGCCTGCGCCGACACGAAGGCTTGCCTAGCCACCTCCAGGCGACTCGCAACCAAGGTCTGGTCGAACTCGAACAGGGGCTGGCCAGCCTTCACCAGCGCGTTGGGACGGACGTGGAATTTCTCGATCACGCCCTCCATGGGGGCTCGAACCACCACCGGGTTAGCTGGCACCAACTCGCCAGGAGCCAACACCGACAGGCGCACCGGGAACAGCAGGAACACCACCAGCGCCAGGGTCAGGTAGTACCGCTTGCGCTTCCACCACGCCGGCTTAGGACCAGTGCTGGGCGCGCCCTGCGGATGAAGCCAGTCGCGCAAGCGCCAGGTTGGCCGACTCGCTCGTATCGCGCCCAATGCATGTCCCCATTGATCGACCCAGTCTCCCAGTAGTCTCTGCTCCAGGTCGGACCAGGCAGTATCCCGGGCAAACACCACATGTCCGCGCCCCTGGGGAAGCGCAAAGGCGCAGGCGAAGGCGGGCAGCCATTCGCGCCACTCGGCCTGGAGGTATGGGTCGAGGTGGGCGGCGTCCACAGACATGGGCTTGTCCAGGGGTAGCCGAAGCCGAAGCGGCAAATCACGCAGCCATTGAACATAGGGCGCCTGGGGATCAGCCTGTGCCACACCAGAAACTACGGGGGTCTTACGCAGAGGATCCCACAGTACCGCCTGGCGGTAAGGGAAGAGCCCGTGCGTCGCGTTGAGCAGCAGGAAGTCGAGCGCGTCAACCGTGGTCGCCTCCCGGGCACGTCGACCCAGCTCCAGCAGGCGCAGGGCCGAGCCAGCCAGTGCGGCGTGGGTGGCTGCACCTGTGCCCGGCTCCGCGGAATCGGACGCCGCAGGCGAAGACATGGGCTCAGCCATTCATCCAACCCTCTAGGGACGATAGGGCAGTTGCCGCCCGGGCAGCCTTGAACTTGTCGGCGAGACCGGCACGTCCAGCGTTGGTGGCGCTGGCCGCGTCGGGCTGGACCGCCAGCTCAAAGCGGCAACAGGCCTGGACGCCGTCACCGTCACACGCCACCAAATCCAGCAAGAGAGAACCGCGCTGACCCAGAGGCGGTGCCGCTCGCAACTGGCCGGTGGCGCCATCCCAATTCAACCACTCGGGCAATGCCTCGCCTTGGGCGGAGCCCAGCGAGAGTTCCACGCTCGCCTTGGCATCGGCGTGGGCGAAAGCGTCAGGACGCACCTGTAGTTGCAAGACTTCCCCGGCACGGACCTGGACATCGCCCTGGCCGCGCAGCACGACCAGACCCTGACCCTCGCTGCGGGCGACGACCACGCTGAAGCCTCCGCGGGTGAGCTCCCAAGAGGCGAGAGCCTGCACCGCGTCATCTGGAGCCTCGGACCGTACATCACTGATTGCTCCCTTGGGCTCCTCGGTCGCAGCCTCCTCGGGCTCCGCAGCATCGGCGTCGAGGCGCCAAGCCTCGCCCAGATAGGTCCAATCGACACCGTCACCCCCACGGGTAAAGAGAAGGGACCGAGTGCGGGCGATATCGTCCAGGCCACACCGTGTCCAGCTCCGGTCAGGTCGCAGGCCAGGGACGTCCTCACCGGGAGGCTCGCCACGCAGGCGGGCCAGGGTCAGCATGGACTCCAGCGGCGTACCCAGGCGGCGCTGCAACTCGTCATCCAGCAACCAGTCTCTTATCCAGATCAACGGGTGCGCACCGCTCAGCGCCTCGCGGCCTTGGCGCATCCGGTCCGCTGGGTCGGCTGGTATCGCAGGCAATTGGGCGCGCAGCGAGATGTACCCGGCAAAGCCGGGATCGACCACGACACCGTCGGCAACCCCATCATCATCACCACGGCCCCCGTCACGCACATACAGCGAAACCAGATCAATCAAGCCGTCCTGGTTGGTGTCGGCAAACAGTGCACCGGTCCCGGTGACCGGATCCCAGTCAAACAGACTGACCGCGCCCGTCGTGGGACTGACCTTATAGAAACGGTTGTAGCGGCCCTCGGGCAGATGAATGTCAATCCGTTGGATCTGCCCCAGATAGAGCTGCATGACCTCATGGGACAGCGCATCGACCACTGCGGCATCGACCGCGCCGCCACCCACTACCTGCGGGAAATAGCGAAAGCCCAGAACGTCGGTCGCGTCCAGCAGCGCCTCCCCCTGATCCGTGACCTGAACGGCTAGCTCTCGTTGAGCGCTCGTGACCGAAGTCGCCGTGACTTGATCGAGTTGAACCACCACCTGGAGGCTCCCGCCTGGATTAAAGGCCGGGTCTGCGACAAGAGCCGCGATGGCACCAGAGTCCTGCACCGCGGCGTCGATGGCGACGTACTGCGCATCCCCCATCGCCAGGCTTACCACATCGCGCTGGTCAGAATCAGCAATACCGTCAGCGTTACGGTCGCCAGCAGCCGCTTCAACCGCAAAGGGAATGCCGTCGCCGTCGATATCGGTGGAGGCGCCGGTGTTTTGTGGCGCCACGATAGTCACCGCCAGCGCTGGACTCTCTGCCGACAGGTTGCCTGCCGTGTCCTGGTAGCGGAACTGCAACTGCCAGGCACCTGGCGGCAATTCAGACAACGGCATCAGCGTGCGTGTGGCTGCGTGATAGAGGCTGGGAACGATACGACCGTCAACGATCAGCACCGCGCGGGATGCCGGCGCAGGAGGCTCGCCCACTTCAAGATTAATCAACCCGGCCGGGCTGGGGTTCGGGCCGACAAGCGCCGGCGCGCTCGTAGGCGCACTGATCGGGTCGACCATCAGCTGCACACCCTGCACCAAACGGCTGCCGACTGACTGGCCTGCCCGGGTGAGTTGCAGTTCGATGCGCTGCGCGGCGCCGCTCGGCAGCGTAACGCCGGCCCAGGTCAACCGGGTACCCGTGACATAGTGTGTCAGGTCTACCCAGTCACCGCTGCCAGGGAGCGCAGTGCTGACGGAACCCACCCGTCCCCATAGCGCCATGTTCCCCGCCAGGGTGGCTGAGAGGGTTGCACTCACGGTCTGCAGCGACTGGTTGGTGATGAAGTCGGAGGCCGACAGACCGGAGTCGGCCGACATGGCAAGGCCGCCCAGCTGCGGCACCCGCTGGACCTCGGCGTCCACGAGGGCTTGCAGTACGCCCTGGGTCACCAGGTCGGAACCATCATCAGCGGTGGCGGCAATTGCGGCGAGCACGCGCCCCATCACCGCTCCATCCAGACCTTGAACATTCAGGCCGAGCAGGGCCAAGTCCGCAGCAGCGAGTGCGGTAGCGCCGGAGGCGGCCTGCATGACTCGCTGCACCGCAGCGGCCAGGGCCTCGATTTCAGCGACCTGGTCCACCGCATCAGGCGCAAGGTTGCCAACTACGTCATTGAGCAGTGCCAGCCCGCTGGCACCCAGGCCAGCAGCGGCGATGGCACCGATCGCGGCGTAGGTTGCGCCCGTCGGTTGGACATCGGGAGTTGCGTCGCTCACTCGGCCGTTGGCCTCAGCCAGGATCTGGCGGTACGCGTCGACCACTGCCTGCAGCGCCGCCTGCGCCGCGGGCACGTCGGCGGTACTCGTGGGGGTGACCACGCTCACGGACGAGGTGGCCAGTGCGCTGTTGATCGCCGCCACGCTGGCCTGGGTGACGCCCGTCACACCGGCGAAGGCATAGTCGGCCGCCTGCGGCACGCTGCCGCCGTTAGCAATGGACCAGGCGGTGACTACCTGCAGGCCGGCGTCCTGTTGCGCCTGCTTTATCTGCGCGCGCAGTTCAGCCAGGGTGTCGATATCGGCAGGCGTGACGCTAACCGAGGCCAGGCGCGCGGCCAGAGCCGGCAGCTGGCCAGCCTGCACGCCGCTGATACCCAAAAGCTGCAGGTCACTCACGGTGAGCGCAGAGGCAGGCGACTGGTCGGAGGCAAGGGCCAGGAGTTTGGCCACCGCTTGTGCGAGGGCCTCGATCTCAGCGACAGTGTCGATCGCCTGCGGCGGCAGGTCAGCGATGACCGAATTGAGCAGCGCCAGGCCCTCGGTGCCCAGGGCGGCGGCCTGCGTGGCGCCGATGCGGGCGTAGTCGGCGGCGACCGGGTTGCTGCCCGGTGTCGCGTCGGCCGATAGACCATTGGCCTCAGCCAGGATGCGGTGGTAGCTTTCGACCACGGCCTGGGCCTTGGCCACGGTGTCCA
>JACCDP010790681.1_pt1 | contig 22120 bp, 15 predicted proteins | sample 7445841 | NCBI WGS metagenome assembly JACCDP01 (sample SAMN15323441, study PRJNA562643) | freshwater metagenome | isolation source: river surface water | place: USA:Blue River Watershed | collected 2017-08-17
ACCGTTAGTCGACATTGTAAACAAACACGACCAAAAAATATATAATGTTAGAAACAGACAAACATAACGAACGAATAGCAAAATTGACTTTTGCTTCTGTTTTCCCTCATTACATTACAAAAATTGAGAGAAATGGCAGAACAAAGGACGAGCTATACGTGGTTATTGAATGGTTAACAGGATTTGACAACAGTCAACTTCAACAACTCATTGACGAAAAAGTGACTTTTGAAATTTTTTTTGAAAGAGCAACACTAAACCCGAATGCTCAAAAAATAACAGGATTAATTTGTGGTTACCGAATCGAAGAAATTCAAAATCAATTAACAAAAAAAGTAAGATATTTGGACAAAATAATTGACGAATTAGCAAGAGGTAAAAAAGTAGAAAAAATTTTAAGAAAATAATAAAAAAACAAAAAAATGGCAAAACAAATATTTATCAATTTAGCAGTAGCAGACCTTCAAAAATCTATGGATTTTTATACTGCAATAGGATTTTCAAATAATCCACAATTTTCAGACGATACTGCAAAATGTATGGTTTGGAGTGAAAACATATTTGTGATGCTACTTAACCACGAAAAATTTTCAACTTTTACAACAAAACAAATTGCTGATACAAAATCTAACATTGCAGGACTTTTCTCATTATCGTTAGAAAGTATCGATGAAGTGAATAATTTGATGACAAAAGGGCTTAAAGCAGGTGGAATTGAACCCAATGAAATGAGAGATTATGGATTTATGCAACAAAGAACTTTAGAAGATTTTGACGGACACACTTGGGAATTGTTTTTTATAGATGTAAGTAAATTCCCAACTGAATAAAATCCATGTACGGCTAACATCGGTTTGGCAATATGGCAGGATTCCTACTTCTATGAAACATTTGTGCAAGTAGGAACGAAAAAAGAAAGAATATAATCTCAATGAATTCAACTGTTTAGAGATGTTGTATATAGCTTAAACTACTATTTCACTTGCTGCAGTATTCGGAATTATTCAACTGTTTCGCATCAGAAATAGAGCGGCATTTTTGATCACTCTATCTCAAATTATATCCATTGCGATATCTATATTGACAGGTCCACCTGTAGAAAAATACGGATTTTATCTTTTTGATACGTTGATTCTAGTTGCTACTATTTACATCATCAGTCAAGGCATTATGTTAAGATTAAAAATTCAACTTCTTTTAATTTCCGTTCCGGTTTTTCTTAGCATGTCGTTTAAATTATTCCAATGGCCATATAGCTATAAATGGAGCATTCTTATGTTTATTCCAGTATTAACATAAATTACGGTTTTGTTTCAGAGAAAAGAAATGAAACATGAGTTGGGAATAGTTACCATTATCACTACTGAAGCGGCAATTGAACTGCTGTCTGTTTGTGCAAATTGGTTTAACTTGTAAAATGATAAAACAGTTTATTATTTCGTACTCTAGTCTATCGACTTTTATTAAAAATTAAAATTAACCATTAAAACAAATAATTTTAACCCTTTTAGAATACAAGATATGTCCTAATCGACCTATTAAATGCAAAGAAATTCGTATCTTTACACCCCTTAAATCAGCAGAATGGCGAAGATCAAAAAACAAGATGCATTGGATTATCATTCCTCGGGAAAACCGGGGAAAATTGAAGTGGTTCCAACCAAACCCTATGCCTCACAACGCGATTTATCTTTGGCTTATTCGCCAGGAGTAGCAGAACCCTGCTTGAAAATTGCCGACAATAAAGAAGACGTTTACAAATATACCAGCAAAGGAAACTTGGTAGCAGTTATTTCCAACGGTACAGCTGTACTGGGATTGGGTGATATCGGTCCAGAAGCTTCAAAGCCCGTAATGGAAGGAAAAGGATTGTTATTTAAAATATTTGCTGATATCGATGTCTTCGATATTGAAATCGACGCAAAAGACCCAGAACTTTTCATTCAAACGGTTAAGGCTATTGCGCCAACATTCGGAGGGATAAATTTAGAAGATATTAAAGCACCGGAGGCTTTCGAGATAGAACGCCGGTTGAAGGAAGAATTGGATATTCCCATCATGCACGATGATCAACACGGTACTGCTATCATTTCTTCTGCCGCTTTACTGAATGCCTTAGAGCTTGCAAAAAAGAAAATCGATAAAGTAAAAATTGTAGTTTCTGGAGCCGGCGCTTCTGCATTATCATGCGCTAAATTGTACCATTCGTTGGGAGCAAAATTGGAGAACATTTTCATGTTCGATTCTAAGGGATTGCTCACAAAAGACAGAAAAGACCTCGATCCAATGAAGCAGTTTTTTGCGGTGCATACCCGTTGGGTTTCGTTTGCAGATGCTTTCAAAAAAGTCGATGTTTTTCTTGGTTTGTCTCGCGCTGGACTCGTAAACAAAGAAATGATTGCCGCAATGGCAAAAGATCCGATAGTTTTTGCATTGGCAAATCCCGAACCTGAAATCTCTTACAAAGAGGCCACATCTGTACGGAAGGATATTATTATGGCTACCGGTCGTTCGGATCATCCTAATCAAGTGAACAACGTGTTAGGGTTCCCTTTTATATTTAGAGGAGCGTTAGACGTACGTGCCACCACCATCAACGAGGAAATGAAGTTGGCTGCCGTTAAAGCTATAGCCTCACTTGCTAAAGAAACCATTCCGGAGGAAGTTATCGAAGCTTACGGAGAGAAAAATATATCTTTCGGCCGCGAGCAAATCATTCCAAAACCTTTAGATCCGCGGTTAATTTATTATGTCGCACCGGCAGTAGCTAAAGCCGCTATAGATTCTGGTGTCGCCAAAAGTCCGATAAAAGATTGGGACGAATACGAGCAAACGCTGAAAAACAGGTTAGGTCTCGATAATAAACTTTTGAGAAACATTACTTCTAAAGCACAAGCGAATCCAAAATCAGTAGTTTTTGCTGAGGGAGATAACGTGAAAATTTTGAAAGCGGCGCAACAGGCATACGAAGAAGGGGTAGCAAGACCAATATTATTAGGAAAGAAAAATCGAATTCAAGAATTAATAAAAGAATATGCCATCGAAATTCCAGAGTTGGTGATTATCGACCCAAAATCTGAAGAAGAAGAAAAGCGCAGAATAGACTTTGGCAAAACCTTGTTCGAACGAAGAAAAAGAAAAGGCCTTACAGAATTTGAGGCCATTCAATTGATGCGTGAACGAAATTATTTCGGCGCCATGTTGGTTGACAAGGGAATAGCAGATGCCATGATTACGGGCTTAACAAGAAGTTACCGATCTTCGATAAAACCTGCGCTTCAAATAATTGGATTAGAAAAGGATGTAAAAGTTGCGGCTGGAATGTATATTTTAAATACGAAAAGAGGTCCTTTGTTTCTTGCAGATACTACCGTAAATGTAAACCCTACTGCAGATCAAATTGCCGAAATTACATTTAACGTGTCTAAAGTTATTCGGAAATTTAAGGTTACTCCGCGTATTGCATTGTTGGGTTATTCAAATTTTGGATCTTCTCCAGGTGAAGATTCTGAAAAAATGTCCAAAGCCGTTAGTATGTTGCATGAAAAACACCCTACGCTTAACGTGGACGGAGAAATGCAAGCAAATTTTGCCTTGAATAGTGAGTTGATGAACGAGAAATTTCCGTTCTCACAACTAGCCAACAAAGAGGTAAATACGCTAGTATTTCCAAATTTATCTGCCGGAAATATTACCTACAAAACGTTGCAACAAATGATGGACGTGGATGCCATTGGGCCAATACTCGTTGGATTAAGAAAACCTGTTCACATTTTGCAATTAGGGTCGTCAGTCAGGGAAATTATTAACATGGTGAAAATCGCCGTAATAGACGCTCAATCAAAGTAAGATGATAGGAATGTTAAATGGCCGCATGGTCGAAAAAAATCCCACGGAACTACTTGTAGATTGCGGAGGTGTGTGTTACGAAGTGAAAATTTCATTGAATACATTTTCAGTACTTGGAGATGAGGAATCCGTTAGGATTTACACGAAATTAATTGTGAGAGAAGATGCACACATACTCTATGGTTTTGCTGCGAAAGAGGAGCGTGAAATGTTTAATTTTTTAATCAGTGTTTCGGGAATAGGTCCGAATACCGCTATGATCATGCTTTCGTCTTTGGTGCCTGAGGAGATTGCACACGCTATTCAAACCGAAGATGTGGTGACCATACAGAAGATAAAAGGAATTGGAGCCAAGACCGCACAACGTGTTATCATCGATTTGAAAGGAAAAGTGTTAAAATTCACAGGCAATGCCGAAAATCTTTTTGCTCAAAGCAATACAAACCGATTTGATGCGTTAACAGCTTTAGTTTCTCTTGGTTTTGATAAAAAATCGGCCGAAAAAGTGTTGGAGAGAATCGATACTGGAGAATTAAGTGTTGAACAATTGATAAAAGAAGCATTAAGGCTTTTATGATTAAATTAAAAAGAAAGGGTAGCTTGATGTTGGCATTGGTAGGAGTACTAATGCTTGCTTCACATGCACAAGCTCAGCTAAATTTGCCTTTCCCTATCTTTAACCCAATGAATCCTGGTCAGAACTTACCTCAAAGTTTTGATTTAGGAGACCCAACAAATCTTCAGCAGGGAATTGTTTACGATCCCGAAACTGGTAAATTTATTTTTACCGAAACGATAGGAAACGGTTTATTTTACCGCTATCCCTCCATGATGTCACTGGAAGACTACCTGGAATTTCAGGAAAAAAAGTCTCAAACCTTAGATTGGCAAGAAATAATTGAAGAGGAAACAGCTGAAAATCGCCAGTTCGAGTTGCCCATAAAGGTTGGTAGTAAAATTTTCGAAAACTTTTTTGGTTCGGATGAAATTAAAATTATTCCCGGAGGAAATTTAGAAATTTCACTTGGGGCTAATCATTCAAGGGTGGATAATCCTATGCTTCCCCTTCGCCAAAGACGTATCACACGCTTCGATTTTAATCAAAATATAAACCTTGATGTGACCGGCCAAATCGGAACAAAATTAAAGTTAACGATGCGCTACAATACGGCGGCTCAGTTCGACTTTAACAACTTTTCAAATATAAAACACACGGGTAGAGAGGACGAAATTCTACAAGAAATTGCACTAGGAAATGTTCAATTGAACTTGCCAACAACCTTGATTCAAGGATCGCAAACTCTTTTTGGAGTTAAAACACAATTAAAGTTCGGTCGTGCCACTTGGGATTTAATAGCTGCGCAGAGTAAAGGGAAACGAACAGAGATTAATGTTTCTGGAAAGGCACAGGTTCAAGATTTTCAATTATCAGCTGATAATTACGAACAGAACCGTCATTATTTCTTAAATCTTTACCATCAACAACATTACGACACCGCAATGGCATCACTTCCTGTCGTGAATTCCACTGCTTATATCACTAGAATCGAGGTTTGGATTACTAACAGGAACAGTTCGACTGAAAACACCCGTAACGTACTCGCATTCGCGGATTTAGGTGAGGCTTTGCAAACGAATTGCCAAGGTTCGCCTGGTGCTTATTCCACGTCTTCTATTTTGCCGGATAATGAATCAAATGGTTTATACAATTGGGCGTCAAATCAACCGCTTGTTCGTGGTTTTGCAAATGCTGTTTCTACATTGTCATCTCAGGTTACAGCTCCGGGTCCATTTCAGCAAGCCATACATTATGAAAAAGTGGAAAATGCACGAAAACTTGGGGAAAATGAGTTTACCTACAATGCCTTGTTGGGTTATATTTCTTTGAATAATAGTTACAACAACGACGAAGTTATTGCCGTAGCTTACGAATATACCTACAACGGAGAAACCTTTCAAGTTGGTGAATTTTCTACGGATGGTTCTAGCGGTCAGGATGCATTAATTTTAAAAATGTTAAAGCCGACCATTACTATTCCAAACAACAAGGTTTGGGATTTGATGATGAAAAACGTGTATTCCATCAATGCGGCGCAAGTAGATCAGTCGGGGTTCAAAGTTGATATTTTATACAATAACCCGGATCAATCGGTACTGATTCCATTTTTACCTTATGATGGAGTGAATTCCGTCCAAACAGTTACCCTGTTGGAAATGGATAAGTTAAATCAAAACAGCCAACCCTTTTCTGATGGAGTTTTTGATTTTGTTCCGATGAATCAAGTTGGAAACAAAATTGACAACGGAGGAACGATAAATAGAAAAACAGGTAGAATTTATTTTTCAACCGTTGAACCATTTGGAAAAACATTAAAAAATAAATTGACAGCAGCAGGTTTACCTCCTTCAACTGTAGATAAGATTTCTTTTGTTGAATTATACGACTCTACCAAAACAGCTGCTCAGCAAATACCAAGTAAAAATCGCTTTTCTTTCAAAGGTCAGTTTCAGTCTTCTATTTCATCTGAAATTTCATTGGGAGCATTCGATATTCCAGAGGGAGCTGTAGTTGTTACCGCAGGGGGAATTAGACTAACAGAAGGTGTAGACTATCAAGTTGATTACGCACAAGGAAGGGTGAAAATATTAAATACAAGTTTACTTGAGTCGAATGCGCAAATAAAAGTTTCGATAGAAAGTAATTCAATGTTTGGATTTCAGGCGCGTACCATGATAGGGGGACATTACACGTATCGTTTTAGCGAAAACTTAAAATTAGGCGCGACATGGGTAAGAATGACCGAAAGACCTGTTACACAAAAGGTCGATTTTGGTAGTGAACCTTTCAAAAACAATGTGATTGGTGCTGATTTTTCATGGCGAACAAATGTTCCTTTTTTAACGAAATTGGTGGACCTTTTACCTGTGATTTCAACCAATCAAATGTCAACATTTGCTATACAAGGAGAAGTCGCCACCTTGATTCCTGGGCAGCCTCGAGCAATAAACAAAGAAGGGACATCCTACCTTGATGATTTTGAAGCTGCACAGAGTGCCATTGATTTGCGCTCTGCAACAGCATGGAGGTTGGCATCAATCCCTCAAGGGCAACCCGATTTATTTCCAGAGGCCTCCAAAAAAGATTTAGGTCACGGGTTTAAGCGAAGTAAATTGTCATGGTATACCATTGACCCCGTATTTGTCCAAAATAATACCTTAACACCTCAACACATTGCTCAAGATGGACAAATGTTGGCGGATAGTAGGATGCGATTGTTATTGATAACGGAACTTTTCCCGAATAATCAACCTCAGCAAGGTCAGATGACAAATGTTGCAACCTTGGATTTGGCCTATTATCCGAAAGAGCGAGGAATGTATAATTACGATACGACCAACGTGGACACCTCAGGAAATTTTGTTGATCCTGAAGCACGTTGGGGAGGAATTTCACGTGCCCTGACCACTAACGACTTTGAAACGGCGAACATTGAGTTTATCCAATTTTGGATGTTAGATCCTTTTAATGTGGATGCTGAAAATGCAGATCCAAATTCTTTTCATAACGGTGGCGATTTGTATTTTAATCTTGGCAATATTTCAGAAGACGCACTTCCCGATTCCCGTAAAAGTTTTGAGAATGGCTTGCCTGCATTGACAACTCTCACTCAAGAAAACATTGATACAACACTTTGGTCAAGGGTTTCCTCGCAGCAAATTGTAGTGAATGCATTTGATAACGATCCACAAGCGCGAATTAACCAGGATGTTGGACTCGATGGTTGGAAAAATGAAGACGAACGATTGAATTACAGCAATTATGTGAATTGGGTAAACAATAATCCGAATTTAACTGTACAAGCGAAAGCTCGTATGATTTCAGATCCATCTTCTGATGATTACATTTATTACTTAGACGACAATTACGACAATCAATTGAAAAACATACTCGAGCGCTACAAGAAGTTTAACGGTATGGAAGGAAATTCTCCGACTACCCAAATGTCTGATACGGCGAATGCGAAGGGTTACCCTACTCAGGCAACGAATTTACCTGACAATGAGGATATCAATACGGATAACAACCTATCAGAATCAGAAAATTATTTTCAATACCACGTTCGCTTGCGTCCAAATGAAATGGTGGAGGGGAGAAATTACATTACGAATGTGCAAGAAATACCTGTTGGAAACAAAACGGAGAGATGGTACCAATTTAAAGTTCCAATCGCTGATTTTGAAAAGAAAGTTAATGGAATTCAAGACTTCAGGTCCATACGTTTTATGCGTATGTTCTTGAAAAATTTTGACGAGGAAGTAGTACTTAGATTTGCGCGTTTGGAATTAATCAGAGGGGAGTGGAGACGTTATAATTTAGATTTAACCCAACCAGGACTTAGTGTTCAAGTTGACCCTAACCTTACAACTTTCAATATCGGAGCTGTTAACGTAGAAGAGAATTCAGAAAGAGAACCAATCAAGTACATTGTTCCTCCAGGAATTGTTAGAGAAATTGACCCTTCTCAAGTTTTTCAACGACAAATGAACGAACAGTCTTTGGTCTTGGATATATGCAACTTACAAGATGGAGATGCGCGCGCGGCTTATCGAAATGTAAACTTTGATGTGCGTACTTACAAAAAGATGAAAATGTTCGTACATGCCGAGAATATTGCCGAGTTTCAAAACCAACTTAAAAGCGATGAATTGACGCTTTTTGTTCGTTTGGGAACAGATTTCGTGGAGAACTATTACGAATATGAACTTCCGCTGAAGATTACAGATCCTTTAAGTGCATCAACAGCAGAACAAATTTGGCCCGAGGATAACAATGTTGAAATTACCTTTTCAGATTTAATTAATTTGAAAAAAGACCGTAATTCTAAAATTGAAAACGGTACTCCTGGAGTATCTTATATTGTGGAATACGAAGCACTCGACCCTCAAAATCTTCAACGTAAAATTAAAGTTAAAGGTAGTCCCAACCTACAGGGATTAAAAACAATAATGGTGGGCGTTAGAAATCCATTACAAAATGACCCTGATAATATTTGGAAACCAGATAATGGTGAGGCAGAGTGTGTGAATGTCTGGATCAATGAGTTACGCTTGACTGATTTTGTGAGTGAAGGAGGATCTGCTGCGATTGGTCAGATGCAATTACAATTGGCTGATTTTGCCAACATTGCTGCATCTGGAAATTATTCTGGAATCAACTGGGGAAGTGTAGAGAGCCGTGTTCAAGAACGCCAACGAAACGAGCGCATTGGTTTAGATATGAATTCAACGGTGCAATTAGGTCAGTTTTTCGGAAAGAAAACTCGACTTTCGCTTCCATTCTTTTATGGATATTCATTAGGAATAATCAATCCGGAATTTGATCCATTTAATCCAGACGTTAAATTACGAGATTATGACCCTGCCACACGAAGAGAAAGAGCGAAATTGGGTCAAGATTTTACAGAGCGTAAGTCTTTTAACTTTACAAATGTTCGAAAGGAATTAAAGGCCGGAGCTAAACCTCATTTTTGGAGGGTTTCCAATTGGTCAGCTACTTATGCTTTTGCTGAAAACATGAAACGCGATTTTAATACGCGATACGACATTACAAAAACATGGAACGGCTCTCTTAATTACAATTACACATTTGCCGTAAAACCTTGGGAACCGTTTAAAAAATGGAAGCCTGTTCAAAAAAATAAAAATTTAGCCTTGGTGAAAGATTTCAACCTCTATTTTTTACCTAAAAATATGACCTTTACGAATGAGTACGCTCGCGTATACAACGAGCGCCAGATTCGAAACAATATCGTCCCGGATTACGAATTTGCACCTATTTATTTAAAGAAATATGATTGGGTTAGAACCTATAACGTAGGTTACGATTTATCGAAAAGTATCAAAGCCACGTTTTCTGCAGTGAATAAATCCATTTTCGAGGAAGGGAATCATGGAGTGGATAGAAAAACAGATCCTGATGGATACCGAGAATTTATGGACACCCTGCGTTCTCAAGTTAATACATTGGGAAAAACAATGGACTATACTCAAAATTACAGTTTGAGTTATAACATTCCATTCGATAAATTTCCTTTGACTAATTGGATTACGGCTAACGCAAAATATACTGGTTCTTTTAACTGGCAGAGAGCTCCATTCGGTCAATCAGAATTTGGCAATACCATTCAGAACAACAGAAACTTAAATTTTACGGCACAGGCGAATTTTGTTAACCTTTACAATAAAATACCATTATTCAAAAAGGTATTATCTGATGGTAAATCGGGTGGAAGAGCCAATTTGAATATTAAAGGATCCAACGGGGATGATAAAAATAAAGGTGGAAAAGACAAAGAAGGGGATAAGGTTGAGGAAGAATTTAAACCAGATAAACCACTGGATGAAATGACGCCGAAGGAAAGAAAACAATACGAGCGTAAAAAGAAGCGATGGGAGCGTAAAAAAGCACGTGAGAAAAAACGAAAAGAAAATGCAAAAAAGAAAGTGAATCCAATCGTCGGTACAGCAAGCCGTTTGGTTATGTCTGTGAGAAATATTTCCGGAACCTATGCACTCAATGATGGAACGCTTTTACCCGGCTTCAATCAGGAAACAAGAGTGTTGGGAATGAATAACTCGACAACAGGTCTTTCAGGATTTGTATTTGGAAAACAGGGTTATGATATGTTGGGTAGAAGAACAGGATATAACGTGGCTGAGCAAGCAACAGACAACAATTGGTTGGTTCAAAATTCAAATTTGAATAAACAATATACCATTACACACAGTGAAAATTTATCCTTGAAGGCAACACTTGAACCTTTAAAAGATTTTAATATCAATGTTAACATCTTACGAAATTATAGCATTAATGAAAGTGAATTTTACCGATGGAATAATACGTCTTCAGCTTTTGAAAGTCAAAACAATTTTAAAACGGCTCAATTAACGTATACAACTCTTACGATGCCATCTGCCTTTCAGAAATTGGACAGAGAATATTCGTCTCAAACTTTCCAAACGTTATTAAATAACCGCCAAACTGTCTCACAATTTATCGGTCAACAAAATGCGAATTCTGGTCAGTTGCCGAATCAATATTACGATGGTTATTCAGGATCCCAACAAGATGTGGTTATCGGAGCATTTCTATCCGCATATACCAATTCCTCCGTCAATAATAGAAGCATTAATCCGGTAAGAAATTTACCAATGCCGAATTGGACGATGAATTACAATGGTCTAACAAAATTTGAGTTTACAAAGAAGTTTTTAAAGAACTTTAAGTTAAATCATAGTTATGCCTCTACTATTGCCGTTAGTGGAATGCAAACAAACTTGAATGCTCAACTCGATGCCAATGGCAATGCGACATCGCGAGACATTAACAATAACTTCATTTCAGAACTGCAAGTTCAAAATGTTGTTGTCAATGAAAAGTTTGCTCCTTTAGTTGGATTTTTAGCAACCTGGAATATTTTTGGTAAAAGTTTAACCACCAATTTTGAATACAAAAAAGAACGTCAATCGACACTGTCCTTAAGTAACAATCAGATTACTGAAAACATGAGCACAACAATTGTTGCGGGGACAGTCTTAACATTTCCAAAACTTCAATTACCTTTTGAAGGAGTTAAGAAAAGTGACTTAATTGTGAATGTCAACTTTAATTTTCAAGATAACATTGTTGTCGTTCGGAAGATTATTGAAAATTCCAATCAAGCCACCAGCGGTCAGCGAATCGTTAGCTTTAAGTTGGATGCGAATTACAAGTTGACTGATTTCATTTTGGCATCTTTTTATTACGAACAGCGAATTACTACCCCTAAAATTCAAACTAGTTATCCGACGGGTAACTTAAAAACGGGTATAACAATTCGCTACGATTTGAATGGTTTGAAATAATGGAAATTCGAACGGCAACTCCTAAAGATGTCCCCTATATTTTTGATTTAATCAAAGAATTGGCATTGTATGAAAAGGCTCCAGAGCAAGTAACGAATACATCAGAAAATTTACATTACGACTTATTCGAAGCGCCAATTTGTGAAGCTATTGTAGCGGTAGAAAACGAGGAAATACTCGGATTTGCTTTGTATTACACCTCTTATTCTACTTGGAAAGGCCGTTGTTTATACCTGGAAGATTTTTATGTTAAGGAAAAAAGCCGAAAACGTGGAATTGGAAAATTGTTATTTGACGAAGTTGTGCGAATAGCGAAAGCTAAAAAGGTAAAACGCATGGATTGGCAGGTCTTGGAATGGAATGAGCCTGGTCTACAGTTTTATAAAAAGGAAAATGCTACTCTTGATTCAGAATGGGTCAATGGAAGATTATTTTTCGAAGAATGAAACGAAGTTTATTCCTTGTCATTTGTTTTTTTCAAGGGTACTTTTTAGCTCAAGTTCCTCCGCTAAGCACGCGCGGTAGTCATCTGATAGATGCCAATGAATCGGTTTTTTCGATGCGCGGAGTAAATTGGTGGGGAGCAAACGGAAGTCAATATCCATATAGTGAATTTCACAGCAAGGGAATTAATACCCACGCAATGCCATTTGGAATTCATCTACAGCACATCGATACAATCGTGGCAGCTATAAAATCTGCAGGATTCAACACATTACGGCTACCATTTTCAAATCAGACTCTGCATGACACCACACGAGCAAAGAAAGAGTGGGTTGGGCCAAATACCTTTTTATTGAATAAAACGCCTTTAGAGGTTTTAGATGAGGTTATTACACGTCTTTCTGATGCTGGAATTTGTGTGCTATTGAATAATCATTCGACCACAACACATTGGTGTTGCAACTTCGATTATAATGGGCTATGGTTTGGAAAAAATAAATATTATGATCAAACAACGAAACAATGGATCAACGACTGGAAATTTTTAGCCAACCGTTACAAATCTAATCTCTGGGTAATCGGGGCGGATTTGCGAAATGAGGTTCGTCCGCAACGAACGCCCTATTTTTTACCTAAAAATGCCAATTGGGGAAGAAAGAATAAAAAAGATTGGCACCGTGCTGCCACCCAAGCTGGCGATGCCATTCATGCGTTAAATCCAAATTGGCTTATTGTTGTCGAAGGAATTAATGCCCGTGTAAATCCATTTATGCAATTGAGTTTTCCTCATTTAAAATCGGTGCGCAAGAAGCCTGTTATCTTAAAAATTCCAAATAAATTGGTGTATGAGGTACATAATTACAGCTTTTCATGGACTAAGGCCAACATTCTTAGAATGAAGAAGAGTACAACTTACAACGATTTATCTACAGAACAACGAATGAAGTACTATGAACAAAATTGGGGGTATATCACGAAAATTGAAGGTAGCGCAACTCCTGTTATCGTCGGTGAATTCGGTTGTAGTGTAAATGATAAACATGCAGAAGAATGGTTAAGGGATTTAACGTTATACATGTCACAGAATTCGATCGGAAGTTGCTGGTGGACATTAGAAGAGGAAATTGCGGAACCAAGTAGCTATGGAATTTTGAACGATACGTTGAATGAAATCAATGTTTTTAAAGATTGGAGAGGAACACATTTGCAGAAATATTGGAAACCGTAGCACAATTCTAAAAATAAAAAAATCACTAATGTGATGGTACCATGACAGATTTAGTAACGCCTTTAATGAATAATGAAGAATGGGCTTATCGTCAGTTTGTCAAGGAATATGGAAAACGAATTTATAATATTTGCTTTTACATTTTACACGATCGTTCAGAAGCCGAAGACACAACACAAGAAGTTTTTATTTCCGTTTTTCAATCCATTCATTCATTTCGAGGTGATGCTCATTTTTCAACATGGGTTCATCGATTAACATTAAATAAATGCAATGAAAAACTAAGGTTTAAGAACCGAAAAAAAAGAAAGGGAGCTATGGTCTTAATTGAAAATCAAGTTGATTTAGCAAGCCAAGAAATAAGTCCCGAAGGTCTGTTAATTAAGAATGAAGAAATCGCCTTACTTTTTGATGCTATTCGTGGTCTTTCAGAAAATCAACATATTGCCTACACCTTGCATAATATGCAAGAAATGTCTTACGTGGAAATTGCAGAAAATATGAATTTATCAGTTTCGGCTGTGGAGTCTTTAATTTTTAGAGCGAAACAAAATTTGAGGAAAATATTACAGGAAAAACTACATGCCGGTGATGGAAATTTGAAGGAAAACACAAGAAAAATTTAGAACAAGCAACAAACCAACAACGATGAATAAAATTGATGAAATACTAAATAAAAAATTTGAAGATAGATTCGAAGTTTCAAAAGAATTGCAAGATAAATTATTTCGTATTCCAAGCTTATACGCAAAGAAATCAGACAATTGGAGGTATTGGCTTGTGGCTGCATCCGTTTTACTTCTAATGAGCTTCCATCTTTTACGTTTTGATAAAAAAGAGCAACAAAAAGAAGATGAAATTGTAGAGATATATAATCAAAAGTGGAATAATCAATTGTAAACATGAAAACTAGTATTTTATTGAGTTTATTGACAGGTGTGTTATTACTTAATGGAGTTTCTATCTTCTTTTGGCAAAGAGATTCAAGGAGTGAGCATCAGCATAAAAGGCCACCTAAAATAACAGATGTACTGAACTTTTCGGGAGATAAAGAAAAAATGGTAGATAAGTTAGAAAATGAACACTTTCAGCAAAAAGATGATCTCATTGTCAAACAAAAGAGCTTAAGAAAAGAATTGTTTTTGGCTGAAAATACTCCAAATCGAAAAGATTCATTGATTCAATTAATTGGGACAAATCAAAAAGCCATCGAAAGCATGACACTTTCCTATTTTACTTCTATTAGAAAGTTATGTTCTGAAAATCAGCAAGAGGAATTAAATAAGCTTATTGAAAAAATGATACAAGGTCCACCACACCACCATCGAAAAAAATAATATGAGATTTCTTTTTATTATTTTTCTGATTAGTACAACTTTGGTTCATGCACAACTCGCTTTTGAATTTAGATGGGGTATGCAAAAAATAATTCCAGGAAAATCATACTACTACAAGGGCGATACTATAAAATTTGAAGAATTGAAGGCGTATTTATCGGATATTTATTTAACCCAAAATAAGGAGCTTACTAAAATTGCAGATGTATGGCTTGTAGATTTTGAGGACTCTACCAATGTGCTTTTTAATGAGAAAATTCAAAATAAAGAACCAGCATCGTTGTCATTTAATTTCGGACTTGATAGTATTTACCATGTAAATATGGAATACGCGGGAGAATTGGATCCTGTTCACGGAATGTATTGGGCATGGAATACTGGATATATTAATTTTAAGATGGTAGCTCGCTGTTCGGCAGTGAAATCAAAAAATGGCTTATTGGACTATCATTTAGGTGGATACCTAAAACCACTTCAAACCGATCGGCGCTTGGAATTTAACAATTGCGGATCAATACTATTCTTGGATTTATTACCTTTGTTTGAAAAGGGAATCATACAGCCTGAACTATTACCTTCTGTGGTATTACCAGGAAAAGAGGCCAATAGGTTAATGAAGTCCTTGAGTAGCGAAATCGCTTATGATTGAGAAGTTCTTAGTGTCTTTTTTTTTGAGTCTGCTGGTTTGGAGATCTGTAGATGAGACCTCTCCTTTTTACATCCCAACGGGATGGCCTGAACCTAGTTATTATTTTGAAGGAAATCCAATGACAAGGGACAAGTTTGAATTGGGAAGAAGTCTTTTTTATGATCCTATTCTTTCCCGCGACAGCACCATTTCATGTGCGTCCTGCCATATACAATTTTCGGGTTTCACCCATGTAGATCATCCTCAAGCGCATGGAATTGATGGCTTAATAGGCACTAGAAATTCTCCGGTATTAATAAATTTAGCTTGGTTAGATCAATTCAATTGGGACGGAGGTGTTGCTAATTTAAATGGACATACAATTAATCCAATTACGCATCCAAAGGAAATGGATAATTCCATGGAGAACGTTTTGAAAAAGCTTAATAATTCATCTTTTTACAAAAGGAGATTTCAGGAAGTTTGGGGAGACACTGTAATTTACACACCATACTTATTAAAGAGCATTGCAGCATTTACCGTGTCATTGGTTTCGGCAAATTCAAAATACGATCGCGTTAAACAAGGAAAAGAACAATTTTCAGAACAAGAAGCAAAAGGATATAAACTATTTCAGCAATTCTGTAACAGTTGTCACACCGAACCACTATTTACTTCTGGATCGTTAAAAAGAAATGGATTATCTTATGACACGGAACTTAATGATTCAGGACATAAAATGATATCCGGAAGAAAAAAAGATTCCTTGCTTTTTAAGGTGCCAACATTGCGAAATATTGAATTTAGTTATCCATATATGCATGACGGCAGATTGAAAAAATTAAAGGAAGTCATACAACATTATAGCGCAATTCCAACAAGTAAAAATAAGGTAAGTAAGGAGCTCAAGGTTATAAAAAAACCGTTTACTGATGAAGAACAGAAAGATATAATCGCCTTTCTAAAATCCCTTTCTGATAAGTCATTTTTATATAACAAGGACTTTATGTTTCCAAAAAATGAGCGTTAGAGCAAGTTTTAAATAAAAACGTCGACAAACGAATACCTAAAATTATTTATATGAAGAAGATTATTATGTTCATTGGGTCATTCATTAACCTAGTGTCATTCGCTCAACTTAACCCAGCTATCACTCATTGGCTGCAAAACACAACCCAAACAGGATCTTATTATACCACAGGAAATTCAACGCCTATAGGAAATAATATATTAGTAAACTGTCAGGCTGTACAGTATTCGACAAATTGGGTTTATGTCACCACAACAGGTGTTCCGGCATATGTAACTGGACCATTCCAAGATGGAAATCCGTCTCAAGCTCAAAATCAAAATGCGATATTTAAAATCCCTTTGAATCCGACTCAGAATACAGGAAATCTTACAGCCACAACTGGTGGTAATATTGGTATTTTTATAAATGGCGTTGCGTTATTTGATTACCGAGATGGAGTAGCTTGGAGTACCACTACAAATGCACTTTGCGGAGGACCAGGAAACCCTCCTTGTTCTGGCGCAACTTATTGGAATAGAGATGCCGTGCCAGCTGAAAAACCGGGGTTTGACTGCTCAAAAGGGCATCCAGCAATGGGAAATTACCATCACCATCAAAACCCAAGTGCTTATAAACTTGATTTAAATGTAATCAGTACGATTTGTGATTTATACGATGCCGATGGTTTATATGCTATTGACTCAACTGTTCATTCTCCTCTTATCGGCTATGCATACGATGGGTTTCCAATTTATGGTGCATATGGTTTCAAAAATGCAGATGGTTCAGGAGGAATAACAAGAATAAAATCTGGTTATCAATTAAGGGCAATATCATCAAGAACTGTTTGGGCAGATGGTACAGATGTACCAGATGGACCAGCAGTAAATACGACTTATCCTTTGGGTTATTTTAGAGAAGATTATGAGTTTATTTCACATGCAGGACAAGCAGATTATTTGGATGAACACAATGGTCGTTTTTGTGTAACGCCAGAATATCCGAATGGAATCTATTGCTATTTTGCAACTGTTGATGCTGACTGGAATTCAGCCTATCCTTATGTGGTTGGCCCTTATTTTTACGGAAATAAAACTGCTGCAAAAGTTACAACGATAGGAGAAACTGTTACTACTTACACCTCAACAGCCGGAATTAAAGAATCAGAAATATCTGTAAATGTGTTTCCTAATCCAGTGAACGATTTATTGATTGTTCAATTAAACGGTTTGAATACTTCAGAAATTCATGTAGAACTTCTTGATTTGAATGGGCGATTAATTTCTAAACAAACAATTCATCAAGGTAGTACAATTGGATACATTGATGTGTCTACAGTTTATGCGGGTAAATATTTATTAAAACTTAATAATCAATATTTTACAAAAACGGTCTCTGTAGAAGTTGTGAATTAACTGTAAAAAACAATATTCGATGAAATGTCAAAAATAATAACTCAATTCCTCTGAATATTCATTATTGCGTTTCCATTATAAAAACCTGCGTTATCTTGGTATAAGAAATAAGGAGAGACGCAGGTTACTTCTTATGTGTGCGAGGATGCTGTGCTGCTTGGAGAGGCAGTTTTCATTTTCTAGTTTGATAAGAGTTTAATAGTTTTTGGTCATTCTCATAAGTATACATAAGAAGTTCCTGTACCTTAATTAAAACGTACCACCTAGACAATTTAGTCTACTAGTTTGAATAAGAAAGAGCTTTCGTTACCACCCGAAAGCTTTTTTTATTTTAAATCGAATAAATCGTTTATACCTAATTGACGTGAAGAATTGAATCCTTCTGCGTATTTAACCCCAATAGATCTTCCAAATCCGAGCATTCTTCCTTTTAAAAAATCGAAAAACTCTTCTCCAGAGATGGGTGTTGCGGGTTCTTCCGAATTTGGGTTATAAAATTGGGAGCCAAAACATTTGATCAGCTCAATTTTTTCCTCCATAAAAGAAGTGACATCTAGAACCACATCTGGTTTAATATATTGATCTTGAATGTAATGAAGAACAATACCTGGTCTATGAATATCTTGGGACTGAGCATCTTCATAGGTTTCAATTTTTCTTAAACCGGATAAAAAGGCAGCCTCTGCTACCAATTGACCTGCTCGCGCATGGTCTGGATGACGGTCTGAAATACTATTTGCGAGGATAATAGTTGGTTTATATTTTCTAATTATTTGAATCAATGTCATTTTATTGGATTCATTGATTTCAAAAAAACCATCCTTCATTCCTACATTTTCTCGAATGGCTAGTCCTATTTTTTTTGATGCCTTTTCGGATTCCTCACTTCGGATATCAACAGAACCTCGTGTCCCAAGTTCTCCTCGTGTTAAGTCAACTATCCCAATTTTTTTTCCTTCCTTAGCATATTTAAGAAGTGTAGCACCCGCAGAAATTTCAACATCGTCGGGATGAGCAGCAAACGCAAGTATGTCGAGCTTCATTTATACATTAGCATAGGATTCAACACTTGGACAAGAACAAATTAAATTCCTATCGCCGAAGGCGTTATCCACACGTCTTACGGGAACCCAATATTTTACATCTTTAAGGTAAGAGAGTGGGTAAGCCGCCTCTTGCGGAGAATACGGATAATTCCAATTTTTATTGATGATGCAATCCGCATTATGGGGTGCATTTTTCAATAAGTTATTTTCTTTGTCTGCATGTCCATTTTCAATTTCGCGAATTTCTTCACGAATTTTAATCATGGCTTGAATAAAGCGATCCAATTCATCTTTATCTTCTGATTCTGTTGGCTCTATCATAAGCGTTCCAGCCACCGGGAATGATACCGTTGGCGCATGGAATCCGAAGTCAATAAGCCGTTTGGCAATATCAGCTACTTCAACATCAGCGGTGCGCTTAAAGTCTCTACAATCCAAAATCATTTCATGGGCAACTGTTCCATTTTTTCCGCTGTACAGGGTATCGTAATGCGATTTTAGTGAACTCGCTATGTAGTTTGCATTTAGAATGGCTAATTCCGTAGATTCACGAAGTCCATCTGCCCCTAACATTTTGATATATCCATAGGAAATCAGTAGTATTAAGGCACTACCATACGGTGCGGAAGAAACGGCATGGATGGCCTCCTCACCTCCAGATTTAACCATTGGATTTCCAGGCAAGAATGGAACAAGATGTGCAGCTACGCCAATTGGGCCCATTCCAGGACCTCCTCCGCCGTGAGGAATTGCAAAAGTTTTGTGTAAGTTCAAGTGACAAACATCAGCGCCGATATTTCCAGGATTAGTTAAACCGACCTGAGCATTCATGTTTGCCCCGTCCATGTATACTTGACCTCCATTTTCATGAATAATACCTGTTATTTCTTGAATTCCTTCTTCATAAACACCGTGCGTGGAAGGGTAGGTTACCATTAAACCAGCAAGGTTATCTTTAAGCTCTATCGCTACTTTTCTCAATTCTTCAATGTCAATGTTTCCATTTTCATCACAACCTGTTACAACCACTTCAAAGCCTGCCATTACTGCAGATGCAGGATTCGTACCGTGGGCAGACGAAGGAATAATCATTTTTGTTCGGTGGTGATCACCTCTTGACGCATGAAATGCCTTTATAACCATTAAACCAGCATATTCACCTTGCGCTCCGGAATTAGGTTGCAGAGAAACTCCTGCAAATCCGGTACATTCAGCTAAATCTTTTTCCAATTGTGCAAACATTTCATGGTATCCCATAGCCTGATCCAAAGGTGCAAATGGATGCATGTTGGCAAATTGTGGATTTGTAATTGGAATTAATTCGGTTGCTGCATTCAATTTCATGGTACATGAACCTAGAGGTATCATGGAATGAACAAGAGAAAGGTCTTTATTTTCAAGTTTTTTCAAATAACGCATCATTTTAGATTCTGAGTGATACGAATTGAAAACAGCATGTGTGAAAACGTCATCCGTCCTTAAATATTCAGTTGAAAGCATACTAGAACCGGCAGATGTATTCGCTTCAAAAATTGATAGAATTGAAGAAACATCTTCTAGGGTGTGAGGCTCTCCAAAACTTAAGGTTATGTCACCATTTGGCACATAATTGAAGTTCATACCTAGTGACTCTGCTTTTGCACGTATTTTTAACTGGTCTTGACCAATTATACAAATGGTATCAAAGAAATTCATCGATTTCAGGTTGATTCCTTTCGCTACAAGACCATTTGCTGCAACACTTGCGAGGTTATGAACATGAGAAGCGATATTTTTCATTCCATCAGGACCATGATACACAGCGTACATACTTGCCATCACAGCCAAAAGTGCTTGAGCGGTACAAATATTAGAGGTCGCTTTGTCGCGTTTTATATGTTGTTCTCTGGTTTGAAGAGCCATACGCAAAGCTAGATTTTCATCAGCATCCTTAGAGACTCCAATAATTCTACCTGGCATGTTTCGTTTGTAATCTTCTTTTGCGGCAAAAAATGCAGCATGAGGACCACCGTAACCCATTGGCACACCAAAGCGTTGTGACGACCCGAAAACAACATCAGCTCCCATTGAACCAGGTGATTTCAACAAAACAAGAGATAAAATATCCGCAGCGACAGCAACTTGAATACCTGATTTCTTGAAACTCGCTAGTTGAGCATTTAAATCATAAACAACTCCATTTGCGTCAGGGTATTGTAGGATTGCCCCGAAATAGGAACCGTCATCAGTAAAACTTTCTGGATTACCAATTTGTAAATCGATACCTAGATTAAGCGCTCTTCCCAACACAACCTCTTTTGTTTGAGGGAAGGCATTTTCCGAAAGAAAAAATTTGTTTTTCCCCTCTTTGACATCATTCCTACTTCTTGAGTTATAGAACATGATCATGGCTTCAGCTGCTGCTGTCCCTTCATCAAGTAAAGATGCATTTGCAATTTCGAGACCAGTCAGCTCTAAAATCATGGTTTGAAAATTCAATAGCGCCTCTAATCTGCCTTGTGAGATCTCTGCTTGGTAAGGGGTGTATGCGGTGTACCATCCCGGATTTTCTAAAACATTTCTCAGAATTACCGAAGGAACAATTGTTTCATGGTAACCCAAACCGATAAACGATTTGAAAACCTTGTTTTTTTGACCAAGGGAGGTGACATGTTGCAAATATTCTTGTTCTGACAAGGCACCGTCAATTGCTAATTCTCTATTCAATCGAATGTGTGAAGGAATAGTTTTGTCGATTAAAGTTGAAATCGAATCTATACCAATCTTTTCCAACATTAATTGTTGTTCTCGTAGGTTTGGGCCAATGTGTCTTTTGGAGAATTTACTCATGATAAAAAGGGTTTCAAGTGCTTGCAAATATACAATGCTTCATGTAAACTTACAATCAACAAACAAGCAAAACAGAAAAGAGTTTTAAGCAATTATTAACTAATTATTGCTTTGCTTCATATGACTTTATGCGCAATTCAACGTTCTCACGAATATCTTTCCAAAATAAATTAACATCGCCAATGTGGTAATCGTCCATAGTCCAGGCCAACGAACGATATGGAAAATGAGGAGTGCTAATCCATAGCGCGCCGTCAATTAAATGCGTATTGAAAGACTTTTCATAGAGCTTTCCATTTGAAAATAAGAAGCCTTTGTGTAAAGATCTTTGTGCTAATTCATCCAATGTCCACGTAACAGGATTCACCACACATTTTCCCTTGTACCACATGTCATATTTTTCTTTACTGATTTTTCGTTTAAAGGT
>JACCDP011345034.1_pt1 | contig 22100 bp, 15 predicted proteins | sample 7445841 | NCBI WGS metagenome assembly JACCDP01 (sample SAMN15323441, study PRJNA562643) | freshwater metagenome | isolation source: river surface water | place: USA:Blue River Watershed | collected 2017-08-17
AACGGACCCAGGGCAGAACCCGAGCACGCAGCAGTGCAGTGAACTGGCGCGGATCGCGGGTGATGTCACGGGCCGCCTCCTCAGAACCGGGCGGCTTGGCCTCGGGCTTGGATTCACGCGGAGCGGCCTTCGGGTTCTTCATCCGCTCCCATTCCTCGATCAGGCTCGAATCCACCTGACGCAACAACGTGGCCAAGTAGGCCTCCATTTCGCGCAAAGCATCGTTCTTGGCCGTCTCTGGAAGCGTTTGTCGCAAAACCTTGTACACCGAGGTCAGATGCCGCAGCAGCAACCCTTCGATGCGCTGAAGCTCGTAGGCCTTGATGTAATCGGAGAACGAGTAGTACTGCTCAAACATCTCGCGGGCGATGGACTTGGGCCGGATGTTTTCCTGGCCCACCCAAGGATGCTTCTCCGAGAAGGCGTTGAAGGTCGAATACACGAACTCCCGGCAGGGCTTGGGATATTCGAGCTTCTCCAGCTCCTCCATGCGCTGATCGTACTCCATGCCCTGAGCCTTGAGTTCGGCGACCTTCTCGCCCTTCAGGCGGTCGAGTTGCCGACGCAGGATCAGGTCCGGGTTCTCGAGGATGGATTCGACGAGCGTGAGGACATCCAGGGCATAGTTGGGAGATTCCGGATCGATCAACCGCAGCGTGTCGAGCAGGTACAGCGACAGCGTCTGGTTCATCGAGAAGTCTTCCGGCAACTCGACATTCACCCGCACCCGCTTGCCCTGACCCTTGGGGGACAGCGTGACAATCCCCCGGTCGACCAAAGCCCGGAACAATTGCCAGGCCCGCTTGAAATGGGCCTTCTTCTGGGTGGGTCCGTCATGGCAATCCCGGATGAGCCGGCGCAAGGCACCGCAACCCTCCTCCGGTCGGCTCAGCACGTTCAGGATCATGCCGTGCGAGACCTGGAACCGGGACACCAACCGCTCCGGCGCAGCCTGGATCAATCGCTGGAAAGTCTGTCGGTCCCAGTGGGTATAGTTCTTGTCCGGGGCCTGCCGCTTCACGAACTTCTTCCCGTCGCGTTTGGATTTCTCCTCGAGCTTGAGGTTCTCGACCACGTGCTCCGGGGCTTGCGCGACGACCCAACCCACCGAGTCGAACCCCTTGCGGCCAGCCCTTCCGGCGATTTGATGAAAATCCCGGGCGCCCAAGATCGCCGTCTTGTCGCCGCCGTATTTGCACAGGCGGGTGAAGAGAACCGTGCGAATCGGCACGTTGATGCCCACGCCCAACGTGTCCGTGCCGCAGATGACCTTGAGCAATCCGCGCTGGGCCAATTGCTCGACCAAAATGCGGTACCGCGGCAGCAGGCCCGCGTGGTGCAACCCAATGCCCGCCCGCAGCCACCGCTTGATGTCCGGCCCATACGGACTGGAGAACTTCACCCCTTCCAGAGCGGTGGCGATGGCCGCCTTCTCTTCGCGGGTGGCGGTGGCCAAACTGGTGAAATCCTGGGCGCTCTCAGCCGCATCGGCCTGGGCGAAATGCACCACATAAACCGGTCCCTTTCCCTCGCTGATGAGGGTCTCGACGGTCTGGGCCAGCGGTGTCTCGGAATAACTGAACTCCAGCGGCACCGGACGGGTCACAGACTTCACTGTCACACTCTGAAACCCATTCAGACGGGTCATCTCCCCCTCGAAGAATTCGGTCTCGCCCAGGGTCGCCGACATCAGCAAGAATCGGCTCTTGGAGAGCGTCAGCAACGGAACCTGCCAGGCCACGCCCCGCTCGCGATCGGAGTAATAATGAAACTCGTCCACCACGACGTCCCGAACGGTTGCATTCGGCCCGTCCCGCAAGGCGATATTGGCCAGGATCTCGGCCGTGCAGCACAGGATCGGTGCATCGTGGTTGATGGTGGCGTCGCCGGTGCTCAAACCCACGTTGTCCGGGCCGAATTCACGGCAGAGCGAAAGCCACTTCTCGTTGACCAGCGCCTTGATGGGGCAGGTGTAGACCGACTTGTGCCCTTGAGCCAAAGCCTTGAAATGCAGCGCAGAGGCCACCAACGATTTACCTGAACCGGTCGGCGTGTTGAGGATGACGTTCTTGCCGGCGTACAATTCAAGAATCGCCTCCTCCTGCGCCGGATAGAGTTCGATGCCCCGAGTGCGGGCGAAGTCGAGAAACCGATCCAGCAGGTGATCAGCCGTCGGCGCCTCCAAGCGGGGCAGGAAATCGTAAAGGGTGGCGCTCACAGAGGATGGCGAGACTAGTGTCCCGCCCCACCCGCAAGCAATCGCCGGTAAAGGGCGTGGTATTTGCCCCAGGCCACCGAAGCGGAGTAGTGGCGGGCGCTATCTCGGATTTGCTCGGGGGTCGCCGAAGTTCCCTCACCGGAAATCATTCCGGCGATTTGCCGGGCCAGATCTTCCGAATCATCCGGGCGAAACAATCGGCCGTTGTACCCATTCTTGAGGATATCCACCGAGCCTCCGCTGGCCGAGGCGATCGCAGGCTTTCCGAGCGCCAAGGCCTCGGTCAGGGCCACCGAGCACGGTTCATCCGTCGAAGGAATGACAAAGACATCAGCCCCCTCGACCGCCTCGCGGACCTGGGTCGTCGGCCCCGCCAGTCTCACATACGGTGCCAACCCAAGAGCTCCCACCTGAGCCTTCAGCTCGCGGGCAAAAGATTGAGAATCGGCATCAGCCGGCGTCGGCCCCCACAGCGTGAAGTGCACCCGCTGGCGAAAGGCCACGGGCAATCGCCCCAGGGCATCCAAGACCAGATTCCATTTCTTCCAACGAACCAAGTTGCCCACACCCACCAGGGCCAACCGTGAACGCGGTCCGGGCGGATGCACCAGTGGCCCTTCGAAGAAGGCGTCGGAACAACAATCGGGAATGATCTCCACGCGTCCGGGCTCCGGCCTCAGGCCGTAATGGGTCGCCATCGCCGGATTCAGGACGACTGTTGCCAAGCCTCTCCGGCCAGCCGCCCAGCGGTACATGCCTGTGCGACGGGCGAAGGCGTGGTTGGTGAAGACGAGCGGAATGCTGCCAGGCAACAAGGCCATGAGCACCGCGGCGGCAAAACCGCCCCGGCTGTGAGCATGAACCACATCCCAGCCCTCAGTACGGCAACGACGGCGGGTTTCCATGACGACACCCAAGGCGCGCGCAAACAAGGAAAGGTGTCGGGGGGATTCGGCCAAAAGCCACGGGCTTTCCCTCAGGTCCAAAGGGGGCTGCCGTCTCAATTCAAAGCCGCGATGAACCACCACTGCATGACGGAAAACACCCTCGGTATCCCGCGCATGTCGCAGGGTCGTGAGAATGCCCCCATCATCCTGGCAGGAACCCACCAGGTGCAGCACAGACACTCCATGACCCGGCGAGGGAGATCTCGCCACCATCCTCTGCGCATCCATACGAGACGGAGCGATCATGGGACAGTGGATCAGGAGGCCGGCTGCCCGGAAACCTCCGGAGAAGGCGTCTCATCCGATTTGGACGAGATCTTGAAGAAGGTTTTCCCCTGAGGCGCATCCGTGGGAATGGTCCGGTTCCGGTGCCAGTATGTGATGAGCACCATTCCAGAAAGCATGCCAAAGATTTGCATGAAGAATCCGGCCTCTCCGGTCGTGATCATGAAAGTCACCACCTGCACCACCCACAGGGAACTCACATGACAGGTCAGTCGATCAAAGGTCGTTTCACAACCCGAACGATAGATGGATCGGAGATTACGGAAGGCAACCGTGGTCACCGCCCCGAGGAAGATCAACACACCCGCCACACCCGGCAGTCCCAAATTCACCAGCAAACTGGGAATTCCGGCGTAGAAGATGCCTTGATCCAGACTGTGCTCGAGCATGCCGTACTGATCGATTTCGTTGTGGGTATACAGGTGGCTGATGTCCGGCACGTAACCCAAGCCCCGGCCGACCCAGAGGAAATTGGGGGCGATGTCGAAGGCGATGCGGCGCATGGAGGCTCGGCCGGTCGTTGAGTTCTCGGCGTCCACACTGGCCAGCGGATCGATCTCGATCCCCGGCAAAACCGACAACATTCGCTGCGCAGAATGGGGCAATTGTCGGGCTGTCTGATAAGTGACCATCAGCGCCAGCCCCAGAAGGATGACGGAAACCACCACCTTGGCCATCGAAACGGTTCGCTGCACAAAGCTTGAGATCAGGATGACCGACGGAATGATGATCATCGACATGCGGTGTCCGCCCAGAGCGCTGCCTCCGATGAGTCCCAGGATCGCCAAAACCCGACCGATGGTACCCAGCGAAAGGGAACGGGATGCGGGAGCCAACACCAGCATCAGGTAGATGAAGTCGCGCGACACGAACGCCACGGATTGGAAGCGCCGGACACCACCCTCGAGAGATTGCACCTCGAAGGCCAAGCTGTCGGTGGAAAGACCAAAGAACGACAGCAGCACCCAAAGCGGGCCTGTACCGGCCGCCAAGGTGAAGTCCGACACCAGGAAGGACATGCTCATGAGGCAGTGGGCCACATAGATGCGAATCAGCATCTGGGGGGTCGTCGGCACGGCCAAGTAGAGCACCGGGAACAACAATCCCAGGAACTGGGTGATGTAAGCTCGACCACCCACCTGTCCTTGGCCCAGCACGTTCAAGCCGAATCCGCGGACCTTGATGAGTGATGCCAATACCAGAACGAACAGGCCCAACCCGATGAACACCCACCTGAATTCCCTGACGCGATCTCCGAAGTCTGGAGCATTGCGCCGCATCGCAAACATCAGGGGCAGTCCACTGATTGACAGCATCAAGCTCGCCTCCCAGAAGAAGGGTCGACCGGAAACGAAGGGTACCAGCAGTGAGGAATTGATCATCACCGATCCCAGAACCAGCGCCAGGGTTCCGTGCTGGGGCAATGTGAGGGCCCAAAGGACTGCAACGAACCCCATGAGCGCCAGGATCTGAACGGACCCCAACAAAATGGCGAACAGCAGCAATGCTGCGATGAGGAAGACCCCGAAGAGGGCTTTCTGGACTTGTTCCTGAGCGGCGACCATGTCCCGTCAATAGAACTCCCTTCCCGATCCGACCTTCAATGTCTTTTCAGCCGCACAAGTTGAGCAGGCCGCTGGAAAAAGTCCCCGGGGAATTCCAGTGCTACTGTCGGTACTCCCGCCGGGCCCATTCCGGATCCAAGGTCGGAACACCGTCATTCCAACGGATCCACGGAGGATTCCCCTGACCCGGGGGCGGCTGAGTCACCAGAAAGGCGAAGCAGTTGGTTTGCGACGGGACGAGTTTGCCCAGCACTGTCGCCAGCGGGATGGCCAGTCGAAGCCCCAAGCGAATCAACGGGTTTCGCCGGCTGGCCGCACCGGACGGTGGTCGGGTGGCGTGGAAGTATCGGAATCCACACAGCATCCAGGGAGTCGCGCTGCGGATCACCTTCTCGATTTCCCGTTCGGTCCAACGGTACACATAGTTGGGGACCGAACCGTTGCGCCACCCACCGCTCACCCGGTCATAGCTCAAGGCCACGGCAGCGGTTTCGTAGTCCTGACCCAACCCAAAGAGGACCCCCAACCGGGACACCAACGAGTCCCGGGGTTCAAAGACGAGAACCCCTTTCCGTGCCACCCGGTGCATTTCCAAAAGCCCTCGATGCGGAGAAGCGCAGTGGTGCAACCCATTGTGGGCGATCACGTAATCGAAGGACTTGTCCGGAAAGGTCAAGTTTTCCACGTCTCCGTAAGCCACCTTGTGGGTGCCCGGGTTTTTCAATTCCCAGCGCGTTTCGAGATTGGTCAACGTCACGTTGGGGAATCCGGCTTCCTGCAGGGTCTGGTGATCCCGTTCCCCAGCGCAGACACACAGCAGGCTCGACGTGGGATCCATGACCCCTTCCCGGACCAATTGCCGCAGGGTGTTCAAATAGAAAGGGTCGAGATCGGACGCCATGAAGCGCCTAGGAAGCCCGAGCGGCCGGATCCTTTCAAGAACTCGACAACGTATGACGACGGCACACTCACCTTTTCTAGGGCAAGACTGCAGCAGACATCCGAATCCGGGTACCGGCTTGTTCCCGGAACCACCGAAGATATGATCACCGACCTGTGAGCTCCGCATCGGAACAACGCAATCGACTCGCCGACGAGAAATCGCCCTACCTGCTGCAGCACGCGGGCAATCCGGTGGACTGGTTCCCGTGGGGCGACGAAGCCTTCGCCCGTGCTCGCACCGAAGACAAACCCCTCTTCCTGAGCATCGGCTACTCGACCTGCCACTGGTGTCATGTGATGGAGCGCGAGACCTTTGAAAATGAGGCCGTGGGCAACTACCTGAAGGAGCATTTCATCAGCATCAAGGTGGACCGCGAGGAACGCCCGGACGTGGACAAGATCCACATGAGCTTCGTGCAAATGACCACCGGAGGTGGCGGTTGGCCCCTCAACGTCTTCCTCACTCCCGACCTGCAACCCTTCTACGGCGGCACCTACTTCCCGCCGGAGGCCAAGCACGGTCGACCCAGCTTCCTGACGCTCCTCGAGCGGATCGTCGAACTGTGGAAAACCCGGCGGGAAGATCTGAATGCTTCCGCCGTCGATCTTACGGCGCGCCTTCGCGAAATGATCGTCCAAGATCCGGACAACGCCTTCCCGACGGGCCCGCGGGAACTGCATGGCGGCGGCCAGACTTTGCTGGGAGAATTCGACTCCGTGAACGGCGGCTTTGGCGGCGCCCCGAAATTCCCGCGCCCGAGCCAACCCCTCTACCTGCTCCGATACGCCCGGAGGTTCGGCGATGTCGAGGCCGTTCAAGCGGTGCTCACCACCTGTGATCGCATGGCCGCCGGAGGCATCCGCGACCACCTTGGCGGAGGGTTTGCCCGATACAGCGTCGATGAGCGGTGGCTCGTGCCGCACTTCGAGAAGATGCTCTACGACAACGCCCAGTTGACGGTCCTCTACCTCGAGGCCTTCTTGGTTTCCGGCGAGTCCCGACATGCGGACGTGGCGCGGGACATCCTTCGGTATGTGGCCAATGACATGACCCACCCCGAGGGCGGCTTCTACTCGGCGGAAGACGCCGACAGCGAAGGCAAGGAGGGAAAGTTCTACTGCTGGACCCAGAGTGAGCTTTCAGGGTTGCTCAGCCCAGAGGCCTTCAACGTGGTCGCGGCGAGGTTCGGCATCACGCGCGAGGGAAACTTCGTCGACCACAGCGATCCGGAACCCTTGCCCGGACTCAACGTGCTCTCCCTGGTCCAGGCCGACGTGCCCGAGGCGGATCGACCGTTGCTCGAGGAATCCCTCGCCATGATGCGTGATGTGCGATCCCGCCGTGTGCGCCCCCACCGCGACGACAAGGTCCTGGCCTCGTGGAACGGCATGATGCTCGGAGCCTGCGCCCGGGCCTACGCCATCCTCGGTGACGAGGAGTTCCGGACGATGGCTGAAAACAATGTGGCCTTCATTCAGGAACGCCTCTGGGTGCCACCGACCGCCGAGAATCGAGGCACGCTGTACCACCGCTGGCGCGACGGCGAACGCGATTCAGTCCAATTGCTCGACGCCTACGCGCACCTGCTGGCGGGCACCACCGATCTCTACGAAGCCACGCTCAATCCCACCCACCTCACCTTCGCTGTCCAATTGGCCGAGGCCATGATGGAACGCTTCTACGACCCCACGGGCGGCGGCTTCTGGCAAAGCGGGGCCGACACCCCCCACCTTCTGATGCGCGTGAAGGAAGACTACGACGGAGCCGAACCGTCCGGAAATGCCGTGGCCAGTTTGGCCCTGCTCCGTCTGTCCTCCCTTTGCGCACGCCCGGACTGGCGCGATGCGGCCGAGAAGACCCTTCGGCTCTTCGCCCAAAAGCTGCATCAGACCCCACAGGTCGTTCCCTTCCTGTTATGCGCCCTCGACTTCGCGCTTCAGGAGCCGAAGCGGGTGGTCATCGTGGGTGATTGGCTGTGCGGATCCACCCGAGCCCTGCTGAACCACGCACACGGAGCCTTCGAACCGCACCGCGTGATCTTGGGAAACCACGGACCGGTAGACCCCTTTGCGCTGACGCTGCCCACGGATGAGGAACGCTCACTGGCTTACCTGTGCACTGGAAGCGCCTGCCTACCGCCGACCCGAGAAGGTTCAGCGGTGGCCGCGTTCCTGCGCGAGGCGCCGGCCCCGGAGTCTCCGTATTGATCAGCGGCGCAAGTCGAACGTGACCGGGAAGTCCGCATTCAACACCTCGGGCTTCGACACAAAACGACCTTGGGTCGCGCCCGTTGCGAAGAATCGCGCCAAGCGACGACTCTCGGCCTCGTAGGCGTTCACCGGGAACGTCTCGTAGTTGCGGCCGCCGGGATGCGCCACGTGGTAGGTGCATCCACCGATGGAACGCTCATTCCACGTGTCGTAGAGGTCGAAGGTCAACGGCGCATGGACGCCGATCGTGGGTTGCAGGCACTCCGGAGGCTGCCAGGCGCGGTATCGGACACCGGCCACCGCCTCGCCTTGGGTGCCCGTGGGATGCATGGGCAGCCGACGCCCATTCACCGTCAGGGCGAACCGCTCTCCGATCAACCCCTGCGCCTTGACCTGGACCCGCTCCAGCGAACTGTCCACATACCGGACGGTCCCGCCGCCACCGGGTTCTTCACCGAGCACATGCCAAGGTTCCAGCGCGGAACGGATCTCGACCCGCACATCGCGCTGGGCGAAGTCGCCGATGCGCGGAAACCGGAACTCGAAGTGCGGTGCGAACCATTCCATCTCAAAGGGATACCCGGCCTCCCGAAGGTCGCGGATCACCTCACGGAAATCGGTCTCGCAGAAATGCGGAAGCATCCACCGGTCGTGGAGGTCGGTCCCCCAACGCACCAACTTCTGGGAATAGGGCTTCTTCCAGAAGGTCGAAACCAACCCGCGCAGCAACAGGTGCTGGGCCAGGCTCATCTCGGCATGGGGCGGCATCTCGAAGGCCCGCATCTCCACAAGGCCCAGTCGACCCGTCGAACTTTCCGGAGCGAACAGCTTGTCGATGCTGAACTCCGACCGGTGCGTATTGCCGCTGGAATCGATCAACAGGTTCCGGAACAAACGGTCCACCAACCACGGCGGCACCCTCGGTCCGTGCGAGGCCATTTGCCGATCCAGTTCGCGGAAGGCGACCTCCAACTCATACAGCGAATCGTTGCGGGCCTCGTCCACGCGAGGGGCCTGACTGGTCGGGCCAACAAAGAGACCGCTGAAGAGCCAGCTCAGTGAGGGATGATTCTGCCAATAACCCAAAAGCGACCTGAGCAAGTCCGGACGCCGCAGGATGGGCGAATCACCCGGCGTCTCGCCGCCGAGAATGATGTGATTGCCGCCGCCGGTGCCGCTGTGCCGGCCATCGAGCATGAACTTCTCGGCCCGCAAACGGGTTTGCCGGGCTTCTTCGTAAAGCACGGTGGTGCGGTCCACGAGTTCTTCCCAACTGCGGCTGGGGTGTAAGTTGACCTCGATCACGCCGGGATCGGGAGTCACCGAGAGTTTGTTCAGTCGCGGATCGCGCGGTGGGGCCTCGCCTTCCAAGATAACCGGAACCCCCATCGCCGACACGGTCGACTCGATTGTGGATACCAGATCCAGATAGGCCTCAGTGGTGGCCACCGGGGGCAAAAATACATGCAACCGCCCCTCGCGCGGCTCCACACACAGGGCCGTGCGGACAATCCACGAAGCGCTCTGGCCGGGAGCAGGTGCCTGACCTTCCCGCGGATCGCGCGCCGGCAGCGCAGTCTGGGCGCGCTGGCCAGGACCTGTTCCCGCAGGGCGCGCAGCGGGAGCTCCCGCGACATAGGCCTGCCCTGGGGCCGAAGGGTCCAAGCGCTTTGCAAATTCTCGCGGCAAGGGCGGCAAGGGCGCCGAAGGATCCTGCGGCCAAATCCACGGGTTTTCCCGATCGGTCACCCACGGTATGGAGTCGAGCGGCAGTCGCAGCCCCATTGCCGAATCGCCCGGAATAAGCCACAAGGTCTCACCATCCCGCAGGAACCAGGCTCCGCTGCGCCACTGAATGCTCCCGCCGAGAGCGCCAGCGACTTCGATCGGAAGAGCATACCCGACCACCTCACCCAGACCCCGCTGAAAGACACGGGCCAGACGTTCGCGCTCCTGCGCATTCTTCCAGTTCGAGGAAGTCGGGGAGACGTTGGACGGCAACCGACGTTCCTTCCAGGTGTAGTAGAACAAGTCCTCGTAGGCCGGCAGGACGTGGGCGGGGTTGGCATCGAGGTTTCGGGCCAACCGCCGGATGAGTTCATGGGCTTCGGTCGTTCCATGGCCGTAGTCCTTGGATTCGTCGGCAATGAGCGAGTCGTCTTTCCAGATGGGAACCCCATCCTTGCGCCAAAAGGCCGAAAGCGCCCATCGGGGCAATGGCTCACCCGGATACCACTTGCCCTGCCCATAATGCAGCAGAGATCCCGGAGCCATCCGCGAACGAAGGCGCTTGAGCAGGGTTCCTGACAGCACCCGCTTGGCCGGGGAAACCGCCGTGAAATTCCATTCGGCGCCATCCGGGTCATCGACGGACACAAACGTGGGCTCGCCGCCCATGGTCAGCCGCACATCCCCGGCCTGAAGGTCTTCATCAATCCGATGTCCCAGTGACTGAATCCGCGACCACTGGGCCTCGGAGTACGGCTTGGTCACCCGAGGGGATTCATGGATGCGTGTCACCTGCATCTCGTGATGCAGTTTCGATTCGCATTTCCCGATGCCACCAGTGACAGGTGCCGCGGTCGAGGGCTCCGGAGTGCAACTCAATGGGATGTGTCCTTCACCGGCCAACAAACCCGAGCTCGGATCCAGACCGATCCACCCGCCTCCCGGCAGATACACCTCGCACCACGCATGCAAATCGGTGAAATCCACCTCGGTGCCGCTGGGACCATCCAGGGACTTCTGGTCCGGGGCCAACTGGATGAGGTAGCCACTCACAAAGCGGGCGGCCAAACCCATCGAGCGGAAGAGTTGCACCAGCAGCCAAGCCGAATCGCGGCAGGATCCGCTGCCAAGAGTGAGGGTTTCTTCAGCGGTCTGGACCCCGGGCTCGAGACGGATCAAGTACCGGATGGCCTGCTGCAAATGCTGGTTCAACCCCACCACGAAATCGATGGTTCGCACCGTTTTTTCGGAGTCCTTGGACCGAGGTGGCATCCATTGCTTCCTCAAATCGGCCGCGAGTGCATCCAACTTCGGGCTGGGTGCGGGACGGACCCGGAACGGCTCCAAATCCTTCGCCAGCACCGTGCCGTACTCGAAGGGAAAGTGGGTGGCTGATTCTTCGAGGAAGAAATCAAACGGATTGTAGACGGCCATTTCCGCGACCACCTCGACCTCGATTTTCATCTCGAGCATCGGATCGGGAAAAACCACCCGGGCATTCCAGTTCGAAAAAGGATCCTGCTGCCAATGCAGGAAGTGCTCCCCCCCGGTGATCTTCTGGGAATAGCTGAGAATGGGAGTCCGGCAATGCGGTGCTGGGCGCAAACGGATCACATGCGGTCCATGACCGACAGCCGTGTCATAGGTGTAGTGAGTGACGTGTCGCAGGGCAACGTGGATGGCCATGGAAATTGGGTTGTTGAGCGCCGGGTCAGAGCGCGCCCCAAAACTGCGCCATCCGAAACGGATGTCCACTCAACAATTCCGGAGTGGTGCGCAGTGGATGCCCGATTGGTGGCCGCTTCCCTGTCCTCAGCGACCTTGGAAGGGGCATCGCCCCGACGAAAGCCGAGACTCCTCCCGTGCGAGTCTTGGTACGGTTCGACGGGGACTTTGAAATCTCAACATCACTGGCCGGTCACGGAGGTGCGGCCAGGCGACAGACGTACATGACGGATGGAGATTGCAGACGGAGATGACGGACGCCGAGGGAGGGTGCCTGGACGGAGGCCTTGCTGAACAAGGTGGTGGCTGGGGGCGGGATCGAACCGCCGACACTGCGATTTTCAGTCGCATGCTCTACCAACTGAGCTACCCAGCCGCACCGAAGAGCGCGAATCAAACTCGGTGAGACCGGCCTTTGGCAAGACGGTTTTCCGAGATTTTTCGGACCGACCGCCGTGACGCTATTTCGGATCTTGGTTCGCCCGCAGTTCTTCCGGGGTGACCGTGGAGACCACGCCCCCCTTTGGAACCTCCACCTTGGCGATCCAAAGCAGCGCGTTCAGGAAAACTTTGCGGAAATTCTCATCACCCCAGTTCTTGTGGTAATGACCACCGGTGAAACCGAAGCCGCGGCCGCCATTGGGCCGGTCGTAGGTCCACATCAACGGCTGCGCCTCACCCTTGGCCACCGACGCCCGCACGAACGGGTTGCCACTGTGCGGGCCATTGCCGCGATCCAGCGTGTTGGCGGGCGGCACCACACTGAGGATGGGAGTGACCCCTTTGCGCTCCGGAACAAAGCGCATGTGGTAGTACCACTCATCGTGCATGGTGAAGGGTTTCACGCCCCGGGTCACCGGATGCACTGGCAGCGATTCGAACTTGGCCGTCCAAGTGGGGTTCACGCTCCAGAACATTTCGAAATAGCCTCCGGTCCAATCAAGCATGGCGAAACCCGGATCTCCCGCCGGAACCTCGACGCCATAGTGGGCGGCCCCGATGCCCACGCCCTTGGCCGACAACTCATTCATGAGCTTCAAACGCTCTGGCTTGATCGCCGGATGCGCCGTGCCGCCGTTGGCGAAAACCACCACCGCATCGGCTGCCTTCAAGATGGACGTGTCAGCTGGCCAACCATTGCTGACGACGGTCGCATGGATCCCTGGAATACGGTTCAAGCAGCCGGCCAAAAGAATGCTCCCGGCGCGGAATTCGTGGTCACCCGGAGCATGGCTCGGCGTGCCCGCAATCAAGACGATGGATTTGTCGGCCGCCGCCAAAGACAGCGAGGTCATGGCGGCAAAAAGGCTGAGAAAAAAACGGTTCATTGGATCAGGGACATCGTGCGGATTCACGCTTTCGACCGCGAGACTTTCTTGGTCGGTCTCCCATTCTCCTTCCCGCCAAAACACTGCGTCCCTGTAGAAAGATGCCCACGGTTCGACTGCCTGTTTTTGACCACGCAACACGGTTTTCACCAGATTTCCGCAAAAAATGGGGGTAGCCAGCGTTGGCAAGAGGGCTGCTGTTGGATGTCACCCAAACAACCGGCCGCGCCGTTTGGAAACAAACTGCGCGGCGATGATGGAAACGATCATCAACCACGGTCGCCCAAGCGATGGGGCGGCCGTGAGTCGGTTCCAAAGCCAGCGCCCTCCCACCGGATCCTCGCCTGGATTCCCTTATGAGCTTGAACCGCGTCCCGAACACCCGGACCCATGATCGCTGGGATTCCAGCCTGCCTCCTGTCGCCGAGGTGAATTCGGGCGACACGGTGATCCTCGATTGCCTGGATTCCAGCGGCGCCCAAATGTCGCCCACCTCCACCGTGGCCGACTTTGTGGCCATGGACCGCAACAAGATCCACACCATTACCGGTCCCGTCTTCGTCCGGGAGGCCCAACCGGGTGATGTGCTGCAAATCGAGATACGCCGCATCGAGCACCGGGGCTGGGGGTGGACGAGCATCATTCCAGGCTTGGGAAGCCTTCCAGAACGCTTCACTGAACCCCATTTGTTCCTCTGGAAACTGGAGAAGGACTTCTCCGATTCCCTCACCCCTGCCCGTTTGCCACTGGCTCCATTCCTCGGGATTGTCGGGGTGGCTCCGGAGGCTCCCGGGCCCCATCGAACACGCCCTCCAGGCCCCTTCGGTGGCAACCTGGACGTCAAGGATCTCCAACCCGGAACCACCCTCTACCTGCCGATCTTCCATACCGGAGCCCTCTTCAGCGCCGGCGACGGTCATGCCGCACAAGGCGACGGTGAAGTGTGCATCAATGGCATCGAAGGCCCGATGGAGGCGGAGTTCCGGCTCACCGTCCGCAAGGACATGCGACTCGACGAACCCTTCGCCGAATTGCCGCCCAAGGTTTCCAAGGTCCCGGACCTGGGCTCATGGGCCTTCATCGCCAGTGCCCCCGATGCATTGACTGCGGCCAAGAACGTCATCCACCACGCCATCGACTTCCTGATGGACCGGTTCGGGCTGTCTCCCCAACTGGCCTACACCTTGTGCAGTGTGGCCTTGGACCTGCGCTTGAGCCAGATCGTCAACCAACCCCAGATCACCGTGACGGGAACCTTGGCCAAGAGTCTGTTTCCGAAAACGTCCTGAATCCTCTCTCAAGCCCATGCTTCGTGCCCGCACTCAGGAGGGATGGTTTCTCATCACCCACCCCGAACACGCCCGCCTCGCAGGGGAATTCGCCAACGCCTGGGGCAATGAGCGGTTCCGGCGACCCTTCCCGCATGCAAACACTCTGCGCGGCATCCGGCGTCATGATGATGGATGGACCCAGCGTGATCTCACTCCCAAGATCACCCGCGAAGGACGTCCCAGCGCCTTCGGCATCGATTTGGTGGGCAAGTACAGTGCCTTCGAGGAAATCGATTTGGAGGACTACCTTCAGGTCCGCGGCCAAGCCATGGAAGCGGTCGCCGCCGAGGATCCCTACGCGGCGATCCTGATCTCCATGCACACCTGCAACTTGCTGACCGAACGGGCTGATCATTCCACCATCCGACCCGTCGACCGCCCCAAATTGACGGCGTTCCTCGAAAACCAAGAACGGCGTCAGGAGGCATTGCGAAAGATCTGCGCCCAAACCGGGGCGTTCACCCGCCAGGATTTGTCGGCCACGACCTGGGTGGAGAATTTTCGCCTCCTTCAAGCCTGCGATAATCTTTCCCTGCTGTCCTGCGTCGATTACCCAGGACGGGCAACCCTGCTGCACCCGCTGCCTGCAAACGATGGCGGAAGCCATGAAGTCACCGTGCAACACGTTGCCGAAGGCACATTCCGTCTGGCCCCTTGGCCCCTGCGGGAGCCGTCGTTTGAAGTCCAGGTTTCAGGTCGGCGGGTGACCGGCGAATTCTTTGCGTCGGAATCCGAACTGGCGACCGCCTACGCCGCCGCAACCCTGGAAACCCGCACCATTCGAATCGTGCAGGAATAGCCGACGAGATTCGCTGCGTCTCTCCCTCCGCTGCCTCCGCTGCTTCTGCTCCCGCTCCGATCATTCCGATGGATCCCTGGCATCGGCTGGATCAATCTCTGTTCCTGATGATCCGAATCTTTGGAGCGCTGTTTCTGCTGGCCCTCGGATTGGGCGCGGCACCAGCCCGGTTCACTCAAGACCGATTCGCCATCGGCTTCTGGGTGCCGCCCAGAGCGACCAACAACTTGCCGGAGCGGTATCGCGAGATCCGAGAGGCCCATTTCAATCTCGTGATCGGCACCGCCGGTTTCACGGCCGAAGAACAAATCCGCGTTTGCGAACCCTTGGGATTGAAGGTCCTGGTCGATGCCGAAGACCCATCCAAACCCCTGCCCGAAGGACCCGCATGCTGGGGATACAGCCTCACGGACGAACCCGGCACCACCGCGTTTCCGGATCTGGCCACCCGCGTTGCTTCACTGCGGGAACGGCGACCTGGCCGACTGGGCTACATCAACCTCTTTCCCAATTATGCGGCTCCTGAGCAGTTGAGGGCGACCAACTACAACGAATACCTCCGGCGGTTCATCGAGACGGTCAAACCAGACGTTCTGTCGATGGATCATTATCCGTTGATCAGCCCAGGGAAAGACTCCCGCGGGGAATACCTGCGCAACCTCGAATCCATGCGCAAGCACTCGGTCGCTGCCGGCATTCCCTTTTGGAACTTCTTCCACTCCATGCCCTTTGGCGATCGCTTGGACCCAACCGAAGCCCAAATCCGTTGGATGATCCACGCGTCCATCGCCCATGGTTCCAAAGGGATCCTGTACTTCTGCTACTGGACCCCAGGCAAGGGCAACGGCGGCACTGGAGAATTCCCGAAAGGCGGAGCCTTGCTCACGGCCGAGGGCATCAAGACCCGACACTACGATGAAGCGCGCCGCATCAATGCCGGATTGGAACATTGGGGGCCGGTCCTCATGCGGCTCACCGGTCAGGGAGTCCTGCGCTACACCACTGGAAGCTCCTCAGCGGAATTGGCGCGCACGGGTCTCTTGTCGCTGATGCGGGTGGGATCCGATCCGGAGTCCACCTTCCTCGTCGGAGTCCTGAATCATGCCGATGGTCGGCGTGCGGTCTTGCTGCTCAACCACAACATGGCCTACACGGCCTGGCCCACCGTTGTGTTCGATTCCGAAGAAGAGGTGCGCGAAGTGAGCCGAGAAGATGGCCGGGAACACCCACTTCTGGACGACAGTCCGGAACTGCCCGGAGTGCAATTGTCCTTTGGAGCCGGAGACGCGCGGTTGTTCCTGCTGCCGCCGGCCAAAAAATAGCCCATCGTCAGCGGCTCGGCCGTTCACGGTTCTCGAGCGGGGCCAACAACGACCTCTCGTTGGCATGGGTCAAAAGACTCAGGGCTTCGTCGACGCTCACCCATCGCAGATCGCAAACTTCCCGCGTATCCTGAACCGGTCCTTGATCTTGAAGCGCCATGTGCCAGTACAAAACCACCTTGGGCATGCCGTTGACCGCATAAACACTGCCGCCGGCAAACGATTCGACGGCTGCGCGGCAACCCGTCTCTTCCTCGACCTCCCGGACCGCCGCCTGAAGCCAACCCTCGCCCGGATCCAGCTTGCCCTTGGGAAGCGCCCACTCCGGACCATAACGGGTTCGATGGATCAGGATGAGTTCGCGCCCCCGCGGGGTGGATCGCCACACCAGACCGCCGGCCGCCTGGATCACTTCGGTTTGAATCGCGTTGCTCAAGCGGGGACAAGGGAAACCGAGCGACCCGCCGAGGGCAATCCACAGCTGCCAGAAAGAATCGTTGCCTGTCGCCGCCTCCCCATTCTCAGACAGGCTCTTAAATCCAACCGCGCCACCAGTACCACACTCCGCCCAATTCTTCGTGGAGCCAACGCTCAAAACGGATCAATCCCTCACTCCGGGGCACCACCCACCAGCGCTCCGGCCGGTCCAGTGCATCCAAGGCCTGAAAATCACACCCGACAGGCAGGACATCCACGCCTTCCTTGCGGCAAGCGGCAGCACCTCGAGCCAGATGAGAGGCAGAACTCACCAGAATCACCCGCTTCCAGCCTCGCTTTCGCACCATTTCGCCAATAGCGACTGCTTCCTCATGCGTGTCTTTGCACGCGGGCAAACGCTGGAGATCCCCCGCCGGCAATCGCCAGGTGCGTATCCAGGCGGACACCAAATCGCTCTCAGCGCGGGCACTGCCGAGCCAATGAAAGGGACCACCGCTGACAACCAAGGTGCGGGCCTTCCCTTGACGCATCACCTCCAGACCGGTCAGGGACCGTTCGAAAGACGAACCGGTTCCGAACCACAGCAATTCGCGACTGGAGAACTGGACATCGCCCGACAAGACCACCACGGCATCGGCCGCGGGCAAGTTCACCGGATGGATCCGGTCATAGGGGCGCTCCAAGCGGGCCAACAACAAGGCCGAGAAGGGTGTGCCACCCACCAACCACAACCCGCTGGCCAAGCACAGGGAAGTGAAGCCGGCCAGCCAAGCCTTGCGCCGAAACGCCAGACCGCTGACCAGCAAGGCTCCCGCCCAAGCCGCTCCCAGCGGCTGAACAAGTGCTTCAACAGGTCCCATGCCGGGGATGCTAGCCAGCCTTCTGGCCTCAAGGCGAGCCTCTCCCGCGGTTCATTCCCTGCGGTTCGGAAACCACGTCCACAACCTGCCAAACCCGCCCCTTCAGCGAGCACCGGCTTCACTGTGGCAACACCAGGAACCCACCCTGGGCATCCCCCAAGACCTGGCTTTGCTGCCCCTGGTGTCGCCAATGGTGGTAGGCGATCAGGGCGCAGAACAGGGCGTCGATCCGATCTTCGGCTTCCTTGGAATAGGCTGCCTCGAGCAATCCTTCCCCGACGGTTCCCAAGCCCAATTCCGGAAAACGGAACTGAAGGCAACTGTGCAGCAAGGATTGGTAACGACGAAACTCACGTCGCCGCTCCGCCACCGTCCCCCGCTTGTACTTGAGGATGCGTTCCAGGCCAAACCACCGGATCATGGCCGGATGGGGATAGACCTCCATGGCCAAACGCGGTTCAGACAAATCCCAACCCAACAAGAAACCCTTGGTCTGGAGTCCTCGAGCAATCCTCAGAGGCCTGGCACACAGTCTTGCATTGGAGGGGTGACAGCCTGCATGTTGGTGTCCGAAGAGGCGGTGGGTGAGTCGGTCCACCGGCCGGGATCCGCTCCGATTTGGGCAAACCAACGGCGCATCCACGGCCATCACGCACGAACGATCCCCCACCTGGGCCTGCAACCACTCCCACAGCGACTCGTCGCCCAGGGTCCAGCGGGATTCCAGAATCGAAGCACTCGGACCATCGGCCTTGATCAGGCAGATTCCGTCCCGGTTGCGTTCGCCCCAGGCCAAATCGATCCCCACCATCAGCATGGAGACAACCTCGCTTGCGCTGGATTGGGCGCAAGCGACACCTCGGTGAACAAAATGAACAGCCCCCTTCCCTTTTTGGAGGACGAATCTAGGTTGGTCGAACGCAGCAACACGTCGGAGCCGCCGAGATGAACAAACGTCTGATCTACCCCCTCTTCATCGCCGCCCTCGTGGCCTATGTGGGCCTGGGGGCCAAACTCTTCCAACTCAGCGCTGCGGACGAACGCGACGATCCCTATCAACAACTCGAACTCTTCACCCGCGTCTTGGAACGCGTCCGCAAGGACTATGTCGACGGCGAACACCTGACCTACAAGGACCTCATCCACGGGGCCATGAAGGGCATGTTGTCCACCCTCGATCCGCACAGTGAATTCATGACGGTGTCGAAGTTCAACGAACTCAAGGAAGACACCGAGGGCACATACGGCGGCGTGGGATTGCAGGTCCACGTGAAGGACGGAATGCTCACAGTGATCGCCCCGATGGAAGACACCCCAGCCTTCGAGGCAGGCATCCTGCCTGGCGATCAGATCCTGAAGATCAACGGCAAGCCCACCGACCGAATCGGCATGGGTGACGCCGTGAAGCTCCTCCGGGGCGAGCCCAAATCCAAGGTCACCTTGTCGATAATCCGCCCCTCGCTCAATGAACCCAAGGACATCTCCCTCACCCGCGAGGACATCCGCGTCTACACGGTCAAAGACCAGAACAACCACCGGGATTTCCCCATCAGCGCCGACGGTCTCGGATATGTCCGCATCACCCAATTCGCCGAGAAAACCGATGAAGAACTCGAATCGGCCTTGGTGAAGCTCGAAAAACAGGGCCTCGAAGGCCTCGTGATCGACTTGCGCGGCAATCCGGGCGGTCTGCTCGACCAGGCGGTCGCCGTGTCGGAGAAGTTCCTGCCCAAGGGCAAGCCCATCGTGTCCACCGAGGGACGCAACCGCGCGGCCGACCAGCAGCGCAAGGCTTCAGGCAAGGGCAAGGTGCGTTCTTATCCCTTGGTCCTGCTCATCAACGGAGGCAGCGCCAGCGCTTCGGAAATTGTCGCCGGTTGTCTTCAGGATCTCGAACGCGCCGTGGTCATTGGCGAGCAGTCTTTTGGCAAGGGATCGGTTCAAAACATCCTGCCGCTCAACGACGGTTCGGCCCTCCGCCTCACCACCGCAAAGTATTACACACCCAGCCACAAGGTGATCCATGAGCGGGGCATCTCGCCCAACATCGTCGTTCCCATCACCGATGAAGACGAAGCAGCCATCCAATTGCGGCGCATGCCCGGCGGCACCAACAGCATCGAGGACACCCTGCGCCTGTATCCCGTGGCGCAGCAGTCGCGTCTCCGGGAATTGGTGCTCGCGGACGCCGATCCGCAACTGGAGCGGGCAATGGACCTGCTCAAGGGAGTCCGACTCCTGGCCAAGCGCCCTGGCAGCAAGGCCCCGAGGGCCGAAGCGGCTCCGCCAGAGATCAAGCCGGCCGCAAAGTCCCAGCAGTGATCGGCCATCGCCCCGTCAGGGGGGCATGGGAACACCCGCCAACAATGGTCCTCTCCATCGAATCTTCCTGCGATGAAACCAGCGCCGCCGTGGTTCAAAACGGCCGGGTGCTCTCCAACATCGTGGCGTCGCAGGTTCGGCTGCATGCCGAATACGGCGGCGTGGTCCCAGAACTGGCGACCCGGGAACACCTCCGCAACCTCATCCCCGTCGTCCGGCAGGCGCTGGACAGTGCCGGGGTTTCCCTGGACGACCTCACCGCCGTGGCGGCCACACGAGGCCCAGGATTGCCCGCGGCACTGATGGCCGGCTGGACGGCGGCCCAGTCTTTGGCGGCGGCCCGCGGATTGCCTGTCATTGGCATCCACCACCACGAGGCTCACCTGTACTCCCCGTGGATTTCCGGACAACCGCCCCGATTCCACGAGGCGACGATCCCGGCCCATGTCTCGCTGATCGCCTCCGGAGGCCACACCTTGTTGGTCCACGTCCGGGCCGAGCTCGACCAGGTGATCCTCGGAGGCACCCTCGACGACGCCGCGGGCGAATGCTTCGACAAGGCGGCAAAACTGCTCGGTCTTCCCTATCCAGGGGGCCCAGTGCTCGACCGATTGGCCGAAGAAGGCCGTGCCGACCGTTTTGAGTTCCCGCGGCCACTGCGCCACGAACCCAACCATCTCTTCAGCTTCAGCGGCCTCAAGACGAGCGTTCGGGTCTTCCTCGAGAAGCACCCAGGTCTGGCCGATTCCCCCCAAGACCTCCGCGACTTGTGCGCCGGAATCCGTGCCGCGATCGTCGACACCCTCACCACCAAACTCGTCGCCGCCGCCATGAAGACCGGCGTCCGCTGCATCACCGCCAGCGGAGGGGTCGCCTGCAACCGGGGTCTGCGCCGCGAACTGCAGGCAGCCGCGCAAAAACGCCGGTTTGAATTGAGGATCGCCGAACCCGCCTTCTGCACCGACAACGCGGCCATGATCGGACTTTTGGCGGAACGCCGACTGGCGCGCGGGGAGTCCACCCCTTGGGACACTGAAACAGGCCCTGGCTGGGAACTGGAGTCCCTTACCCCTCAATCTGCCATGCCGGCCTCGGAGGCCCGTCTTTCCGTCTCGTGACGATCTCCATCATCTTGCCTGCGTTCAACGAAGCGCGCCTGCTGCCGACCACTTTGACTGCCGTGCACGCGGCGCGACAAGCCTTCGATTCCGTGCAGTGGACCTCCGAAGTCATCGTCTGCGACAACAACTCCACCGACGCCACCGCTCAAATCGCCCGCGAGCACGGAGCCCGTGTCGTCTTTGAAGCGGTGAACATGATCGGCCGGGCGCGCAATGCCGGGGCTTCAGTGGCCCGTGGCGACTGGTTGGTCTTCATCGATGCCGACTCCCAACCCTCCATCGAACTCTTCGCAGCCATGATCGAAGCAATCCAGTCTGGTCGTGTCCTGGCGGGGGGAGCCACCGTCCGCATGGACACCAACGACCTTCGGGGGCGCATCGGCACCGCATTCTGGAACACCGCCAGCCGCCTCCGACGCCTCATGGCTGGCTCGTTCATCTTCGTCGAAGCCGCCGCCTTTCGGAAAATCGGCGGGTTCAGCGCGCAATTTTATGCTGCCGAAGAGATCGACCTGACGCACCGCCTGAGGCCCCTGGCCCGCGCCTCCAATCGCCGCATCGTCATTCTTTCCAAGACGCCACTGCTCACTTCAGCCCGGAAGCTCAAGCTCTACACCCCGCGCGAAATCGGCCGACTCATCCTCTCTGCGGCCTTGCGGCCGAAGGCCACCCTCACCAACAAAGAAGCCTGTCACCTCTGGTACGACGGCCGCCGATGAGCACCAACCGGATCCCGGGTTGGTACCCTCGACCGGCGCGTTCCGAAACCGTTCTAACCCATCCAAAGCCGCATCGAACGGCCATTCGGCACACTGATCTTCTTGTCTCGGCGCGAAATATGCCCATGATCGGCGCTTCGATCTCGCATTTATGGCTAAAGTGTACACCGACAAGGACGCCGACCTGAGCGTCTTCAAAGGCAAAACCCTCGCTGTGCTCGGCTTCGGCTCCCAAGGCC
>JACCDP010381642.1_pt1 | contig 22099 bp, 8 predicted proteins | sample 7445841 | NCBI WGS metagenome assembly JACCDP01 (sample SAMN15323441, study PRJNA562643) | freshwater metagenome | isolation source: river surface water | place: USA:Blue River Watershed | collected 2017-08-17
GGTACAAGTGGAAGTTCGGGAACAACTGGAACCTCAGGTACTAGTGGTACGTCAGGAACATCCGGATCAAGTGGGACCTCAGGAAGTACGGGAACATCCGGATCAAGTGGGACCTCAGGAAGTACAGGAACCTCTGGCACAAGTGGCACTTCAGGAACTTCAGGTCTGAGCGGTGTTTCAGGGACAAATGGAACATCAGGAACAAGTGGTACGAGTGGAAGTTCGGGAACAACTGGAACCTCAGGTACTAGTGGTACGTCAGGATCAAGTGGTACGAGTGGAAGTTCGGGAACAACTGGAACCTCAGGAACAAGTGGTACGAGTGGAAGTTCGGGAACTAGAGGTACATCAGGTTCAAGTGGAACCTCAGGAACAACTGGATCTTCGGGCACGAGTGGAACATCAGGTACATCTGGAGTGACAGGTTCGGTTGGACCGTCAGGATCTAGTGGAACATCAGGTACAAGTGGAATATGTATCCCTTGTTCATCAGGCAGCTCAGGTTCATCTCCAACGTCAGGATCATCAGGAACTTCGGCAATGTGTATTAGGTTTCTTGTAATAAATACAGGTGCTACGAGTGATACTGTTTTTTATGTTGATTGTAACGGAAATCCTGGTAATTACTCGATAGCCGCATACGGTAGATCATGGGTTTGTTCGTCAATTATTCCTTATGGTAATACAATACTATCATATTCGGAGGGAAATTGTTATCAACCACAATGGACTGGTACTTGGAGTTCCGCAAGTGGATATTCAGAAAATACTATTGTAGAATATAGTGGTAGTTCATATGTTTCATTGGAAAATAATAATTTAAATAACAATCCGGAGACTCAACCAACAAAATGGACGTTAGTGGCTCAAGCAGGTAGTAATGGTACGTCTGGAAGTTCAGGAAAAAGTGCCGCAACATCAATTACAAATAACACTAACAATTATGTTGTAACCGCAACCGGAAATTCAGATACTCCATTCAATGGAGAGGCAAATTTGAGATTTGACGGTACTGTTCTCGATGTAAATGGTAGATTGAGTATAACAGGTGTTGGAACTACGTCAGCAACTAAAACAGTAACTTTAAGAAACTCCACACCAACTACTATAATAGAAGTTTTAGATAATGGTAGAGTAAATCAGACACTTATAGGTTCAACAAGAGAAACTGCATTTGGTACTAACGCTCTTAGAGTTTCCACGGGTACAGATAATGTGGCGTTTGGTGAGGATGCGTTGTATTCCAATACAACAGGTATTGATAACTCGGCATTTGGTAGAGTTGCATTGTATAACAATACTACAGGTAGCGCTAATTTTGGACTGGGTACGTTTGCTTTGTATAACAATACAACAGGTGGTAGTAACATAGGTATAGGACGACAGGCACTTTACATCAATCAAACTGGGTATTCTAACGTTGCTATTGGTGGACAGGCTTTGGAGAATTTACTGAATGTAAATAACAATGTTGGAATTGGTGCAAATGCGTTACGTTACACTACAACAGGTTACGAAAATACGGCAATAGGAACTAATTCTCAAATAAATAATTTGACAGGATACCGTAATGTTGCGATTGGTATGAATGTATTACTAAATAACACCGCAGGACATTCGAATGTTGCGATAGGAGAAACCGCATTATATTCATTTAGTGGTAGTCAAACTGTGGCGATAGGTAATTCTGCAATGTATAACACTACGACAGGAGTTAATAACACTGCGATTGGACATGCCGCCTTGTACGATAATACCACAAGTAGTAGTAATACGGCAATAGGTTATTCTGCTTTGGGTAGTATTTCGTCAAATGCTTCAAATAATACCGCTATTGGTTATCGAGCAGGTAACTATCTTACTGGTTCTACTACTTCGGCTACAGGAATGGACGATTCAATTTATATTGGTAACCTAGCGTACGTATCTGCCGTAAATGTTACAAATGAAATTGTTATAGGTAGTACTGCAACAGGACAAGGTAGTAATACGGTTGTTTTAGGTAATACATCGGTGGTTGATACTTATTTGAGTGGTAATGTTAATCTCGTAGATAATAAAAATATAGTAGTTGGAACAACCAATGGAACAAAAATCGGAACGTCTACATCACAGAAATTAGGATTTTATAATCAAACACCAATAGTACAACCTTCTAGTGGTACATCTATTGATAACGTATTAAAAACATTGGGACTCAGACAAAGTGGAGGTATAAGTAATTTCACAACTGATGTAGACGTAAGTAGTGTTAATATAATTACTGATACAACAGGAACTCAAATAGCTACAGCATCTACCCAAAAATTAGGATTTTTCGGTACAGCTCCGGCAACACAACCAAACAATACTAAAGGTAATGCTAGTTTTACAGATGGAGTTAGTTTGACTACTATCAAGCGTGACACTCAATTTGGAGGTTATACACTTGAGCAACTTGTTAAAGCATTACAAACTATCGGAATAATTGCTTAATATTGAATTTTTTTTATTTAAACTTAAATATTAAAATAAGTTATAAAATATGGTTAACACAAACAAAACAATTCAAGAAATGTCGATTGAAGAATTAGAAAAGATTGAGCTATTATTGTGGAGACAGAGAGAGCATGCGACATTGACACTTAATAATTGTAATCGTGATTTACAATTAATATCTAACGAAATCGCTAGCCGTAATGTACAACAAGTGATGGTTACTGAATAAACTACCCTAAGTAGTTTTCAACAAATGTTGTATTTGGTTAATCACCATTTCTGATGTTATTGATGTGTGACATTCAAACTGACGTGCCGTTCCTTTATGAACGGGACACCAATTCCAATCCCCCTTATCAAATCTATAATTCGGATTATTCCAACAACCATTACAAACACTTGTATTTATAATTCTTGTACAATTTGATGTGAACTCATGATTTGGTTCTGTGAAGTTAGAAATCATAACAACGTGTTTACCAAGAGCCCAAGATAACCAAGATAATCCACTCGATAGTCCTATAAAAAATTCACTATGATGAATTACATTCATTGTGTTTTCGATTGAAATATCTTTAATTTTTTCGACATGATTGAAGGGGTTATTTTCTTTCGATACATTTATTATCTTATAACCTAAGGAGTGTAAGTAATCAATTAAACCTTGCCATCCTTCTTTTGTCCAAAACTTGCAACCGGCGGTAGAGTTTGTTGCGATTGTAACATACTTCTGTTTGTATGGTTTATATTTTGGGGTGAAAGATATGTTTGGTTTTTTCTCGATAAAATTTAAACCTAATATATTTGTTGCGGCTTTTTGTAATGGAATTGTGTGTGGTAATTCAGGTTCCATTGTATCGTTGAAGAACCAACCCAATTTGTACATACCATGAATATCATTTACTTCATCACCTGGTTTAATAAACTTTAATTCAGGATATGACTTCTCAAATAATTTATTCCAAAACGTCGAAACTATAACTTCACACTCATGTTTTTCTTGGAATTCTAAACAATATGGTATCCAAGATATTGTATCACCTAAGGAACTGCTGTCCATTGCGATATAAACTCTTTTACCTTTATAATTTAAGTTATCCTCATAAATTAATGTACCACTCTCATATATTTGAGTTTTCCATTTTGTGTAATAAGTTCTACTTAACTTAACCCAATGATTGGATTTGATTGTATTATTATATAATATTCTATCGTTCTCATCCATAAATACAACCTCAAAATCACTGTCACTTACACCTTTTATCTCTATAAAAGGTTGCCCTATAAAGTTTTGTTCGATTGTCACTTTTGTTTTTATTTTATTGTTTGTTATTGGATTTTTAATCACGATATCGTTATAGAAATTTATATGATTTTTTGCAAAATTTAAAGATTCATTTTTTGGAATGGTATACATTCTATCTTTAGATATTATATCTAATAATTTGTTTCTTGTTGAAAAAATATCGTCATCCATAACTTCAATATAACCATCAAACATTCCCAAATATTGGGGTAAATTTCTTGTTATTATTTTTAATCCATGTGAAATTCCTTCTCTAATAACCAAAGGGTTACATTCCCAAGTTGAATTAAACATCATAACATCTGCAGCTTCCATGAAAGTTGAAACGTCATTCCGTTCATACCATATGGTGACATTTGACGGAATATTTTTTATAATAGGTTCCCAGTAATACTGAAAGTTTGGAGCCTGATTACCGATAAAATGAAAATGAATTTCAGGGTTTGATTTTTCTAATAATCTTGCAACTTCAATTCCTTCACCTTGATTTTTTCCTGGTGTCCATAACCCAACATTTATTACATGTACTTTATTGTCGTCAAATTTAAGTTTATCTCTTGATAATTTCTTTTGTTCGGGAGTCGGACATATATCGTCGATGGGGAATTCCAAAACACATGATGGCGATGGCATTTCCGCGAATGAAATTTCTTTGTGATATGGTGAACAGTAAATGTAACCATCAGGATGATATTTTTTGTTTGTCGTTGGATCAAACCAAACATTGTGACAAGTTTCTATTATCCTCCAAGTTCTATTTTTATCGTATAGTTGTTCTAATAACTCATCAGATACTTGATTATAACTGTCAAAACCTTCTAAAACCTCATCGACATGAACAACATTTATATTGTTGTTTTTGATTATGTTAATCAATTCCAACTTGTTTCCACCCAATGTGTAGAAATTGGTATTTGGTAAAATTTCTTTTATTTTGTTTTTTTGTACCACATAAATTGGACTAAAATCAGAGTATTCAACAACAAATAATTCAACATTTGGGTAATACTGTTTTATTGTTTCAATTCGTTTTAATAAAAAAGACGGCATTCCACCTGTTGAAAGGTGAGGTGCTAAATATAGTAACCTTAACTCGATTGAGTCATTTTTTATCATTTCCTGTCTTTTTATTTCCCTAATCATATCATCGACGATATCAGTTCTTTTTTCACCGTGGATAAAGAATAGTTCATCAAAACTACCAGGAACTGCAACCCATTCTTTTATATGTTGTCTATTACCATTAAATTTAATTTTATTATAAATCATATCGATGGTATCAAATGAACCGTTAACGTAGACTGAGGGTAAACCCTTATTGATTTGTTTTTTCCATAACAAGCAATTCACTATCGTTTCTTCATGGTATGCGGCGTAATATTTTGTTGAGTTTCTAACCGTTGGATTATCACACATATTATACCATTCATCCAAGAAATCTTTCGTATTTTGTCCCGCAAGGAAATAACCTGTTTGTCTATATACAGTGTTTTTCCTAAATGATTGATCAACACCGAATAGAACACATGATGGATGTTCTAATGTTGTACTTAAATCATTTCCATTGGATCCGCCAACACCTTCCCAAACCATATAGTCATAAATTCCTGTTGTAAAATATGGAAAAGTTTCGTCTGATGGATATAGATTGAAAATCTTGTCCACATTTGGTAATGGTACTGAATCCGCATCTGCATAACAAACTGTTTTTGCATAATTATTCAGAGCGTGTTTTACAATTAAAGGTCTCTGAACCAATATATCATATATTGCAACTCGATTTCTATCAATATAATAATTTTCACCTTCTTTATGGTTGTAATACAATTCTTCATTTTTATTTCTTATATCACATTCCCATTTTATGGTAAAAACATCATTACCCTTAAATTCGTGAGAAGAATTTAATAGATAAACAACGATTGGTAATTTACTAAATTCTCTGAGTGATTTTATTGTATTATTTATTAAAGGGATATATTTTTCATTACCATATAAAACATAACATTTATCAAAAAGTAGTGAGTTATAATAGTTGTGTTCTATCTCAAATCCATAATCTTGAATTTTATTTTCATTATCGGACATTGATGTTGATTGATTAAAAATCATCGGTATGGTAGTACCAAAATTGAATTTTTTGTGATTTTTGTAATGTACAAATCTGTATACTTCGGAAGAAGAATCATTAAGAAACATATCTACGGTACACATGTACAAGGGGTGAGATGGATTCAGATAATTTTCCATTTCACTCACGTAATGTTCCATAAACATTTTGGTGTAAAATAGAGATTGTGAACACAACATTTCTTCGAAATAACCGTGAGTGTTACCATTTCTTCTAATCTTACTTCTAGGTTGAAATTTAACACCCAAAGAAACCACGTCATAAATTTTTGTGATTGATTTCCAATCATTAAAAACATTATTCAAATCTTGTGTTGAAACATTATTCATCAATGTGATATCGTCCTCAAATACTATAATGTTACTGTAATTTTCTGAAATTGCTTTCTTAAATATTTCCAAGTATGTTGCGGTACATCCTAACTTTTTGTATTTCGGTTCTTCAAAAACGATCCCATCGATAAACTCATATCCTGAAATATCTAAACTATCCAAAAGTTTAATTACACTTTCTTTCCTATCAGTTCTATGGGGTAAATTTATAATATATCCGGCGTCTGCAATTTTTATATTTTTATAATATAAACCTTTTTTGTTATAATATTTTTTGAGAAGATGAATCATATTTTCCATAATGATTGGTCTTTTCTCACTATGAACCATAAGTAATTGTTCCTGATACTTTGGAATTTTAAACCAATCTCTAACATGTCTTTCAGTATCATCGAATCCTATTTCTTCAAAAACTTCTTTAATCGTTTCATCGTTACCGTTCATAAAAATATACGGTAGTGAATCATGAAAATTGTATTTCCAAAACAAAACGTTCGCGACTGTTTCTTCTTGAAATGGTGCATAATATGCAAAATCTTTAAGAACCTTGGGGTGATTACATACCCAAAACCATTCATCCAAGAAATCTATAGTATTTTGTCCGCAAACGAATGTGTTTGCATTTCTATAATGTTGTCTAACATACTGGTTTATGTTTAATAATTCACACAATGGATGTTCAAGTGTTGTACTCAAGTCGTCTCTACTCATGGCGCCACCTCTACCGTCTTTATGTAACCAATCATGAATTGCCTTAGACAAGTAAGGAAATTCCGAATCTTTTGGATAATAATCGAAAATGGTATCTATCATTGGGGTGACAACAGAATCACTATCAATATAAGCGACTAAATTTGAAAAATTTAATAAACAATGTTTAATTGCTATTATTCTTTGTACAATTAAGTTATAAACATCATAGTTATCTCTGTTTACAAAAAAATTACCGTCATCGTTTGAAATATACATGTTAGTAATGTCGGAATTCAGATTTATGTCCCATCTTACTGTAATTGTATTTTCTACTTCTATTTTTTTATCAGAATCCACCAAATAAATGATTATTGGTAATTTACTAAATTCACGTATTGATTTTGCACACATCGAGACAACATCAAAATAAGATTCGTTTGCGTACAAAACAAAAGATTTGTCGTATTTTTTTTGAATATTCATATCGAATTTTTTCATTAAAAGTAATTTTTGTGACTAGTTAATATAGTATGTAATAACCTGATAATGTATGTGTCTAATTTTTTACACGTTTTGTATATGTTATTACTTTTATTTTACTAACTTAAAGTAGTTATTTTTCCCGTTTTATAAACAAAAAAATAAAAACTCAAATATTAATATTTATCATAAAATGGTTAATAACCGGAATATAAAATTTTCAATTCTCACCAAAATCGAGAGGATAATATAAATGGCTTGTTTACGTGTAAAAGTTTCTATTGGTGATGTATTATTCGCCGTTGGTAATACTAATCCGGCGCAGGACGGAGTTGTAACTTTCAATTATACTATTTGTGGTTCTGGAGGTAGCGGTACCGCAACTCAAGATTATTATTCCGATGGTGAATACAATTTTATCACAGATTGTATTGAAACCGATTCTTCATATTTTTCATACTTTGCTTATGATGTAGAAATAACTGATACTTCTGTTGTCATCAGTCATATAACGCCTCAATATTATTGTTATTCCCTTATTAATTTGTTCGAATTTTGTGATAATTGCGGCACAGATCAAGCATTAGTACATAATGAATCAAGTAGTACAAGTGAATTTTTAAAATATTGGACTCGATTTGCATTTAATGCTGGACAATATGATGTAAACACAGGGGATTTAACTGGGTTAAATCGTGATGGGTCCATTGAGAAAAATGACCCTCTTTGTCTATTTTATACTGGATCTACATCATACGGTGGATCATTGAATACAAATATGTTAGATGGTGATAATGTATCACCTCCTGTCGGTAAATCCTTCTTTTTCAACTCTTTTTTATATAAATTTGTATATAACAGTGAAATATCCGACTTAAACACAAAGGCGGTTACCTTTGACCCTAGAGGATTCAGGGGATTTGATATAGGTTCACCAACAACTGCAACTGGATTAACGACACCTAGCCAATGGTATGTTACAGGTTTAACCTCACAACAATACACTATTAGTGGAGTATCAAATACCGTAGTTTCGGCGTCAACCAAAATTTCAAATGCTGGTGGTAACCCACAAATGATAGAATGTAATTTAGATGGTAAGTTTATAAATGGATATCTTAGTCTTTGTGAATATGATAATTATGTTCATGAAGTTACAATAGGTAGTACGTCTTCAACTTCCGGGCTTATAGGGATTATATTAGCGGCAAATTATGATTATGATGGGACTTTAACATCTCCTCCTGGAATAACACATACGTTATCTGTTGTTTTTGACACTAGAGTTGGTTCCTCGAATACTATCAGTGTTAATTATAATTTGGGAAATGAGGCATATGCATTTGGATTTGAGGAATACGATTCCGCTAGATCTACTATACTACTGGCGAGTGGTACCACAGCCAGTCCATTTTATAATAATTCAAGTAATTTATTTTCTGGTTTAGGTAACGTTAGGGTAAAAGTGGTTAGGGCTGGAAGTCAATTCCAAATTTACACGACCCAAAGTATGGGTGACAAATCGGGTAATCAATTTTATGCAACAAAAGATATTGGAGAAGCTAATCCATACCAGTTAATTTGTAGTTTCGATTTAACAAATGCTGCGACTTGGACGCAAAAAGAATCGTATGCGGGTACAGTAAATGTTGAAGTATTTTTGGATGGAAGTAAGTTCGGATATTTATCACAAGATTTAGCCGATTCACAATTTTTTGACATATATTTTTCAGGAAATCAATCGTCCCCAATTGTTAAATATCAAGTTAGCGATGATTACACGGGATCCCCACCATTTTATACGACCAATGACACTTATATACTCAATCAATTGGGTTCGGATCAATGTTGGGATTGTAAGGGTTTGGAAAGTTTGGTGGTACAACCTGTGTCAACTTTTAGTCCCGATAATCAGTTTGATGATTGTCCGGAATGTTTACAATCTTTAATTTCTCCCACACCAACATCTACTATAACCCCAACAATAACACCTTCGTTCACACCAACACCTTCAGTTACCCCAACAATTCCACCAACACCTTCAATTACTCCAACAAATACTCCAACACCTTCAATTACTCCAACAAATACTCCAACGATTACAATATCACCGACTAATTTACCATTAATATATCAATTTGAAGAGTGTGGTTCCGAAACTGTATTTAGATTTACTGGTGTCACCACATTATTAACTGTTGGCACCGTATATTCTATTCAGAATTTCCCGGAATTTCAGGGATGCGCAACATTAGTTACTCATACGGATACGGGTAATATATATTCATCAGATGGTGTAATTTTCACTGTGACCGATAGTTGTTTGAGTGCCCCATGTGTGACACCGACACCAACTGTAACACCAACTGCAACTCAAACTCCAACGCCAACGACAATTCCTGTCACTATTTTGTGTGAGAATTATACATATTGTTTAAATACGAATTTACCTAATCTTTCAGGTTATTCAGGTACCTATGAATTTTATGGTGAATATAATAATAGAAGTTATTACTTTGGAGGTGGTGATTTGACGGGAGTGATTTATTTCACAGGAACTAAGTGGTGTTTGTGTGATGGTGAAGAACCTGGAGGTGTTTGTTTATTAAATGGAAAATATCCTTGTTCTGAGGTATGTCCGGACTTTGATAGTAATTTTTTTAACGCCGGGGGATGTCCAGAATCAAGATCACAACCGATAGTTGAATCCTTTAATTTTTCTGCGTATTTTGATTGTGATTTCACTCCAACACCAACACCAATACCCTGCGAAAATGTTAATTTTAATTTAACATATTTCAGAACGACTCCAACACCAACACCAACATCCTCACCTTATGAAACTTATGTATTTTTCTCAATTATCAATATTGAGGTTTCTCCGATTCCGACATCAATTCCTGTGACACCGGGGATTCCTTATAATATTTTCGGATCGGTTGTGTTTACGATTTCTGAAGACCCATTCAATTGTGTTTCAGTAAAAGTTTTGGCGGATTGTTTGACGGGTGAGGAATTTTATGTTAATGACGCATTAATATTAAATGATGTCGAGATATTGTTTGGTACTTGTTTCTCAGCTCAAGTTAATGGTGTCAATAGATGTATTACTTATTTAAGGGATGACTCTACATTGTCATCAAATTCGGTCGTTAATCAAATTTATGAAATATATGAAGGGTGTAATGTTTGTCAGGTAGATCCGACTCCAACCCCAACTCCGACACAAACTCCAACAATTACAGTGACTAGTACTATTACACCGACTACTACATCTACACCTACTGTTACAAAAACTCAAACGTCAACTATTACGAGTACAAAAACCCCTACACCAACTAAAACTCCAACTAGAACTCCCATACCTACAAGAACTCCAACCAAAACTCCAACTAAAACACCTACACCAACAAATACCTCGACACCGACTCAAACACCAACAAATACCTCGACACCAACCCAAACACAAACACCGGCGCCTACAACCACACCTACACCAACTCCAACTCAAACGAAAACTCCAACTCAAACGAAAACACCAACATCAACACAAACACCAACATCAACACAAACACCAACATCAACACAAACACCAACACAAACGGTTACGTCAACACCTACAATGACTGACCCACCACCTACGCCATCTACAACACCTACAAATACTAGTTCACCAACACCTACACCAACAGTCACTGAAACACCAACTCAAACACCTACGCCGACAGTCACTGAAACATCAACTCAAACACCTACACCAACTCCTACAATGACTGACCCACCACCATCTCCATCTCCAACACAAACGCCGACACCAACTATATCAGAAACTCCAACGCAGACACCAACATCTACGGTGACTTCGACCCCAACAATTACACCAACTCCAACTCAAACCCAAACGCCAACTCAAACCCAAACGCCGACCGTAAGCATCACACCAACTAGAACTACCACGCCTACTGTAAGTCCTACGCCAACTCAAACACCAACGAATACAAGTAGCCCAAGTCCAACTCAAACACCAACCGCAAGTATTACTCCAACTCAAACACCTACACCTAGTGTCAGTCCTACACCGACTCAAACACCTACACCGACTGTAAGTATTACACCGACTCAAACACCCACTCAAACCCAAACACAAACACCTACAATGACTAACCCACCACCGACACCATCTACGACACCAACAAATACTAGTTCACCAACACAGACACCGTCACAAACACCGACTCAAACACCTACACCTACCAATACGTCCACTACAACACAAACGCCAACACAAACTGCGACGCCTACTCCAACTCCAACTTGTGCGAGACCTGCGGCATTACCTGATTATAGATTGTTGAGTCGTTTTGATCTCCAAAATCAAACTTGTGTTGGGTCAAACGTTAGAAATATATTGAATGCGAATAGTTTATTGGACGCTTGTAATACTTTGGCAAACTTTTTTGTGCCTTGTGGATTGTGTGGTCCTAGTACTAGTCTGAGTAATTTCAGTGAAAACCTGCAAGTAGAAATTAATTCATTGGCGCCTGGCAATAGAGTTTATCTTGGTTGGGAGTCACAAGGATTTACAGATTGTAATGTAATTCCAAGTGGAATATATATGGCATTCCCATCGTATATTAATTCTGCCGAATCATTCGAAACTTTAATTTGTCAACCATGTCCAAATACTGATGTTACGTTAATTGCCGTATCAGGAGGAGTAATTTATGATTTTAGAACATGTTTCAATGTATGTCAAGCGGCCACTCCAACTCCAACATCCACACCAACACAAACTCAAACACCTACTGTGACCTCAACTAAAACACCTACGCCAACGGTAACTCCAAGTATTACCCCAACCAATACTGTTACACCGTCAATAACACCAACAAGTACTACAACTCCAACTATGAACCAAACACAAACACCAACACCGACAATAACACCGACTAAAACTCCTACTCCGACAAAAACTCCGACAAAAACTCCTACGATGACTCCTACTCCGACAAAAACTCCGACAAAAACTCCTACGATGACTCCTACACCAACTTGCGCAAGACAGGAACCTAATATTAATTATAGATTTTACGAAAGAATTACGTTAGCGGCAAGCAATAGCTGTACCGATAACAATCTATCTGTATGGTTTACTAATAACGGGCAAGCACAACCACCATCTATTCCCGATTGGAACGATATTACAGATATTTGTCAGGGTTACGGCAATGTGCCATGGACTGGACCAACTGATAGACCAGGACTTTGTGATTTATTCGATTGTAGTATTTGTGCGTTAACTAGTTTTTCTGTTAGTGGACAATTTAGAACGGGGGCAATTCATCCTGACCTACAAATTGAAGGTATACCTTATGCATCATATAACACAGGATGCCAATTAATTCCCGATGATTATTATTTGGTAATTCCTGACAATGGGGAAAATGCACAAACTTATTTGTGTAATAATCAATCTAATTTAAAAGTTGTTAAAATTTTGAATGGTGTCATAAGTGAAATACATACATGTAATTGTTCTTAAAATTAATAATATGTCTCTACAAACTTTTATAACTGAAATACAAGGAATACCACCATACAACGTATATTTGTGTAATCCTGATGGTACCGGATGTTTTTATATTAACACAATCAGTGGCTCACCATATAATTTTATAATCCCACCTCCAAAAAATAATTTATCTGAATATATGTTGTTACTAAAAGACGCGAATGCTCGCATAATATCTGGTATAACAAATGTAACATGAGTTTATTAGTAACAATTACGACAATAACCGCCAATACACCGGTAGATGTTTATTATTGTGATTCATTCAGTACAAATTGTGTCTTTGTTGAAACAAGAACAATTTTTCCATATCAATTTTCGGTACCTTCACCATATGCTGACAATAACGTGATTATCAAAATAGTTGATTCACAAACTTGTGAAGTATTAAAATTAATTCCTTTTGTTGGTCCATAAAAACAAAACTCAAAATATATTTATAAATAAAGAATGGCAGGATTATCGTTTAGTTGGGGTATTAATATTTTTGGTCAATTAGGTAATTTATCGACGATTAATGAATGCACCCCAGTTGCGGTTTGCGGTAATTTGACATTTTCAGTTATAAGCACAGGAGAAAGACATTCGGTCGGTGTAACAGAATCCGGGTTGGCTTACGCGTGGGGAAATGGTGATGGGGGAAGACTTGGTACCGGAGCGGTATCAAACCAAAGTCAGCCAACACCTGTGTTTGGGGGTCTTATATTTTCTAGTATCGATGCAGGGCAAAGACATACTGTTGGTGTAACTACATCAGGTGATGCATATGCTTGGGGTTATAACACATTTGGTGCGATAGGTAATAATACCTCAGGAAACTTCTATACAACTCCGGAGTTAGTATTAGGGGATTATAATTTTGTGAAAGTTAGTGCCGGTAGAGAGTTTTCATTAGGTTTAACAAATACGGGACAATTATATGCTTGGGGTAGAAACGAATTTGGACAATTAGGGGATAACTCAATTTTAAATAAAAGTATACCAGTTTTAGTGTTCGGAGGTCATAATTTTGTTGACATGTCAGCAGGTGATTTTCATTCAGTTGGTATTACAAATTCGGGATACGCACTTGCTTGGGGATGGAACAACAATGGACAGTTAGGGACAAACGATATTTTTAGCCGCAGGACTCCGGCTTATCTTTTTGGATTTCCTCAATACGCCAAAATTTCTGCTGGTGATAGTTTTACATTAGCGATAAATTCCTCAGGAATTGGATATGCTTGGGGTAGAAACTTTAGTGGTGAATTAGGTATAAATTCCCAAATTAACCAATCAACACCAAGAGCAATATCTGGAGGTTTAATTTTTACAAAAATTTCCGCAGGAGAAAATTTTTCGTTGGGTATTAACAATCAAGGACTTGTTTATGCTTGGGGTAGTAATGGGCAGGGAGAATTGGGGAATAATTCAATAACAAGTTATTCCGTCCCATATCCTGTTTACGGTACTGGTAATTTTTACACTGAAATTTCGGCAGGAGGTAGTTTTTCCTTGGCTTTGGCATCAACTGAATGTGGAGAATTTCCTTATTGTATTACAAATTGTTGTGGATGGAGAGTATATTATGAAGGATCAGGTACTGCTTTTTTTGGTTACACAAATTGTGAAGGTGGTAGTTCTTCTATCCAAGTATCAGGGGGACAATGGTCCTCACCATTTTGCGCGATCGGTCCTGTTGAATATGGATTGTTTACTTTAGAACATTTAGGGTGTTGTACTGAATGTTCATGTTATGACGGTACAACAAATGGTGAATACAACTATTATGATTGTATCGGTAATTATGTTGAGGGTAACAGTAACGGTGTTACTATTTGTTTAAACAAATATTTACCAAATACTGGAATAAATATTACATCACCTTCGGTTCTGTGCAGTTGTTCTCCAATTGTGGAATCCCCAACGCCAACCCCAACGCCAACTCAAACGCCAACTCAAACAAAAACCTCGACACCAACAAAAACACCAACTCCAACCTTAACACCAACCTTAACATCAACTCCAACCTTAACACCAACAAAAACACCAACTCCAACCTTAACACCAACAAAAACAACGACTCCAACCTTAACACCAACCAATACCCCAACACAATCATTAACACCTACTATAACACAAACACCGACAAACACTCCGACGGTTACACCATCGAGTGGTTCGTTAACCCCTTATTTGGGGTTTAGTTGGGGATTAAATAGTGGGGGTGAACTAGGCGATGAAACAGTTATAAATAAATGTACTCCAGTTGCAATTTGTTGTAATATTTCCTTCGTTCAATTAAGTGCTGGTATAAACCATTCATTAGGTATAACATTGGATGGTGTGGCTTATGCATGGGGTAATAATGAATACGGACAGTTGGGTGATGGTACAACAATACCTAAATCAACACCAGTAGTTGTTGCTGGCGGATTGAATTTTGTGAAAGTTGTTGCAGGTAACAACTTTTCACTCGGGATAGTTGAAAATGTTTATGATGAATATACAGAGAGACTGGCGTATAGTTGGGGGGATAACCAATATGGACAACTAGGTGATACGACTTTTGATGCTAAGTCAATACCGGTTTTGGTTTCTGCGGATAGTTTTCAGTATGCTATTGATATAGATACCGAACAGAATCACTCATTAATGATTGGTTTTTTTGGTGAAGTACCAGGTACTTGGGCTTGGGGTTTAGGGGCCAATGGTAGATTAGGTAACGATTCTATCGCGAATGAAAATTCACCTGTTTTAGTTTTTGGTGATCATAATTTTGTCAAAATTGCCGCAGGCGGAACTTTTTCTGTTGCTATTGATGATTCGGGATTTGCTTGGTCATGGGGATTTAATGGTTCTGGCGAATTAGGTATTGACTCTACCATTTCGAAACGAACACCTGTCCAAGTTTTTGGTGGATTAACTTTCGATAAGATTAGGGCGGGAAGTCAACACACCATCGCTCAAACTATTGACGGAACATTTTATTCTTGGGGATTGAACTCAAGTGGACAGTTGGGAGTGAACGATAATTTGAACAGATCGACACCAACTGCGATTGTTGACCCTCAAAATTTTATAACATTTGATGCTGGAGATAGTGCTAGTGTTGGATTAACTGTTGATAATGAAATTTATTCTTGGGGTTTGAATGATTTTGGTCAGCTCAGCAATGGAACTACCGATGAGAGATTAGTACCTTCAAGTATAGTATCCAACGGAATTAAATTCTACGACGTAAGTATAAGTTTTCATGGTTTAGCGTTAGGGGTGCCCGCCACACCAACTCCAACACAAACACCAACTATTACACCTACTCCAAGTCAAACTCCAACCAATACACCCACTCCAACACAAACGAGTACTAATACACCCACTCCAACACAAACGAGTACTAATACACCCACTCCAACACCTACAAGAACACCAGGGCCAACGCCAATTTACAATCTAGTTAATGAGTGTGATCCTATTACATTATTTCCGTTAGGTTTAAATTGTTTAATTGTTCAAGAGCCAACATCACCAAATGGATATGACGGTATTTTATCAATACAAGTTACTGGTGGTACCGACCCATATTTTTATTATTGGAACAATGGGCAAAGAACTCAGATTTTATATAATATCCCATATGGGAACTACGGTGTTACAGTGGTGGATTATTATGGTGATTTTACCGCGTCAACTATTTGTAGTGTCGTTAGGCCAACACCAACACCAACTAATACTCCAACTCAAACTACAACACCGACACCAAGTCAAGTTTGTCAACCTTTATGTTTGATTGCGATAAATAGTCAAGAATCTTATGGACCTTGGGAGTTTATTTGTAATGGATTCCTGAATGGAAGGCAAAGATGGACATATATTTCTGATGAATGGAATTTAAATATAATTTGGAATCCTATATTGTTTAGGTGGCAAGTGGTGGGTGAGGATTTAATGACTCCGGAACCTATAGAGGGTAATAAAGTTATGATAAGTACTTCTACTTCATCAATTCCATTATCTCAATGGAATTTCTATGGTAATGTACCTAATAGATTCTTATTCAGTGTAACGCAAGGTTCTTGCCCTCCAACATTACCACTTCTATCATTTGTGACAGTACAAAATACACTATGTATTGGTAATGAAAATTGTACAGGCTCGATTACCTTCGAAGCCTTTGGGGGAACTCCACCTTATTCTTATTCTATCAATAATGGAAATACTTACCAAAGTAATAACATATTTAATCAACTTTGTTCTGGTACATATACAACAGTAGTTAGAGATTCTCTAAACATAACATATAAAGAAACTGTAGTCGTGAGTCCTAATTCGTTAACTGAAAATTATATTATATATACAAATTCTATTTCTGAGACAACCATACCGTCAACAAATAATTCTGTTCAAAATACTGAATTTGAAGTTATTTTCAATCCACCATTGTCAGATGGTACATTTGTTGCGTTAGATTTAACAATAGAGTATAATATTGATAATATGGGACCTTGGTTTAATTCAAACCCAAATCAAACTGCGACTTATAGTTTTGGTACTACTTTATATAAAAATGGTGAAGACATTACATCAGAGTTAATACAAAGCACGATAACTACATTACTTTCAAATCGTCCTAATTGTAGTCCATCTCAAATTAGTACTTCTGCTAGTACCTTTACAGTTTCAGTTATTATGGGATATGGAGACACCCTTACAGGTACAACCTTGTGTCAAATAATGGAAGTTAATCCAGTTTCTAACGCAAGTTGTGTGTCGACAATTGAATCAGAAATCCAAATTTACGCGAGTAATGCGAGATTAACAGGTTGTACGAAATGTGCGGAAATTGTTAATTCTCAAATTCCAATTATATATACACAAACAGTTGTTGGAACTGAGGTTATGCAAATAACACAAGTTATTAGTGTTGATGCTGCAACTAGACCTTGTATAGGTGGTGATTTGGATAATTTCTTGGAATGGACTATTGTTTTGGGAGGGCCAGCAACAACAGACATTAACTATACATTACAAATTGACATTAGTTATCAATTAGGACAAGGTACTGACAGTTTTACTGTTACAGGATTTGTTCCTCAAGGAATGTTACAAGACCCTTGTAATACTGAACCTTGTACTTGCGGTGGTTTACAATTAAATTATGCCGCCACAGTCACTGGAGTATGTATAATATCAGTAGATGGAGAGGCTCCACCGGAATTGTATTGTTAAAATGAAACATAAAACTATAATCTAAATATTTATCATTCAGAAGATTAGTCAAATTGACTGATAACAACTAATATTATGGCATATATTATTAAAAATACATCGGCATTAATAAACACTAGATTAACTGATGTTGGAAGACGATTGTTATCACAAGGTAATTTCAATATTAGTTACTTCCAAATTGGTGATAGTGAGGTTAATTATTCTGCGGTTACAAATTATAACCAAACAAATAATAATATTTTGATGCCAGCGTTTAATGCTCAGAATGATACAGGGTTTCCTGAATCGAACAAACAAAATATAAAATATCCATATTATTTGGAAGGATCAAATGGTATTACATATGGGATACCATTTATGAGTAGTAATGTGCAAGAAATTTATAATACTGCGTCACCAAAAGGATTTTTTTCAGGTAATACCATGATAGAATCTTCTTCGGCCTATACTATAACCTCCAATTATTGGGTGGATTTAGCATTAATAGATAATTCAAGTAACATCATTACAATAGAGTTGGATAATATGATTTGTTCACCAACAACTGGAACTCCATCAATTGGTGATTTTATGACAATTGTAATTGATGGTAATGGAAGTTGTGGAGGATTTTCATCTAACCAATTTTTAACTTTTAAGATACAAGATATAACACCAACACCTGGAACTCCGTCTGAACCTTCATATGATATTGTGGTTGATAGAACACTTCCCGATTTTAGTTATTTACCACCATCGACATATTATGGTAGAACTTATATATATCCATCAGGAATGACTGTTTTATACGACTTTATAACACCTGCACCTTTTTGGGAAAATGATGCTATAAATTTTGAAACTCCTTGCGATGTTTCGAATCGTGAGAATACTTTAATTTGGAATATAAACATTCCATGGTCGGAGAGTCCAGCGGGTGTTTTTAGTTCAATGTATGAAGATTACACTGAATACGGTTCCGTCACATATATTGGAACTAAAGAATATTTGGGATATCAAACTCCGTCAGGGCAAACTGACACGAGTTTTGTTTATTATTATAATTCATTTGACGAATTAATTACAGTTCCACCACAAGATCAAAAAGCGATTGCGATTATTCATTATACCAATCAAGACATTGATAATGTCTATGGTGAGAAATTTGCAACTATACCTTTCGATCCGCAAACCCCTACTGATTTGACCGGTTTAGCGAGACACTTCAAATTGTCTATACCTAATTTAATGTGGCATAAGTCGTCAGGAAGTACTATCGGACAAGAGTTCTATATTGATCCGGTTGGTTATGATTTGTGTACACCATATTTTATTAAATCCACAAAAAATGTGGACATGAATGACCCAGGAATTAGGTATTTTCATTTATGGGATACAAATCCTGATTCAAACGGTAATTTGAATAGAGTTGGTAAGGTATTTCCTGATCAAGAAATCATCATAATAGATGATGAGGAGATAATCGCGGCATTATCTTATAAGTCTAATAGAAATTGGACATTACCTGCTCCCAAAATTTCGTTGATACCACCAAATATATGTCAAGATGGTAGTCCTGATGTTGGTGTTTTAACCAACGATGAACAAGTGATGTGGGTTACTTATAGGTTTGACACACAGACAGGTGCGACAAGTTCATTACATTGTAATTATTATTCAAAAATAATTGGACCATCAACAGGGTGTACGGACACAACACAAAACGTTGCAATAAGATTTGGAGATGAATTTAAATTCTTGACTGAAGATTTAACCGATTTTACCGGTTTTACCGCCACTTCTATGAAAATCATTTTCCAAATGACAGGATTGAATCAAAGACCGAATCCATCAAATTGGAAGGAATATGATGTGACATCTCTTTTAACCTTATCAAACGGATATATAACTACATCTTCTTTGACTGGAGTCACATTAGTTATTGATCAAACTATATTTGATAACGGAAATCCTTATCAATTACAAGATTATATTGATATCCCACAAAACGGGCAGACAGAAATTCTTAACTTTGGCGATGAATATTATTTTTATGGTAACATCCAAACAGATATCACTGCGACAATATATGAAATGAAATATCTAATAAATTTGAATAATAATCAGTTTACAAATACCACAAATCCTTCTTGGACACCAGGAACAAGATCTTATGTTACGGAGATAGGACTTTACAATTCCAACAAAGAACTTATGGTTATATCTAAGTTACAATCTCCACAGATAAGGAGAGGGATACAACAATATTTAGTTAAACTTGATTTCTAATTTATGAGTAAAAAAATAGACAAAAATTCACCCAAAATTTTATCATTAGATATTTCAACTAAAACAATTGGTATTGCTCTTTTTGACATACAAACAAAAAATTTGTTGGAATTAACTCATGTTTCACCGATGCCGAAACCGAAAATCGACAACAAAATCGAGGACTTGATTGTTAAAAGTATTATGTTTAGAGATAAATTAAAGGAATATAAAGATTTTGGTGTTACAACGGTGGTTATCGAGGAACCATTATTGAACTCAAACAACGTTTATACTGTTGGAACTTTAATTAGATATAATACTTTAATTTGTAAAGAGATATATGAAGTTTTGGGAGTAGTTCCTGAACTTATTTCCACATATAATTCCAGAAAATTTGCATTTCCACACTTAGTTCAAAAAAACGACAAGGGAAAATTTGTTTTATTTGGATCATATCCGAAAAATACTGATAAAAAAACAATAATTTGGGAATTGGTTTCCAAAAGAGAACCTCAAATTACTTGGCAATATACAAAAAACAATACACTCAAGAAAGAAAACTATGATATGAGTGATGCTTATACTTGTGCGTTGGGTTATATGAAAATGAAAGAAATTTGGTAATTTTTTTTTGAGGATATTTATAAATAAAACTACAAAAAATGTCCTGTAATAATTATCGAATATCCAACACGTCAAACAAAGTAATATATTATAATTATCGAAGATGTGATAATACATCTTGGATGTATCAAAATCAGTTATTACCAGGACAATCGAATAATTTTTATGCTATCGATGGAACGGTAAGTTATCCTTCATTTTATCAGGGATTCATCCAAATGCAATTATTGGGACCATTTCCGTCAAATGACATTTTGGTACCAAATCCTCCTCCATATAATATAAAACAAGATTGTTTTAGATTTACCGTGTCAAATCCTCATATTGATGGGCAAACAATTACATATGTTAACTGCGAAGGTTTTGACGATTATATTGATATTAAAGGAAATGAGACTATAAGGTTTTTATGTGCCAAGTTTGTTAATCAAAATCCGGACCAACCATTGGAAATCGATTATGAGTATTTCGAACCAAATGAGGATTGTCCGGAGTGTTATACTTGTTATCCGTGGCAAATTTACAACTTAACTAGTTGTTATGCGACGCTAATTGAGAAATCACAAACACCATCAAATCCAATTCAAGCAATTTCGTCACAAGATTTAATATATACTAATATAGAAACCAAATTCTATTATTCATTCTATAATAAAAATGGGTCAGGAATCTCCGAAGTAATTAAAAAAACATCAAATGTTTGGTTACAAAGCAAACTTTTTGGAAAGTTCACAAAAGGTATATCACCTTGTTTTGATGTGAAAAATTATAAAATTGATGACATATTCACTTTGTATATAGGACCGTCCTATGACTACAAACCGAACATGGGAATTGAGTTTAGAGAGGAGACTTACACTAATTATCCTTACTTTTTTCGAGGTAAAGTTATCGAGTATAACACGGTAACAGGATTTATTACCATACAATGTACATATACTCAACTTGAAGCGGTACATTGTACTTTTTATTTTTACCCTTATGGTATTGACATTTATGATGGACCTTTGAATAGGTCCTCA
>JACCDP011298682.1_pt1 | contig 22092 bp, 22 predicted proteins | sample 7445841 | NCBI WGS metagenome assembly JACCDP01 (sample SAMN15323441, study PRJNA562643) | freshwater metagenome | isolation source: river surface water | place: USA:Blue River Watershed | collected 2017-08-17
CGATCGCCAGCACCGCGATCAGGGTGGCGGCGCCGTAGACGTGGGCGATGGCGTTCGTCAGCGCCGTGCGGAAGGCGAGGTGCAGGCGGCGCACGCCGGCCACCGCGTCGTCCTCGGCGGTCCCCAGCGCGGTGAGGGCCTGCGTCGCGCGCGGGTCCCCCTGCGCCGCGGCGCCGCGAAGGGCGCTCCGGCGGTCCTCGAACGCGGCGTGGACGCGTCGTTCGAGGGCGGCGGCGTCGAAGGAGCGCGGCGTGCCTCCCTCGCTCCCGGCTGGGGCGGAGGGGGATCCCCCCTCCGCAACGCCTCCCCCGCGGAGCTGGGCGACCATCTCGGGCGGCAAGCCCTGCGCGGCGGCCGCCATGCCGGTCGAGAGATCGCGCGTGAGCGTCGCGCCGAACACGGTGCCGAGGAGCGCGATCCCGACGGTGCTGCCGAGCTGTCGCGCGAAGGTGCCGGTCGACGTCGCGACGCCCACCCGGTGCGGCGGCACCGCGGACTGGAGGTGCAGGGTGAACAGCGGGATGGACGGGCCGAGGCCGAGGCCGAGGACGATCATCTTGACCGTCAGCTCGCTCTCGGTGGAATCCACCGACAGCGTCGACGCGAGCACGCCGAACGCGACGAGCAGCACGACGAGCGACCCGAGCATGAGGAACTTGTAGCGCCCGACGCGCGCGACGATCCGTCCGGTGAGGATGTTCCCGCCGACGATGCCCAGCGTGAGCGGCGTCGTCGTCAGGCCGGAATCGGTCGCCGAGAGCCCGACCACGTTGACCATGAACAGCGGAAGGAACACGATGGCGCCGAGGAACGCCGCGCCCGAGACGAAGGTCGCGAGCGTGCCGAGCGCGAACGGTCGCTCCCGGAACAGCGCGAGGTCGACGATCGGGTCCACCGCGCGGCGCTCGGCCACGAGGAACGCGACGCCCCCTGCCACGGAGAGGGCGAACATCCCGAGGATCGGGGCGCTCGTCCAGAGCCAGCCGGTCTCGCCCGGCGACACCGTGGCGCGACCCAGCGACAGCGCGAGCAGCAGCGGCACGACCGTCAGCACGAGCGCGGCCGTTCCGGCGAGGTCCAGCCGCACCGGCCCGGTCGCCTGCCGCAGCGACGGCATCTTCGCGACGATGAACGCGAGCGCCGCGAGGCCGATCGGAAGGTTGACGAAGAACACCCAATGCCAGCCGAAGCGGTCCGTCAGGAACCCGCCGACGAGCGGCCCGATGACGGACGACAGGCCGAAGCACGCGCCGAACAGCCCCTGCCACTTGCCGCGCTCCTGCGGCGGGAACAGGTCCGCGACGATGGCGAACGCGCTCGTGAACAGCGACGCCGCGCCGACTCCCTGCACCGCGCGCGCCAGGATCAGCGTCACCGCGCTGCCGGAGACGCCGCACAGCACCGATCCCGTGAGGAAGATCGCGATGCCGCTCAGCAGGATCGGCTTGCGTCCGTACAGATCGGAGAGCTTGCCGTAGATCGGCACGCAGACCGTCGACGCCACCAGGTACGACGTCGTGATCCACGTGTACAGCGACGGCGCGATCGCGAGCTCGCGCTGGATCGTCGGACCCGCGGTCGACACGATCGTCTGGTCGAGCGCCGCGAGGAGCAGGCCGAGCAGGGCGCCGAGCATCGTCAGCGATTTTTCGGCGGGGGTGAGCGTGGAGGCGGACATGGGACCCCGGGGGAGCCGTGCGCCCTAGCCCGCCGTGGGGTCTCCGCCATCCCGCGCGACCGGCGGCGTGCGTCGCACGACCCGGAGCAGCAGCAGCAGCGCGAGCACGGCACCGTAGGCGGCCGGCTCGGTGACGTCCCGCTTCACGCGCAGGAGGAAGTGCAGCGTCGCGAGCACGGCCGCGGCGTACACCCACCGGTGCAGGGCCCGCCAGCGTCGCCCGCCCAGCGCGCGGATCGCGCGGTCGGTCGACGTCCACGCCAGCGGGATCAAGACCGCGTAGGCCGCGGCGCCCAGCGTCACGAACGGCCGCTCGACCACGTCGACGGCGATGGCGCGCACGTCGAGCCCCTGGTCGACGGCCACGTAGAGCCCGACGTGGGCGGTGGCGTAGCCGAACGCGAGCAGCCCGAGCACGCGTCGCACGCGCGCCGGCCAGGTCCATCCGAGCCACGCGCGCAGGGGCGTGCAGGCGAGCCCGGCCACCACGAACCCCAGCGCGGCCAGGCCCAGCCGGTTGAGCAGCATCGCGACCGGGTCGGCGCCGAGCGTGCCGGTGACGCCGCGCAGCAGGAGTTCCAGGGCCGGCGCCAGCCCCCCGGTGACGAAGGCCGGCACGAGCCAGGGGCGGGCGCTCAGAAGTCCTTCCGCAGGTCCATGCCCGTGTAGAGCCCCGCGACCGCGTCGGCGTAGCCGTTGAACGGCAGCGTGGGCCTGCGCAGCAGGTCGCCGATGCGGCGCTCCGTCGCCTGGCTCCACCGCGGGTGGTCGACGGCGGGGTTCACGTTCGCGAAGAAACCGTATTCATGCGGCGCCGCGCGGTTCCAGGTGGTCGGCGGGCGCTCGGCGGTGAAGGTGATCCGCACGATGGCCTTGATGCCCTTGAAGCCGTACTTCCACGGCACCACGAGGCGCAGCGGCGCCCCGTTCTGCGTGGGCAGCGGCCGGCCGTAGAGGCCGTGCGCGAGGAACGCGAGCGGGTGCATCGCCTCGTCGATGCGCAGCCCCTCGACGTACGGCCAGTCCAGCGCGTCGGTGCGCTGCCCCGGCATCTCCTCGGGGCGGTGGACGGAGGTGAACGCCACCCACCGGGCGCGGCTGGTGGGTGCGGCGCGGCGCAGCACGGCCGCGAGCGGGATCCCCGTCCACGGCAAGACCATCGACCACGCCTCGACGCAGCGCATCCGGGTCACGCGCTCCTCGGCGGGCGCCCATTCCAGGAGCGTGTCGAGGTCCACCGTGCGCGGCTTCTCGCATTCCCCGTCGAGGATGACGGTCCACGGCCGCACCTTGAACCCGCCGGATCGGCGCGCCGGGTCGTCCTTCCCGAAGCCGAACTCGTAGTAGTTGTTGTAGGTCGTGGCGTCGTCCCACGAGGTGCGTGGCTCGTCGGTGCGCAGCGCGGCCCGCACGGCCTCCTCGTTCACCGGGGGAGCCTGGGGCGGGGGCTCGGGCCGCCCCCGCAACGCCCCGGCCCGCTCCGCGCTCGGGGGCGCGGGGCTCGCGGAGGCCGTCCCGTGCGGCCAGCCACGGTTTCCGAGGAGCGTGGCGGTGCCGCCGACCGCGAGCGTCGTCGCGGCGAAGGCCCCGGCGGAGCGGAGGAAGTCCCGCCGACGCAGCCACACGGATTCCGGGGTGATCTCGTCGGCGGGCGGTTCCGGGGGGAGTTTGCGCACGTGAACCCTCCGCGAGGGAACCGTAACGCAACACGTGAAACGCGGGCGAAACGTTGCGGGCCTCGCCGGAGGGCGTCCACCGCACCGGGCGGCCGTCTCGGGCGCGGCAACGGTCGTGGCACGAGGCTTGCTATATGGTCGGCGCATCCCTCCCAGGAGCCCACGATGGCCGATGTCCGCGCACTCTCCGTCCCGACCCCCGCGGGCTACCGCGACCTTCCCCCGCAGGGCGCCGCCCCGCACCTCGCCGGGCTGAAGCTCGTCGACGTGCGCGAGCCCGACGAGTTCGTCGGTCCGCTCGGCCACATCGCCGGCAGCGAGCTCGTCCCGATGGGGCAGGTGCTCGACGCGGCCGCGCATTGGGACCGCACCGTGCCGACGCTCCTCATCTGCCGCAGCGGGGCGCGCTCCGGACGCGTCGCGGCGGTGCTCGCGCAGGCTGGCTTCACGGAGATGTACAACCTCTCCGGCGGCATGCTCGCCTGGAATGAGCTCGGCCTTCCGGTGGAGCGCTGACGCCGTGGTCCTGGGCCTGCTCCTCTCCGTGCTCGTGGGGGTGTCGCTCGGCGTCCTCGGCGGCGGTGGCTCGATTTTGACGCTGCCCATCCTCGTCTACGCCATGGGGATGGACAAGAAGGCCGCGATCGCCACCTCGCTGCTCGTGGTCGGAACGACCAGCGCGGCCGCGGTGATCTCGCACGCCCGCGCGGGCAACGTGGCCTGGCGCACGGGGCTGTGGTTCGCGCTCGCGGGCAGCGTGGGCGCGTTCGTCGGCGGGCTCGCGGCGGACGCGTTTCCGGCCGCCTGGCTCGTCCGCGCGTTCATCGGCATGATGTTCCTCACCGCCTTCGGCATGCTGCGCGGCCGCAAGGATCTCGCGTCCGGGCCGGTCGCCGACCTCCCGCTCGTGCGCATCGCACGCGACGGCGGCGCGGTGGGACTCTTCGCCGGGCTGGTCGGGGCCGGCGGGGGCTTTCTGGTGGTGCCCGCGCTCGCGCTGCTCGGCGGCCTCGCCATGCACCGGGCGGTGGGCACCTCGCTGCTCGTCATCGCGTTGCAGTCCTGGTCGGGCTTTCTCGGGCACGTCACCCACGTGCACGTGGACTTCGCGACCGCCGGCATGGTCACCGCGGCGGCCGTCGCGGGGTCGTTCGCCGGCGGTCTGCTGGCGCCGCGCGTCCCGCAGGCCGCGCTCCGCAAGGGGTTCGGCATCTTCGTCCTCTGCATGGCGGTGTACATGACCGCCAAGGAGTTCACCTCGTGATGGAACATTTCACGCCCGTGCCTGCGCTCGTCGGCGGGATCCTCGTCGGGCTGTCGACCTCGATGCTGCTCGTGCTCAACGGCAAGATCGCAGGGATCTCCGGCATCGTGGGGGGGCTGTTCCGCCCCGCGCCCGGCGACACCGCCTGGCGGGCCACCTTCGTCGCGGGCCTGCTCCTGGGAGGCCTCGTGCTGCGGTGGGTGTACCCCGCGGCGTTCGGGGAGAGCGTGGCGCCGCTCGGGACGGTCGCGCTCGCCGGGGGGCTCGTCGGCATCGGCACCCGCCTCGGCAACGGCTGCACGAGCGGCCACGGCGTGTGCGGCAACGCGCGGCTCTCGGTGCGCTCGATGGTCGCGACCGTCACGTTCATCGCGACCGGCGCGCTCAGCGTCTTCGTGGCGCGGCAGCTCCTCGGGGGTGCGGCATGAAGGCCAACCTCGCATCGCTGTTCGCCGGCGTCGTCTTCGCGCTGGGGCTCGGCATCTCCGGCATGACCCAGCCCGCGAAGGTGTTCGGCTTCCTGGACTTCGCGGGGGCGTGGGACCCGTCGCTCATGATGGTGATGGTCGGCGGGATCGGGGTGAACGCCGCGGCGTACTGGCTGGTGGTGAGGCGTCGTGAAGCGCCGGTGCTGGCGCCGCGCTTCCTCGTGCCCACGCGCACCGACCTGGACGTACGCCTGATCGCAGGCGCCGCGATCTTCGGCGTGGGCTGGGGGCTGGGAGGGTTCTGCCCGGGCCCCGGCATCGTGAGCCTCATGGGCGGCGGGGTGCCGGCGGTGGTGTTCGTGGGGTCCATGCTCGCCGGGATGGGTGCCTTCGCGGCGTGGGAGCGCGTCAGGGCGTGAGCACCCCGAGCTCCAGTGCCACTCGCACGTACTCGCTCCGCTCGGAGAGCTGGAGCTTGTCGTTCACGCGTCGCCGGTAGGTCTCGACGGTGCTGGCGCTGAGGAACAGGATCTCCCCGATGCGGGCGGCCGAGTGGCCCTGCGCGGTCATCCGGAACACGTCGCGCTCGCGGTCGGACAGCGTCTCGTAGCGCTCACGGAGCTGGCCCTGCGCGCTGCGGCGCTGCCATCCCCGCGCAAGGACCGGCGCGGCGGCGGGGCGTACCCACGTCGCACCCTGCGCGACCGCGCGGATCGCGCCGAGCAGGTCGGCGCTCGCCGCGGCCTTCACGAGGTAGCCGGTGGCGCCCGCTTCGAGGGCGGGGATGAGGTAGTCCTCCTCCTCGTGCATCGTCAGCGCGAGCACGCGGGGCGCGTTTCCGCGCCGGACGAGCTGACGGGTCACCGTCAGCCCGTCGGTGTCGCCGAGCGCGAGGTCCATGACGACGACGTCGGGCGCGAGCGTCGCGCACAGCGCGAGGGCTTCGGCGCCGCTCGCCGCTTCTCCCACCACGTCGATGTCCGGGGCGGACGCGAGCAGGGCACGAAGGCCGATCCGGACCACGTCGTGGTCGTCGGCGAGGAGGACGCGGATCGGTGCGGTCATCGCGGGTCTCCAAGGGGCAGCCATGCCTCGACCCGGGTGCCTCGACCGGGGGTCGTGTCGACGGTCAGGTGCCCGTCGAACAGCGCGACCCGCTCCTCCATGAGGAACAGGCCCATGCCGCGCCGCGCGGGGTCCAGCCGCGCGCGGTCGAAGCCGCGGCCGTCGTCCTCCACGCGCAGGCGGAGCCAGCCGTCCGTGGGGTGGACCTCGATCGCGATGGTGCGCGCCCCGGCGTGACGAAGCGCGTTGTGCAGCGCCTCCTGCGCCACCCGGTACAGGACGGACGCGACGGGCCCCGAGAGGTCCGCCGGCGCCTCGCACGTGACGAGGATGTCCGTGTCGGGCGGTGCGCCGCTGCGCCGCGCCAGCCATTCGAGCGCCGCTGCGAGCCCAAGGTCGTCGAGCACGCGCGGGTGCACGGTGTGGGAGAGCGCCCGCACCTCCGCGAGGGCCTCCGTCGCGATCGCCTGCATTGTCGTCAGACGTGTCCGTACGACGTCGGGCGATCCGTCCGTCAGGGTGCTCGTGAGCAGCATCTCCAAGGCGGAGAGCGACTGGGCGGTGCCGTCGTGCAGCTCCCGGGCGATGCGCGCACGCTCGTCGTCGCCGGCTTTCACGACCTGGGCGGCGAGCTCACGTACCTGCCGCCGTTCCGCCTCGAGGCGGTCGAGCAGCACGTCGAGCGTCGCGCCGATGCGCGTGAGGTGTCGGTCCGTGAGCGGCGGCATGCGTCCGACCCGCACGGTCCGCTCTCCTTGCGACACCCGCCGTGCCACGTGCTCCACGAGCTGGAGCGGCTGGAGCGCCCACGCGACCAAGGCGGTGTTCAGGACCATCACCACCACGAGCGACACGAGCGTGACGACCGCCACGTGCGCCTCGGGGGTCTGCTGGAGGAGCGCGTAGGTGCCCACGTTGAGCACGAGGTCGAGCACCACGATTTTGCCGAGCAGCGGCGTGCGGCGGAGACGCACGAGCCATCCGCCCGCCGTGGGGGGCGGTGCCGCGTCCGGTGCGGCAGCGCGTGGCGGGACGGAGGCCGCGGGAGTCATGCGCACTCCTAGCGCGGCTACGCGACGGCTGGCGTCGCCTGCTGCTCGGCGCCTCCGTCGTACTCCGCGAGCGGCCGGAGGAGTCCGGAGGAGAGCTGGTACACCCAGCCATGAAGGCGCAGCGTACGGCCCTCGGCCCACGCGCGTCGGATGGACGGGTGGCGGGAGAGGTTGCGGATCTGCTCGTGGACGTTGAGCTCCGCCAGGCGATCGGCGGCGTCATCGGGCGAGAGGCCGGCGAGGTCGTCCTCGTGCACGCGCGCGAGCATGCGGAGGCTGCCGATCCAGGACTCCACGTAGGCGGGCGCCTCGCCGCCGAGCGACGCACGCACGCCGCCGCAGGCGTGGTGGCCGCACACGATCACGTCCTGCACGCCGAGCACCTCGATGGCGTACTGCAAGCCGGACGCGAGGCTCACGTCGCTCGGGACGACCTGGTTCGCCACGTTGCGGTGGACGAACAGCTCGCCGACGTCGGCGCCGGTGACGTGGTCCGCCGGCACGCGCGCATCGCAGCAGCCGATGTACATGGCGGTGGGGCGGTGGGTGCCGGCGTTGCGCGTGAAGAACTCCGGGTCCTTGTCGCGGCGGGTGGCGGCCCAGGCGACGTTGCGCGCGAGAAGGTGGGAGAGCGAGGACATCGGAACCTCCGTGGGTCGTGCGGGTGTGCGGATCAGTGGCCGGATGCGTGGCGCGGTGCGGGCACCGCCAGGAGTTCGTAGGTCTGGCCGCGCGCGGCGGAGGACTCGTGGAGCCCGTTCAGCCACTCCAGGACGTCGTGATCGAAGGTGTTGGTCGCGCGCCCGTCGATCGTGACGCGGGCGCCGTCGGGCAGGGCCGCGAGCGCCGTCTGGAGCCGCGGCTTGTGCACGAAGGAGACGGAGGGAGGCAGGTGGATGTGGGCGCGCCCGGGGTCGTCCTGGCGCACGTGCAGGCCGTGGCGGTTGCGGTCGAGCAGGGCCGGCACCGCGGCGGTGGCGAGGCCGAGGAACACGCCGACGAGCAGGTCGGTCGCGACCACGGCGAGCACCGTCACGATCATCGGGATCGCGTAGGAGCGCCCGATGCGCACGGCCTCGACGAAGCGGGACGGGTGGGCGAGCTTCCAGCCGGTGTGGAGCAGCACCGCGGCGAGCGCGGCGAGCGGCACGCGCTCCAGGACGCCCGGGATGGCGAACACGGCAGCCGCGAGGAGGACGCCGTGCACGAACGCCGACAGCCGGGTGCGTCCGCCCGCGTTCACGTTGGCGGCGCTGCGCACGATCACGCCGGTCATCGGGACGCCGCCGAGCAGGCCGGCGAGCAGGTTGCCGACGCCCTGGCCGAGCAGCTCGCGGTCGGCGTTCGAGGTGCGCTTGCGCGGGTCCATGCGGTCGGTGGCGTGCATGGAGAGGATCGTCTCCAGGCTGGCGACGATGGCGAGGGTGACCGCGACCCGCCAGGTGTCGACCCGGGCGAGGGACGTGAAGTCGGGGGTCCGCAGGAGCGAACCGAGTCCCGCGGTCATGTCCGGCAGGTCCACGCGCGCAGTGGCCGGCAGCGTGAGCGACGGCACCCACGCGAGGGCCTCGGCGAGCAGCGTGCCCGCCGCGACGGCGACGAGCGGTCCGGGGAGGCGCGTGCGGATCCGGGCGAACGCCGGGCGGTCCCAGAGCAGGAGCACGCCGAGGCTCGTCGCGCCGACGAGGCTCACGCCCGCGACGGCGAGCGGCAGGGCACGGACGGGAAGGAGGAACAGCCCGACGCCCTTGGCGCCGCCGGGAAGCCGCGCACCGAGCGCGTGGGGGAACTGCTGGAGGAGCAGGAGGACCCCGATGGCGGCGAGCATGCCCGTGACGACGGGAGAGGGGAACAGCGCGCCGAGCTTGCCCCACCGGGCGAGGCCCATCACGATCTGCAACACGCCGGCGATGGCGCACGCCGCGAGGAAGGCCTCGAAGGAACCGAGGTCGGTGATCGCCGCGAGGACGATCGCCGCGAGGCCCGCCGCGGGGCCGCTCACCAGCAGCGCGCTCCCGCCGAGCCACGACACGATCACGCCGCCGAGGATGCCGGTGATGACCCCGGAGAACAGCGGCGCGCCGGAGGCGAGCGCGATGCCGAGGCACAGCGGCAGGGCGACGAGGCAGACGACCAGGCCGGCGGAGAGCTCCGTCGAGAGGTCGGCGGAGCGGGCCGCGTCGGGCGTGCGGGACGGTTGATCCACGGAGAGCCTCCTACGGTTCCATGGGTATGACCGGGTCGGCACGTCGGACCGTCGGGAGCCTCGTGGCTCTTCGTGTCATGAAAACCGCGACACGGCGGTCGTGGTCCGTGACGCGGCGACCCCGTCCTGGTGGGCCTGCTCACCGTTTTGGGGCCGGGGCGTTGCGGGGCCGGCCCGAGGCCCCGCCCCAGGGGAACGATCCCTCAGGCCCGCACGATCTCCGGCGGAATCGCGCCCATGCGGCCGGCGCGGAAGTCGGCGTAGGCCTCGAGCACCTCCTCGCGGGTGTTCATGACGAAGGGGCCGCCCCAGGCGATCGGCTCGCGGAGCGGTCGTCCCGCGAGGATCAGCGCTTGCATGGATTCCGTGGCGTGCAGCGCGAGGGAGTCGCCCGGCCCGGTCACCGCCAGCTGGCCGCGTGTCACGGGCGTGCCCGCGAGCGTGGCGGAACCCTCGAAGAGGTAGACGCCGACGGTGTGCTCGGAGTCCGTCGGCACGTCCAGCACGCCGCCCGCGTCGAGGCGGACGTGGAGGACGGTGACGGGGGAGTGCGTGGCGACGGGGCCGCGGGCGCCGAGGGCCTCGCCGGCGAGGAGGCGCACGCTGCCGCGCCCGTCGGGGGTCGCGACCGCGGGGATCGAGGCCGCGCGAAGCTCCTGGTAGCGCGGGGCGGTGCGCTTGTGCGCGCGGGGGAGGTTGACCCAGAGCTGGAAGGCGTGGACGCGCCCGCCGTCCTGCTGCATGCGCCGCGACGGCATCTCGCGGTGGACCACGCCCGCGCCGGCGGTCATCCACTGCACGTCGCCGGGACCGAGGGAGCCCGCGTGGCCGGAGCTGTCGGCGTGCTCGAGGTCGCCGTCGAGCACGATGCTGACCGTCTCGAAGCCGCGGTGGGGGTGGTCGGGCGCGCCGAGGGCCTCCCCGGGCGCGTAGGTGACGGGCCCCAGCTCGTCGAGCATCAGGAAGGGGTCGAGGTGGTCGAGCCCCTGCGTCGGGAATGGCCGGCGGACGAGGAAGCCGCCTCCTTCGCGCTGCTGGTGGGCGGTGACGAGGCGGGCGACGGTGCGGGGCATGCGGCGGGGTAACGTGGGTGGGGCGTCAGCGGCGCACGGTCACCGCCTCGCCCGCCGCCGTCGCGTTTCGCGCGTGCAACAGCGTGAAACACGAACGGGACACGGTCCGGGACGTGCTGGTGTCTTGGGGTAGCGCGCGACGCCGGAACGCGCCGCGACCTGCCGCCATGGCGCTGGCACGCCGCTTGCAAGGGTTGGCCCGGCAGGAGGACGCCATGCACGTCAAGCACTTCTTCGACCCGCGGACCTGGACGCTCACGTACGTCGTGTGGGACGACGCCACGCGGGATGCGGTCATCCTCGATCCGGTGCTGGACTTCGATGCCGCCACCGGCCGCGTGTGGCAGGAGTCGATCGACGCCGTGATCGCCTGGATTTCAGCGCAGGGCCTCACGCCGCGCGCGGTCCTGGAGACGCACGCCCACGCCGATCACCTCTCCGCCGCGCAGGTGCTCAAGGCACGCTTCGACGTCCCCGTCGTCATCGGGGAGTACATCCGCGTCGTGCAGCAGGTGTTCAAGCCGGTGTTCGATCTCGGCGAGGCCTTCGTGCCGGACGGCAGCCAGTTCGACCTTCTCCTGTCGCACGAGGACGTCCGCAGCTTCGGCAGCATCGTCGTGCGGGCGCTGCACACGCCCGGCCACACCCCCGCGTGCATGAGCTACCTCATCGACGATGCGGTCTTCACCGGCGACGCGCTGTTCATGCCCGACTACGGCGTTGGGCGCTGCGACTTTCCCGCGGGCGACGCGGACGCGCTCTACACCTCCGTGCACGACACGCTCTACGCGCTGCCTCCCGGGACACGCGTGTTCGTCGGGCACGACTACCAGCCCGAGGGGCGCCCGGTGGCGTGGGAGTCGACGATCGGCGAGTCCCGTGACCGCAACGTGCAGTTGCAGGCCGGCACGAGCCGCGCGCAGTTCGTCGCCGCCCGCCGCGCCCGGGACGCCACGCTCGCGGCGCCGCGCCTCTTGCTCCCGAGCGTGCAGGTGAACATCGACGCGGGGCGGCTGCCGCCGGCCCGCGCCGACGGCCGTCGCTACCTCGTCACGCCGCTCAAGGTGGAGACGACGTCCGCGGGGTGAGCGCCACGATCGCCTCGGCGGCGCGGAAGCCGTCGAGGGCCGCCGAGATGATGCCGCCGGCCCAGCCGGCGCCTTCGCCGCAGGGAACGACCCCGGGGAGGCCGGGGCTCTGCATGTCCGTCCCGCGCAGGAAGCGCACGGGGCTGGTGGTGCGCGTCTCCGGCGCGATGAGGACGCCCTCGGGTCCCGCGAAGCCTTCGATTTCCTTGTCGAACTGGCGGATGGCGCGGCGCATGGCCTCGATCACGCCGGCCGGGAACAGCTCCGTGAGGTCGCAGGGGAACCCGCCGAACGGGTAGCTGGTCCGGGGCAGGTCGGTGCTCGCGCGCCCCGCGAGGAAGTCGCTCACGCGCTGCATCGGCGCGAGGTAGCGGCCACCCGCCATCGCCCAGGCCCTCGCTTCGATGGCCTCCTGGAAGCGCACGCCGGCGAGCGGGTCGTCCGCACCGTAGTCCTCGGGCCCGACCTGCACGATGAGCGCGCTGTTCGCCCACATCGCGCGGCGCGCGGAGAAGCTCATCCCGTTGACGACGACGCGCCCGTCCTGTTCCTGCGCGGGCACGACCATGCCGCCCGGGCACATGCAGAAGGTGTAGGCGGCGCGTCCGCGCTCCGGTGTGTCCGCCAGCCGGTAGCTGGCCGGCGGGAGCTCGCCGCGTCCAGCCGGGTACAGCGCGGAGTCGACGAGGACCTGCGGGTGCTCGATGCGCGCGCCGATGGCGATGGGGCGCAGCTCCGCCGTCGCGCCGGCCGCCAGCAGCGCCTCCATGGTGTCGCGCGCGGAGTGTCCGGTCGCCACCACGACGGGGCCGCCGCGGATCTCCTCTCCATCGCGCAGGCGCACGCCGACGCAGCGTCCGTCCTCCACGAGGAAGGCCTCGACCGTGGCGTCGAAGCGTACCTCCACCCCGAGCCCCCGCAGGCGCGCCCGCATCGCGGGCAGGATCGCGCGCACCTTGTCGGTGCCGAGGTGCGCGAGGTTCTCCTGGAGGATCCCAGGGTCCGCCCCGGCCTCCACCAGCGCGCGGAAGACGTAGCCGAGCTCCCCGTCGCGCCGTCGCGTGTAGATCTTGCCGTCGGAGAAGGTGCCGGCGCCGCCCTCTCCGTAGAGGATGTTGTTGTCCGGGTCGATCGGGGCACCGCGCCAGAAGCCGTTCACCGCGGGGACCCGGTCCTCGACCGCCTTGCCGCGTTCCAGCAGGATGGGGCGCGCTCCGGCCTCACCGAGGCGCAAGGCTGCGAACAGCCCGGCCGGGCCGGCGCCGACGACGATGGGCCGCGTGGTCCAGCGCAGGCCATCGGGAATCGGGAAGCTTCCCGACAACCGCGTCGCGTCCCGCGCCGAGAAGGCCCGTACGCCGCTGGGACGACGGGCGAGCACCTCCGCCTCTCCCGCGTCGAGGGCGACCTTGATGGTGCCGATCCAGACCGGCGTGCGCGGGCGCGCGTCCAGGGCGCGCCGTACGAGCGTCGCCTCCACCACGCGGTTGTCCGGCAGGCGCAGGTGCGCCGCCACGGTCCCGCGCAGCGCGGCGTCGTCCGGGAACTCCCCCGGCAGCTTCACGTTGGAGACGAGGAGCGCCATGGCGCGCTCCTATCCCGTCGCCCCTTCCCGGCGCGCGTCGGAGGGCGCGCGGGTTATGCGCCCCCGTCTATCGGAGGGAGAACCATGGGCCTGCGTGTCGCCATCAACGGTTTCGGTCGAATCGGTCGCTGCGTCTTCCGCTCGGCCCTCGGCAACCCGGCGTTCGAGATCGTCCACATCAACGACCTGACCAGCCCCGATCAGCTCGCGCACCTGCTCGTGCACGACAGCGTCCACGGCAACTGGGGCACCCCGGTCAAGGTCGTCGACGGTGGGCTGGAGATCGGCGGCAAGCTCGTGAAGGTCACGGCCGAGAAGGACCCCGCGAAGCTCCCCTGGAAGGACGAGCGCATCGACATCGTGCTCGAGTGCACCGGCGCGTTCACCGCCCGCGCCAAGGCGGCGCTGCACCTCGACGCCGGCGCGCGCCGCGTCCTCATCTCGGCGCCCGGCACCGACGAGGACCTCACCCTCTGCATCGGCGTGAACGACGAGCAGCTCGACCTCTCGAAGCACTTCGTCGTCTCCAACGCGAGCTGCACCACGAACTGCCTCGCGCCGGTCGCGAAGGTTCTCGACGCGCAGTTCGGCCTGGTCCAGGGCCTGATGACGACGATCCACAGCTACACGATGGACCAGAACCTGCTCGACGCGCCGCACAAGAAGGGCGACATGCGCCGCGCCCGCGCCGCCGCGCTGAGCATGGTCCCGACCAGCACGGGTGCCGCGAAGGCGGTGGGCCTGGTGCTCCCGCAGCTCAAGGGCAAGCTCAACGGGCTCGCGATCCGCGTCCCGACGCCGAACGTGAGCCTCGTCGACCTCGTCTTCACGAGCCGCGAGCCGGTCACGAAGGAGGCCATCAACGCCGCCCTCTCCGCCGCCGCCGCGGGCCCGCTCAAGGGCGTGCTCGCCGCTGTGGACGCGCCGCTCGTGTCGCTCGACCTCAACGGCAATCCGCACTCCTCCATCGTCGATCTGGAGCTGACGAGCACCATGGGCACCCACATGGGCAAGGTCCTGGCCTGGTACGACAACGAATGGGGCTTCAGCAACCGCATGGTCGACCTCTGCGCCAAGATCGCGACGATGGAAGGCCGCGCATGAGCGACGCACTCTCCGGGATCGGGACCCTCGACACGATGGACCTCGCGCAGCGCCGCGTGCTGCTGCGCGTCGACTTCAACGTGCCGATGGAACGCGGCCACATCACCGACGACACGCGCATCCGCGCCGCCCTGCCCACCATCAAGCGCCTGCGCGACGCGGGGTGCAGCCTCGTCATCGCCAGCCACCTCGGCCGGCCGAAGGGCCCGGATCCCAGCCAGGGCCTCGAGCCCGCGGCCGCGCGTCTCGCGGAGCTGCTCGACGACGAGGTCATCTTCAGCCACGAGGTCGTCGGGGACGACGTCGAACTGCTGGCGAAGGAGCTTCCGCCCGGCGGCGTGATGGTGCTCGAGAACCTCCGCTTCCACCCCGGGGAGAAGGACGGGGACGAGGCCTTCGCGGCGGAGCTCGCCAAGCTCGGCCAGGTCTACGTGAACGAGGCCTTCGGCACGATGCACCGCCCCGAGGCGAGCATGGTCGCGGTGGTGAAGCACTTCGAGGTGGCCGGCGTCGGGCTCCTCGTGCAGAAGGAGCTGGAGGCGCTCGGGCGGTGCCTGCAAGGCGCCGAGCGGCCGTACGTCGCGATCCTCGGCGGTGCCAAGGTCTCCGACAAGATCGACGTGATCGAGAACCTGGCGCAGCGCGTCGACACGATCCTCGTCGGCGGCGCGATGGCGTACACGCTCATGGCGGCCCGCGGCCTGCCGGTGGGTGCCTCGCGCGTGGAGAGCGACAAGATCTCGCTGGCGCGACGCCTGCTCGATCGCTGCGCGGAGCGCGGCGTGACGGTCATGCTTCCCGAGGATCACGTCGTCAACGACTCCCTGTCCAGCGAGGCCGCGCCGCGGGTGGTGGCGACGATGGGCGCGGGCGACATGGGCCTCGACATCGGTCCGGTCACGGTGGCCCGCTACGCGGCGGCGATCGCGGGCGCGAAGACCGTCGTGTGGAACGGCCCGATGGGCGTCTTCGAGCATGCGGCCTACGCGGCCGGCACCCGCGGCGTCGCGGAGGCCTGCGTGGCGAGCAGCGCGACGACGGTGGTCGGCGGCGGCGATTCGGCCGCGGCCGCCGAGGCGTTCGGTCTGGCTGCGCGCTTCACGCACGTGAGCACCGGGGGCGGCGCCAGCCTCGAGTTCCTCGAGGGCAAGGAGCTGCCGGGCATCAAGGTGCTGCGCGAGCGGAGCCGCCGGTGAGCCGCCGCCCGTTCATCGCCGGCAACTGGAAGATGCACAAGACGCCGGCGGAGGCCGATGCCCTCGCCGAGGCGCTCAAGCGCGTGCTCGTCGAGGAAGCCGTGGTGGATGTGGCGGTCGCTCCGCCGTTCCTGGCGATCCCCGCGGTCGTCGCGCGGCTCAAGCACAGCGGGGTCGGCGTCGCGGCGCAGGACCTCCACGAGGCGCCGAGCGGGGCCTTCACGGGCTGCGTGAGCGGAGAGATGCTGCGCAGCGTCGGGGTGACCTGGGCGCTCGTGGGCCACTCCGAGCGGCGACAGATCTTCGGCGAGACCGACGCCGTCGTCGCCAGGAAGGTCCAGGCGTGTTTCCGCAGCGGCCTCCTGCCGATCCTGTGCGTCGGGGAGACCCTTCCCGAGCGCGAGGCCGGCAACGAGGAGGCCGTCGTGGCGCGCCAGCTCGAGGCCGCCCTGGCGGGACTCCACGCCGACCAGCTCCCCAGCGTGACGATCGCGTACGAGCCGGTGTGGGCCATCGGCACCGGAAAGGTCGCGACTCCGGCGCAGGCGCAGGACATGCACGCGTTCATCCGTGGCTGGCTCGCGTCGCGCTACCCGGCGTTCGTGCCGCGCGGCGTGCGGATTCTCTACGGGGGCTCGGTGAAGGGCGCGAACGCCGCCGGGCTCCTTGGACAGGCCGACATCGACGGTGCGCTGGTCGGCGGGGCGTCGCTCGACGCTGCCGACTTCCTTGCCATCGTCGCGGCAGCACGGTAGCCGAGCGCCATGCCCGTCTTCGTCGTCACGCTGCACGTCGTCCTGTGCGTGCTGCTCGTCCTCATCATCCTCATGCAGCCCGGCAAGGGCGGTGACGTGTCGTCCGCCTTCGGCGGCGGCTCGAGCACCCAGCTGTTCGGCGCCGCGGGGCCCGGCAACTTCCTCACGAAGGGCACCGGCATCATCGCCGGGCTGTTCATGGTGACGAGCCTCACGCTCTATTGGTACAGCACGCCGAGTCTTCAGGCCGGTGGCGGCAGCATCGACACCCACCTCGACGGCGGCGCGCCCGCCGGAAAGGCGGGGTCGGGCTTCGGGGGCAGCACGCCGGCGGCGGAGCCGTCCGCGGCGCCCGTGGCGCCGAGTGCGCCGGCAGCGCCGAGCGTTCCGGCCACGCCGACGACGCCCTGACAATTCGCCGGTCGGCCTTGACCCTGGCCGATCGGTACGCTAAGAGAGTGCACCCTGCGCGGGTGGCGGAATGGTAGACGCGCAAGTTTGAGGTGCTTGTGGCAGAAATGCTGTGAGGGTTCAAGTCCCTCCCCGCGCACCACCTCGACCCCCGGTCCTCGGACCGGGGGTTTCTCTTTGCGCCGTCGCCGAGATATCCGCGCGGCATGGCACGACGAGACACGGCGCGCGCGCTGCACCGGCGAAGGCTCGCGGCCGAGCGGGGACGACCGTTTCCGCCGCGGCGGGACCGGCGGGTCGCGCTCGTCTACCCCTCGCCGTACCGTGCGGGCATGTCGAGCCTGGGGTTCCAGTGGATCGCGCACCTGCTCGCGGAGGCGGGGTTCGGCGTGGAGCGCGTGTTCCTGCCGGATGACGTCGACGCCGCCCGTCGCGCCCGCGAGGTCCCCGTGTCGATGGAGACGGGGACGCCGCTGTCGGACTTCCCGCTCCTGTGCGTGTCGGTCGCCTACGAACTCGAGCTCGCCGGGCTGTTCCAGCTGTTGGACCTGGCGGGCATTCCGGCTGCGCGCGAGGCGCGTGCGCGACGCGGGCCGCGCATCCTCGCCGGCGGGCCGCTCACCTTCTCGAACCCGCTGCCGCTGACGCCGTTCGTCGATGCGATGATTCTCGGGGAGGCGGACGACGTCGTCGTCGACGCCGTCGGGGCCTTCTTCGATGACGGAACCCTCGAAGGCGTGGGCGCGCTCCCCGGCGGCTGGATCCCGGAGCACGGCGAGCAACTCCGCCCCGTCGCCAAGGCCGAGGACGCGCACCTCCCGGCGCGGAGCCGCCTGTGGACACCGGAGGCCGAGCTCCACGACATGTTCCTCGTCGAGGGAGAGCGCGGCTGTCACCGCGCTTGCGCCTTCTGCGTGATGCGACGCAGCACCAACGGCGGCATGCGGCTGGTCACGCCCGAGCGGCTCCTCGAGCTCGTGCCCCAGGACGCGCCGCGCGTGGGGCTCGTCGGCGCCGCGATCAGCGACCATCCGCGTCTCGTCGATCTGCTGGGCGCGCTGGTCGACGCCGGCAAGGGGATCGGCATCTCCAGCCTGCGGGCCGACCGCGTGGCGCTCAAGCCGGACATCCCGCGGCTCCTGCGCGCGGGCGGCTACAGCACGCTGACGGTCGCCTCCGACGCGGCCAGCCAGCGTCTGCGGCGCGCGATGCAGAAGGGCACCACCGAGGCCCACCTCCTGGCGTGCGCGGAGGCGGCGCATGCGCACCGCTACCGCGTGCTGAAGGTCTACATGATGCTCGGCGTCCCCGATGAGACCGACGAGGATCTCGACGAGCTCGTGGCGTTCACGCGACGCCTCGCCGAGATCCATCCCGTGGCGCTCGGGCTCGCGCCGTTCGTGCCCAAGCGCAACACCCCGTGGGACGCCCAGCCCTTCGCGGGGGTCAAGGTGGTGGAGGCGCGCCTCGCGCGGTTGCAGGCGGGGCTGCGTGGCACGCGTGCCGAGGTGCGGGCGACGTCCGCGCGATGGGCGTGGGTGGAGCATCTCCTCGCGCAGGGCGGGGCTGCGGCGGGCCTCGCGGCGAAGGCCGCCGTCGACGCGGGTGGCAGCTTCGCCGACTGGAAGCGCGCGTTCGCGGACGTCGACGCGGTGGACGTGCGGCCGTGGCAGCGCTGGGAGGCCGCGCTGCCGTCGTGATCACGCCGTCGCGCGCTCGTGCTTCGCGCGAGTCTCGCTGCGGATCATGGACGACTGTCCGGTGACGACGCGCAGCAGCTGCCCGACGCGACGATGCACGGGCTCCTGGACGTACGGGACGCCGTGGCGGGCGCACAAGTCCCGCACCTCGGGGGCGGCCTTCTGGTACTGCAACGGCGACAGGTCGGGCCAGAGGTGGTGCTCGATCTGGTAGTTCAGGTAGCCGTGGAGCAGGTCGTTCCAGAAGCCGCCGGTGCGCATGTTCACGCTGCCCAGCACCTGCCGCACGTAGTACTCGGCCTTGTCCGTCGCGGGGCGGTCGAAGCGGTGGACGTCGTCGCCGGCGTGGTTCGGGACGATGACGAGGAAGGCGTGCAGGTTCGCGAATGCCTCCGCGAGCAGGGAGTTCACCAGCACGGCCATCCACGCGGCCTTTCCGAGCGGCAGGAACAGCGCGGGGAGCAGCCCGAAGCGCAGGGTGACGTACGGCAGCACGCAGCGCGCCCAGAACAGCAGGCCGTCCTTGTGGTGGGGGCTCCACGCCCGGGGCAGGCTCACGTCGACCATCGAGGCGCCGAGGTCCCGCGGGCGCCCTTCGGCCTTGCGGCGTTCCTCCCGACGGAGGATCGTGAAGGTGTTGGGCGCGTAGTACGTGAACTTCCACGTGAGCATGTAGAAGGAGAGCACGAGGTACTTCAGCCACAGCGGCGCGCGCACGGTGCGCATGAGCGCCAGTTGCTCCTCGGGGAGGTCGGGGTCGCCGATCTCGCCCGTCTGGTAGTGGTGCAGGCGGTTGTGCTCGAAGTCCCAGGCGGCGGGGAGGATCCACTCCGGCCAGTCGAGCATGCGTCGCGGGCCGCGCGCGAAGCCGCGGCTCGTCATCGACACGGGCACGTCCGGGAGCCGGTCGAGCGCGCGGTGGAGCACATGGTGCGCGACCGTCGTCCAGCGGATGGTGCTGCCGAGCGCGATGCCGAGCACCGCCACGGGGTTCGGCGCGATCCACGCGGTCGCGTAGCCGATCAGCTCCGCGAGGCGGCCGACGCGGGCGCAGCGTCGCAGGTGGGCGACGTCGTCGGGGCCGGCCTCCGCTTCGAGGCGCGCGCGCAGGGCGTCGAGGTCCGCGGCGAACGCGCGGTAGTCGAGGTGGGGGACGGGGTCGGCCATGGGCGGCCTCTATCCGTCCGCGCCGAGCTGGTCCGGCGCTTCGACGGCCTCGGGCGTGCAGGACTCCGGCGCCCGCAGCGGGTTGCAGCGGCTCGGGCTGCCCCCGGGCATCGTCACGACGTAGCCGGTGTCGGGATGTGGCGTGGGGAAGTCGGTGCTGACGAACTGCGCGCCGCTCGACAGCGCGGCGTCGCGCTGGGTCGTGTCCGCCGCGCGCGCCTGAGCGCCGTCCACGTCGGCGCGCGTGCGCACGAGGTGCCCGAGGGCGACGGCCGCCGCGATGCGCTGTGTGTCGGCGAGCGGGTCGTTCATCGAGTGGTACGCGGCCCACGGCGCCGTCAGATCGTCGTAGGCGTCGGGGAACAGCACCCGGCCATCGGTCGAACCGTCCGTCCCGCCGTCGGCGCCGAGGTAGCGGTCGCGCCAGGCGCCTCCCGCGTGGAGGACGAAGAGCGTGTGCCCGCGCGTCTCGCCGAGGGTCGGCCACCCGTGCGCGTCCATGGCGTCGCGCAGCGTGGCCGCGTCGCCGCGAACGTCGTCGGGGGTGAGCAGCGCCGAGCGGTCCCACGTGGACGTCACCGCATCCTCCAGGCTCGAGAGGTCCGCGTCGGCACGGGCGGCGTCGTAGTCGCTCTTGACCTCGAGCAGCACGAGCATCGGATGGTGGCCGGGGTGTCCGCGCGACCAGCGCCGCAGCGTCGCCAGGCACTCCGTCAGCAGCGGGCAGTTGCTGGCGTCGTCCACACCGGCGATGTGGAACACCCTCCATGCGCCGCCGTCGTCGCGTTCGAGGTCCAGCTCGAACTGGCGGACGCCGAGGGTGTCGGCTTGGGTATCGAGGGGCGGGTGGGCGTAGTCCCACGGCGCCGGCGTCGGGTCCGTCGCGCGCAGGTGGTAGCTGTTGTGCGTGCCGACGGCTTGAAGGTCGCTCACGCGCAGCACGTCGTCGAGCGGGTAGGTGAACGAGGGCGCGTCCCCGTCCCGCCCGGAGGGCTCCGCGCACGCGAGGGTCAGGGCGAAGAGCACGTGCGGGTGGCCTGCGCAGCGACCGGGACGCGGCGGGAGAGCGTGTGCATGCGCTGGACTAGCCCGTGGGCACGGATACGGGGAGCGTGGAGGTGGGCGTGACGGAACTTTCGGCCGCGGCAGGGGCGTTGCGGCGTCGGGTGCTCCACCCCGTCGCGTTTCCGCTGTGGATGCTCGGCCGCCTGCCGGCCGCGTGGTTCGCGGGGGTGCGCGTGGAGGCGCTGGACGCGGCGCGCTGCGTGGCGTCGGTGCCCTACGGCTGGCGGAGCACCAACCCGTTCCGGTCGACGTACTTCGCGGCGCAGGCGATGGCGGCGGAGATGTCGACCGGCGCGCTGGTGCTCCTCGCGGCCGAGCAGGCCGGGGGCGGCTTCTCGACGCTCATCGTCGACATGCAGGCGACGTTCGGCAAGAAGGCCACCGGGATGGCGCGCTTCACCTGCGAGGGCGGGGCGGAGGCCATTGCCGCGTGCGTGGACGCGCGCGCGACGGGTGCGCCGCGCACCTTCGCGCTGGAGACGGTCGGGCGGCTTGAGGACGGCGCCGAGGTCAGCCGCTTCGTGTTCCGGTGGAGCGTGAAGGCCCGCGGATGAACGAGAAGTTGTCGACCAGCGCCTCGTCGACGGGGCCGCGTCGATCGGCACGACGGTTCACGTGGCGGGTCGCGGGCACGGCCGCCAGGTTCCAACGGCCGTACAGCGTCCGCACGAGCGGCGTCCAGGAGTTCGACAACATGCAGTAGACGCCGCGCTCCGTCAGCGTCTCGAATACCTCTGCGAGGCGACGCTGTTCGGGCTCGCGGAAGTCGTCGCGGGCATAGCGGGTGAACGACGCGGTGGGGGACACGGGGACGTACGGCGGGTCGAAATAGACGAGGTCGCCCGGAGCGGCGCGCGCCAGCACGGAGGCGAACGGGCTCACGGAGAGGTCCGTGTCGCGCAGTGCCGTGGCGCACGCGCGGAGGTTCCCCTCGTCGAGGATCGTCGGGTTCGTGTAGCGCCCGAGGGGCACGTTGAACGCGCCGCGGGCGTTCTCCCGGTACAGGCCGTTGAAGCAGGTGCGGTTGAGGTACACCACGCGGGCGGCGCGCGCGGTGGGGGTCTCGGGGACCACGGCACGGACGGCATAGTAGTGGGGGCGCCCGTGGTCGGCGCGGTGGGCGGAGAGGCCTGCGACCAGGCCCTCCACGTCGTCCCGCACGGCGGTCCACGCCTCCACGAGGTTCGGGTTCACGTCCGAGAGCGCGGCCCCGCGCCCGAGTTGGCCGCTTCGGTGCAGCGCGAAGAACAGAGCTCCGCCGCCGAGGAACGGCTCGTGGTAGCGCCCGAAGGCGTCGAGGCGCGCGATTCGCTCGGTCAGGGCTCCGAGGAGCTGGGTCTTGCCGCCCGCCCACTTGAGGAACGGGCGAGGCACGACGCGGGGGGAGGCGGGCATCGCGGCAGCGTCCACGTGGCGGCGGGCCCGTAACCGATGGTCAGGTACGTTGCGTTCAGCGCGTGGGCGTGAGCCACCGTCGAAGTGTGGGCTCCGCGTCGAGACGCACCCAGCCGGCGTCGTCGCCGGCGCGCCAGACGAGGCTCTCGGCCGACAGCGAACGGTCGGTGAGCGCCTGACGGAG
>JACCDP010882363.1_pt1 | contig 22080 bp, 20 predicted proteins | sample 7445841 | NCBI WGS metagenome assembly JACCDP01 (sample SAMN15323441, study PRJNA562643) | freshwater metagenome | isolation source: river surface water | place: USA:Blue River Watershed | collected 2017-08-17
AGGGCCATGGTCGATCCCAGTGCCTTGAGGAAGGGGCGCTTTTGCATGACGGACTCCTTTGTGGAATGATTAGGGGGTGAAGTTTGCTGAGCCGGATTATTGAGGGACCGGCTTGGCACCGGATCAGGGCTATCCCGTAGTGCCGGCTCTTGTTGGGCCGGGTGCTCGAAAAGCCGTTACATTGGGCGCGCAAAATGCCCTGTCTTGCCAGTTTGCCTGTGATGCCGATAAAGGAGAAACCGAAATGAATGCACCCACCGAAAGCGGTCTGAAAAGCCGCTACGACGCCACCGACCTGATCACGCAGGAGGTGCTCAAGCGCTACGAGAGCACGCCCGATCCGCGTCTGCGCGAGATCATGCTCTCGCTCATCCGCCACATCCACTCCTTTGCCAAGGAAGTCAAGCTGACCTCGGGCGAATGGCTTTACGCCATGAACCTGCTCGAGGAAACCGGCAAGTGGTGTGGTCCGGGGCGCAACGAGTTCATCATTTTTTCCGACGCCCTGGGCTTGTCGATGCTCACGGTCACGCAGGACTATCCGCGCCCGCCGCACACCACCGAGCCGACGCTGGTGGGACCGTTCTTGCTGGAGAACGCACCCGAATTTCCCCTCGGCGCAGATATCAGCGCGGGCGCCCAGGGCACGCCCATGTACGCGCAGGGCACGGTGCGCGATGTCGATGGCAAGCCGGTGCCCCATGCCAAGATCGATGTCTGGCATTCGGACGACCGCGGCCTGTACGACGTGCAGCAGGATCTGGAGACCAATGGCCCCTGGGCGCGCGCGCTGCTCACCGCCGATGCCAATGGCCGTTACAACTTCTGGTCGGTCATGCCCGTCGACTACCCGGTGCCGCAGGAAGGCACAGCCATCATCATGCTGAGCAACACGACCGGGCGCAGCTGGCGTCCCGCCCACCTGCATTTCCGGGTGCAGGCGCAGGGCCAAAAGCCCTTGATCACGCATATCTTTGATCGCAACAGCAAGAACCTCGATGCCGATGCGGTCTTCGGAGTGCGGCCCTCGCTGATCGCCGACTTTGTGCACCAAGGCGCCGGCACGGCGCCCGATGGCAAGGTCATGAGCCGCGACTTCTACACGCTGGACTACGACTTTGTGATGGTGCCGGCCTGAGCGCCCTCGTTGATCGCTGCCGGCTCAGATGATGGACGCGCTCACCGGCGCGGCCCCATCGAGCTGGAAGGTCACCTGGCTGCCGGCCTGCGGGAATTGGCTCTTGACCAGGCTGCCGGTGGTCACGATGTCGCCGCGGCGCAGACCCAGACCGCGAGCGCTGAGGTGGTTGGCCAGCCAGGCCAGCGCGCTCAGCGGATGGCCCAGCACGTCGCTGCCCTTGCCGCGGCCCACTTCCACGCCGTCGATGCTGGCCACGCCGCAGATCTGGTCGAGCCGGCTCAGCTCGGCCCCTTCAATGGGCTCACCCAGGACCAGGCCCGCACTCCAGGCGTTGTCGGCCACCAGGGTCAAGATGTCCTGACGCAAGCGGGCATAGTCGGCCCGTCGGTCGTCGACCAGCTCCAGCGCTGGCAACGCCTGCGCAATGTACGGGGCAATGTCGTGGTCCCAGGGCTTGGCGCGCGCCGGCAGGTCGGCCTTCATGAGGAAGGCGATTTCGAATTCCAGCGCCAGACGGCCGTAGTGCGCGGCCTGTAGCCTCGCGCCGCTGGACTGGATCTGACAGGCCAGCAGTCGGCCGCTGATGCTGCCTTCAAACCCCACCATGGCCTGCATGGCAGCGGTGGTCAGCGCAATCTTGTAGCCTGCGGGCTGACTTTGGAGTTCGGCGCATTTGCTGCGCACCAGGGCGTCTTGCACGGCGTAGGCACTGGCCACATCGCCCAGCGGGGCCGGCACGCTCAGTGCGGTAAAGCGCTCGCCCTGGCGGTGCTGGCGCAGCAGCTCGGCGGCCGCTTGTTCGGCCCAGGTCGGTGTCGGGCTCATAGGGGCTCCGTCTTCGGTGGGGTGGGGCGCCGTGTCAGCTCATCTCGGCGGCAATTTGCTGCAGCGCCTGCTCGAACACCTCGCTGGGCTGGCCGCCCGAGATCAGGTGCCGGTCGTTGACGATGACCGCCGGCACCGCATGGATGCCTGCGTCGCGGTAGCGCGCCTGGCTGGCGCGAACCTCCTGGGCATAGCGATCGCTGGCCAGAATGCTTGCTGCTTGCCCACTGTCCAGCCCGGCGGCCTCGGCCGCCGCCAGCAGCACGGCCTGCTCATCCATGGCCTGGCGGTCGCGGTGGCAGGCCAGCAGCAGGGCCTGCTTGAGCGCCCATTGCTGGGTCTGGCCGATCTCGCCGGCCCAAAACAGCAGCCGGTGGGCATCGAAGGTGTTGTAGATGCGGGCGCGGCCGTTGGCGTTGAATTCGAAGCCGACCTGCGCGCCCCGGCGGCGAATATGGTCGCGGCTTTGGGCCTGCTGCTCGGCCGTTGTGCCGTACTTGTGGCTCAGGTGTTCGCCCATGTCCTGCCCGCCCGGACCCATTTGCGGGTTGAGCTCAAAGGGCAGGAAGTGCACGCTGGCGCTGATCGCCGGCTCCAGTCGGGCCAGGGCCTGCTGCAAGGCGCCCAGGCCGACGGCGCACCAGGGGCAGGAAATATCGGAGACGAAGTCGATCTTGAGGGCAACAGTCATGGTCGCGGGCCTGCCGGTTCAGGGGGTTGAGGCAGCGATGGTAGCGCCGATCAAGACCGCACCTGCCCGGTTTGACCCAGCAGCCACTGGCTGCTCTAGAGCGACAAAATATCGCGCGTCTCTCGCATATAGAGCGTGCCGTTGCTCAGGTCGGTGACCTCGACCTCGTGGCGCACGTAGCGCCGTTCGCGCTTGATGAACTTGTCGACCGCGCGCGTGGTGATGCGTACCTTGGCACCGACCGGGATGGGCTCGATCAGTTGCGTATCGTGGTAAGTGTGGATCGAGCCGATGGCAAAAGGCTTGGTGTGATCGAACTGCACCGACAGCACGAAATGCGAAACCAGCAGCGGCGGCACGATGGCCCCGCCATAGGGCGACTCGCCTTCGATGGTCCAGGTGTTCATGCGCCAGCCTTCGTACCATGGGTTGTAGTCCTCGACCGCATCGGCATACAAGATCACCAACTCGGGTGTGATGTGCAGATCGCGCGAGAGCTCCTGTCCCAGGCTCACCATGTCCCAGTAGGTCTGCGAGCCCGATTCGAGGGCGCCGACGAACTGGCGCACCTGGTCGATCTGGATCGCGGTCATCGGCATCAGGGCATCTGTGGCAACGGGCAGGGCGCTCATGGTGTGTTCCGGTGGGGCTATTGCGGCGGCTTCGAGGGTGAGCAGGAGCAGGCGTGTTGCAGCGCGGTCTCAAACGCCGACATCGACTTCGATCCAGCCTACCGTCTTCTTTTCGCCGTGTTCGTTGTCGGCCCAGACATCGACCTTGAAGCGAAAGCCATGGCCTTTGGGCGTTTTCTCGCTGACGACGCCGTGCGTCGTGATGATTTCATTGGCCAGGGTGGAGGCCACATACTTGCAGACGATGCGCGCGTTGCGAAACACCTGGGCGCCGAAGTGATTGACGCACATCTCGGCAATGTAGGCGCTGGACATCTCGCCAGTCTGTATGGGCGCCTTCAGGCCGGTGTCTGCGGCGTACACCGGGTCCCAGTGGTTGGGGTTGAAGCGCCCCCACAGCCGCGAGCCCATCAATTGAATCGTCGCCCTCTTCTTGACGCCCAGCAGGCGATGACCGACTGGCGTATCGATTGTGATCAGCCCCTGGCTCGGTCGTCCTTGAATGATCTCTTGCATGCGTTAGGGCTCGAATTGAATGGGTGGGGGGTGCGGTGGTCAGCGCGCGATGGAGTGGCCAAGCGCCTTGAGGGCGATCTGCACGAGCAAAAACTTACGGGCTCGACCTGATGGCGTGGCGGGGATGTCCTGCGCTGCGATGCGCAGCACGTGACGCGGCACCTTGAACCGTGCCAGCCGCGCGGCGCAGTGGTCGATCAGCTCCTGGTCGCTGACCGCCGGGTGTTCGCGCAGCACGACGAACACCGCGCCGATCTCGCCCATGCGCTCGTCGGGAATCGGCACCACATGCGCCTGCAGGACGGCCGGGTGGGTGACCAGCAGGTCTTCGACTTCGGTGGGCATCACCAGCTCCCCGCCGCAGCGGTACGACTCCTTCGTGCGCCCGACCAGCAGCAGGTAGTCGTCCTCGTCGATGCGGCCCAAATCGCCAGTGCGCAGCCAGCCGTCGGCGGTGAACGTTTGCGCCGTGGCCTGCGGCTGCTTGTAGTAGCCGCGGGTGACCCCTGGCCCCTTGGCCAGCAAGTGACCCACCTGTCCGCGCGGCAAGTCCTGCTCGCTGGCCGGATCGACCACCCGGTAGGCCACCAGCCGCCCGTCCAGCCCGGGCTCGCCCGCCGGACCTGCATCTCGCAGCTTGCCGTTGCTGCCGAGCAAGCGCTCAATCGGGTCATCGGGTCGGGTCACGGTGCTCGAGGCGGTGACTTCGGTCATGCCGTAGCCGGTGGTCAGCTCGCGCGGGCCCAGGTGTGTGTAGATCGCGTCCCAGATGTAGGCGGGCGACCTGCCGCCGGAGGAGATCATCGACGGCAGCCCTTGCAGAGGCTGGCCGCGCCTTTTTTGCTCGTCGATCAGCGCCAAGGTCATGGTGGGGATGAGCAACACGTCGCTCGCGCCGTGACGCGCGATGGCATCGAGCGTGTCGGCCGCATCGAATTTGAGTTGCGGCACGATGGAGCCGCCGACAAAGAGGACGGGCAGCATCCCCTCGACGTAGCCGTACACGTGGTACATGGGCAGCGAAAACAGGATGCGCCGACCGTCTTCGAATGCGCGCGACCAGGCGCTGGCAAAGGCGGTGCGCAGCATCATGTCGTGGCTGAGCATGACGCCCTTGGGCGAACCGGTGGTGCCCGAGGTGTAGATGATGTCGCAGTGGCTCTGCGGCCCCGGATGGGCCGGCATCGCCATGGGGGCCAGGCCGGCGCCGAGGTCGCGCAGGTCGGCCACGCCTGCGGGCAGGGCTTGCCCATCGGTGGCCAGTACCACCACCTGGCGCAAGCGCGGCAGCGTATCGCCGCCACCGCGGCGCGGCCACTGAGGTGCCAGCTCATCGAGAAACTGGAGGTACTCCAGCCCCCGGAACCGGTTCATGGTGATCAGCAGGACCGCGTCCGATTGCTTGAGCACGTAGCCGATCTCGTCGCGCCGGTTGAGAAAATTGATGGGCACGGCCACCGCACCCACGCGGGAGATGGCCAGCTTGGTGGCGACGAACTCGGGCTGATTGCCCATCAGCAGAGCAACGTGATCGCCGGGCCGAACGCCGGCGGCCAGCAGGCCGGCGGCCAGCCGACGCGACCACTGTCCGATATCGCGGTAGCTCAGGGTCTGATCGTCGGTGATGACATAGGGCCTGGCCCCAAACAGCGCTTCGGTGTCATCAAACAGCTCGTGCAGCGCCTGCGCTCGCCAAACGGGGAAGCGTTGGCGCAAGGCGTCCTGACGCGCCGAGATGCTGGGCAGCGGCGCCGCCGGCTTGAAGGCCCCATGGCCCTTGGCCGCAGGTGAGGAGGAAAAGGGCTGGGTCATGCTGCAGGACGCTCGCTTGAAAGGCAGTATATTACTGGCAAGTAGGAATGTCTACTTCTGTGTAGCGGCGGGCGTCTGCGCGGGCATATGTGCAGGCATGTATGCGTGCATGTGTGCGTGCATTGGGCCGGTCAATGCGACCCCCTGGCCTAAAATCGGCGCACAACAGTCAGGCGGTCACGCTGCTGTCTCACGGGCCCGGCGGCTGCGCAGGATGAGCAGATCCGTCAATCCGATTTGAAACAAAGGAGTTCAGCGATGGCAATCGAACGTGTGGGGGTGATAGGCTCGGGCACCATGGGCAACGGAATCGCGCAGGTCTGCGCTGCTGCGGGTCTGTCGGTGGTGATGGTGGATGTGTCGCAGGCTGCCCTCGAGCGCGGCATCAAGACCATCGCCGGCAGTCTCGATCGGCAGGTGCGCAAGGGCACCATTGATGAGCTGGGCAAGCAGCAGGTGCTCGGACGCATCCGCAGCACGACCGACTATGCCGATCTTGCAGGTGCCCACCTTGTCATCGAAGCGGCCACCGAGCGGCGCGAGCTCAAGCTGAGCATCTTGCAGCAGGTCGAGGCCATCGTCGCCGAGGACGCGGTGATTGCCACCAACACCTCGTCGATCTCGATCACCGAGCTGGCGGCGGTGCTCAAGAAATCGGACCGCTTCATCGGCACCCATTTTTTCAACCCGGTGCCAGTCATGGGCTTGCTCGAGCTCATTCGTGGGCTGCAGACCTGCGACGACACCCACCGCAGCATGCTCGACTTCGCCACCGTGGTGGGCAAGACGGCGGTGACGGCTCGCAACTCGCCGGGCTTTGTGGTCAACCGGATCCTCGTGCCCATGATCAACGAGGCGATTTTTGTGTTGCAGGAAGGACTGGCGTCGGCGCAGGACATCGATGCCGGCATGAAGCTCGGATGCAACCATCCGATCGGGCCGCTGGCCTTGGCCGACATGATCGGTCTGGACACCTTGCTGGCGGTGATGGACGTCTTCTACGAGGGCTTCAACGATTCCAAATACCGCCCCGCGCCCCTGCTCAAGGAGATGGTGGCAGCCGGCTGGCTGGGCCGCAAGAGCGGGCGAGGCTTTTACAGCTACTAAAGCCCCTGCAGCCTCAAAAGCGAGCCCGGGCTCACGCCTGGGCGATCCCGGGTCTTTGGGCGTCTGCTGCCCCCATCTCCGACAAAAAATACTCGTGCGTAGCCAAGTCTACTGGTTAGAATAGGGCGCTTGTCGGCTTGAGATAAGCCATGCCAAATGGCGGGGGAGAATGTCTTGACGCAATTGGACGCCGTGATCGTCGGCGCGGGATTTGCTGGGCTGCGCGCGCTCTACAGCCTGCGCGCCATGGGCAAGCGTGTGTGTGTGCTTGAGGCCAGCGCCGATGCAGGCGGGGTCTGGTACCACAACGGCTATCCAGGCGCACGCTGCGATGTCGAGAGCTACGATTACTCCTACAGTTTTTCGCCCGAGCTCGAGCAGCAATGGCGATGGACCGAGCGCTACGCCACCCAGCCCGAGATCCTGCGCTACATCGCCCATGTCGTCGAGCGTTTTGATCTGCGACGCGATATCTTGTTCAACACGCGCATGCGCAGCGCCAGCTACGACGAAGCCGGTGCGCGCTGGTGCATCAGTGCGCAAGACGGCCGTCAGTGGTGGGCCAGGACTCTGATCCTGTGTGTGGGTCAGCTCTCAACCACCAAAAGCCCGAGCTATCCTGGCCAGGACGAGTTTCGGGGCCGGATCATCCACAGCGGCCTTTGGCCCAAGGAGCCCATCGACTTTGCTGGGCGGCGTGTGGGCATCATCGGCACCGGTTCGTCGGGCATGCAGATGACCCCGGTCATCGCCGAGCAGGCTGCCCATTTGACGGTCTTTCAGCGCACCGCCAACTACAGCATTGCGTCGGCCAATGCGCCGGTCTCGGACGAGGAGGATCGGCGCATCAAGGCCAGTTATCGCCTAAGGCGCGAGCAGGCCTGGAACTCACCCAGCGGTCTGGGCTTTGTGCCCAACAAGCAGTCGGCTCTGGAGGCCACGCCCCAAGAGCGTGAGCAGGTCTATGAGCAGGCGTGGCGGCGGCTGGGTTTTGGTTTTGCGCTGGCCTACCATGACATCTTGCTCAATCAGGCCGCCAACGACACCGCGGTCGATTTCATTGCCCGAAAGATTGCGGCCATCGTGCACGACCCGGTGCTGCGCGACAAGCTCACGCCGCGCGGACACCCGTTCGGCGCGCGCCGTCCATCGGTCGACAGCGGTTACTTCCAGGCTTTCAATCGCGCCAACGTGGAACTGGCCGATCTGCGCCAGTGGCCCATCGTGGCCTTTACCGAAGAGGGCATCCGCACGCAGGCCCGTTTGCACGAGCTCGACGTGGTCATCTTTGCCACCGGCTTTGACGCGTTCACCGGCTCCCTGCTCAAGCCCGAGATCAAGGGCCGCGGCGGCTTGACCCTGGCGCAGAAGTGGTCCGCTGGGCCACTGACGCTGTACGGTGTTTCGGTTGCGGACTTCCCCAATTTGTTCATTGTCGGTGGGCCCGGCAGCCCTTCACTGCTGAGCAACGTGCTGGTGTCGACGGAGGAGCAGGTCGATTGGCTGGTGCAGTTGTTGCGCCACATGGACGCGCACGGGCAGGTCGAGTTCGAAGCCAGCCAAGTTGCCGAGTCCGACTGGGTCGAGCACGTCAACGAGCGCGCCCGGCAAACCTTGTATCTGAGTACCGATTCGTACTACAACGGGGCGGAGATTGCGGGCAAGCCCCGGGTGTTCATGCCGTACTCCGGAGGCGTGCGCGGTTATCGCCGCCTGCTCCAAAATTGCGCGGCGCGCGCTTATGAGGGGTTTGACTTGCGCGCCCAGCCCGCGGCCGTTGGCGCCGATGCGCGGCCCTGGCCCGCAGCGCCCGCGCACGGGTAGACTCGTGCCCATGAGCAAAGGTTCAAGACCCATGGGTTCCACGCGCAGCGCCGGCGGTGAGCGCGCTGTGGTGTCGGGTGCTGCGGTCGATGTGCCAGCCACTGGCGACATCCGCGATGCGGTCTGGCGCCTCAAGAGCGAGCGCATCGTGGCCGCGGCGGTCGACCTGTTTTACAAGCAGGGCTACAGCAAGACCACGCTCGACCAAGTGGCCCAGGCCATCCACGTCACCAAGCCTTTTATTTATTCGCACTTCAAGTCCAAGAACGACTTGCTGGCGGAGATCTGCTCGCGGGCGATTCGGGTTTCGCATGAGGCGCTCAACCGGGTGTTTGCTGCCGAAATTTCGCCCACGGAAAAGCTCTACACGATTGCCCGTGACTTCATGCTCACGGTGCTGCAGCACCAGGCGCATGCGGTGATCTACAGCCGCGAAGAAAAAGAGCTCACGCTCGAGGACCGCAACGCCATCAACGCCCTGCGCCGCGGTTTTGACCGGCGCTTTGCCAGTTTGCTCGAAGAAGGTGTGGCCAGCGCGGAGTTCACCGTCGAGGATGTGCCGCTGACGGCCCTGGCCATCGGAGGGATCGTCGGTTGGGCACCGGTGTGGTACCGCCCGGGCGGTCGCTTGAGCCAGGTCGAGGCATCCGAGCGGGTGGCTCTGCTGGTGCTGGCCATGGTCCAGGCCAAGGGGCTCAAGCGGCGCAAGCCTAAGGGGCTGTTGCCCTTGCCGTCTGCGCGCCCTTGAGCTGGTGCTCGGGCTGGCCGCCGGCGTCTTCAGGCGCCGAGGTAGGCGGCGATCACTGCCGGGTCGTTTTGCACCTGGGCTGGCGTGCCTTGGGCGATCTTCTTGCCGAAGTCTAGAACCACAATTTTGTCGGAGATGTCCATGATGACCGGCACGTCGTGCTCGACCAGCAGAAAGCTCACGCCCATCTCAGCGCGAACGCGCTGGATCAATTCGCTCATGGCAGCCTTTTCGGCGCTGCTCATGCCGGCCATGGGTTCATCCAGGAGCACGAGCTTGGCCTTTTGCATCAGAGCGCGCCCGAATTCGATTTGCTTTTGCCGCCCGTAGGGCAACTCGCCTGGCAGCAGGCGGGCGCTGTCGGCCAGCCCCAGGTAGTCCAGTACCGTGTAAGCCGCGTCCAGACCCTCGCGCTTTTCCCGTCTCGCCTGACGGGTCAGCAATGCACCCTGCAGCAAACCCGTTGAGCCTTGCAGATAGGTTCCCACCAGCAGGTTGTCGATGACGCTCAGGCCGCCAAAGAGCGCCAGATTCTGAAAGGTGCGCGCAATCCCCTGACGGGCCACTTGATGTGCAGGCAGGGCCGTGATGTCGCGGCCGTCGAACTCGACCTGGCCGCCGGTGGGTCGGTACATGCCAGTGACGCAGTTGAACAAGGTGGTCTTGCCGGCACCGTTGGGGCCCATCAATGAGGTGATCGATCCGCCGTCGAGCGTCATCGTGACGCGATCGAGCGCGGTCAGGCCCTGAAACTGCATCAGCAGGTCCCGGATTTCCAGCAGTGGCCGGCTCATGTCTTGACTCCTTCTCGCGCGGCGCCCAGATACGACTCGCGAACCAGATCGCTGGCAGCCACTTCGCTGGCCGTGCCCGATAGCGCGATGCGTCCGCGCTCGAGCACATAGGCGGTGCTGGCAAAGTTCAGCGCCAGATGTGCGTTTTGCTCGACCACCAGAATCGAGGCGCCCAGCGTCTGACCGACTTTTTGCAGTTGCTTGTAGATCGCGCTGACGATCAGTGGGGCCAGGCCGAGTGAGAGTTCGTCGACCAGCAGCAGTCGGGGCTCGGTCACCAGGGCGCGCCCGAGCGCGAGCATCTGCTGCTCGCCGCCGGAGAGCCAGCCAGCGGCCTGGGTTCGCCGCTCGAGCAGACGCGGGAAGAGTTCATACACCGCATCCAGACGCCGCTTTTCGCTGGCTTTGGGCAGCACGGCGGCGCCCACCCGCAGGTTTTCCTCGACGCTCAACTGCTTGAAGACCAGCCGGCCTTCGGGTACCTGCCCCATGCCCATGCGCACCAGCTTGTGCGCCGGCAGCCCCACGATGGACTGGCCGTCCATGTGGATGCTGCCCCGAGTGATCTGCCCGTTGTGCAGTGTCAGCAGGCCCGAGACGGCCCGGATCAGGGTGGTCTTGCCCGCCCCATTGGCGCCGAGCAGGGCCACCACACCGGCCTTGGGGATGGTCAGGTTGACGCCCTCGAGCGCCAGACCCTTGCCGCCGTAGCTCACCGAAACATCGCGCAATTGCAAAGCGGGGTTCATGAGCGCCTCCAGCGAGCCGCGAGCCTGGCCTTGAGGCGGCTGGCCATGCCGGCGATGCCCCAGGGTGCGAAGATCAGCAGCACGATCACCAGTGAGCCGAAGATGGCTTGCACCAACTGCGGCTTGTGGTCGACAAGCACGCTGCGCAGCAGGCCGGTGGTGTCGCCCGCTTGTGCGGTCAATCCGTTGATGATGGCCGGCAGCAGCAGCCACACGGCGGCGCCGACGACAGCTCCGGGCAAGGAGCCCATGCCGCCGATGATGATCATGGCGATGAACTGGATCGCGAACTGGATGCCAAAAAACTCCGAGGTCACATTGCTCAGGTAGTAGGCAAACAGGGCGCCACCGACGGCGGCGATGGACGAGCTCAGGGCAAACGCTTTGAGGCGCAGCAAGCGCACGTCGATGCCATTGGCCGTTGCGGCCAGCTCATGGTCGCGCATGGCCTGCATGGCCCGTCCCTCACGCGTTTGCAAGCTGTTGTGCAGCAGCCAGTAGATGGCTATTACCAGGGGCAGCAGAAAAAAATACCAGCGTATCGGTGTGTTGATGTCCCAGCCTCCCAGGGAGGCGCTCTTGTAGGGCACACCGACGACGTCGAAAAATTTGAACTGGTACTCCATGAAGGCGAACACCACCAGGTAATGCATCGCAAAGGTTGACAGCACGAAGTACAGCCCCCGCACCCGCAGCGAGGGCAGCCCGGCAAGCAGTCCGGCAACGGCTCCGCAAAGCGCCGCGGCGGCCAGCACGGCCGGGAAGGGCCATCCCCATTGCGAACCGGTTACCGCAGCGCTCATGGCGCCGACCGCGTAGAAGGCGGCATGGCCAATGGAGATCAGGCCAGCCGATCCGGTCAGGTAGTTCAAAGACAGCGCGCCCAGCATGGTGATGAGCATCAGGTTGACCTGGCTCAGCCCGATGTTGAGCAGCTGCATATTGGACAGGCGATAGCCCAGTATCTGTCGCTCGGTCAGCAAGATGGGCAGATAGATCAGAACGGCAATTGCCAGGACGAGCCACAGCCAGCGCAATGGGCTGCGAGGGGGCTGTGCGCGTGTGCGGGCAGCGGCAGGTGTGGCGGTGGCCATGGGTAGAGGTCTCCTCAACGCTCAGACGCGGCCAAGTTCGCGCTGGCCAAACAGCCCCCAGGGCCGGACCATCAAAATGAGCAGCAACAGGGCGTACACCAGGATGTCGCTCGATTTGGGCGAGATGTAGGACGCCGACAGCTGCTCAATCAGACCGACCAGCAAGCCGCCAATGATGGCCCCGGGTATGCTTTGCATGCCGCCGATCACCACCGCAGGCAGCGCCAGCAGCCCGATGTGCTCGAGCTCGGTCGACACGATCTGCAGCTGGCCCAGAAACAGCCCGCCAATGGCAGCCAGGCCGGCGCCGATGGCCCAGGCCAGGCGGTTCATCACCTTGACGTTGACGCCCGAAACCAGTGCGGCCTCGTGTCCATCGGCGCTTGCGCGCATCAGCAGCCCGATGGAAGTGAATTTGAAGAAGGCGCCGAAGGCGGCCATGCACAGCCAGCTCACCCCGGCAGCGACCAGGTGCAATTGCGAGACGCGCACCTCGCCGATGATGAACACGCCCGTGGGCATGGGCGTGGTCAGCGTGCGCGCTTGCAGGCCGTAGAGGATCTCGATGACGGCGCGCATGACGATGGACAAAGCGATGGTCAGCATGATGACCGACAGCATCGGCCGGCCCGACAAGGGCTGGATAAGGACGATGTGGATCACCACGCCCAGCAGGGCGGCCGCCGCGATGATGGCCGCTACGGCCAGCGGGAAGGGCAGGCCCAACAGGCTGATCGTGGTCACTGCAAAGTAGGCGCCAAAGGCAACGAACATGCCTTGCGCGAAGTTGAAGACATCGGTGGCCTTGAAGACCACCGCAAAACCCAGGGCCACCAGCCCATAGATGCTGCCCAGCGCAATGCCGCTCAGGAGAACTTGTATGAGCATGATGGGACCCTGGTTGGATGTCTTTACTTCATGTACTTTTCGTAATCGGCGAACTCGCCGAATGAGACGTAACGCTTGGCGCCATAGTCGTAGCCGATCATGCGAAAGCGCGAGGGTCCAGCGTGATCGGTGGGCGTAAAGACGATGGGCGCGGACAGGCCGTTGGTGTTGACCGTAAAGCCCTTGTTCATCGCCTCAACCAGCTTGACGCGCGTGGGCTGCGGGCCGGCCAGCTGCAGCGCCTGTGTGGCCATCTGTCCGGCGACCCAGCCTGCGACGTAATTGATGTCCTCGCGCATGGCGCTGTGGTTGTATTTCTCGGCCGCTGCCATCATCTCCTTGTTGCCGGCTGACTGATCGGCACCGCCCGGCGTAAAGCAGCTGATGACGTTGTAGTTGGGGCCTGCATCCGGTCCGATGGCCGCATAGATCTGCGGCGACATCAGATAGGAAATGCCAAACGCGGGGATCTTCAGGCCGTACTGGTGCATGGCCTTCATCGTGAGGATGGCGGTGTTGCCAACGCCGTAGATCGTGATGAAGTCCGGTTTTTGCTTGATGATCTCGAGCACCTGGGGCGTGACGTCCGCCGCGGTGATCTTCATGGTCACCAGCGAGGAGGTGCCGCCGTATTTCTTGGCGGCATCGGCGATGAACTGCGCATATTCGACGCCGCCTGCGCTCTCGATCGAGACCACCATCACCTTGGGGTTCTTGAGCTTGAGCTTGTCGGTCATGTAGCCCACGCCCGCTTTGGCCATCTCGGGGTAGGTGCAAAAACCGCCATAGACCAGTGGCGAGACCGGCTCCGACAGGGGCTTGGTGTGGGTGTAGGTGCCCACGATCGGGATCTTGCCGCCGCGGATGGTGGGCGCCAGCGAGACCTGCGAGCTCGACGAGCCCATGCCAGAGATCGCCAGTACCGGCGTTTGCGTGCTCAGCTTTTCATAGTTGATCTTGTCTTGCGCCGGGTTGAAGCGGCTGTCTTCCGCCAGCACGTTGATGCGCCGGCCGTGGACGCCACCTTTTTCATTGATGGTGCGCACATAGGCTTGAAAGCCGTTGGTCCAGATGCCTTGCGAGCCCGAGGCCGGCCCGCTGAGGTCCATCATCACGCCCCAGTCGACGCGATCCTTGTACACGCCCTCGGCGGGCATCTCGAATTGCGCTTGTGCGCTTGTGGCCAGGGTCACTGCCGCAGTGGCCAGCAGCAACCGGCGACGCAGCGCGCTGGGCTGTGGGGTGGGGGTCTGTCTCATGGTGGGTCCTCCAGGGTTGATGGTCAATGGCGCGAGTCGACGGCCTGATGCGCTTTCTCATCAGGCCGAAGGGGAGGTCGCCGTGGGCTGCCGTACGGCAGCCTTGGGCGAGGAAAAAACAAAGCCTTCGTAGCCTTTCCTGACCACCTCCTCGCACCGCGCGACGTAGGTGGAAAAGCCGCCGATATAAGGCAGGAAGACCTTGGGCTTGCCGGGAATATTGGCGCCCATGTACCAGGAGTTGGCGGTCACGAACAGCGTGCCTGCGGCCACTTCCTGCACATGGGCCACCCAGCGGTCCTGGGCGGCTTGCTGGGGATCGATGCGTGTGTGGCCTTGCTGTTGCATGAAGGCCAAGCAGTCGGCAATCCACTGGACATGCTGCTCGATCGAGATGATCACATTGGTCAGGATCGACGGGCTGCCGGGCCCGGTGATGGTGAACAGGTTGGGGAAGCCCACCGTCATCAGACCCAGGTAGGACGTCGGCCCGGCTTGCCACAGTTGCTTGAAGGTGCGGCCGTGTTCGCCCACGATGTTCAGGCGCTCGAGCGCGCCGGTGACCGCATCAAAGCCAGTGGCAAAGACCATGGCGTCAAGCTCAAGGCGCTGGCCGCCCGTGACGGCGGCCGTCGCGTCGAAGCGCTCGATCGGGGTCTGTCGCAGATCGATCAGCTTGACGTGGGGCAGGTTGTAGGTCTCGTAGTAACCGGTGTCCACGCAGATCCGCTTGGTGCCGATCGCGTGGTCATGCGGCAGCAGCTTGTGCGCCACTTCGGGGTCGTGCACCATCTGGCGGATCTTGCCGCGAACGAAGTCGCTGAGCAGCTCGTTCGATTGCCGGTTGGTGAAGGTGTCATTGAAGGAGTGAGCGAAATTGGTGCCGCCCTTGCGCCAGCGCCGCTCCATCTCCTCCAGGCGCGCCTGCGGCGCCATCTCCAGCGCCGACTGCGTGCCGTAGTCGTACATGATGGCCGAGCGGGTGTTGCGCGCCTTGGCGCGGTACTCGGGATAGTGTTGCAGCCAGTCTTGCTGGTGGGCTGGATCGATCGGCCCGTTCCAGGCCGGTACGCTGAAGTTGGGCGTGCGCTGAAACACGTACAGCTGTTTGGCCTGCTTGGCCAGTTGCGGGATGGCCTGGATGCCTGAAGAGCCTGTGCCCATGACGCCCACGCGCAGCCCGGTGAAGTCCACCGGCGTCTTGGGCCAGCGCCCAGTGTGATAGATCTTGCCCTTGAAGTCCTCAAGCCCCTCAATGGCCGGTAGCCGCGATTCCGACAGGCAGCCGGTGGCGGTAATCAGAAACTGCGTGCTGACCTCTTGCCCGTGTTCGGTGCGCACCTGCCAGCGCTGTTGCGCCGCCTGCCACTGCCCGCCGACGATGCGCGTGCTCAGCGTGATGTCACGCCGCAGATCAAAGCGGTCGGCCACATGGTTGATGTAGCGCAGGATTTCCTCTTGTGCCGGGTAGCGCTCGGTCCATTGCCACTCCTGCTGCAATTGAGGCGACCAGGAATACGAATACTGCATGCTGTCGACGTCGCAGCGCGCACCGGGGTAGCAGTTCCAGTACCAGGTGCCGCCGACGCCATCGCCCGCCTCGAACAGATGTGCGTGCAGCCCCAACAGGCGCAGGCGGTGCAGCATGTAAAGGCCGGCAAAGCCGGCGCCCACGACAACGGCGTCGTAATGCAGATTCGAGGTTTGAGGCTGTGTCATGGGCAAGCGAGAAAGCCGATCTGGTGATGGAGTCGAGGGTCGATGGACGTGGCCAGGTCTCAACCGTGGTGCAGTGCGTGACCGACCCACTGAGACACAAAGTTGGACATCAGCACGGCGGCCTTGACCATCTTGCCGTGGGTCAGTACGCCATGCATGTGATCGCCCAGGTGCAGATGGGTCAGCGCCACATCGGCCGCCTCGAGTCGTTGGGCATAGTCGCGCCCCTCCTCGCACAGCGGGTCGTGCGCCGCGGTCAGCACCAGGGTTTTGGGCAGCCCGCTCAAGGTCGACGCGAAGGCAGGCGAGGCCTTCCAGTGGCTGCGGTCCTGCGCTCGCGGCGTGTACAGACCGATGAAGTAGTACATCGTCTTGTCGGTCAGGGGCACGCCGGCCGTGACCCGTTGGTAGCCCTGTGAGGAGGCCGTCAGGTCGGTCACCGGGTAGATCAGGGCCTGCATCTTGCACGGCGGCAACTCGCCCTCGCGCGCCATCAGGGCCAGCACCGCTGCCAGATTGCCGCCCGCGCTGTCACCGGCCACCCCGATTCGGCGGGCGTCGATGCGCAGTGGCTCGCAGTGGCTGTGGACCCAGCGCCAGGCGGCAGCGCTGTCGTCGACCGCCGCTGGGTAGGGATGCTCTGGGGCAAGCCGGTAGTCGACCGACACCACGCAGATGCCCGCCTGATTGGCCAATTGCCGGCACAGTCGGTCGTGGCTGTCGAGGTTGCCGATGACCCAGCCGCCTCCGTGCAGGTAAACGGCGCAGGGCAGGATATCGTGCTCGCCGGTGCCAGCGCCCCGATAGATGCGCAGCCCCAGCAGCGCCTGCTCGGTCTGGATCTGGACATCGCGCACGCTGGCCACTTCCTGAGCCGGCGGCTGCAGGATGTCCCAGGTCAGCGCATAGGCCTTGCGGGCCTGTTCCGGGCTCAGGGCCTCAAACGGCGGCTTGCCCGCCTGGCGGCCGAGCTCGAGCAGGCGGGCAAGGTCTGGATCGTAGGCGGGCATGGGGCTGGGCTCCTGCGTCAAAAACAGTGTGGGTTCAGGGGCGTTCGTAGCCGGGGCGAGGAATGGTGGCCATGACCGATCGCGCAAAGCCGCCATCGACGGTCAGGTCCTGCCCGGTGATGTATTGGGCGCGGTCACTGGCCAGAAAAAGCACCGCCTGCGCAATGTCCTGGGGCTGGCCGATGCGGCCCAGTGGGATGGCTCCGCTGCGCTTGCGCACAATTTGCGGATCGGTGTGAAAAGGAGCCGTCATCCCGGTTTCGGTCAGTCCGGGGTTGACGGTGTTGCTGCGGATCCCGTGCGGCGCCCACTCAAGCGCCAGCTGGCGCGAGAGCATGGCCACGCCCGCCTTGGCCACGCTGTAGGCGCCGCTGTAAGGGGTCGCGTGGTCGGCAGCGATGGAGGCGATGTGCACCAGCGCCCCGCGCTTGTGCTGGCGCATCTGCCGGCCGAAGGCCTGGGCGCAAATGAAGTAGGCTGTCAGATTGACCGACATCACCTGGTTCCACAGGGCCAGGGGCAGCTCGTCGAGCCCGCCCGGCCGCAAAATGCCCGCTGCATTGACCAGCACCGCGCAGGGCCCGAGCTCGCGCTCACAGCGCTGCGCCGCCGCAGCCACCTGGTCAGGATCGCTGGTGTCGCAGCGCTGGATCAGGCTGTGGCCACCAGAGCCGCCAATGGAGCCGGCGGTGGCCGCCAGTGCCTCCTCGTTGACATCGAGCAGCAGCAGGCGCGCACCCGCGCTGGCCAGAGCCAGCGCGCAGCCACGGCCGATGCCGCTGCCCGCGCCGGTGACCACGCAGACGGTCCCGCTCAGGCCGTCGGGATGGGGTATGTGTTCTTTCATGCAGTGTTCTCTTGGGTGTTGAGGGGCGTCTCATGCAGCCGACTCGCGCACCGCTTTGGCCAGCGCCTGCCGATAGTCCAGCGGATCGAGTTCGAGCCCGTAACGCGGGCTGTCGGGGTAGCGTTGCTGCACGAGGGCCCGGTCGGCCAGGATGCTGCGCTGCATGGCCTGCTGCGAGGGCAGGCTGGCTTTGCCGGTCACCAGGTCGCTGACCCAGCGCGACTGATCGTCCATCATGCGGATGTTGCCGCCGCCGCTGACGTTAAAGAAGCCCACGAAGTACAGCCCACGCTGGTGCGGATGCACGATGCGCTGGTACAGGTGGATCCAGTGGCCGCTCATGGGCGAGCAGTCGTCGGGCAGAAAGGGCAGATCGACGAGATAGCCGGTGGCGGCGATCAACGCATCGAAGTCCTCACGGCTGCCATCTTCGAAAGTGACTTGCCTGCCTTGGACCTGTGCGATACCCGGTTTGGCGCGCAGCCGGCCCCAGATGAAGTGGCCCATCAGCAGGTGATGACCGGCAGGATGGGTGCGGGTCTTGGGTGTGCGAAAGCCCCATTGCTCCATGGTGCCGAAGGCCAGCCGCGAGATCGTGGTGCGGATCAGGCGTCGCATGGACCAGGGCATCCAGGGTTTTTCCAGCTTGGCCAGCACCCGCGAGGTGGGCACGCCCAGAAACATGCGCGGCATCAGCAGCACTGGCGATCGCGCCGCGACCACGGCGTCTCGGGTATAGGGCGCGATGTCGGAGGCGATGTCGCAGGCGCTGTTGCCGATGCCCACGACCAGCACTTTCTTGCCCTTGAAGGGCTCGGGCACCCGGTAGTCGTGGGCATGCAGGTACTGCCCCTCGAAGTCCTGGGCAAAAGGCGGATGTCGGGGCGCGTTCTGGTGCCCGCTGGCCACCACGACGGCGTCAAAAACGCCAGCGGTCTGGCCTTTGACGTCGACGCGCCAGCGCCGACGCCCGTCGCTGTCCTGGGCGCTCAGGGCCGTCACCGGGCTGTTGAAGCGGATGTGCGGCAACACGCCGAAGTGCTCGGCATACGCCTTCAGATAGGCCGTGACCTGTACATGATCGGGGTACAGGGGCGAATCGGCGGGGAAGGGGAAGTCTTCGTAGGCGGTGACCTTGTGTTCGGAGTTCAGGTGCAGCGATTGGTAGGTCGGGCTCATGCCGTTGTCGTTGTCATAGACCCACAGGCCGCCGACATGGCTACCGTGCTCAAAAACCGTGACTTGCTGGCCGCGCTGCAGCAGGTGCTTGGCCGCGCACAGCCCGGCCGCGCCGGCGCCGATGACCGCAACGTGCGCGCGTTCAGACACCGCTCGTGCTCCAGCCCGAGCCGTCGTGTGCAGCTGCGTTTTCTTGCTGACCTCCTCGATTCATCTGCCCTCCTGCAGCCCGGTTCGGATCGACTCTTTGTCTAGCTACTTGCGAGTATCTTAAATTGACTGAACAAATAGATCAATGATTTGGTCTGACCGTTTACGGGTGTTTTCCCTGATTCCAAGGGGGTCGGTGCCTACAATGGGCGGGTCGCCGAGCGCTGTCCCTGCTCGGCGGTATTTTTTGTCCGGGACCATGTCGAGGCGCACCATGTACAAAAACCTCCTGGCCGCAGGCGCGGCCGTCTTGCTTTTTCATTGCGCTCCTGCTCAGACCGTGGCTGCGGGCCAGACCGCGCTCAAGGTGGCCGTGGTCCATGTGGCGCCGGTGACCGAGGCCGGTTGGGTGCGCCAGCACGAAAATGCCCGGTTGGCGCTGCAAAAAGCCCTGGGCCCGCGGGTGCAGACCCGATCGGTCGAGAACGTGCCCGAAGGCGCCGACGCCGAGCGCGTGATCCGCGATCTGGCCCAGCAGGGCTACGGCCTGATCTTCACGCCCTCTTTTGGCTATATGGAGCCGACGATGCGGGTGGCGCGCGATTTCCCGCAGGTGCGCTTTGAGTCGATCACGGGCTACAAGCAGGCCGACAACGTGGCGGTGGCCAATGCGCGCTACTACGAGGGCCGTTTTTTGGCCGGTATTGCCGCCGGGCGCATGAGCCAAACCGGCGTGGCCGGCTATGTGGCCGGCTTTCCCATCCCCGAGGTGCTGCAGGGCATCAACGCCTTTGCCCTGGGCATGCGTTCGGTGCGCCCCGATGCGCAGGTGCGGGTGATTTGGCTGCAGGCCTGGTTTGATCCAGCGCGTGAGCGCGAGGCGGCCCTGACCTTGCTCAACCAGGACGCCGACGTGCTGGCTTTTCACACCGCCTCCACCGCCGTCATGCGCCTGGCGCAGGAGCGCGGCAAGCTGGCCATTGCCTACCATTCTGATATGCGCCACGTGGCCCCCGATGCGCAGTTGCTGGCCGTCACCCACGAGTGGGGCGACTACTACACCGACCGGGCTCGGGCTGTGATCGAGGGCCGCTGGAGCAGCCAGGCGCTGTGGGCGGGCGTGCGCGAGGGCATGGTTCGGGTGGGTGAGTTCGGCCCGCGCGTGCCCGCCGCGGTTCGCCAGGAGGTGCTGGCGCGTCAGCAGGACCTGGCGGCCGGGCGCCTTCGGCCTTTTGCCGCCGGTGACAAGCCGGTGCTCGATACCTCGGGCGCGGTGATGATTGCCGCGCGCTCGGCCCTGAGCGACGAGCAGATCTTGACCATGAAAACCCTGGTGCAGGGTGTGCAGGGCGGCTTGCCGCGCTGAGGCAGGCACCGGCTCGGGGCGGTTATCGCAGCGGCGCCCGTGAAGGGCTGGCGCAGATGCGCTAATCTCGGCGGCCATGCCTGCCTACCGATCCGCCCTTGTTTATTTTTCGTCTGATGACCGCCTGGTCTATGAGGCCGACGGCCTGCTGCTGACGGCGCCGGACGAGCGGGGCGTGCAGCGCGTCACCTCGATCGGGCCTTGGTCGGCTGCGGCGGCCGCCGGCGAGTCGCTCGAGCACTGGCCCGGCCGGGTGATTGCGCCGGGTTTCATCGACTTGCACGTGCACTACCCGCAGCTCGATGTGATCGCCTCGCCGGCCGACGGGCTGCTGCCCTGGCTTGAGACCTACACCTTTGTGCAGGAGGCGCGTTTTGGCGATCCGGCCCATGCGCAGGAGGTGGCCACCTTCTTCTTGGACGAATTACAGCGCCACGGTGTGACCACGGCCCTGGTGTTCTGTAGCTCGCACGCCAGCTCGGTTCAGGCGCTGATGGCGCAGGCGCGCGCGCGCAGCTTGCGCCTGATCGCCGGCAAATGCCTGATGGACCGCCATGCGCCCGAGGGCGTGCGGGACCAGACCGAGGCCAGCCTGATCGAGACCGAACAGCTGATCGGGCGCTGGCAGGGGGTCGATCGGCTCGGCTATGCCATCACGCCGCGCTTTGTGCCCAGTTGCAGCGATGCCCAGCTGGCCGGCGCGGGCGAGCTGGCGCGGCGCCACCCACAGGTCTGGGTGCAGTCGCATGTGGCCGAAAACCACGATGAAATCGCCTGGGTGCGTGCCTTGCATCCGCAGGCGCGCAGCTACTTGTCGGTGTATGAGCAGTTCGGTCTGCTGCGGCCGCGCAGTGTGTACGCGCATTGCATCCATCTCGATGCTGTCGACCGCGAGCTGATGCGCAGCACCGGCGCAGCCGCCGCAGTCTGTCCCACCAGCAACCTGTTCTTGGGCAGCGGCATGTTCGACTACGCGGCCAGTCAGCAGGCCGCTTTGTCCTACGGTTTGGCCAGCGATGTTGGCGGTGGCACGAGCTTGAGCCCTTTTCAGACCATGCTGGCGGCCTACTATGTGGGCCGCGATGGACGCGGCAAGAAAGGTCTGTCGCTTGCGCCCGAGCGGCTGTGGTTCGATCACACCGCGGGTGCGGCCCGCGCCCTCGGCCTGGAGGGCGTGGTGGGCAACCTGCTGCCCGGCTGCGAGGCCGATTTCGTGGTGCTCAACCCGCGCTGCACCCCCCTGCTGGCGCGCAAGGTCGAGCGCGCCGAGAGTCTGGCGCAGTGGCTGTTTGCGATGATCGTCCTGGGCGACGACCGGCTCATTGAGCGCACCGTGATCGCCGGCCGCTCCAGCGCCTGAGGCCCGGCCGCCTACAATAGCCTTTCCCCTCGCAGAAACCGTCTCATGAGCATCAAGAGCGACAAGTGGATCCGCCGCATGGCCGAGCAGCACGGCATGATCGAGCCGTTCGAGCCGCGCCAGGTTCGTCAGGCCGAGGGTGGGCGCAAGATCATCAGCTACGGCACCAGCAGCTACGGCTACGACATCCGCTGCGCGCCCGAGTTCAAGGTCTTCACCAATATCCACTCCACCGTGGTCGACCCGAAGAACTTCGATGAGAAGAGCTTTGTGGACTTTAATGGCGACAGCTGCATCATTCCGCCCAACAGCTTTGCCCTGGCCCGCACGCTTGAGTATTTCCGCATCCCTAGAAATGTGCTGACGATC
>JACCDP010637391.1_pt1 | contig 22076 bp, 33 predicted proteins | sample 7445841 | NCBI WGS metagenome assembly JACCDP01 (sample SAMN15323441, study PRJNA562643) | freshwater metagenome | isolation source: river surface water | place: USA:Blue River Watershed | collected 2017-08-17
GAGTTATTTTCAGTTTGTCATCTTGCGTAGCTTTCTGAGTCCCTTATATATTTAAATATATCTAGAACAAGTAAGAGTTTGAAATTGCTTCTTCTGAAATCTTACTTGTTCTAGATATATAGTCTAATTTATGTAAGGTTTGGTTGACGTTATTGTGTCAATGGGGAATATGTATGTATAGGTTATTGTTAGGGGATTGTTTGGTTAGTATGGGTTTGTTGGAGGATAGTAGTGTAGATAGTGTTGTGTGTGATCCTCCGTATGGTTTGAGTTTCATGGGTAAGAAGTGGGACTATGATGTTCCTTCTGTTGATATATGGAGAGAGTGTTACCGGGTATTGAAGCCTGGTGGTTACTTATTAGCTTTCGCTGGTACTCGGACTCAGCATCGTATGGCTGTGAATATTGAGGATGCTGGCTTTGAGATCCGCGACATGATCGCTTGGGTATATGGGAGTGGTTTCCCTAAGTCCCATAATGTGTCTGTCTCGATTGATAAGTTACATGGTCATGGGAATAGGGGTAAGGCTATCCCTACTGCTAGTAGTTACCAGGCGTCTGATGTAGATCAGGAGAATAAGCTTACTAGTAATCCTGTCCCTCCGTATAAGGCTAAGTCAGATGATGCTAAGAAGTGGGAAGGCTGGGGGACAGCTTTAAAACCAGCCATGGAAATGATCACTGTAGCACGTAAACCACTGGTAGGTACTGTAGCTAGTAACGTACTTGAGTACGGTACAGGTGGCATAAATATAGACGCTTGCCGTGTTCCTATGGATGCGGCTGACTACGAGTATCTATCTAAACAAGTAGATGCTATCCGTGATCGCGGTGGCATTATGGACAATAGTTGGTCTAACTGCTCCGACCTGTCTGGTGCTAACCCTGCTAACCCTCTGGGTAGATGGCCAGCTAACTTCATCCATGATGGATCTCAAGAGGTACTCGACCTATTTCCTGATACTAAAGGTGGCTCATGGGTTCGCACCGATGGTGCGAGGCATTTCAACAACAACGGTAAACCTACAGGCCATATTGCATCCGGACGATCGGACTCTTCTACGGGATCTGCTGCACGCTTTTTCTATTGTTCTAAATCAAACAAGCGCGATCGCAATGAAGGCCTAGATGACTTTGAGGAAGACTACAACCGAGGTACAGGTACGCATAACAACGGTAAGTCCAACACGCGTGTAGGTAACGCAGCCGAGCGTGCCGCTGGTATCACTCATGTAGAGCTACAGAAAGTAAAGAACATCCACCCTACGGTAAAACCTACCGATCTCATGCGTTACCTATGTCGCCTTGTAACACAGCCTGGAGGCACAGTACTTGATCCTTTCATGGGTTCCGGCACTACTGGTAAAGCTGCTATGCTCGATGGCTTTGAGTTTATTGGCTGCGAGATGGATGAGCAGTACTACAAGATCGCGGAAGCTAGGATAAGACACGCACTTGAGAGGTAGGTTCCATAATGGAACCACCCACGTGAACTTGTAAGAAATCCTTACAAGTTGACACAAAAAAGACCACCTGTACATCATAGGCTTCGTCCAGTAATCTGGGGCTATGACTTCCAAGTGGTCTTTCTTGTTTGAGGAGTTAGAGTTTACGGATCGCCGTTTTACTGGTCTTTCCATGATGCTCACCTCTCGGTGGCGAACACAGTATACAACAGATCTAGTTAAACAAAAGCCATCCAACCGGATAGAAGAGCGGGATAAGGATGGCTTTTGTCATTACCAGGTAGTTGTTGTTCTTGGTAACACTCACCTCTCGGTGGCATCTAAATTGTACCAGTTATAAAGGATTTCTTTACAACTGAAGTGTTTCCATTTTGGAAAGAGTTGAATGGGCCGGCCTGGACTTGAACCTTCATCTTCATCTCATCTGTACCGAGATGCTGTTTTACCGTTAAACTAACAGCCCATATTGTGTGGGTATTTCCATAATGGCAACAACCACTATTGACTCGGAGCCAGTGACCAATTACCAATCCAAAGTTAATGTACTGGCTCCGATATTGACCAATCTGTTTGAGCGATGACTAAGCTTGATAGGTCTCTGGTCTATTATACGTCATCATTCTCGTTTTTGTCTATATGATTTACTAGGTCTATAGTAACGTTGGGTACTTTGCGTAGGTTATATGCCGTGAGAGCTGCGCTCATGTCACTTTGATTCAAGGAATTGACGTCTACATTGTTGGATCGTAGCCACGCCTTGAAGTGATAAAACTTCACTATGTCAGCAATAAGGCTGCCAAGGTAGCAGAGTGCTGTTCCAATTAGTATTCCCGTGATTAGAGTAATCATAAATATACTTCCCAGTCATCCTGGAGTAGATCGTAGACACGCAGCTTAAACTCAGGTTTGCTAGATGAGTCTCTGATTATGACTACGTCGTTATCCTTGACTACAGCATACATGTCCTTGAGCCATTGCATCCGACGCATTCTTAGGCCGCGTCTTATATCGGTCAAAGCTTCTGATCCAGTCATTCCACGATCTCCCAGTCATCGTGTTCCAGTAAGTCACCTATCAAGTTAGCAAACCTATTGGCGTGTCTATAGATCTTATCTTCAAGAGAATAGTCATCTTTGAGTATCTCCATACTCATCTGGTGCTCATTAACGGGAGTCCATTTAACTAAATGATTTTCATTCCAGCATTTACGGCGTATATTCTTTCGGTTCCGTAATGCAATAAAAGCTTCTATACCTGTCATTCTTTGCCTCCGTTTAATAAGCTCAGAATCCATTCACTTAACATCAATGCAGCCTCAGCTAAGATTGCATGTAAAGCGACCTTGAATACTCTCCAAACAAAAGACTTCAACTATCCATCTTCCGTTCTTTGATAATGGCTGCGATAGCTTCCGTGCTCCACGGAACAGTCGTGTCTGGATGAGGTACTTTTTCGCTATACAGCTGCTCACCTATACGGCGCATACTAATGCCAGACTTATACATATCCATGATTCTAAGCTGTACTTCCATGCAAACCTGATCTGTAATCTTAGGTTTACGAGGAAGTCCTGTTGATACAGGAGTACGCTTCTTGATGTCAGCGATGCTTCGTGCGTTGATCAATCTTTCCACCATGACCCATCTGCCTTAGCTTCGTACTCAAGTTCAGCGGCGTGATGAAGCTCAAAATTAACTTCGTCTTCTAAATGAGTGCCAAGCCAATTTGCAAAATCTTCATTGGTGTACTCCTCATCGTCTTCAATCAAGGTAAGTCCAATCTTGCACGCTTCGTGCAAGTGCTCACATCCTTCAATGTTTCCTTTAAACGCTAAATCACGTCCGTGCTTGTTTATGAAGTCTAAGACGTCATCATGCACCTGGTGAATGTTGAGCAGCTTGTAACACACCATCATCAGTGTGTCTTCTTCCCACTCAACTTCATTAATCCAGTTGTCTGGTAAACCTACAAGATCCTTTATAGATACGCTCATTCGTATGCCACCCAATCTAAAGCCATAAGATCGCCTGATGTCAGCGATGTAATACCGGTGAATACTCGATTGTCCGCGCCGTCAATGCGATAAGTGCACATACGACCTTCGACTAATTGGACAAACCAACGCGCTTCAAAGCGCATGACCTTGCGACCAGCAAGGATCTCTTTGTGCGCCCACAGGTAATCCCTGCGAACACGTGGTGCTTTCTCTATCATTCTGCCCCTAACTGCCGTGATAGCATCAAAATGCGTTACACTATTCTATAACAAGTAATGGTTGTATAGCAAGGAGAATGTTCTTATGGACGATGGATGGATGGTTTACGCTTGCGGAGACGAGTGTAATCACACTGGTCACGGTGCGGTAAAGCAGTCAGTAAACAAGTACGACAACGCAGTGGGTTATTACCGCGATGAGGTAGACGCCGTTCTTTGGATAGCAAAGGATCGCATCTCCAACGTCTTTGTAGATGTCTACGACCGCATCATTGATATCCTTGCTATGATGCAGCTTCCTGACGTTACAACATTCCAGGCTGAACGCTATTATCGAGAGATTGTTGATTTGCTACAAGACAAAGATAAGTTTTATTCCTACGTTACAAAGGTAACCAATGAAGTCATTGCAGGTCAGGATGCAGTCATTGCAGCTACATTATTAATCTACCCTGATGTCGTTCTGTATAACATGGGTTCAAAGCCAGCTCGTGTAGCACGTCCTAAGATTCGCAGACCAGAATCTAGTGAGTTTGTTACTGGATGGAGTTATGGCGGTGATAGCCTTCACAAAGTTATTCATGACACAACAAACGAAATACTATCTCGCATAATTATCAGAATGCGTGAATTCCATGCAGATCAAGACTTCGATGAAAAGACGTGGGTGACATCAGTCAATGACAATATAGACACCATTGACAGCATGATGGAGAACATCTCGACTACAGAAATCGAAGCGACAACGCGCCGTGTGGCCAGTAGGATTAACAATCTAAACCAAGGTCTAGTCAAAGGTTACCGGCGTGTTGCAGTCATTGACAACAAAACGTGTGTGGGATGCTTGACCCTTCACGGAAAGATGTACGATTTAGCAGATGAGTTTGAGTCTCATCCTCGCTGTAGATGCATCCTAGTGCCTGTCACAATGTCTTGGATGGAATATGCGTCTGTACAAGGCGGTGCAATGCCTGACTATATGTCCCGTGATGAGATTATCGGTATGCTGCCGGATATCGTATTGCGAGACATTCTAGGGCCAGGACGATACGCCATGTACGAAGCTGGACTACCGCTAGAGCGAATGATATACATAGAACGCACACAAGAGTACGGCCCTTTAATTAGGATTACGCCATTGTCTGTCTTGCGAGAGCAAGGTTTCTAGTCCCTTCAAACCTCCCAAGCTAAGGGTATCTTCGGATACCCTTTTTTTGTGCTATAGCGTGGTTCACGTCTATACACTTGCAACATGTCACGCATTGATTGTTATTACTACAAACACCAAAACCTGTGACAATAATCAAAGCATGACAGTCATCGAGCACACAAGTAAAAACGTCTTGAACCTTGCTTTGATGTCCGATCTACACATCGGATCATTGCATACTGACTACAAGCTTATTGAGAAGGAACTGAAGCGAGCTGAAAGCGAGGATGCCCTTATAGCCATCAATGGTGATGTATTCGACGCCATCCTGCCTGGTGATCGCAAGCGTTATCGGGCTAACAACTTACATCCCCGCATGTACTCTGCTGGTGATGACATGATTGGTGAAAGTATTCGATGGGCTTACGAGATTTTATCTCCTTACGCACATCGCATACTTATGATTGGCGACGGTAACCACGATGACAGTGTTGCTAGGTTCCACCATATTGAGCCAGTAAAGCACCTGTGTATTCTCTTGGCTAAGGAAAGCGGGAAGCCAATCAACTACGGAGGCTATCATGGGTTTATTCACATCCGTATGGATCTGAATGGCTTAGGTAAGAAGTATGGTCACTTTGTCATTCACTACCATCACGGTGCTGGTGGCGGTGCTCCGGTAACTAAGGGTGCTATTACCTTCTCACGAGCACAGATGTGGCTAGAAGGTGTCGATGCAATATGGCGTGGCCACACGCACAATAAACAAGCTGGTCGTGATGCTAAGGTTGTTTACAACATAAACAAAGTAAAGCCTGAGAATAGAGTCTGCCATAAAGAATTGCTTACTGTTCGTACGGGTGCTTATATGGACACCTATACAGGAACAACATCAAGCCACCTCTTGGAACATGGCCGTAAGGATAACTACGGTGCGCTTATGGATGGAAGCGCATTACCAAAAGGTGGCATGATATTGAAGCTACAGTGTGAGGACTATCACGACAAGAATATGCGTGAGTGCCAAGTACACAGCGAATTGTGCATCTAGCCAGTACTACCGAAACCACCTAAGCGGATTCCGACATCTAGGTTTGCACTGCCTTTGTGTTCCAAGATAAGGGCCTGTGCAATACGCATTTTGTTAGTAATCCTAATGTCAGCAGATCCACAGTTGCTCAGTATGACTTTGATTTCATGGCCGACATAGTCAGCGTCAACAATACCTGGTGCATTGAGGACATACACACCGTGATTGATGGCTAGTCCAGATCGTGAACATATAGCAATGAAGTAGTTTGTTGGAAAGTCGGATGTGAGAGCAACACCTACCGGAATCAATAGTCGATCTCCAGACTTCAATAAAACTTCAGTATCCAGTCGTGCCCTTAGGTCAAAACCTGCTGATAGTCCTGTCGCTTGCGCGAGAAGATATTCTTGATCTTCAGTATTGATAAGAGTAAACACTAGTCTTTACCCCACATGGCTTCGTGTATTGTTGGAAGCTGTTCTTCGATAATCAGTTTGATGTCGTTTGCAATCACGCGATGTTCAGTCTGTGTATCTTCCTGAGTCCTGACATCAACGTAGTGCAGCCAGTCTCGGATGTTGCCGGCCATGTATAACCGAGTGGATGACGACATTGGCAACACCATCCGTGCTGTCTCTGTTGCAAATCCGTTGGCAAGCAAGCACTGGTACGCATCGAACGCACGCACTACTGCGTAGTTAGCGTCCTTGTATGCCTTATCCTGGCTCTCAGTAAGCTCATCTGGAAGGTCTAAGCTGCTCTGGCGGTTAGTTGCTCCAGCCATTCTTTGAAGTGGCAGGTAGATGGTTTGCGGAACAGGTGCATACCGTTGACTAAACTCTTGAAACGAGAAGCTCCTGTGCCTAAGGATTTGTGCACTGATTGCACGGGTAGTATTGATCTCTACAACCATGTGCGCCATCTCAAAGATAGACCAATGCTTCTTGCGGATGCAGTAGCGCAGTAACTTTTCGTATTCGCGATTCTCTTGGTTTGGACTACTCACACGAGCACAGTAAGCAATGTGTGCTTCTGCGTTTGGTGTGATTGTTACTAACTTAGCAAAATTCAACGTAAACCCAACTTCCTAAACACAGATGGTCGTGCTTGTGCTTCTTTTTCAATGTCGGTAGTCATAACACGTAACAGTCCAGCAGCATCGTCCAATGCCTGTTCGACCTTGACGTTTAGACCGTGCTTGATGCGCAAGTACTTGGCTTCACAAGAAGCTGCAATGATTAACTCAAGCAGCTCTTGTGCGCGTCTATCTTGATTCTTCATAGATTCTCCCACAACAGAAACGATGACAGAATCATACAATAGTGTTATCTGATAACGCAATGTTAGAAATTTAACCGTATAAATCCACCGCGTACGCCAAACTCACTCCAATCTCGGATCTTTGGGTAGTAGCCATCACCATCACGCTCATCACCGTAGAAATTTTCAGGACAGGTATTACCTTCGATGGTCAGAACGCCACTGCCGTCTGTGCGCACACGATCAATAACTCCCATGTGTGCATGACGGTTTAGTGCAGGAAACCAGAAGCAAGCCAAGTCACCTTCTCGTAACCTAAACGGCATGTTCTTAGCTTCAGTCATTGTTATCCAGTTGCCTGAAGTTTTCGCCCATCGAACATAGTCTGGAGTATAAGCAGTACGAGGCATTGTTTCATCGTAAGTAAGTCCTAGTTGAGTAGCAGCTTGCTTGAGCCTAAAGCGAACAACAGCCACGCACCACGGGTTGCCGGCAGGTAGTGGTGGAATACATGAAGCTAAGTATGATTCGACAGCCTTGCCGCCATTGTTGCCTTCTTCCTGTACACCCAGGTTCAGTCTAGCGTTTTCTACAGCTCGTATTGCAATCGGTCTGTCAGACATCTTTCTTTCCTCCGAAATAAGGTTTACCCATGCCGTCAGCGATCAGTTTGGTGGCTAGATCAGTAGCCTCGTTAGTCTCGTAGCTTAATCTCGTAATACTTCCGAGTATTCGCCCATACTTATCTGCCTTATGGTCTTTTACTGTAAGTCTGTAAGTTTCAGGATTGTGCTCTAGCATAAAGGTAAGTGTATATTGTTGAGCATCTTTACCCGCAGGTGTGTTCTTTTCTGGTGTGTTCACGCCATAGATTCGCACATGTTTATCCATAAGCCATGTACCAAATCCAAGGTCAACGTCAAGAACTACGGTGTCGCCGTCAATTACTCTCTTTATTTTTATTCCGTACTCGTACATTTAATTTTCCTTTTGCTCTCAGTTCCATAAGTCTTTGGCGACGTCCTTCACGCAACTGACGTTTACGTTCATTATCTCGCTGATCTGCAATGTGGTCTGCCATCGCAATTGTCTTACTAAGGTTCTCACGCATCATTGGCAAGTTTGCTTCTATCATCAACGACATACACTGCAACGCTAACGCTTCATCTCTGACCTGGCGTAGTTGACTCCGGTTTAGTTGAGACAATGGGTTTAGAGTAATCAGATGATGAGCATACAAAGGATTGGCGATTAGAATCAGCCGACGTATTGACTTGTGTAAACCTTGGTCTTTTATGATGCCGAATAGATGCTGTGGTAGCCGAATACAGGTTTTGACATATGGGTCTATCTGATATTCTTTCGGCCATTCACCAAAGTCGTCTTCTGCTCCTGTTACATCCTTGGTCAGACAGATTGGCTGAGTAGCTGTATATCCATGCAGACTTGGTTGTTTACTAATTTTTGCGTCACGCATGGGTAAAGTGTATAGTAAAACAACCTCGGTTACTAGGAGAAAGCACATGGAACCCGTGTGGCAGTTTGACACAGTCAATGGTGCTGAACGCATCGTTCGTCTGTTTGTAGGATCTGAAATGAAGGCTATTGTCCATTTGTCGCCTTCGTCGTTTGTGGCCAATGTTTACGATGAGACAAACGCTGGTCAAGAAGTGTTTACTAAGTTGACTGATGCTCAGGATTGGGTATTTACAAAGTTGAACATTAGTGGCACGCACGACACACCACATGAGTTTGATATTGATGCAGTCCCAGTAGTGGATGAGAACATCCCGCAAGTACCTAAGCCACGTAAGCCGAAGGTATCTGTTCCACGTGAAGGATAACAGTCACTACGAGAAGTATTCGCTACGTCCAACCGACGTAGCGGATTCTTGGGAGCTGAGTAGGTATTTGTTTACGGCAATAAAGTACATCCAACGCCGTGGACAAAAAGAAGGTTGCAGTTATCATGGGGACTTGGCAAAGGCCATCTGGTACTTAGCTAAGGAATTTACTGGCAGTGATGACGCAGCCGAGGAAATCAAGAAAGCCGTTTGGCGGCTGAAAGAGTTAGTGGAGTTAGATAATGAATCAAGTAGCGTTAGTGGGGAGAATCACTCGTGACCCGTCCTTTGTTGGGACAGGTTCAACACCTCGTTGTAACTTTTCGGTTGCAGTAGATCGTCCGTATATCAAGGACAAAGAGAAGGTCACAGACTTCTTCGACTGTGTCGCATGGGGTAAGACAGCTGAGTTTGTAGGCAAGTACCTTGAAAAGGGACGCCTGGTTGCTGTTACAGGACGCATTGAAATCAATGTCGTATCTGCTATGGATGGCTCACAGAAGAAATTCACAAACATTGTAGTAGGTAATGTGTCACCACTTACAAAGGGCACACGTGATGAAGGGTCTTCTGCACCAGCGGTAGATGTATCCGATATTGAGGATCCGTTCGCTTAATGTCTAAGCACATCGCCAACGAAAACCTTTTACAGCGTGAAGCGTTCGAGACTTACTACAGTCTTGGTGACACACGCGACAGGAACCTTGAAAAGGTATCTGAAAGACATCATGTGTCAGTACAGACGGTACGCAGTTGGCGACGCAACTTCAGTTGGGAAACAAGGACACTTCAGCGTGATGCTGAGGTGTCTGCTCAATTAACAAAGTCGTCCGTTGCATCTGTTGCCGTTGCAAAGGCTGCGTTTATTGGCATTATTGATGACACAATTGAGCAGTGGAAGCAAAACCTAGCAAAAGGTGAGATACGCCTAGATAGCGTAACCGACTTAGAGAAAGCAGTAAAGATTCGGTTATTGCTATCGGGTGAGAACACCGAGAATGTAGGTATTGGCCCATCCGGTACATGGCGTATGCTTGCCGAGCAATATGGGTTGACACAGGAAGAGATTCTTGCTGAAGCTCATCTAATCGCAGCAAAGCCGGATGACTCAGAAGTAATTGAGGAAGCAGTAGTAGTTGAATAGGATTCAGGAATCAGCCGCTACATCTGCATTGATGGCGGAAGCTGCAAAGCGTGCGTATGACAAGAAAGTCAATGCAGCACGTATCAGCCTCACTGAGTTTGCTGGCTTTGTTGATCGTAAAGCAGCAGAGCAATACAAAGCCAAGCACCTAAAAGCATTGGCAAAAGAACTAGAGTTGGTGGAGAGTGGGCATGTCGATAGACTTATGGTCTTTATGCCACCGAGACACTGGAAAAGTTCTACAGTCTCTGAGAAGTTTCCTGCATGGTTTTTAGGAAGAGATCCACGACGCACCATTATTCATTGTTCGTACTCCAACGACCTAGCAGAACAGTTTAGCCGTAGTGTCCGTGACACTATCCAAAGCAACCGTGACTTCAACGCGGTATTCCCGGATTGCCAGTTAGCCACTGATCAACGTAACGCACAGACATGGGCACTTCTGTGGGCGCACAGAGCCACATACAGAGCAGCTGGTGTTGGTGGTGGTATCACCGGACGTGGTGCAGACTTAATCCTTATTGACGACCCGGTAGCAGATGAGGAAGCAGTTTGGACAGAAGATAGGCGCGAGAGTCTATGGCGGTGGTATCAGTCAAAGCTTCGTACTCGTCTTGAGCCTGGTGGACGCATCATCTTGATTATGACTCGTTGGCATGAAGATGACTTAGCTGGACGCCTGATTGAAGAGATGAAACACGCTGGTGAACAGTGGAAGATTGTAAGCTTTCCTGCGACGGCAGAACCAGAAACAACAGATGGTGTCGATACTCTTGGTCGTAAGTATGGCGAGGCGTTATGGCCAGAACGATACAACGTGAAGGAGTTAGCCGGTCTACGATCTGCTGTAAGTGAGCGTGTTTGGAATAGCCAGTATCAGCAAAGACCATCTACACAGCAAGGCAACATGATACTTGCCGACAACATCCTTGAAGGTAACCCGCCTGAGATGAAGGCACAAGTACGTGGATGGGACTTAGCATCTACCAAGGGTAAAGGTGACTTTACTGTTGGTGTACTTGTCGGACTTGGTGAGGATGGCAACTACTGGATTCTTGATGTCGTACGTAAGCAGTTAGCAACCAATGAGCGTGACGAGATGATTCGTGTCACGTCTATGGTTGACGGTATGGAAGAGACCATACAGAGGTTTCCACAAGACCCAGGAGCAGCAGGTAAGTCGCTTGTGGCAAGTATTACTCGTATGCTCTCTGGTCATAGGTTACGGTTCAAACCTATCTCAGGTGATAAAACGATTAGGGCTGATCCGATGTCATCGCAGGTCAACCAAGGTCATTTCCGGATGATCAAGGCGGAATGGAACAGTATCTTGGTCGATGAATTGAAGATGTTTCCTAACGGAAGGCACGACGACATCGTGGACGCTTTGGCTGACGCATTCACAACGCTCGCTGAGGAAACCACAAAGAGGCAAGTCACTGTTAACTGGGATGTATTCTAACCAAGTGTATAGACTTGAGCTGGATTATCTGATTTACTATTGGCTTTTGTATAGGTCTGTATACTTTTTAGTGAGGCGGCATGGCATTCTGGGATAAAGCTTTATATAAACTCGGTTTCAAGAAAATCAATGAGTTGTCCATTGGCGATGATACGCCTTTGCCACGATATGCCTATGGTCAGTACATCACTGGCTTTCAGTCATTCTCAGACTTACTTAGTCCTTATCGGACTCTTGACCCAGCGCAAGCCAATGAAGGACGCGACAACGCGATTGTTAGCATCTGTATTAACTTCATTGCTACGTCTTGGCAACAAGCACCTGTTTCTGTCGGTACTCGTGACGGTGTCAACTACAAGGGACTTGAAAAACAGCATCCTTTAGAGAACCTTATCGAGTTTCCTAACGATCACTACGGTGGCACTCAGTTAATCTGGGCAGTACTTACAGACGTTATCCGTAAGGGTAATGGTTATATCTATGTAACTCGCGACAGACTTGGTGTTCCAATCCGGTTGTTGTGGGTTCCTGCTCGTTGGATCCGTCCTATTCCGGATGATGATGGATACCTAAAGCACTACGAATATTCGCCGTTTGGCGCAATGATGCAGTTGAAGAAAGAAGATGTTGTACACGTAAAGTATGGAATTGATGAACGGTTACCTCTCCAAGGCGTTTCGCCTCTTGCGCCTTTGTATCGTGAAATTATTACCGACAACTCATACTCTGACTTTAGTGCTGGACTTGCTTCCTCCGGTGGTGTACCTCCGGTCGTATTTACCCCCAAGGTTTTAAAGTTAGAGGGTGGCGAGCAAGCTGCGCCAATGACCCCTGACCAAGCAGACAACATGACGCGTCGTCTGCAAGAGAAGATGTCTCGTGAACCTGGCAAGCCACGGTTTATTCCTGGCGCATTGGACATGCACCAACTTGGCTTTAAGCCAGACGAGATGGCATTGAACGATGTTCGGTCTATGCCAGAAACACGTATCCCGGCGTCTCTTGGTCTTGACCCACTGGCACTTGGTCTTTGGACTGGTGTTCAACGTGCTACGTTCAACAACAAGCAAGAGTCAATCAAGCAGTCATGGCGTGGTGGGATTCTCCCATTCATGAAGTTGTTTGCGTATGAGTTGACCCGTAAGGTGTTGCGCACGTATCCAGACAGTGAAGACCTTTGGGTGTTCTACGATACATCTGGAATCTTGGAACTCAAGTCCGATGTTCTTGATTCTAGACGTGAGGCACGTGCTGACGTGCTTGCTGGAATCATTACAGTAGATGAAGCACGCGAAGAAGTTGGTAGAGAGTTGTCCTTTCACGAAGCCATGCAAGCAGACATGGAAAGTGTGGATGCACGTACTGAGTATCTGGCTACAACAGAAGCTCCAGTTGTTACACCTTCATTGGCAAGTACCAAGCCGAGAAGCGAGGATGTATCACGTAGGCAGCAAGCTAGTGAAGAGATACATATCCCGTCCCCTTCGGACTTGGAAAAGGTTGGTGGATCAAGCAGATGAATAACGAAGTCTTGTGCTGGATTGGAGATGCTGTAAAGGCATCGTCCGACGGTCGCTTTGCAGGTTACTTGGTACGCTTTGATAATCAAGGCAACGCCAATGACACCACTGGTGAATACTTCACCGCAAAGACTGATTTTGGACGCCCTCTAAAGAGCGGAGATGAGTTTGACCTAAACCTGTATTACGGTCATGGATTCACCGACGTCTTTGGTAATCAAGTTATTGGTCGTGGCAAAGTCAAGATGGATGATGCCGGCCTTTGGTATGAAGGTCAAATTGACATTAGTAACCGCTATATGGCTAAGGTGAACCAACTTCTACGCGAAGGTAGGCTTGGTCTTAGTAGTGGTGCTGCACCACACCTTGTTGCTTACTCTAAGAAAAGTGCTGATCGTAAAGAGATTCTTTCATGGCCTATTGCTGAAGCAAGTCTTACTCCTTGCCCAGCAGAGCCACGTAACTCTGTCGTACCAGTCAAGTCTTTGATGGAAGTCAGTGTCAAGGAAGAAAAGACATTCAAGCCTACATCTGCAATGAAGACAGCTGCAAAGCGTGCTATTGCTTGGCGTAAAGCAGGTCATGATGGCGCAACGGCCGTTGGTTGGGCGCGTGCTAACCAGATTGTCAAAGGCGAGTCTTTGTCTGCTAGTACTGTCATGCGCATGTATAGTTTCTTCTCTAGGCATGAAGTAGATAAGAAGGCTAAGGGATTTAGCTCAGGTGAGGAAGGTTTTCCTTCACCGGGTCGTGTTGCTTGGGATGCATGGGGCGGAGACCCTGGGTTTGCTTTTGCTAAACGTTGTCGTAACACTATTCTAAAGAATAAGAGTATGTTTGGTGCATATGACCCAGACGATATGGAAGAGGAAGAAGACGACGAGGAAAAGTCCTCTAAGGTTGAAATGGAATACGAAGACGAAGGCATCGAGGAAGACGAGCAGGGAGAAGAAGCCGAAGACTTCGGAATGCTAGGAAGCATCGATGATGAGATGTCTTTGTATGGCCTACAGCTTTTAATGGGTCGTCTTATGACGTATATTGCAGGTAACCCAGATGAGCCAGAGATGGTTGGTGAAGCATTAGATGAGTTTGCGGAAAAGGCAAAGATTCTAGTAGGACACATTGACGCAATGGGTGAAGATTTTATGGCTGAAGTCAAGTCTATAGAATTGACAACGGTCAGGGATTTTGAGAAGTGGCTACACACAAGTGGGCGTTTCTCGAAGAGCGATGCAAAGATAATTGCATCACAAGGCTGGAAGCAGCGGGATGTCGCGAAAGCCGAATCACAGTCAGCATTGGTGGAAGCTCTGAAGGCTAGTGCTGAAGTAGATAACAAAATCTTTGAGCTATCAATCAAGTAAGGAGAGATCATATGGATCTTAACAAGATTGTCGAAGGCATCAAAGCCAAGTCGGCAGAACGCGATCAGATTCTTGGTAAGGCTGATTTCAGTTTTGATGATTTGGCTAAGGTCAAGTCGATCAATGACGCAATCGGTGTTGCTAAGGAACAGTACGAAGCAATCAAGAGTGCACAGGATGAGAAGCAGTGGTTCTCTGAGCCATCGAACGAGATTCCTGGCAACATTCATTATGCTAAGGCTGGACATGTGGACATCGACCGCAGCCGTTCGGCCATGGAAGTCAACCACGTTGGTGAAGGTTCCTTTACCAAGAGTGTTTGGGCACACATGAACACCGATGGTTACAAGCAAGCGTTCCATGAATACCTTCGTAAGGGTATTACCGGCATGGGTGCTACAGCTCGTAAAGACCTCGAAGTCGGACTTGACCCACAGGGTGGATACTTTGTAACACCTGAAATCATCAACCGTGTTGTTAGCCGTCTGGCTACTCCGACCCGTGTTGCTGGTCTTGTTACTCAGCTTTCTACCAGCCGTGATGCAGTTGAGATGCCAAAGGTCAACTATGTTGACAGCAACGACATCTACAGCACTGGCTTCCGTGTGACGTATACGGGTGAAACTCCATCAACCGATGAAGGACTTGTAGACGACTCTGACCTCTTTGGTCAGACTCGTATCGATGTCTACACCGGTATGATGAAGAGCCGTATTACTCGCAACATGCTGGAAGATTCGGCTATTGACATCCAGGGATGGATTGCAGATAAGTTTGATGAGACCATCGCTCTTGAGCGTGATCGCATGATTATCAGTGGTAGCGGTGTAAACCAGCCACTCGGTATTCTTTCTGCAATCGGTACAGCTGATGCACCACGCATCGTAAACTCTGGTTCTGCTTCTGCACTTACTGCCGATGGTCTTATTGACCTGATCGACACACTGCCAGAACAGTACAATGAGAACATCCGTGTTGTCATGAACCGTGTTAGCACGAAGCGCAGTGTTGATAAACTCAAGGATCTCCAGAACCGCTACCTGTTTGCCTATGGCTATCAGGATTCCGGTCTTGCTGGAAGCCGTGTTGACACACTCCTTGGCTACCCTGTTGTGTACAGCGGATTTATGCCTAACGTAGCAGCCAACGCATACCCTGTCATCTCTGGTGACTGGTCTGGTTACTACTTGGTCAATCGCCTCGGACTCTCCATCCAGGTTCTTCTTGAGCGTTACGCTGAGAACAACAAGGTTGGACTCGTTGGACGCTTCCGCCATGGTGGACGCCCAGTCGAGAACTGGAAGCTGATTGCCCATAAGGTATCTGCTTAGTGAAATGGGGAGGGTAACACCTCCCCAATGAAAGGATAACGATTATGGTTCTTCGCCAAATCCAAAAAGAGATTAAGCACATTCGCATGAAGCCCGATGGGACTAACTTCGTTGCAGCTGCTGGCACTACCAACATCAATAGCGACAGCGTTGACGTTGTAGGTTTCAACAACCTGTGTTTTGAGATGGCAGTTGGAGCGATTGTCTCCGGTGCTGTTACAAGCGCAAAGCTTCAGTGGTCGGACGATAACACGACGTTTACCGATGTAACTGGTGGTTCCGTAACCATCGGCGACACCGATGACAACAAGATTATCTTCTTCGAGATCCACAAGCCAAAGAAGCGTTACTTCCGTATCGCTACTTTGCGTGCAACACAGAACGCCACTGTTGACTTCCTTGATGCAAAGCTCTGGAATGCAACACAGGTTCCTGTAACGCAGGATGCAACCACTGTCGAAGGTGGTATCTTCCTCAACGGCGGATCGTAAGTTTAGGCGGTAGAAGTGACTCAAATCGAAGCAATCAACTGGTTGACGACATATGCTGACGCTAACCTCGACCCGGTGTTATCACCGGATGAGTTAGTTCAGCTTGTAAACCGCTACAAGATTGCCAATGACTGGGTTGCTTCTACCCTATTCAACGGCAACTATCGCATCCGTGTAGCCACTAACAATCGGCTGTATCGCTGTATTGAATCTGGCACTACCGGAGCAACTGAACCTTCATGGCCTACCTTGCGTGCAAGTAAGGTGGGCTATGTTGTCACTGACAATACTTGTTACTGGCAGGATGAAGGCGACGCACCAACCGACAACTATGACTTGTCAGGTATGGCAAAGGCGGCATGGACATTAAAAGCTGCTAAGTGCGTTAATGACATCAACACCAGTGACGAATGGTTGCAACTTGAATTGCAACAACGCCACGCACATTGTGTGCGCATGGCTAACACCTTTATGGATATGTGGGTTCCGTGATACCAGTAACTCCCGGTAAACGTGCTGTTCAATATCTGGCTACGCAAATGCAAGCCAGATTGCTTACTGATACGGCATACGCACTGAAACCGGTAAACACTGGCCCTACTACTAGCATAGGATCCGCAAACGTACAGTTTACGCTTGTACCTGCTCCAGGCGGTTACAAGTCTTTTCCTTGTCGTGTACGTCTTCCACGCCAGGCACGTAACGAAGAGTTTGCCGGTAAGAAGACACAACCACTCTACGATGCCGAGATTATCCTCCCTGCGGATGCGGAAGTAACGCAGTACGAGCGACTCAAGGTTAATGGCATCGAGTATCACATTACAGGTAGTGACCCTGGTCGAACAGATGCTATCTTTATTACCGTCAAGGCTGAGAGGCGCAAAGCATGAACATCGCTTACAGTCGCTTGTGGTGGGTCATCGTTGGTAGCTTCTTTGCGTCTGCGTTGCCGGCGTTCAATGCTGCTTGGGAAAACATGCCTATCAACGATAGTAGCTCCTTTGGTCAAGTAGCGAAGGTAGCAAGCATAGCAAGTATTGAAGCATTGCGTGCAGGTATTCCTGCTGTTATTACAGCGATCATTGCATTCTTTGTAAGGCAGGATGCTAACCTTCCTGCGTTCAAGACAGACGTAAAAGGCGAAGTGGAAACACAACTACGTAAAGAGATTGAAACCCAGATACTCTCCCGATACACGGAAGCGGGAAAGGATGTTCGATGACTATTGAAGTTTGGCATTTAATTGTGGCTGTATTGGCGTTGATGATACCTATCGTTTTGACAGGTGTCCAAGCTGCAATGGGTTTTGCTCGTATGGATGAACAGTTGAGTCACATGCGTGGTGACACGCGTGAAATCAAGTCTGATACCGCTAAGATGGAAACACGCCTTGGTAAAGTTGAAAGCCGAGTGTCTAACATTGAAGGGCGTATGAACACAAGATGAATACTAATAACTCCGCTGCGGTGTCATCTGTGCTGGCGTTCTTGACGATGCCTTTCAAGGGTGTTGAGGCGAACAGCTTGAAGGTGGGTAAATGAATCTACAAAACTTCCGCATTGAAAAGGAACCTGCACCATCAACTGATTGGCGTGTCTTTGGTGACATTGAAGATGACAACGGGAATGTCATCGGCACGTTTGGTCAGGATGGCACATCGGTTAACATCTGGTGGGTAATGCAGGATGAATCATTTCAGTATGGCATCGTGCAACAGTTCGCAGTGATTATGGCTCAACAGATAGCCAGTGGAGATGCCGAGTAATGGCGACTTATTATGTGAGACCAGATGGAAGCGATACAAACGCTGGTACTGGATCAGCCACGAATCAAGCGTGGGCTACTATAACCAAGGCTATTGGTGCAACGGGTATTGCACCGGGTGACACCCTGTACATTGCTCCCGGTGTTTATCGTGGAAACTTTACAGCTGGCTTTACAAATCCATCGAGTGTAGGTCAGCGTGTAACTATTTCTGGTAACCCTACAGCATCATTATTCAGTGGTGTAACTGCTGGGCCTGTCATCATTACAAACTTTACTGCATCCACTACCACTACATCTGGCCTTACATTGTCAGTCATAAAAGATTATGTGACTTTGACTGATGTTTACATTGTTGGTTATCAAGCCGGCGCATCACCAGCTTTTGGCAAAATATTTGAGATGACGGGCATATATTCTATTGTTCAACGATGTGGGTTTTATAGTCCAAGTCAATCAACTGAATCTTTTGCTTATAACTTTAATTGCACTGCTGGTAGTCGTGGTGTAACGGTAGAGGATTCTGTCTTTTTTGGTCATGTTGGATATACTCCGAATGTTGCTGGTTCATCCTACGATTCGCAAAGTTTATTCCGTAACAACATTTTCATTAACCAGAATACCAGTTCAAATACTCTAAGTGCATTGCGTATTGACAGCGGAAGCACATCAGCAACATTTGGTGGTGTGAAAGTCATCAATTGTCGTTTTATGGCAAATACCGGAATACGACCATATCAAAATTTTAGAATAAGTCAGACATTTCCAGTGACAATACAAAACTGTATTTTTGATTGTGCTACTGGTGTTGCAGCAACTGTAACAGGTGATTATGTCGAGTCTTACAATATATTCAACTGCACTACTGAGCGGACAAATGTAGCGACTGGTACTGGTTCATTATCAAGGGCATTTGTTAGTCCAGACTTTACGTTGTCCAGATTATCTGGGTGGGCTAATCTCCCGTTCTGGGCAAACCACAATGTGTCGGCCAGCCAGAATGCAGGTATCAATACAAACTCTGACACTGTTGACTTTTACGGTGTGACTTGGTTGGCTCCATCAACGCCGACGATGGGACCGATTGAATATTTTAGCAATCAAGCCACAGGTCAATATCTTCCAACCGAACGCAACGCATCTACAATCACAATCGCCCCCGGAAGCACATCTCAATCCATCGAACTCTACCTCGGTGCTACAGGCCTAACAGCCTCCACATCTGGCTTATCCGCCTATTACAACCGTACACGTACCGCAGACGTACAGATACCTCTAGTTGCTCGCACTATTGCACAAGCGTGGACAGCAGGTGGTTTCGCTGAAGTCAACGCTAGTACGATGCCTGGCGTATATCGTTTGGATATTCCAAACGAGGCTTTGGCTTCTGGTGTTGATGACGTAACTATCGTAGTCAGAGGAGCATCCGGCACAAACGGCGCAGTCATGAGCATCAAGCTGTCCTCCGGTGGCCTTACATCTGCACAGACAGCACAGGCAGTGTGGAACGCATTGACGGACAACCATACAACCCATGGAACCTTTGGTTGGAACGTCCTACGTGCCGATGCAGACTCTAAGGAAGGTCTGGTGACACTACATCAGTCTGGTGGCATAAGTCGCGTAGATGCCGACATACACGCCGTACAGAACGACACAGACGCCGCAACATACTTGAAGGGCGCATTGCTCCACGACGGTACAGGATACGTGGATGCCGACGTTGTCCGTATCTCTACAAGCACAGCAGCTGCTAACGAGCTTGAAGGCGCACTACTACACAACGGCACAGACTATATTGACAGTAACCTGCTTAGTGGTAACTCTACTCGTGTGTATGTTGGTCGGTTTGACTTGAGGCAGACAGGATCGGATGACGTAGATACCATTGAAGTGTTCACAACAGATACACCTTCCTTTGAGTTGCAGTTGACAGACGGTGATGGCAATGAAGTACCTGTCACGGGTGCTACGCTTGGACTGCGTATCTTAGACGTAGCCAGCACGGTGGTGGAGACTGGTACGCCAACAGTAGAATACGGTACTGGTGGAATCGTTAGATGGACAGGGCCAGGCACTTACTTGGCTATTGGGTGTCCTGTAGGTATGTATCGTTTGTTTATTGATCGCACAGTGTCAGGTACTACGACAACGTTTGGGCCGTTACAGATAAAGGTACAAGCACAATGAGTTGGCTAAGTAAGTTACTAAAGAAGAAGGCTGGTATTCCTGAAGTCAGGATACCTTTCGGCGAAGCTTTGCTTGCCGAAAACATCATTGAGAATCTAGACTTCTTGTCCACATCTGACCTTGAGAAGGTGCGTGATGTAGTCATGCTGGCTATTGATAAGCGTAAGGTGAAGAAGTGATGGCACTCTATGGCTCGAAGGCGGTAGCGGCTGGCGTCTCCGCTGCGGTTTCTTCTGTGCTGGCGTTCTTGACGATGCCGTTCAAGGGTGTTGAGGCAAGTGCTTTGAAGGTGGGCAAATGATACCGATTAGCCTTATGAATTATCGTGCTGAACGAACCGCTGACGGTACTGACTGGATTCTTTACGGTGACATCATAGATACAAACAATAATGTCATCGCGTCGTTTAGTCCTACAGGCACATCACTCAATCAGTGGTGGGTACAACAAGATACTGATTTTCAACAGCAATACGTGAATATTTTTGCTGGGATTATGGCATCCGAGATAGTGAATGGAACAGCTGAATAATGGCTACTTACTACGTCCGTACGGATGGTTCTGACACAAATACTGGTTTAGGATCTAGTACTGCGCAAGCGTGGGCGACTGTTCAAAAAGCACTGAACAGTGGCGGTGTTACGTCTGGAGATACTGTATATGTTGCTCCGGGAACATATCGCGAAACGGCGTGGAGTGGTCAAACATTTACGTCTACAACCACATTTTTTGGTGATGCCCTTGCTACGCAATTTAGTGGAGTAACACCGGGACCAGTTATTGTTTCAACACGTCCATCTGATGGCGGATTATCGGTATTAGAATTTATTGGTATTGTTCGTTCATACACAACACTTCAAGGCTTTTATTTTGACAGTTCAAGAGGATTTCTAAATCCAGTAGGAAACAACATAATAATCTCTGACTGTGTTTTTCAAATACAGAACAGTTCTGCTCCGTCAAGCCAGTGTCTTTATATGACATTGACAGGCACAGGTGACATTACAGTACGACGTTGCGTTGGCACTGGTGTTTCTGAAATCAACTGCTTGAGTAATACTGGTACTGGAACAATACGAGTAGAATCATGCAATTTTTATTCGACAAGATTTTTTGCAAGTAATAGTGCTGCAACGATAGTTATCGTTAATTCAATAATTTATAGTTGCACTTGGGCTACACAAAATGCATCTGGAACATACATAGTTTTCAATTGCATATTGGGTCAATTGTCGTTCGCAAACACGTCGGGTACTAGGATTGAAAATTACAATTACTACACTGGAGCCTTCGCTACTAGTAGAGGTAATGTCACGAATGGCGCAAACAGCTTTGTGAATTATGGTCGTGTTACAAACTGGGGATACTTTGCACAGAATGGATTAATTCTGACTGGTGAACTAGCACCGATACAGAATGGTCCTCTAAAGGGTGCTGGCACTTCATCTTTATCTGGTATTTCGGCTCCAGCAACAGACCTATACAATAAATCATTTTCTTCTCCTCCAGACATTGGTGCTGTAAGTAGTGCTGCGTTTACGGGTGCCAGTTATTACATACCAACAGACCGCAACGCATCCACCATTACAATCGCTCCCGGAAGCACATCGCAATCTATCGAACTATATCTAGGTGCTACAGGTCTAACAGCCTCCACAAGCGGTCTATCAGCCCGATACAACCGCACACGCACTGCAAGCGTATCTATCCCTCTAGTAGCCCGTACAATCGCACAGGCGTGGACTGCTGGTGGCTTTGCGGAGGTAGACGCAACCAATATGCCGGGGGTCTACAGATTGGACTTGCCTGATGCTGCATTGGCTGCTGGTGCTGACGATGTCAC